>Ga0153924_1000012_pt1 | contig 176870 bp, 175 predicted proteins | sample TSNJ008MetaG_FD_104709 | JGI IMG/M metagenome (GOLD analysis project Ga0153924, IMG submission 104709) | Attine ant fungus gardens microbial communities from New Jersey, USA - TSNJ008 MetaG | ecosystem: Host-associated > Fungi > Mycelium > Unclassified | place: USA: New Jersey, Wharton State... | reverse complement strand
TGCGGCCGTGCCTGATACGCCTGCGCCGTTTCCAGTTGCGGGTCCGGTGGCGGGCGCCGTGCCGTTTCCGGTCCCATTTTCAGTGGCTGGTGCCGTGGCGGAGGCTGTCGAGGTGCCGGTTCCTGGCTCCGGTACATCCCACCCAGTCCGCCATCCCGGTGCCGCTGCCGTGGAACCCGGACCGGCCTGCTGTGCTTCCTTCCGGGACCTGTCCACAGCCTGAGCCGCAACAAGTTGTAAGTACTCCACACTCCGGGAGATCTCCTCCACACGCCCGGCAAAATCAGCAGCCTCCACAAAACCCAACAACCGAGCCTCATCGGCGGCCACGGATCGCAACGCATCAACCGCAGCAACACCATCGGAAAGAGCCTCGTCCAATCCTGAAGCACCGGAGGACAAGAATCCCTGGTGTGTCTCCGACCCAGCCTCGGGCGTGAAACCTTCTGGCGTTCGCTGGGTCTCGCCGACTGATTCCGGAGCTACTACTTTGGGAGCTACTACTTTGGGAGCCACCAAGGCGGGGATGGTTGGTGCAGCTGACGCTAGTTTGAGTGCTTCCGCAGGCGAGCGTTCCGGTGGGCTGGATGAAGGTGTGGTCTGAGGGCTGAGTAGAGAGTGGGGCAGCGGTGCGAATCCGAGAAGAACCCCAGCGCTCCCGGACGTTTCCGTGACGGTTCCTACCGGCGTCGGGCACTGAGGCGCCGACGGTCGCGAGAACGGGTCCGCAGAGCTGAGTACGAAGTTTCCGGTCAGCTCATTGGCGCCGGACGATCCTGCCCGCCGCGCCGAGATTTGCCCTGTGACTTCCATAAATCAACCGTGTCATGGAGGCTCGGTAAGCATCAGCCCTGAGTGGCTCTATGTGGATAACCCGGCGAGATTCCATGGTTTTCAGCCTGATCCGAGGCCCCCGAAGGCGAGATAACGCACAAAAGCGGTGATCGCCGTCGTGCGTTAGCCGCATCAGCAGCCTGAACCTAAAGTAGCGGTCAGTGCTGTTGTGAGGCCGCTGCGGCCGGTTCGAGGTCGGCGAGGGTGAGCAAGCGGGCGGGTGCATTCGGGAAGGGCCCTGTGGAGGTTACGCCGAGGTCCGGGCCGACGTGAACCAGCTCCCCGGGGTCCATGGGCCGCCAATCCCGGCTAGAGTCCATGGGTTCAGTGGCGAAAAGAACGTGAGGGGACCGTGCGAGTTCGGTGCTTTTGGACCGGATGCGGTGACTTCGGGCGTCCATCGGGGCGGTAGCCAACCCAACGCTGGAAGGGTGCCGTTGAAGCACGAAAAGCTCATGGGTGGCGGGGTATCTCAAAGCCCACATGTCAGTTGCGGTGGACAGTATGAAGTTGAGGCTAAACACCGGTAATTCGCGGGCTACCCACGTGATGGCCTCCACTATGCCGGCTCCCACATCGCCCCCGGCCCGGCGCGTCTCCGCAGTGATCAGCGCGAAGAGCCGCTCACTGTCCGACTGCCCCAGCACTAAGTCCATCACCCCCAGATCTGCTAGGCGCTGGTCGAGCTGTTCCAGGCCATGGAGGACGCCGTTGTGGGCAAACAACCGCCCGTCCTGCTCAAACGGGTGCGTGTTGACCATGGTGAGCGCTCCGGTGCTGGCATACCTCACGTGCGCCAGGAACGTGGTGCTCACCAGGTCCCTTGCCTCCCGGGCGAAGGCATGATCCTCCCAGGCAGCCAGTGGCTGTTTTGCGACGTGGGCCTTGCCAGCAGCGTCGAAGGTGCCGATGCCGGCGCCGTCTGGCTCCCGCCGGCTCTGCACCACCAGGCTGTCCGGGGCGTCCAGCAACCAGAACGTGGCACGCACCGGCCGTGGACCGGCGTGGAGTCCGAAGAGACGGCACATATCAACAACTTCCCTTCGAGAGGAGTTAGTGGTGGAACCCTTCTGACTGCTTGTCCGTGGGCATCGGTGCGGTGAGGCTGTCGAGGTAGTCCACTTCTTTTTTGAGGTCGGCAAGGAAACTGGAGGCGAGGTCGCGGGTGAAACCGTTACGAACCACGATTCTTTGCACAGTGACTTCACTCAAGCCATCAGGCAGGGGGTAGGCCGGAACCAGCCAGCCGTTCATCCTGAGCCGCTCCGAGAGGTGGTGCAGGTTCCAGTTCTCCGTATGGCCGTCCTTCAATTGCCAGGCGAACACCGGGATGTCAGACCCATCGCTCCACAAAGTGAAGGCGTCCATGGCCGAGATCTCGCCGGAAAGGTACAGCGCCACATCCCGGGACGTAGCTTGGACGGACCGGTAGCCGGCAAAACCCAGGCGGAGGAAGAGGTAGTACTGCAGCAGCACCTGGGCTCCAGGACGGGAGAAGTTCAGCGCGAACGTCGGCATGTCCCCACCCAGGTAGCTGACATGGAAGATCAGGTCCTCTGGGAGTGCCGCGGTATCACGCCACACCACCCAGCCGAGCCCCGGATACACGAGCCCGTACTTATGGCCGGAGGTGTTGATGGACGCCACGCGGGGTAGGCGAAAATCCCACACGGTTTCCGGTTGCAGGAAAGGCGCCACCATAGCCCCCGACGCACCGTCCACGTGGATGGGAACGTCCAGTCCGCGGCGTTCCTGGATTTCGTCCAACGCCTCTGAGATGAGTTCCACGGGCTCGTACTTGCCGGTGTAGGTGACGCCCAGGATGGCAACTACGCCAATGGTGTTCTCATCCACATACTTGTCCAGGTCATGGCCGTCCAGCGTGGGGTGATCTGCTGAGACAGGGACGAATCGTGGCTCAACCTCCCAGTAGTTGCAGAATTTCTCCCAGCAAACCTGGACCGCGGAACTGAGAATGAGGTTGGGCTTGTCCGTGGACTTACCGGCGGTGCGCCTTGCGTGTTGCCAGCGTCGCTTCAACGCCAGACCGCCCAGCATGCAGGCCTCGGAGGAGCCGATGGTGGAGGTGCCTACGCTCTTGGCGGGATCCGGTGCGTTCCATAGATCCGCGAGCATCCGCCAGCACCGGGTTTCGATCAGTGCCGTTTGCGGGTACTCGTCCTTGTCGATCATGTTCTTATCGAACGTCTCGGCGTAGAGCCTGGAGGCTTCGGTCTCCATCCAAGTCCCCACGAATGTGGCCAGGTTCAGCCGCGAATTGCCATCCAGCATCGCTTCGTCGTGGACCACTTGGTAGGCGGTGGCAGGGAGGGATTCGCCGTCCGGGAGTTCGAAGCGGGGGAAGATGGTGGATTCCCCGGGCCTGCTGAACAGGGGATTGAGTTCCACTGCGGTGTCCGGTTCATGCTGTGACGCTCGGTGGGATCTGCTCATGGGGCAACTCCTTGGGGGATCGTCCGTCTATGCGGGGCGCAACCTGTCTTCGGCTCACGCTACCGGGGACGGGCCGCCAGCCCAAGCTCCCGATGGGTCAACAAGCTTCGGAGAGGACCAACAAAAAGGGAAAGCACGACGCCGGATGGTGGCCTTTTGCTGCGTACCTGACCACCGCCGTCGGGCATCTTGTGCGGGCGTTTTCTGCTCGGATGGCTTCCGGCAGGCGGTCCTCTGTGGCGGCAGTCTCCGGCCAGAGGAGTCGGGGCCGACGTTTCACAAATTAGGTCTTGCCAAATAAACAGTAAGCATGCTTATGGTATTGGTGTTCCTTAAAGCCGCCGGGTCGAATTCATTCCCCGCCGACGTCCGGAAACCATGCCCGGTGATGCAGCCCGCTTGGCAACCCACATAAGAGAACCGCATTCCAAGGAGACATCATGCTCGCGAGGGAAAACATTGACCGTTTGATGGGCCTCAACGGAAACGTCCGCACCACTGAAGGTGACAAGGTCGGCTCCATCGGCACGTTCTACACCGACGACGACACGGGTGAGCCCACCTGGGTTACCGTCAAAACCGGGCTTTTTGGCAGTTCGGAATCGTTCATTCCGCTTCAGGACGCCTCCGTGGAGGGTGATGACGTCGTAGTGCCCTTCAGCAAGGACCACATCAAGGATGCCCCCCGTGTGGCCGAGGATGGTCACTTGGATCCAGGCGAGGAGAGCCGCCTGTACAACCACTACGGGCTCGACGGCGAACGCGGCCTTAGCGGGCACGGCAACTATGCAGGTACCACGGGTACAACGGGAACCGCAGGCACCCGAAGCACGGCAGACACCGATGCCGAGTACACCCGCAACGCCGGGTACGACAGCACTGCTGACGCCCGGGACACCGGCACTCGGGACACCGGCACCCGGGACACCAGCACCCGAGATGACGATGCCATGACCCGATCGGAGGAGCGGCTGAACGTTGGCACGGAGAAGCAAGACGCTGGCCGTGCTCGTTTGCGCAAGTACATCACCACCGAAAACGTCACCACTACTGTGCCGGTGCAGCGCGAGGAAGTCCGCCTTGAGCGGGAACCCATCACCGATGCCAACGCCGGTGACGCCATGTCTGGCCCGGAGCTGACGGAGAGCGAGCACGAGGTCACCCTCCACGAAGAGCGGCCTGTGGTGGAGAAGGAAACCGTTCCGGTGGAGCGGGTACGCCTGGAAAAGGACACTGTCACTGATGATGTCCAGGTTGATGAGGAAGTCCGTAAGGAGCGGATTGAAACCGAGGGTACGGGCGTGGACCAAAACCGGCGCTAGACCCACGTTGCGTGGCCCGCCCTGCGCCGAAAGAACCCGTGTAAGTGCGCAGAGCGGGCCCCGCAAAAGGCGATTTCAGCTATCGCTGATCAGCTCGTGATGGGACCATTGTCATATGGGCGAACAAGAGCATGAGCAGCCCGCCGCGGCTGCAACAGGCAGTGCAGCGTCTGAGGATCGGGGAGATCCCACGACGCAGCAGATGCGGACAGTAGGCCAGCGCCGGCGCGAGGCCGAGCGCAAGTTGGACCTTCACTTGCAGGAAGCGAGCCACAAAGGCGAAGTCTCTCCTACCGAAGGCGAGGATCATTCCGAAGGGTAGACGCGCTCGCTCGAGCCGGATGCTTGGGTTTGTGCAGTGGCGTGTCGCTACTGTGGGCTTCGCCCTGATGCAGTTGCAGTGCGCTGTGGATCAGCGGGAAGTGGCTGAAGGCCTGAGGAGTGTTGCCAAGCTGCCTCTGAGTCCGCGGATCCCATTCTTCGCTGAGCAGCCCAACATCGTTGCGCAGGCTGAGTAGCCGTTCGAATAGCTGAGTGGCTTCATCGGCGCGGCCGATTCCCAGCAGTGCATCCACCAGCCAGAACGAGCACGCCAGGAACACGCCTTCGTTCCCCGGAAGGCCATCGTGCCCGGACTCGGTGCGATAGCGGAGGACCAGGCCGTCGTCGCTGAGCCCTTTCTGAATGGCGTCCACAGTCCCAGCAACCCGGGGGTGCCGGTGCGGGAGGAAGCCCACCCGAGGAATCAGCAGGAGGCTCGCGTCCAGCTCAGTGCTGCCGTAGGACTGAACAAACGTGTTGAGGTCCTCATTGAAGCCCTTGGCCATCACTTCTGCGTGGATCTGACTGCGGAGGGCCGTCCACCTGTCCGCGGGGCCCGGCAACCCGGAGGTTCGCACGGCCTTGACCATACGGTCCGCAGCCACCCATGCCATGACCTTGGAGTGGGTGAAGTGCTGGCGGGGCCCACGCATCTCCCACAGGCCGTTGTCCGGCTGGTCCCACGCGCCCTCCAAGTACTCCATCAAAGCCACTTGGATGTCCCACGAACTGTCCTCTGTGGCATCAGGGGAAGCAGCACGGGTCAACGAAAGCCCGTCCAGGACTTCGCCCCAAACATCCAACTGGAGCTGCGGGGCAGCTGCGTTTCCGGTGCGGACGGGTTGTGAACCTTCGTAACCGGACAGCCAGGGGATGTCTGCCTCCGGGAGCCTCCTGGCGCCGTCTAGCCCGTACACAATCTGAAGTTCCGAGGGGTCCCCGGCGATAGCGCGCAGCAGCCAATCCCGCCAGGCCGAGGCCTCCTCCGTGTAGCCCGCGGCGAGCAATGACTGCAACGTCAGCGTGGCGTCGCGGAGCCAGCAGTACCGGTAATCCCAGTTCCGGGGGCCGCCCAGTTGCTCGGGCAGCGATGTGGTTGCCGCTGCGACGATGCCACCTGTGGGGGCATACGTGAGCGCCTTGAGCGTGATCAACGACCGCTCCACTGGCTCCTTGTATTTGCCTGCAATCTCGCTGCGGCCAATCCAATCAAGCCAGAACTTCTCCGTGACGGTCACCGCCCGGAAGGGATCGATCCGTCGCGGCTCATGCTCGTGACTTGGGGCCCACCGCAGCACAAACGGAACGCGCTCGCCTGCGCGGACGGTGAATTCGCTGACGGTGCGCTTGTCCCGGCCTTCCAATGTCACCGGTGTAGTGAGGTACGCCGAATCGGGGCCCGCCACCGCGCTGATGCCGTGCTCGCTGTGCCGGACCCAAGGCACCACCCGGCCGTAGTCGAACCGCAACACCAGTTCCATCTGCATGCTTACCTCGCCGGACAATCCCTCGACGATCCGCACCAAATCAACGGCGTCGTCGCGGACGGGCATGAAATCGATAACCCTGACCGAGCCCCCGTCCACTTCCCATTCCGTTTCCAGGATCAGGGTGTCCTCCCGGTATTGCCGCCGGGTGCAGTTGGCGTCTTCAGGTGTTCCAGCGGGTGAGAGGAGCCAGCGGCCGGCATCCGGGTTGTGCAGCAGGGCGGCGAAGCAGGCCGGAGAATCGAAGCGTGGCAGGCACATCCAGTCGATCGAACCGTTCCGCGCCACCAAGGCTGCCGTATGGAGATCCCCGATGATTGCGTAGTCCTCGATCCTGGCCATGAACCTTGCTCCTTTTGTAGGCGTCGTCAGCTATGCCCGAACCGTACCCCGTTGGCCTGAGTGCCTCCAATGAGGCTCGCGCCTCCTACGGGAGGGAATTACTCGGTGCCGGCTTTCAAGCGATGGAGGCCGTCCAAGATGAGGTCCAGTCCGAACATGAACTCGTCGCCAAAGTCGTAGCCGGGTTTGAGGACATGCTCGACGGCGATCTCCACCATGCGCGGATACTCACCTGTCGCGAAGCGCTCCATGATGGGTTTGGTGATTTCCGCAGCAGTGTCCCGGCCCTCGAACGGCAGGGCCGCTTCTTGCACGGCGAATCCGTAGATGTAGCTGTCCAGCAGGGCGTAGGCGTGGGCGGTCAGTTGCACAGAGAAGCCCGCAGCCCGCAAGGTGGCGAGGGTCGCTTCGTGGTGTCGGAGCGTGGCCGGTCCCGGGGCGGAGCGGCTTTCCACCAGGCCCACCGCCCAGGGGTGCCGTTTGAGTGCTGCCCGCACTCCTATTGCCCGCCGCTGCATCTCTTCGCGCCAATCGCCGTCGGCCGCCGGAAGCTCGATTTCGCTGAAGACGATGTCCACGATTCCGTCCAGGATTTCGTCCTTGTTGGCTACGTAGTAGTAGAGCGACATGGGTTTGGTCCCCATGCTGTGGGCAAGCGTCCGGATGGTCAAGGCAGCGAGCCCGGATTCGTCCGCCAGCGCGACGGCGCACTCCAGGACGCGTTCCCGGCTCAGGGGGAGGCGCTGGGGTGTTGCTGCGGTCACGGGACCTCCCTTGGCTCGGAACGGGTTCTAGTACCTCTAGACCTTTAGTACCTAGACCTTTAGTACCTAGACCTTTAGTACCTAGACCTTTAGTACAGTGTACGGTAACGTCATTAGTACACCGTACGAAAATTGCTGAACAACACTTCACGCCCCGAAAACACACCCTGAAAGGTCCGGCCATGACCACTGGTCAGCAAGCCAAAGAATCACTTCATCACAAGCAGCGGTACATGCCTGGTCCGTTCATGAGGGCCATCGTCCAGGAGGCCTACGGTTCCGCCGGCGTCCTGCACGAGACTCGGATCCCGCGCCCGGCCATCGGGGAAAATGAGGTGTTGGTGAAGGTTCGGGCCGCCGGGTTGGACCGAGGGACGTGGCACATCACCAGCGGATTGCCCTATGCGCTGCGCCTGGTCTACGGTTTTCGCGCTCCAAAGCAGCCCGTTCCCGGGCTGGACCTCGCCGGTACCGTTGAGGCTGTGGGTCCCAAAGTGACGCGGTTCGTTGTGGGTGACCACGTCTTTGGGTCGGGTAAGGGATCATTCGCGGAGTACGCCTCTGCCCAAGAAAGCCACCTTGCCCTCAAGCCCGCGAGCATCAGCTTCGAACAGGCCGCGGCGGTGCCGGTTTCAGCCTGCACCGCCCTGATCGCGCTGCGTGCCGGTGGTATGGATCCGGTGAAGGGCCTGGTTTCGAAAGATCTCAGGGTCCTGATCACCGGTGCCTCCGGAGGTGTGGGCAGCTATGCGGTGCAGCTCGCCAAGGCGGCAGGCGCCCAGGTCGCGGGCGTTGCCAGTACCGCCAAGGTGGACTTGGTTCGAGCACTGGGCGCAGACCATGTCATCGACTACACCACGCAGGATTTTGTTGATGGCACTGAGCGCTATGACGTCATCATCGACATCGCTGGCAATCCATCCGTTGCCCGTCTCCGGCGGTCCCTCACCCCCGCCGGCACGGCTGTGATCACCGGCGGCGAGGAAGGCGGCTCGTGGACGGGGAGCTTGGACCGCCAGTTGCGGGCGGTGGCACTCTCCCCCTTCATCAAGCAGCGGCTCACCATGATCGTGGGCGTCCAGACAGCTGGGGACCTGGAATACCTTGCAGGGCTCTTGGATGAGGGAACCATCAGCCCTGCTATCGACCGCACATATCCGCTGGAGCAGGTCCCCGAGGCCATGCGGTACTTCGGCGCCGGTAACGCCCGCGGGAAGGTGGTCATCACCATCTGAGCCCGGCGGGATTCCGATGTTGGACCCCAAAGGGACGAATTTTGGATCAGCAGACCAAGCCGTGTTTGAGCGTGTCAGCTCTCGTTCCGCGGGGTGGTGGCTGGAATGGCTTGGGTGAGGGGCGGTTCCAGGCCGGCGACGGGATCGGGCGACGGCGGGCGCCGGTCTCCGCCACGCTGGGCTGCGGCACCCGCCACCACCACCAGCGTGATGCCGACGAACTGGATGATGGACGGTTGTTGATGTAAAACGAGCAGCCCAAGAAGAACGCCAAAGGCAGGCTCCAGGGACATCAGTGTGCCGAAAGCGGTGGACGTCATGCGCCGCAAAGCCATCATTTCCAGGATGAAGGGGAGCACGGGCATGAGCACAGCGACTCCGAGGGCGGCCAGCAGAACTTCCACGCTGAGGTGTCCCGCGGCCTGTGGGACGCCAACGATTGCGGCCGTTATAGCGGCCACCGGGACGGTGAGCGAGAGCGCTCCGGTTCCCGTGAAGCGATCGCCGATCCGTTGGGTAAGCAGGATGTAGGCACCCCAGCCGACGGCGGCGATGACTGCAAACATGACGCCCAGGGCGTCGATACGGCCATGCCAGGGTTCTGTTAGTAGGACGACGCCGGCCAGCGCCAACGCCGGCCAGGCAAGGGCTTTGTGGTTGTGGCTTCGGACTGCCGCCACTGTCAGCGGCCCGAGGAACTCGATGGCCACGGTGGTGCCCAAGGGAATCCGCTCGATCGCGGCGAGGAACATGATGGTCATGAGGCCGGTGGCAACGCCGAGTCCCAAGAGAGGAAGAACGTCCGGCCGGCGGACTAAGCGAAGCGGCGGGCGGGCAATGGCGAGGAAGATGACGGCCCCCATGCTCAACCTCAGCCACGCTGTACCTGCCGGGCCCACCTCGGCAATGAGATTAACGGAGAAAGCGGAGCTCAACTGGACGGAGATCATGGCCGCCACTGCAAGTCCCCACGGTGGAACAGGGATGCGCTGCGGAGTCCTCACGATCCCGCCTCCTGCACGTGTCCTGAGCCGACGCCGGGCTCAAAAACTGCCAGGGAGAACCGGGCGGGGTCCGTACCGCCGTTTGCGTAGGAATGGGCGATGTCGCCCCGAAAGGTCATGGAGTCGCCCACCTCAAGGGTGCTTAGCTGTCCGTCGACGTCCACGGTCAGGGTGCCCTGGAGAACCTGCAGGAGTTCCTTGGTTCCGGCAGCGTGGGCTTCGCTGGCGTGGTGGTCTCCCGGGCCCAGGGTCCAGTCCCATAGCTCCACCACATCCGGAGATTCGGTACCAGCCACCAGGATGCCGCGTCCACCCCGCTCGCTGCTCCACAAAGTTGCGCCTTGGCCGCTGCGGGTAACGTTGATTGACCTGGGGCGTGGGGACTCCACCAGTGCGGGAAGCCCGACACCCAACGCATCGCTGATCCGCAGCAGGGTCCCGACGCTGGGGTTCGCGGCTCCCTGCTCCACGTTGATAATCATCCTCCGGCTCACTCCGGCGGCCTCGGCCAGGTGATCCAGCGTCCAGCCGCGGGTTTGGCGCTCTTGCTTGACCCTGGCTCCGATGGCCAGGGAGAGGGCGGTGGTGCTTTCATCCATAAGTGCATCATAGTGCACTTTGAGTGCACTCTACGGCGCAAGGCTCAGCATGCCCTAGCCCGGAGCTCCCATTGCGTGCTACCACTGACCCTAGGAGTAAACCCCTGAGGAGAAACTGTGGCCGAAGACCTGCCTGTCCTTGTTGTTGGCGCTACGGGGTTCTTGGGTAGCCAAGTGGTGGATGAACTCCTCAAGCGTGGCAAGAAAGTCCGCGCCCTGGTGAGGCCTAAATCCAGCGCGGCCAAACTGGAGGCCAAGGGTGTTGAGATTGCCCGCGGAGATATGTTGGACACCTCCTCCCTGATCAAGGCCATGACCGGCGTTTCCGCGGCTATATCCACGGCCGCCGGATACACCCGTAACGACAAGAACGCCCAGGCCATTGACACTTTTGGCAACAGCAACCTGGCCGTCGCAGCCAAGCAGGCAGGGGTTCCCCGCTTTGTGTTGATCAGTATCCTCACCAGCGACCAAACTCCGCAGATCCCCCATTTCTGGAACAAGAAGTTGGCCGAGGACTCGTTTGCGGAACTCGGTGTTCCGTTCGTGGCTCTCCGGCCGGGTGCCTTCTTTGACCAAGCTGTAGGGATGGGTGGCGATCCTTTTGCCAAGGGCCGCTTCGTGTGGCTTGGGTCCAAGGATGCCCGGCTCACGTTCGTCTTGGCCAGCGACCTCGCGGCCTACCTTGCGGAGGCTGTGGATGCGGACATTGTTGAGGGTGAGCGGATCGATATTGGCTGGAACAGGCCTGTGAGTATGCGTGAGGCCGCGGAACTGGCTGGCCGCCGGGCCGGCAAAGAGGTCAAGGTCATGTCCGTGCCCTTGGGCGCCATTGCGGGGCTGGGTAAAGTCACTGCCAAGGTTCTACCGCTGGTGAGCGACATGGCCAGCATGGTGGCGTGGTTCGAGACGGGAAAGTACGTTGCTGACGTCAGCCGACAGGAGCAAGTGTTCGGTCCCGCTCCGACTCCCGAGGATGCCATCCGCCGTGTGGCTGAGCGGTACGGCCACTAGCCAACGCGCTGTTGGGCAATGCGGCCAACATCTGGCCGGAACGCAACATCGTAAGTATCCTGATGACACAGCTTCGGCGTAGACCCTGACCGCGCCGAAAATACATGAGGAGCACGTTATGAGAATTGGTTCTTCCATTGCCCTGATCGCCATTGGAGCTATTCTGGCTTTCGCGCTCGCCCCCGGACTCATCCCCTTCCTCGATCAAGTCCTGGTTGGCTACATCCTGATGGTTGTTGGCGTCATCGGCCTGATCATTTCCATCGCCATGTCCAACAGGACCCGTCGCACCGTTGTTGAACGCCGCGGCGATCCCCACACGGTGGTGGAGCGGCGCCCCGAGGTCTAGCAGCCGCAGCATACAGAAGAAGCGCACGACGGCGGGTACTCGCCGTCGTGCGCTTTTCTGGTTTTGGGATGGGCAGCATCGCCGGATGCGGGCGACAGCGTCGCTTCCGGGCAGCAGCGCCGTTTTCGGGCAGCAGCGTCGCTTCCGGGCAAGTAAGGCGGCGGCCGGAACCCGCGACCGAAACCCGCAGCCGAACAGCGTAGGCTGCTGCCATGGAGAAGTCATTCGACATTGAACCGGTCAATCAGAACGAATACGTGGTGCGCTGGGCCGCAGAGGGCCAAACAGGGGAATCCCTGGTCCACACCAACCCGGAGTTCCTTGCCGAAGTGGGCTTGGATGGCTTCGATGAGCAGCATGTGGTGGAAGAAACCACGACGTACCTGGCCGAACACCAGCCCATTATCGACTTCCCGCAGACCGTGGACCTTGAAGAAATTGCCGCAGCGTACACCGATTACGCTGAGCAGCTGAAGCTGCGGCTCCAAGCGCGGCAGTAACCGCGCGCGGGACTCAGGATTCGACGTCGGCCGTGACGCGCTCGCCGTTGAAGTACTCCAACTGCCAGCCGTCATTCACGTGGTGGTGCGCGAGGTTGAGCACCGCGTTCTGCACACTGTCCAAGGTGCGTCCGATCGCCTGGCTCAAGGTCAGCCGGATCAGCGTGCCGTGGGCAACCACCAGGACGCGCTTGCCCGCGAACTCTTCAGCCAGCGATTCCAAGGCAGCAATGCCACGGTTAGCGGCGGCCTCGTCCGTTTCCCCGCCACGGAAGCCACCCGGGATGCGGAGCGCTTCCAGCTCAGGGCCGGCCTGGAGTCCTTCGGCGGGACCGAAGCTGCGCTCGGTGAGCTCCGGTACCAGCCGTGCCCCCTTGAGTCCCAGTCCCCCGGCGATGATCTCCGCAGTTTCCGCAGCCCGGCTCAGGGGCGAGGACACTATGGCGTCCCAGTGCTGACCTGACAGGAACGCGACGGCATCGCGCGCTTGGCCGCGGCCGACGTCGTTAAGCGGGATGTCAGTGGCCCCCTGCAACCTGCGCTCCGCGTTCCAATCGGTTTGGCCGTGGCGGACGAGGGCGAAAGTTGTGAGGGTCATGCCATCCATTGTGCCTTGTGGGCAGGTAGCGCCGCAGTTTCCTACGTCACGTACGGTCCATTTGGTACACCGTCTTGCCGCCCACCACTGTTCGGATGACCTTGGCGTCCAACAGTGCGGACGGGTGCTCGGCAGCAAGCACATCGGTGTCCAGCACCACGAAGTCCGCGTACAGGCCGGCAGCGAGCCGGCCGATGTCCTGCTCCGCGCCGCAAGTCCACGCCGAATCCCGGGTGGTGTGCTCGATCGATTCGGCGAGGGGCAGCGCAAAGTCCGGGACGTTGGTTCCCGCAGACGGATCCAAGGCCGAGGCCCGGGTGGCGGCCACGTACATGTTGGGAAGCGGCGCGTGAGGAGACGTGGGGGAGTCCGTGCCGAAAGCCAGCCGGGCTCCCGCTGCAGTGATCCACGGCCACGGGAAACCGCACTCTACGCGGTGGTCGCCCAACTTGGCGGCCCAGTTCCCGCTGATGGCGGGATCGGCGTGGACCGGTTGCATGCTGGCCGTGATGCCCAGCGCAGCCAGACGATCGACGTCGGCCCTGTCCACCAACTCAAGGTGTTCAATGCGGTGCCGGCGTTCGCGGGGGCCGTTTTCCGCCACGGCGTGTTCCACGGCGCCGATAGCGATCCGTACCGATTCGTCGCCGATTGCGTGCATGGCGACCTTCAAGCCCGCGGCGTCCGCAGCGGCCACCACGGGCGCGAGTTCCTCGAGGCTCCAGATCGGCTCGGCATTGGAACCATCCGCGTAGGGCATTCCGAGCGTTGCCGTGCATCCGTCGATGGTGCCGTCAATGATGACCTTGATGCCCACCACGCGTAGGAACGGTGAGGCATGCTCGACGGCGAGCGCGGCCGCCCGCTGCACCTGGGCGATGTTTTCCTCCACTGATCCGGCGTTGTTGACCCGCCAGTACGCGATCAGCCGGCTGGTGAGGGTGCCGTCCTTGTCTGCTCGGACGAAGGCTTCCAGGTCGGTTTCGTTGAAGCCCATGTCGCACGCGGTGGTCACGCCGGTCTCGCGGTAAGCCTGTTGGACGGCGGCGATGCTTGCCCCGTACTCGTCCTCGCCGACTTGGTGATCCAAGAACGGAAGCACCATGTCATAGAACGCGTTTTCGTCGATGTAGCCGGTGGCGTGGCCTTGGGCATCGCGTTTGATGGTGCCGCCGTGGGGGTTTTTGGTGTGGTCATCGATTCCCAGTTCTGCCAACGCCGCTGTGTTCACCCACACGGAGTGGAAGTCGTAGGCGAAGGCGTATACGGGCTTGTCCGGAACAACAACGTCCAGCATAGTGGCGTCCGGCACTCCACCCGGAATGGCGCCGTGCAGCCAGCCGGTAGCAAGGATCCGCTCACCTTCCGGTCGCTCGGCGGCCCGTTCCTTGATGCGCTGCTGGATTTCCTCCACGGACTTAGCGCCCCAGAGGCTCACCTGGCTGAGGGCTTCCCCGGTGCCAACAACGTGCGCGTGGCCGTCAACGAACCCTGGGATCACCAGGCGGCCGCCAAGATCAATCCGCTCCGCATGGGGGCTCAGGCGTTCGGCGGTGGTGGTGTCCCCGACGTACAGGATGCGTTCCCCCTGGACGAGGACGGCCTCGGCCCAGCGGCGGGTGTCTGAGGTGAAGATGCGGGCGTTGGTGTAGAGCTGGCTAGTCACGCTGTTCCTTGATTTTGAGGTGAGTTGGGGTTCTGGGATGAGGCTTGGCGGGGGTATTGGGTTGTGGTGGTCCTGTGGGAAGTCAACGCGAGGTACACACCAGCAGTGACCAGGATGGATACGGGAACGGAGAGGTCGGTGGAGCCCATGGCGGCTGCGACGGGACCGGTCCATGCCGCGCTGCTGAGGAAGAGCGAGGCCACCGCGGCTCCGAGGGTCACCGCGAACAGGCCTGGGACGTGCCATCCCCTGCTGTACCAGAAGGGGCCGCCGGGCTTCTCATCGAAGAGGTCTTGTCCGCTATAGCGGTTGCCACGCCGGAGGACGTCCGTGGCGAAGATGGCCATGGTGGGCCCGGAAATAATCACCAGGAGCTGAAGCATCAGGTTGACGGCTTCCAGGAGGCTGGTGGACATGACCAGATAGATGGTCAGCCCTGTGCCGATCACCCCCACCACCACGGCGGACGGGATCCGCCGGATGGGGACGCCGATTGATTGGAAGGCCATGCTGGCCGTGTAGGTGGTCATGCCGTTGAGGGAGATGGTGTTGATGATGACGCCCACCACGAAGAGGGGAACCAGCCATGCGGGCAGGAGGGCCAGGAGCGCAGATTCCATGCCGAGGTCCATTGCTGCGGCGTCGATTCCGGTTGCGAGCAGCGCTCCAACTGCGGTGAAGAAGATGCTGGGCAAGGCGCCGCCAAGGGCTGTGGCTGCGATGATGTGTGATCGCTTGGTGTCTTCGGGGAGGTATCGGGCCAGGTCCGGGCTGTTGGAGTATGAAAGCGGGGCTGAAGCCAGGATGGTGAAGCCGATGCTCATGGCTGCCCACAGCGGGACCCCTTCCAGCTGTACCGGAGCTGCGTACCCCCATTGCACGTGGGGGAGGATGAACGCGGTGACCAACAGGAAGATGGCAAGCAGCACTGAGGCAACGACGGGGTAGCTGCGCAGAATGAGGCTGTGCCCGTAGATAGCCACCATCACGGTTATTGCAGCAACTACCAAGGTGACAAAAACGGGAACCAGGACTGGATCAGTGAAGCCCAGCTGGGCAAGAAGCTCCGCACCCATGAATGAGGACGCCAGCCAGTTCAGGGCCAGGAAGACCGCTGAGACGAACCAGCCATAGAAGGCCACCACAACTTTGTTTCCCCGGATTCCGTAAATGGCCCGGGTGATAACGGAGCCGGATGTCCCGGCGGCTGGCCCGCTGGTGGCCACTATTCCAGTAAGGATCCAAGGGATGCTGCCAGCGATGATGACGGCCATGGCCTGCCACATTTCCAGGCCGAGGAGAATCAGGGACGCACCCACGGTGAAGTTGAGGACACTGACGTTGGGGGCCGCCCAGACCGGGAAGAGGTCCCTGGCGCGGCCGTGGCGTTGGGACGCTTCAATGAGTTCTATGCCGCGGGTTTCGGGTCGGGCCAGGGGCTCCGGGTAGGTGGCCGGATGGGGCATCGGGGATTGGGACAACGCTGTTCCTCTCGGGCAAGGTCCGGCTCACTGCGCTGGGAGACCGGTTCACAAACACTATTGATCGAGTGACCAATGAGCTATTGGTCACTAATCCAATAGACTGATGCGCATGGTGTCAAGCCCCGCATCCAAACGCGTTCGAAAGCTACCCGGCGAGCGCCGTGCCGAAATCCTGGCCGAAGCCGCCTCCATCGCCTTGGGTGAGGGGCTCGAGCGGATTACGCTCCGCGCCGTTGCTGACCGGCTGGGCGTGCGGCCCGGTTTGATCAGCCATTACTACCCTGCTGCCGAGGATCTGGTGATCGCCGCCTTCGTGCGCGCAGTCTCGGAGGAGCGTGAGGAGTTGTTCCCCGGCCCGGGAACACCCATGCAGCGGATGGCTCATCTGGTCTCGCGCGTGGAAGGTCGGGGCACCGATGAACTGACCCGGCTTTGGCTCAATGCCCGGCACCTCTGCCGATTCATTCCGGCGTTGTCCGAGGCGCTGCTGGGGCAGGAGGGCTTGGACCGGAACCGGCTGGTGGCCCTCATTGAGGATGGCGTTGCGTCCGGTGACTTTATAGTCAAGGACCCCCTGGAAGCCTGCATCCGCATCTGGGTGGCGATTGACGGCGTAGGTTCCTACGTCAACAACGCTGAGACCTTTGAGAATGTTGCCTTCACGCGGTTCGTGACCGATGTTGCCGAATGGTCGCTGGGCATACCAGCAGGCGCTCTTCGCCGAGCTGTGGATGCCGTGGACCTGCTGCGAGCAGAGGGGCCAGCTTGATCAGCAGTAGTCTCACCATTACCCTTTCAGCCATTTAATCAGTATCCTGATAACTTATCTGGTTAACCGGATGATGCTGTTTGGGCTGCTGCCTGGGCCGCACGTGGCTGAAGCAGACGGCCACGCGGCCATCGTGAAAGTTTGATTGACGGCATTACTTGGTGACTCTAGGGCAGTGGTTGGGTCCGTGACTCCAGGTAAGCCTGAAGGACGTGACATTCGTGGGCAACAACTACGAGGCCGTGGACCCCCATTTCCCCACCTCCGGCGCAACTTCGGACACAGAAGCCGGCGCCAACAATGTACTGGATGACCGCTACCAGCTGGGATCCTTGCTGGGCAGGGGCGCCATGTCTACCGTGTACCAAGCAACGGACCTGCTGCTTGGCCGCCAAGTAGCCATCAAAATCTTCCTGCCCGGTTCAGGCGATGATTCATTCCGCGCCCGACAGGAAAATGAAATGCGGCTCCTTGCTGCTTTTGACCACCAGGGGCTGGTGGCCGCGTTCGACGCCGGAGTGGACACGCGTAATGATGAAGAACGCGCCTACCTTGTCATGGAACTGGCCGAAGGGCGCGACTTGCGCGCCATACTGACCGACGGCCCACTCACCGTTCCCGAGACCGCACGGATCGGTATCCGGCTCGCCGGGGCCTTGTCCCAGGTACACCAACACGGCGTCATCCACCGCGACATCAAACCGGCCAACATCCTGGTATCCGACGACGACGGGCTGGGACAGTCCGTAAAGCTGGCGGACTTTGGGGTTGCACTGGTGATGAACGACAACCGCCTCACCGCAACCGGCTTTACCGTAGGAACCGCCCAGTATCTCAGTCCCGAGCAGGCCCAAGGACTCGGCCTGACCCCCGCCAGCGACATCTACTCGCTGGGCCTGGTGCTCCTGGAATGCCTCACCGGCAGGGCCGAGTACCCCGGAACCCCCATTGAAACGGCCTCCGCCCGGCTCCACCGCGCACCCCAAGTCCCTCTGGAACTGCCTGCTCCGCTACGAGAGCTCCTGGTTGCCATGACAGACATGGATCCCGCGCAGCGCCCCACCGCTCAGAATGTTGAAGAGGCGCTCGCAGGAGAAGGAATACAGTCAGGTCGCAGGACCGCGCTCCTGCCGTCGGTGTCTTCGCTGCCACCAACGCAGGCGGCGGCCCGCAAGCAGAGTGCCACCCGCAAGCAGAATGTGACCCGCAAACCGGCTCTGACCCGGCCGCAGGCCACCATTACCGGCATCAGGGAATTCAGCAAGCGCAGGCCCAAGACTGTTCGTGGAATGGCGGCCGCCGCAGCCACCATACCCCTCGCCTTGTTAGTCCTCACTCAAGGACTTTCTGCCATAGGCAACACGTCAGATCCTGCCCAGCCTGCGAACACCGGCGTTTCCCAGGCGGAGACACATCCAACCACGCCGGTCACGCCAGGGATACCTACGTCCCCGGCCACCGGTAAGGCCGGGTCCAGTGACGCGCTGACTGCAGACGCCGTTACTGCAGACACCGGGAATGCTGGCACAGGTAATGGTGGCGCGGGGGATGCAGGCGGGGGTTCGGGTCTCCAGCCCGCCGACGTCGTCAACCTCCAAGGCCCCGCGACAGCACAGGACCCTGCGCCAGCACCAGTCCAAGCCCCCGCACCGGCGCCTGCCCAAATGTCCGGATCGGACATCGCCAAGATCAAGAGCGGCGGCAAGAGCGAGAACAAACCTGGGAAAGCCAAGGGGGCCGGCGAGGGCAAGTAGTCCCCACCCGGTGAGTTAAAGCACGACGGCGACCTGCCGCCGTCGTACGCGCTTTCAGTTCGCCGCGCTAGATTCGGCTGGCGCGCTGCGTTCCGGTGAAACTCGTCAGAGACCGGCTGGAAAACTGATCGATACAGTGGTTCCGCCACCGGGGGTTTCGGTCAAAGTGAGCTCGCCGCCGTGTGCCTTGGCGATGCTGCTGCACGTGGCCAGGCCAAGGCCGGAACCCGGGCCGTCACCTTCCCGCCGCAGTCGCACCAAAGGCTCCAAGGCTTTAGCGCGGTCCTCGGGCAGGATGCCCTTGCCGTTGTCCGCCACTGAAATGGTGGCGCCCTGGTAGTTCGAAACCCCACTGATCCGGATGCGGAGATCCCGTTCAGGGCTGCGGTAATTCATGGCATTGGAGAGCAGGTTCTGCAGGAGGGTGCGGAGTTGCCCGGGGTCGGAGTGAAGGGTGAGATCTTCTACCTCCACAATCCTCTGGTTCTCGATGCCCAGGTCACGGGCAACTTCTTCAGTGACCTGCCGCAGGGAAACGGTGGTGGGCTGGACGGTCCCACCCACGCGGGAGTAGCTCAGGACGTCCTCGAGCATGCCCAGCATCCGCCGGCCACTGGAACCGATCCGGTCCAGGTAACGCGCGGCTGTGCTGTCCGGTTCAACATCCGGGTCATCTTCCACCAGTTCCACGTACCCCAGGATGGTGGTGAGCGGGATGCGGAGATCGTGGCTGACGCGCCCGGCGAAACCTGCAAGCTTGGCGTTACTGTCCTTCAACTCGGCATGGGTCCGGTCCAGTTGGGCGGTGCGGTGCTGAAGTTCCAACAACTCCACCACCTGCTTGGCCAAGACCTCCAGCATGCTCACCTGTCCAGGGCTCAACTCTTTGGTCTGATCCGAGAAGACGCACAAAGTACCGGGCACAAACCCGGATTCTGTTTGCAACGGAACCGAGGCGTAAAAACGGACGTTGCCAATTTCGCCGGTGACAAAGGGGTTGTCTGCGAACCGCGGATCCTGGGAGGCGTCCGCCACCACGGTCCGTTCCCGGGAAAGGAAAACCTTGGCGCACATGGAATCTTCACGGGAACAAACGCCCGGGTCCACTCCCCAGGCGCCAATCTGGTGCTGGTACTCGGCGCTGATGATATTCACAACGCCAAACGGTGCGCCACACAGTTCCGTAGCCAGCCGCACCAGGTTTTGAAGAGCACTCATCACAGCGGCGTTGGGAAGCAGTGTGGAATCGAGCGAAGGGTCCAGGCCGTATTCCCGTAATTCCAGGTCCCTGCTGATGTCATCAGTGAAGGCTAGCTGTCCCTGGACTTCCGTCATGTTCTTACTCCCCCAAGCGTCATTAGGATTCCCTGCCGATACTACCGGGACGTTGGCTGCAGTGGTTTACTGGGACGCATGACCGAGCCGGAACCGGCCCCAGCCGCGTCTGCTGACAGCATCGATCTCTCCGTACGCACTCCTTCACAAAGATCCCGCACCTTCTACGGGATCCTCGTGAACACTGCCCTGGCTAACATCACCACCAGCTATCTATGGTTCGCCCTGACCTTTTGGGTGTACTTGGAGACCCGGAACGTCATTGCAACGGGAGTGATCGGCGGCGCATACATGTTGCTGATCGCCCTGTCCAGCATCAGCTTCGGTACCTTCGTGGACCGGTACCGGAAATTGGCGGTGATGCGCTTCGCCGCCGCCTTCACCATGGTGATGTTCGTCCTCTCAGGTGTCATGTTCCTGCTGACGCCCGAGGATGCACTCCTGGACCTGACTCAGCCTTGGTTCTGGATCTTCTCCCTGATCATCCTGATTGGTGCAGTGGTGGAGAACATGCGGAACATTGCCCTGTCCACTACGGTCACCATCCTGATCGAGCCGGACCGGCGGGCCAACGCCAACGGGCTGGTGGGCATGGTCCAAGGGCTCATGTTCATTGTCACCTCGGTCCTCTCCGGCCTGTCAGTAGGGCTGCTGGGCATGGGCTGGACAGTAGTTACGGCTCTGGTTCTGACAGCCCTTGCCTTCGCGCATCTCTTGACCCTCCGCCTACCGGAGGAAGTAAAGGCAGCGGCGTCCGATGCCCAGGGCGGCTTCGATCTTCGCGGTTCGTGGGCAGCCGTCATGGCCATATCCGGACTGTTCGCGCTGATCCTATTCTCCACGTTCAACAACTTCATAGGCGGGGTGTACATGGCGTTGATGGACCCGTACGGCCTGGAGATGTTCTCCGTGGAAATGTGGGGAGCTGTCTTCGCCATTGGAGCCACGGGCTTCATCCTCGGTGGAGCACTGATCGGAAAGTTCGGCCTGGGCTCCAATGCCTTGCGGACCATGCTCATTGCCGTGATGTTCATGGGGGTGATCGGGGCGGTGTTCACCCTCCGTGAATGGGCGTGGCTCTACATCGTGGGCATTTGGCTCTACATGGCGCTGGTCCCCGTGGTGGAAGCCGCCGAGCAGACTGTGATCCAAAGCGTGGTGCCACTGCCCAGGCAGGGCAGGGTGTTTGGTTTCGCAATGGCGTTCGAGTCCGCAGCGGCACCCATCACGGCCTTCCTCATTGCGCCGATCGCACAATTCTGGATCATTCCCTACGCCCGTTCCACTGAGGGCTCGGCATCGCTGGAACCGCTGCTGGGAGAAGGGACCTCACGTGGAATCGCCCTGGTGTTCCTGGCTGCCGGCATCATCATGATCGCTGTGTCATTGATCGCCTTCCTCACCCCTGTCTACCGCCGCGTATCTGCCTCATACGCGCAGAAAGCGGCGGAAGAGAAGGAGAGCGAGAACGCTGACTCCCCGTCTACTCACTAGGGGTGACGGGCAGGCAGCGGCTGATCAGGACGCTGGGTGCAACGCGGCTCCTGCCACGGCGGAACTGCCAAGATCGCTCTTCTCCAAGGCTTTGCCCGAATCGAGTGCCTTGGCCCAGGCATCTGTTGATGCAACTGCGGCCCAGTTGGAGTTCAGCAGCGCCATCAGCGTGGTGTGCACGGTCTTCGCGTCAGCGGTACCTGCCTCATTGCTGAGGTTAATGGCGCCGGTTGCATCGGAGAGGACTTCGGTGGTGATGCCGAGGAATTCGGCTTCAACGGCGGAGGCCAGGATGCAGTTGTTGGTCATGTAACCCACCAAGGTGACGGTGTCGACGTCGTGCTTCTTCAGCCACGCGGCAACATCTGTTCCGGCGTAAACCGAGCCGTACTGCTTTACCACCGCTTTCCACGATTCGTCCCGGCGGGCTTCCACCTCGGGGTGCAGTTCATACTCAGCTGTCCCCGGGGCGAAGGCGGGCGCGCCTTCTCCTTCGCTGTGCTGGATTGCGGCGATGGGGATACCGGCGGCAGCAGCAGCATCGATCGCCTTGGTGATCATGGGAAGCGACTCCTGGTGGGGCGGGTACTGAATTTCCAAAGGCCCGCTGAAGTACTGCTGCTGGACGTCGACGAGGATCAGGGCGCGGCGGGTTGCGGGCATGGTGTTCTCCCATAGTGGTGGGGCCAGTGGCGGTCTCTTCCATTTTTGGGCCGCTGGCCGCCGGATACCAGTGGCCCGTATGCCCATCTACGATTGAATCAGGCCAGAGGAGAGCAGGGTGCATTGAAGATAGCGGTATATGCCTTCCACGGCGTCACGATGTTTCACCTGGCCGTGCCGCAGATGGTGTTCGACGAAGTTTCCCGCCAAGGATTAGCCGACTGGACCACCGTGCTGTTCGCCGACGTCGCCGGTAGCATCACCACCGCTGAAGGGTATGCGTTGGGGGAGCTCCAAGGACTCCCGACGGCGGAACAGGCTGACGTAGTGGTGGTGCCCTCCTGGTTCGACGACGAACGTGAGACCGGCGAAACCCTCACCAAAGCACTCCGGCAAGCCCACGGTAGAGGTGCCACCATTGTGGGCTTGTGCCTTGGAGCCATCCCCGTTGCAGACGCGGGCCTTCTTCACGGACGTTCCGCAGTAACTCACTGGCAGGCCTTCGATTCCCTGGCAGTCCGGCACCCGGACGTGTCCCTGGACCAAACGGTGCTGTACATCGATCACGGCGACGTCCTGACATCCGCCGGCACAGCGTCCGGGTTGGATGCTTGCCTGCACGTTGTCAGGAGCCGCCTGGGAGCTGAGGCGGCCAACCACGTGGCGCGAAGCCTGGTCATCGCTCCGCACCGGGAAGGTGGTCAGGCCCAATACATCGAACATCCCCTCCCGGCGCGGGCCAGCGGTGACCCGATGGCGCGGCTTCTTGACTGGGCCATGGGGCATCTTGGCCAGACCCTCAGCATTGATCGCCTTGCAGCGCAATGCCATATGAGCCGGCGAACCTTTGTGCGGGCCTTCCGCGCATCAACCGGGACCACGCCGTCGTCCTGGGTGCGTGCCCGCCGGCTGGATGCTGCCCGCCGGTTGTTGGAAACCACAGACTTATCCATCGATCAGGTTGCGGCCGACTGCGGCTTTGGCAGTGCCGTGACCCTACGGCAGAACTTCGCCAGCGCGTTTTCCACCACTCCAACGGACTACCGGCGCCGGTTCAACGCCTGAGGACCTGCTCAGCGCCTGAGGACCTGCTCAATGCCTGAGGACCTGCGCTGGGAGGCTGCACGCTGCCAAATATCACTCGTTTTGGATGAGACGGGCAATTTCCACGTGGTGCAGGGTGGAGTCAGCCTGCGGCGCGCGGGCACTCCTGCGATCCTGCGTTCCGGCAGAGATGGAGGCGGTTCCATGGTTGAGACAGACCACATCGATTACACCCTCCAGCTTGAGCCAGACAACGTCCTGTTGCTCGCGTGGGGGCCGGGTGTCCGGATCGAAGCTGAGAACGCCCGGGCAGCGGTGGACGCCGTCAACAGATTCGCTGCCGGGAGTCGCTATCCTTTGCTGGTGCGGATGGCCAAGGCGAGCCACTTAAGCCGGGCTGCGCGGGACGTTTTCACGGAACCCTGCGCCGCGTCGAGGATCGCTTTACTGGGGGAAACCCCTGTTGACCGGATCCTGGTGGACTACCAACTGGCTGCTCAGCCGGCGCCCTGCCCCACGCGGTTCTTCACCTCAGAATCCGAGGCGATGGCTTGGCTGCACGAGTCCGAGCCGCAGGCCGCCGAGTCACCTTTGGGCGGATCGCCGCCGTGACCGCAACGGCACTGGCGGCCGAGAGGCGCGCACTGCGGGCTTCATTGTGGGTCTCCACCGTGTCTGCAGCAGGGGCGCTGCTCCTGGGTGTCATCAGCGGGACCCGGATCATCGTTTTTGACGGCGCCTACATGGGTATTGGGCTGGTTCTCACGGCGATCTCCCTGAAGGCATCCTCCGCTTCGGCTGGCGGTCCCACGCGCCGTTTCCCCTTCGGGAGGGATGCCCTCACTCCGTTGGTGGTGCTGATTCAGGGCTTGGCGGTGGCGGGGACATTGCTGGTGGCCGCCGGTGATGCCGTGGTTCTCATCTTCGACGGCGGTTCACCGGTCAGCGCTGCCATCATCGCCGTTTACGGAGCTACGACTGCGGCAGTTGGGTTCGGTGCGGCCGCTTGGATGGGACGTGCTGCGCCGGACTCGGACCTGGTGGTAGCCGAAATTGCTCAATGGCGGTCCGGAGCGATCCTCAGCATCATGATGCTCGTGGGGGCAGGAGTGGCTTTGGTCTTGCAGGGCGTGGGGCTGGATAACGTTGCCCTCTACGTTGATCCGATCCTGGTTCTAGTGGCATGCCTCGTCTTGGCGTACATCCCCATCGGTTTGATAGGGACAGGTTTGAACGAGCTCCTTGAGGGTGCGCCATCCAAGGAACTGCATGCCGCCATCATCCGGGCCATGGAAGGGGTCCGGGCGGAGTACGGGCTGCCGGAGCCGCTCATCCGTTCCGGCAAGGTAGGGCGGAAGCTCTACGTGCAGGTCGATTTTGTGGTCTCCGGTACCGGGTGGAACGTTGGTGAAGAGGATGCCGTCCGGCGGGCGGTGGTGGTGGCGCTTGAGCCGTTGGGTTTGGATATCTGGGCCTACGTAGCCCTCACCGCGGACCCGGAAATCTTTGCGTAGCAGCCGTCCCTCACCCTCTCCGAGTGAAAACTCCTTGAGGCTCTATACCTCGGACCATAGGTGTGGAACCATCGGCAAATGGACCAATATCTGTGGGTGTTGAAACAAGACCAACTTGATCTGATTCGCGAATTGGAGCCGGCCAGACTTGAGCTCCTGGACGAGGAAGGCCTCCTCCAACTCCATAAACGGGTGAGGCGGGCACGGAACAAACACACCACTAATTACCGGCGTAAAGCAGCCGATGAGGTCCTGGAAGCAGGTGGTCGCGGAGCAGCAGCGAACAAGTCCGACAAAGCACGGGCACGCGCTTTCGTGTTCGAAGAAGCCCTCTCAGTAGTGAGCAAGGAACTCGCCCGGGTAGCGCACGAGGCCGCTGAGGAACTGAAGGATGAGCGGTTGGAACGCGCCAGCGCCGGTAAATCCACCGGGCCGCAAAGCGCAGGAGCCGGTACCTCTACAGCCAGCAAACCGGGCCGCGCCCGCTCGCACCAGAAAACCACCGGAGGAGTGAAACGGGACGCCTCCAGTCGCTCCCAAGGCGCCCAACGCCAAGCGAAGAAGGACGCGCGCTAGCCACCAGGTAACTATTGGCCTAGCTTCACCACATAAACCTCGACGGCGGCGGGCCGGGGGAACAGATGCTTGCGGATAGCGTCGGCTACTTCGCGCGCAACTTTGGGTGCGGGGAGGGCAGTGTCAACCCCGATCCGGACTTTTACTGCCACGTTCTCTGCACCCTCGGTTACGGCAACCAGCGGAAGGGACTCACCCGTCACCGCAGCGATTGCCGCACCCGCTATGGACTGCCACAACGGCTGGGCCTGGTACACGGCGGCAACCCCACCAACTCCTTGGATAACCGGAAGCAGGTCTTCGGCCACGGAGGAGCGTGCGTGGTTGGCCGCTGCGGGTTGGGTGGTGGGTGCGGGGGCCATGCCCACTGGTTCCAGTTGTTCGGTCATGGCTGGTCCTCCCGGGAGGTTGGTTCAGTATCTGCGGGTTCGGGTGCTTCACGGGTTGAGGGCGCGGGCGCTTCAGGTCCGGGCGCTCCAGACCCCGCCGCCGCAATTTCGGTCGGTTCAGGTCCGGCTGCCGCAGTTTCGGGCGCTGCGGTCTCTGGCGTTGAGGGTGCTGACGGTGCCAGGACATCCGTCACTGTGATGTGGATGGCCTCCACGTTCAGCTCCGTCTGGAACGCCAACGTTTTCGCCAGCTCGCGCCGCAACTCGGCAGCACGTTGTGCCATGGGGTGCCCGTACACCACGGCAATCTCCAGCTCCACGGTGATCCCGGTTCCCGGTGCGGCTGCGTCCGTCTCTGCTTCAGCGCCAGCGGCGGCCTCAACTTCAGTGCCAGTGCTTACGCCAGTGCTGCCGGTCCCGGCGTCATCCGTACCTCCAGTGATGTTGCCGTGTAAGCGGCACTTGCCGGCTGCCGTTCCAGGAAGGGAGTCAGCCACGGAGCGGATGAGCGCCGTGATGGCCCCTTCGGTTTCAAAGAGGCTGTCATTGGGATGTCCGGACCTTAGGGGAATGTTCCGTCCGGGACGCAACTCCAGCCGAAGGTTGTCCAGTATGGACTGCATCCAGTCGTCGCTGCCGGATCCGGCGTCGGCCACGTCCGAGTTCAACAGTTCACTGCCCAGATCGGAGAGCCTGCGCAAGGAAGCCAGGCCCGCCTGGCATTCAGGGCACCACTTGAGATGATCCGGATCCGCGATTTCTCCGGTGTCCAAGTAGGTGCTCAAATCGGCGAGGCTGTGCCCGCATTCCAAAGCGTCGTCGGGGGTGTTCATCGCCATTCCTCCATCGTGCGCGCAAGCGTGATTCGTGCCCTGGCCAAACGGCCGCGGACACTTGCCGGGCTGATATTCAACGTCAGTGCGATCTCCTCATAGCTCTGGTCATTGAACTCCTTCAGTACCCAACATCGCCGCTGTTCTTCGGGCAACTTTGCGAGCGCTTCTTTCAGCGCTTCCACCCGGGAGTTGTTGACCGCGCTGTGCTCGGGGTCCCTGATCTGCGGCTTGGCGTGGTCCTCCACGTGGCTCTCCGCCTGCTGCTCCACTTCGTCGAGGCCCATGTGATTCCTGCGTTTCCGGAGGTGATCGATGCTGCGGCTGCCCACTATCCTGAGCAACCACCCCTTCACGGCGGCAGGGTCACGGAGGCTTTCCAGCTGTTTCCATGCCTGGACGAGGGTTTCCTGGACAACGTCGTCGGCGTCGGCCAGTGAACCGGTCAATCGGCGGGCTGTTGCCCGCATCAACGGCCCGTGGCGCCGGGCCAGTGCCTCGAAAGCTGCGGTGTCACCGTCTGCGGCCCGGCCGGCCAGCAGGGCGTCGGGCACCAGGTCCAGTTGGTGCTGCGCTGCAGGTGAACCAGTCACGTTGTCTGCCTTCCAAGTCCATGGTGGTCGGGGGTATCAGGGGAGCCATGATCAGGGGCGTACATGCCGGGACGGTTCTGCTGACTAGCAGAACCGTCCCGGACGACGCTACTTTTTGGTGAAGCCCTCTTTGATCTTCTGGGCCGCGTCCTTGATGTTCTCGCTGATATCGGCGGCAGCGTCTTTGACCTTTTCGCCCGCCTGCTGGATCTTGGCTTGTGCCTGATCGTGCTGGCCCTCGCGCTCCAGGGACTGGTCTCCGGTGAGCTTTCCGGCACCTTCCTTCGCGGCACCCAGGTGCTCAGTGGCAGCATTGTTGATCTTGTCGTTGATTCCCATGGTGTTCCCTTTTCTTGTTGTGCGCGGTCTCTGCGGAGCCGTGCGTGTTTTCAGTGGTAAGTCTGTGAGCTTGTTATCGCGCGCGCCGGGATCCGGACAGCTGGGTCCGGGTGCCGCTGGTGATTCGGACCAGCGCGGGTATTGGATGACCGAGCCAGGCGTCCATTTTTCCGAGGAGCTGTTCCACGGTGTCCGCGAGTTCCTTGGGGGACGCCCCTTTGCGGGCCTCCAGGCGGATGTGCAGCGCGGTGCCCCGGCGGGATTCCCAAGCAGATACTGAGGTGGACAGCACCTCCGCGTTACCGCTGAGGGCTTCCCTGACGGCGGTGGAAACCAGTCCGGCGTCTATGACGGTTCGTCCGGCGGAGCCCTCTGATTGCTCGGCCAAGCGGGGTGTTTTGCCTCCGCCTTGGCTCGCCAGCCAGGCTGCGCTGAGACCGGCACCCAGCAAGGGCACGGCAATTCCTGCCAGAAGCCACCAACCCCGGATCGGTTCGGGCAGGGGCGCCGTGGCCACGAGGCCGCGGGCTTGCTCGCGAATGCCCTGTGCTGTGTTGGTCCAAAGCTCCGCTGCCCAGGGGAGGGTTCCGGCCGCGATAACTGCGGCGCCGGCACCCAGCAGGACTATCCCCAGAAAGGTCAGCAGGAGTCGGTTAAGGGCACGGTTTGTGTTCCTCATTGTCCCACCACTCCTTCCTTGAGAACTTGAACGCCGGACATCATGGGGCGGTCCAGCCCGTAGGCGGCCAGTTCGCCGTCCACCGCTTTCCGGACGCTTTCCACTTCAAGGCGCCGGCCCGACGTCGGACGTACTTGGACGCGCACGGACCGTCCGCCTACGGTGGTGGTCGCCTGACCCGGCGCGAGACCGGCGGCAAGCCGTACCCGGCCTGAAACTGCTGCGGCGATCACGTCGTCGTCTATTACTACTGCCGCGCGGTCGCTTTCCAGGGCGCGGCGGTGCCGGCGTCCCCTCCCCAGGGCAAGTCCCAGAATCAGCAGGCCAATGAGGGCCAGCCCAGCACCAGCCGCAGCCATGCCCGCCGGGATGGTGGTCTTCGGAAGGCCCTCCAGCCAGCGCAGTATCTGGGCCGGGCTGGCGAGTAAGGGCTGGTCCTTGAGCATCCACAGCACCGACTCCAGGGCCAGCCACAGGAACGCGACCAGGAGGACGGAAGCGGCTACCAAGGATGGGATGGCGCGTGATGAGTGTGTTTCCCTGCGGACCAGCCGCCGGATCATGGGGTCCTTGCTCATGCCACTCTCCTTTCCTTGGGCTGTTCCTGTTTTCCGCCCGTAAGGCGGATATCCACCCGGCCGATTTCAAGGCCGGTCAGTTTCGTCCCCCGGGATACGATCTCGGCACGGGCCTGCTGTGCCTGCTCGAAGACAGTGCCTGTACCGTTTCGCGGTTTCGTCAGTGGACCGGACGTCAACTTGACGGAGACGCTGACCCCGAGCTTGCCGCCGTCGTCCTCAAGGGACGCTGTTACTCCTTCTTTGCCAACACCGAAGGCTTGGGCGGTGACGGCTTCCACGGTTTTCCGGATCGCGTTATGGGTGATCCGGTTGTGTCCCCGTGTGTCCCTGTCCGCTGCCCTGTCTGCGGTAGCTGACGGATCGACGGCGGCTGCCCGACGCGCTGTAGCTGCCCCTTCCGCGGTGGCGGTGGCCGCACTCATGAGGATGAGCGCTTGCCCCGCAAGGCATCCAGCACCCCGCGAAGGTCAAGCTTTCCCTCGGCGGAGCGGCCAAGGACCGCCCCGACTCCCATGAACAGGGCTGTGAGCAGCAGGCCCCAGAAGCCGAAGGCTAGCCCGGCGAGGGCAAGAACTGCGCCTATGGCCAGGCCCGCAATGGTGGGGCTCATGCCACCCTCGGCTCACGCTCGGGGTCTTCATTGTCAGCGTCTTCGGTGGGTACATGAATGTCAGTGATGGTGATGTTGACCTCTGTGACTTCCATGCCCACCAAATCCTCGATCGCGGTGTAGACGGCGTCGCGGGCGTTGTCTGCCACTTCCTGGAGGGGGTGCGGGTACTCAACAACCAGGGTTACGTCCACTGCAACCTGGGTCTGGCCTACCTCCACGCTCACGCCTTGGGTGAGGTCTTTCTGGCCCACCTTTTCGCGGAGGTTGCCGATTGCCCTGGCTGCGCCACCGCCAAGGGCGTGCACGCCGGGAATTTCCTGGATGGCGATGCCGGCAATCTTTGCCACTACGCCGTCGGCAACTGTGGTGGCGCCGCGTCCGTCTTTGCCCTTGTTCGCGTTGTTGGATGTGTTCAGCGCGGCGGCCGAAGTGGCCGGTGCGTTCTTGGCCGGAACGTCTGCGGGGGTGTGGGTTTGGATCGTCATGTCGATCGCTCCTCTCGATGGGATGCGGCGCTTTGTTGTGCGCCGTCATGAATAAGACGTGCCGACCCGGGGAATCCTCACGGTGATTTTCAGGTGACGTGCGTCACACCTCTTCCGCCGCGATGGTTTATATAGTTAGATTGCCATATAACTAGTTTGTCGAGATACATTCTTACATGAAGGGGAACCAGTGACTGCTGTACTTGGGACGGAAACGCAGGACCGAATTCTCCCCGAAGTGGCACAGGTAATGACTACCGCCCCCGGGGTGCCTGAAGAAGTAAGCTGCGGGCCGTCTCGCCGGACTGGCCTACTGGATGAAGTGTGGACCGCCTCGGCGCGGGTAGAGGGCCTGCAGTGGGAGATGGACGATGCGCAGGATTGCTTAGCCGCGGCCATGCGCAAGGCTACTGCGGCTGGCGCAGGGCTCCCGGACCTGGCCATTGCATCAGGCCTGAGTTTTGCAAGGATCGAACATCTCCTGGGCGAGCGGCCGCTCCAGGAACGGGTTGCGGAATAGCCCGGCGATCCTGGGCGAGGATGAATGTCCCGGTGCGTCCGTTTCAAAATCTTGAGCCAATCTTGAGATGACCCGGCGTCCTTCTTGAGGACCCCGTCCGATGGTTGAAGCATCAGCCAACCAAGCTGACGGGAACTTCCAGGAAGGACCACCGAAAATGACTGACCAGATCTCCGCCAAGTCCATGACTGCCGGCGCCGCCCACTCCACGTCCGATTCCCTGGCCGGTTCAGCGGACGCGGCAGGCCGCGTCGGGGAGGTATCCGGCCAAGCCCGCGCGGTGGTGACCATCCGGGAGCAGTTCAATCCTCTGGGTGCGGGTCTTCGGAGCATTTGGCCGCAATCAGTGGTCGGTTTCTAGAACGCTGCTGCCTTTGATTCGGGCGGGCACCTTTCTTCAAGGGAAGGTACCCCGCCCGACGCCATTTAAGGGACGATGGAGTCCAGCGCATTAAATAAGGAGGCTTGCCATCAAGAACGAGATGAAGAAGGCCGCTGGAGTGGCGGAGGAAGCTGCCAATTCGCGGACCTTCGCAGCTGTGGCCCGGGCCGGCTACGCCGTGAGCGGACTGCTGCACATACTCATCGGCGTCATCGCAATCCAGCTGGCTGTGGGCCGCAGCGGGGAAGCTGACGTCAGCGGCGCGGTGTCCGAGCTGGCCACCAAACCGGCAGGTCCCATCCTGCTCTGGGCCTGCTTTGCAGCCTGCGCGGCGCTGGCCTTATGGCAACTCGGAAATGCCACTCTCGGATACCGGAACGTCTCAGACAACAAGCTGACTAAGAGGCTCAGTGCCCTCGGCCAAGCCGTGGTCTTCGCGGCTTTGGCGGCCACCATCATGTCCTTCGTCATGGGGCAGGGCAAGAACAGCCGGGAGTCCAGCACTGACTTCACGGCGTCAATGATGAAGGCACCATTCGGAGTACTCCTACTGGTGGCGATCGGTGCCGGCATCGCCATCACGGGGATCGTTTTCGCGGTGAGGGGCTTCCGCAAGAAGTTCACCAAGGACCTCTCCCTCTCATCCAACCAGTCCGTGCATAAGTTCCAGCTTTGGGTTGGCGTTGTGGGATACATCGCTAAGGGAATCGCCTTGTTCCTGGTTGGCCTGCTGGTTGCTATCGCCTCTGTTCGGGCGCAACCAGAACAATCAACCGGGATGGACGGGGGCCTGAAGGCCTTGAAAGAGCAGCCGTATGGGCCCTATCTCTTGGCTGCGGTGGCACTGGGTCTCATGGCGTACGGGCTGTTCCTCATGGTCAAAGCGAGGACTCTCCGGACCTAGGATGCGCCGCGATCCTGCAATTTTGCCGACGGGCGCAACGAGTTCTTGACTCTGACACTGTGGAAGACGGGAGAACTGAAACATGTTATCCATTGGAGCTTTCGCGCAGATCGGGCAAGTAACCCATCGGATGTTGCGGCATTGGGACACTGCGGGTCTGCTGGTGCCAGCCCACGTGGACGAGTTCAGTGGTTACAGGTCCTATGATCCTTCTCAACTTGAGCGTTTGCATCGAATCGTTGCGCTGCGGCAGCTCGGCTTCGGTCTTGACGACATTTCGTCGATCCTTGACCGTGGCGTTGAGGCCGAACGAATCGCGGCTTTGCTGAGGATTCGCCGGGCAGAAGTGGAGCAGGAACACCGAATCGCTTCCGCCCGGCTTGTTGACGTGCAACGGCGACTGCAGCTCATCGAGAAAGAGAATCACATGTCACACATCGAGATCGTGGAGAAATCCCTTCCCGCCGTCCGCTTAGCAGCCCGCCGCGCGGTAGTAGCAGAGCAATCTGAGGTGGCAGGAGTGGTGGGCCCCGCCTTTGACACCGTTGCTGGCATCATCGGTGACGAAGGGGGGAGCCTGGCCACGCCAATCGCTCTCTACCAAATGGCCGAGGACGGCCTGCAAATTGTGGCCGGCTACGCATACCCGGGACCGGCAAGGGATGGCTTCGACATCATTGATTTGCCCGCCGTTGAAAACGCGGTCTGCGGTGTCCATCTCGGATCCATGGAACACATTGCCGAGAGCTGGCAAGCGCTCCATGCTGAGATCCTCGCTCGAGGACTCGTCCACTCAGGGCCATGCCGGGAACTCTACGTCCGGGCGGTTTCAGGGGATCAATCCGACTGGGTCACCGAGTTGCAGCAGCCTGTCCGTCCCAAGTCCTAATCCTTCACAGGCCGCCACTCAGCAAGAAGGTTGCCAATTTCCTAGACGCGCTCCGTCAGCGTAGGTCTTCCCGCTCGATGGGGATCCACAATTGGCCGCGGCCGTGCGTGCCACCGGCCTCCACGTGAACGCTCAGCATTTCCGGTCCCGGTGCCCACCTGTAAGGGTTAGCCGGAAACCATTGGGTTGCAGCGTCCGCCCACATGCCCTGCAGGACCTCCGGGAACTTACCTTCGGCTTCAAAGACCACCCATAAGCCTGCCGGAACCTCCAGGGATTCGAACTCTTCCGGGGCCTGTTGAGTAGAAGCTACTGCGTGCCAATAGTCCAGTTCGCTGCCCTCAGAGCGCTGCTCCTCGATGTTGTCCGTGATGGACAGGGGACCAGCCGGGTCCGTGTCAGCGAACTCCAGCAGGCGCTTGGTGACCGTTGGGTCCAATCCGCGCTGGAACTCAATAATGGCGTTATTGGGTCCTTGGTGGACCAGCGGGACGCGGGCCTTCAGGCCAATGAGGCGGAATGCTGGCTTGTCCTCTATGCGATGCTTCATGTCAGTGTTTCCTTCGACTCGGAGGTGGAACCTCAGCTGAGGTTGGGAATGGAGAACCGCACCCGGCAGCCGAGCCTCGGAAGGGCTCAGGCCGTGCATGGCCCTGAACGCTCGGTTGAATGCCTCTGCGGATCCGTATCCGTAGCGAACGGCGACGTCCAGGACGGTCACGCCTTCCAGGATCTCCGCTGTCGCCGCCGTCAGGCGTCGCCTACGGATGTACTCGGAAATCGGAAGGCCGGCCAAAGACGAAAACATCCTCCGGAAGTGATACTCGGAAGTCACCGCGGCCTTGGCCAAGTCCCGTACCTCGATGTCCGCAGTGAGGTCCTGCTCGATCAACTCAACCGCCCGGTTCCAGCCCTGCATCATTTCCACTTCCTGCACCCGAAACTTCCTCTTGTGCGCATCTCCATTCCTTCCACCGACGGTACGCGGGCGTCCCGGAGGATGCCCCAACAATCCATGCCCGAAAGTATCAGTCCGCCAAGCCCGGCACCCTGCTACCCGCGAGGGCCCTGCACACCAGGGGCCCTGGACGCGAGGGGCCCTGCACACACGAGGTTCTGCCACCCCCGAGGCTCTGCTTCCCAAGAGGCCCGCCAACGCAAGAACCCGGAGGCCGCTGCTGCGGTTCTCCGGGTTCTCGGCTGTATTCAGTTGTTACGGGCGACTTGAGCCTGACGCTTCTTCGTCCGGTTCGGAGGAGAAGGGCCGGTCCTTAGGGACGTCTTCCGTATTCTTTTCGTCCAGTTCGGCGTCGGCCGAGGGCACCGTCTTCTCGGCGTAGTCGCCCTCGGTGTAGTCCCCTCCGGCGTCATCCTTCAGGGTCTCGGGGGACACCCCGGTGTCACCGTAGTCCCCTTCGGAGTACTGGCCTTCAAGTTCTTCGCCGTTGGCGTCGCGGTTCTGGTTGTTAGCCATGGTGTGTCCGGCGTCCGGTGATCAGGCCGTAGATCAGCAGCACGATGATGGAGCCGCCGATTGCCAGGAGCCACGTGACTGGTGAGAAGAATCCCTGGAGATCGGCGTTGAAGAGAAGACCTCCGAGCCAGCCGCCCAGGAGCGCGCCTACGACGCCCAACAGGAGGGTGACCAGCCAGCCGCCGCCCTGACGGCCGGGAAGAATAAGCTTTGCAATAGCGCCGGCCAAAAGACCGAGCAGAAGGAAACCAAAGAAACCCATTTTTGCTCCTACTTTCTTGTTGATGGAAATTCCATGAACGTGATGAAGCGAGTAATTTCACCGGGTGCCTGTTCCAAGATGTAGGCACCGTAATGGGGCCCCTGGAGGCCCTATGGAATGTGGGGAATTGGAACTAGTGTGAAACCCCGATGAATTTGTTAACAACAGCCAATAAAGCACTCCTGCCGATTGGGTCAGACTGGGTACTACACGAGCAACGCTAGCCGCTCAGGAGGATAGTAGCAAGTAACCTGACTATTAGCCCACCCTTGCTTGCAGGCGCATATTGCCGCGGATTCGCGGCCCAGCGGCCTAAGGGGAGCCGGAAACTCTTCGGTGGCGTCCATAACTTTTGCGCCCGGCTGCCTGGGGTTGGTCTGTGTTTGCACGCCAGTGCACTCAGCCCGCGGAGTCTCCTATCAGCTGCTTCTTTGGGCCATTCACTGCCGTGCAGGGTGATGTTATTTGCAGCGAATATCCCTTTGATTTCACTGGCAGCTTTGATGCACGCTCCTGAGTGGCAAATACTCGCCGGCCGGGTGCGGTCAGTGTGCAGGTGACAGGGTGAGGTCCGCGGGGATACTGTCGAAGGAATAACACCTCGGAAGGAGTGATTGCTGTGAAAGGCAAAGCATTGTTCGCCGTCGGCGTGGCTGTCGGTTACGTATGGGGGTCGAAGTCTTGGCCAGAGGTGTACAGGCGGGTCAGCGGAGGCACTAAGAAGGTGTGGAAGAACCCTGACGTTCAAGAGAACGTCCATCAGGCCACGGAAGCCGTCCAGGAATCGGTGCCGGATATTCTGGACAACCTCTTTGCGGCCGGTAAGAAGCTGATGGAAAGGGCCGAGACGATGTTCCCGGTGGTCACTGCGCCTAAAGACGGCCACCATTCCGGCGCCCCTTCAAACGGCAGGTCCACCGTAACCACGGTTCCCACCGTTAAGTCCGATGTTATTTCCGATCCTGCCTTGGACGACACCACGGGCAGTGACTGGACCGACGAGGGCGGCGCGGCACCGGAAGGCCCGGCCACCAACACGCCGCCCCGCCACTAAACAGCCCGATATCTACGCAGCAGCGTGTTCCACTGCTGACAAGATAGCCTCGCCCAGTTCCTTCGGTTTGGTGAACTGGGGCCAGTGACCGGTGGGGAGGTCGATGTAGTCGACCTCCTGAATTCTGGCGAGTTCAGCCGTGAACGGGTGCCCGGCATCCATCCATTCCTTCAGGAGTGACGATGGGAATTGGCAGGCGATGATCGTGGCCGGAACGTCGTAGCGCCGCACATCGGTCAGGTGCTGCTGGTCGAAGGCCACGCCTTTGGGCTGCGGGATGGCCCGGGCGCGGAACGCTTCTTTATGGTGGTCGGTCAGATCTATGAGGTCCGCTTCCTCGAACAATTCCCACGGCGGCAGCGGGATATCGTCGCCGTCGTCGGGCAGTTCATCATTGATAACCCCGCCCTCACCGAGTGGTCCGCTGTCTACATAGATGGCGCGGGCCACTCGGTCCGGGCGGGCGTCTGCCACGCCGTGAATGATGGCGCCCCCGCCCGAATGCCCCACCAGGACCACTTTGCCGTCAAGGGAGTCAACCTTGGCCGTCACGGCATCGATGTGGGTGCCTAGGCCGATTCCCGCCCGGGCTGATTCCACTGATTCCAATCCAGGCAGCGTCAGCGGGTGGACTGTGTGTCCGGCCGCCACCAGCGGCGGCGTCACCTCCTCCCATGACGAGGCGTCCAACCAGAAACCGGGTACGAGGATGATGTCCATGCCGGTACCCTACGGGAGGCCACCGACAGTTTGTAAGAGTGGTCAGCTACCTTCTGCCAACTTCCGGACTGCCTTCGCAACCATGATGGCGCGCGACTCCGGCGTTCGGGCCTTCAGTACCTGAAGGATGGCGAGGTAGCGATCGGTTTTGCCGAGGTTTTCGAAAGCCTCCATTGCTGCAGCGTTTCCGGCGAGAGCGGCGCTCAAGTCTTCCGGTACGGCGGCGTTGGCTTGCGAAACATACGCCGCATCCCACCGGCCGTCGGCCTTGGCGGCGTCTATTTCGGTGATTCCTGCCGGCCGCATACGGCCCGCGCGGATGAGCGTTTCCACTTTGCCCACGTTCACCTGCGACCATGAACTTCGAGCCCGGCGCCGCGAGTACCTTTGCAGAAACGTCTTCTCGTCGTGGCCCCTGCGTTGGCCATCAATCCAGCCGAAGCACAGTGCGCCGTTCAAGGCATCCTGTATTGCTATGAGCCCGGCGTCGGAATTCTTCTTGCCGATCACCAGCCACGCCTCGGACTCCGTGGCGTGGTTGGCCTTAAGCCAGCGTTCCCATTCGTCTCCGCTGGTGAACCTCAGCAGATTCGGCTCGCTTTTCCCGGCCATGCGCGTCGTCTCCTCATCGATGCAGCTACCTCGCAATAGTGGATGCTGCGGTGGCCCAAAGCAACCGTTGCGGCCAGTTGGATGGGGGGCGAAAAAGGGGGGGTTGACGGGTCGCTGATCGCGGGTCATAGTTATCGTATACGATTTCGTACTTGATGCAGCTCGATGAAGAGGAGGCGACATGACACTGGAGTTCCAGACCCAGGAATTGAGCCAGGACATGCTGGCCCGGACGCGCAAGGTCATTGCCGTTCACATCAACTACCCCAGCCGCGCTGCCCAGCGGGGGCGCACTCCCGAGCAGCCGTCGTACTTCCTGAAGCCATCCTCATCGCTGGCTCTTGGCTCGGCAGGCGCTCCCGGAACTGTTGAGCGGCCCGCCGGTTGCGAACTACTCGGTTACGAGGGCGAGATCGCGTTGGTGATCGGCAAGTCAGCCCGCCGGGTTGGGCTCGAGGATGCGTGGAGCCACGTTGAATGGGTCACCGCTTCGAACGACCTCGGCGTGTACGATCTCCGGTACGCAGATAAGGGCTCCAACGTCCGGTCCAAGGGCGGCGACGGCTTCACCCCACTGGGCCCCGCACTGATCCCGGCCGACGCCGTTGACCCCACCGGGCTGCGGATCCGCACCTGGCACAACGGGGACCTCGTCCAGGACGACACCACCGAGGACCTGCTTTTCCCGTTCGCCCAGCTCGTGGCGGACCTTTCCCAACTCCTCACGCTCGAAGAGGGCGATGTCATCCTCACCGGCACCCCCGCCGGCGCTTCCGTCGCCAAGCCGGGTGACGTCGTCGAAATCGAGGTCACCGGTGGTGACTTCAGCAGCGGCCGCCTGGCCACCAAGGTAACGGAAGGTACGACGCCGTTCGCGGACTTTGGTGCCCGCCCCAAGTCTGATGACACTCAGCGCGAGGAGGCGTACGGTTCGCGGGAAGCGGCAGGACTGCCCGCTGTTGCTCCTGCTGCTTCGGTGCTGACGCCGGAGCTGAAGGCGAAACTGGAATCCGTGGCCACCGCTACCTTGTCTTCCCAGCTGCGGAAACGTGGACTGAACAACGTGAGCATTGATGGCCTGCAGGCCACGCGCCCGGACCGCAAAGTGGTGGGCCTGGCCCGGACACTGCGCTATGTGCCCAATCGCGAGGACCTGTTCAAGACGTACGGCGGCGGGTTCAATGCCCAGAAGCGGGCAATTGAATCCGTCAACGAAGGCGAGATTCTGGTCATGGAGGCCCGCGGTGAGAAGGGCACGGGCACCCTGGGGGATGTCCTCGCGCTGCGTGCCCAGGTGCGCGGGGCCGCGGCGATCATCACTGACGGCGGCGTGCGGGACTTTACCGCCGTGGCCGGGCTGGACATGCCCACCTACTTTGCCAACGCGCATCCGGCCGTGCTCGGCCGGCGCCATGTTCCCTGGGATACGGACGTCACCATCGCGTGCGGCGGGGCAACCGTGCAGCCGGGGGACATCATCGTGGCAGATGCGGACGGAATCCTTGTGGTCCCTCCGGGCATTGCGGAAGAGCTGGTGGAGGACTGCCTCGCCCAGGAACGCGAGGAGGAATTCATCTTCCAGATGGTCAAGGAAGGCCACGGCGTGGATGGGTTGTTCCCGATGAACGCCGAATGGCGCTCGCGTTATGAGGATTGGCAGACCCAGCAAGGAGCCCAACGTGGCTAAGACCGCCGTCGGAAGTTCCGCCGTCGAAAACTCCGCAACGCAAAGCAAGTCCCAACAGGCTTATGCGGCAGTGAAGGCGCGGATCGTGGAAGGCACCTACACGCCGGGGTACCGGCTGGTGCTCGCTAAGATCGCCGAGGACCTGGGCTTCAGCGTGGTTCCCGTACGCGAAGCGATCCGCCGGCTGGAGGCTGAAGGGTTGGTGAAGTTTGAACGGAACGTGGGCGCCACGGTGTCCGGGATCGACCCCACCGAGTACCTCTATACGATGCAGACGCTGAGCATCGTGGAGGGCGCGGCAACGGCGTTATCTGCGCCGCTGATCGATGCCGTTTCCATTGCCCGTGCGCGCGCGGTGAACCAGGAGATGCGCGAGTGCCTGGAGCACTTCGACCCGGTCCGCTTCACCGCGCTGAACCAGGACTTCCACAGCGTCCTGTTCGAGCACTGCCCCAACCCGCACATCCTTGACCTGGTGCACCGGGGCTGGAACCGGCTGGCCTCACTGAGGTCCTCGACCTTCCGCTTTGTCCCCGGCCGCGCCCAGGAATCGGTGCGTGAACACGAAGCGCTGCTTCAACTCCTCGAGTCCGGGGCAGACGCCGACACCATCGAAAAAGCAGCCCGCCAACACCGCGCCGCCACCCTGGACGCGTACCTCGCAACCACCTAAAGCAACACGGGGTCACTTATGGCCCATAAAAAGCCCCAACATGGGCCATAAGTGACCCCGTGTTGGATGACAAGGAAAGACAACGATGACGACTCCTGTAGAAACCGCCAAGCACTACGTTCCCGAAAACCTCCCCACCCACATCCAGCACTTCATCAACGGCGAGTTCGTTGACTCGGTGTCCGGGAAGACCTTCGATGTTCTGGACCCGGTATCCAACGGCAACTACGCCACCGCCGCCGCCGGGCAGAAGGAAGACATTGACCTCGCCGTCGCGGCTGCTCGCGATGCGTTCGTCAACGGTCCGTGGCCGAAGATGAAGCCCCGTGAACGTGCCCGGGTCCTCAACAAGATCGCCGACGCCGTGGAGGCCCAGGAAGCCCGCCTCGCCGAACTGGAGACCTTCGATACCGGCCTGCCGATCACGCAGGCCAAGGGGCAGGCCCTGCGTGCGGCCGAGAATTTCCGTTTCTTCGCGGACCTGATCGTGGCCCAGTTCGACGACGCAATGAAGGTCCCCGGCTCGCAGATCAACTACGTGAACCGCAAGCCGATCGGCGTGGCGGGCCTCATCACGCCGTGGAACACCCCGTTCATGCTCGAGTCCTGGAAGCTGGCCCCGGCGCTGGCCACCGGCAACACAGTGGTCCTCAAACCTGCCGAATTCACGCCGCTTTCCGCGTCACTCTGGGCGCAGATCTTCAAGGATGCCGGCCTGCCTGACGGTGTGTTCAACCTGGTGAACGGCTTGGGCGAAGAAGCCGGGGACGCGCTGGTGAAGCACCCGGACGTGCCGTTGATCTCCTTCACCGGCGAGACCACCACCGGCCAGACGATCTTCCGCAACGCCGCCGCCAACCTCAAGGGCCTGTCCATGGAGCTCGGCGGCAAGTCGCCGTGCGTCGTGTTCGCGGACGCCGACCTGGATGCAGCCATTGATTCGGCCCTGTTCGGGGTGTTCTCGTTGAACGGCGAACGCTGCACTGCCGGCTCCCGCATCTTGGTTGAACGCGCCATTTACGACGAATTCTGCGAAAAGTACGCCGCCCGGGCCAAGAACATCGTGGTGGGCGATCCGCACGATCCCAAGACCCAGGTGGGTGCGCTGGTCCACCCCGAGCACTACGAAAAAGTGGCATCGTACGTGGAGATCGGCAAGTCCGAAGGCCGCCTCCTGGCTGGCGGCGGCAGGCCCGACCACCTGCCCGAAGGCAACTACATCGCACCCACGGTCTTTGCCGACGTCGCGCCTGACGCGCGGATCTTCCAGGAGGAAATCTTCGGTCCCGTCGTGGCCATCACGCCGTTCGAGAACGACGACGAAGCCCTCGCCTTGGCGAACAACACCAAGTACGGCCTGGCGGCCTACATCTGGACCCAGAACCTGACCCGGGCCCACAACTTCTCCCAGAACGTGGAGGCCGGCATGGTGTGGCTCAACAGCCACAACGTCCGCGACCTGCGTACCCCGTTCGGTGGCGTCAAAGCCTCCGGCCTGGGCCATGAGGGCGGCTACCGTTCAATCGACTTCTACACCGATCAACAGGCCGTGCACATCACCCTCGGTTCCGTGCACACGCCCAAGTTCGGCGCTTAATCCTGACCCCCTTTCAACGAAGAGAGACCATCATGAGCAACCCCTTCACCGGCCCCATTCCCACTCCCACGGTCCCGGCCCCGGACATTGTCCGTTGCGCCTACCTCGAACTCGTGGTCACTGACCTGGAAAAGTCCCGCGCGTTCTACGTGGACCTCCTGGGCCTGCACGTCACCGAGGAAGACGAGAACACCATCTACCTGCGCTCCTTCGAGGAGTTCATCCACCACAACCTCGTCCTCCGCAAGGGTCCGGTCGCTGCAGCCGCTGCCTTCGCGTACCGGGTGAAGTCCCCGGCAGAAGTGGACGCCGCCGAGGCCTACTACCGCGAACTCGGTTGCCGGGTGGAGCGTCGCAAGGAAGGCTTCACCAAGGGTGTGGGCGACTCCGTCCGCGTGGAGGACCCGCTGGGCTTCCCGTACGAGTTCTTCTACGACGTGGAGCACGTGGAACGCCTCACCCAGCGCTACGACCTCTACTCCGCCGGTGAGCTGGTCCGCCTGGACCACTTCAACCAGGTCACCCCGGACGTCCCCCGCGGACGCAAGTACCTCGAGGACCTCGGCTTCCGCGTCTCAGAGGACATCAAGGATTCCGACGGCGTCACTTACGCTGCGTGGATGCACCGCAAGCAGACCGTGCACGATACCGCCCTGACCGGCGGCAACGGCCCACGCCTGCATCACATCGCGTTCTCCACGCACGAGAAGCACAACATCATCCAGATCTGCGACAAAATGGGTGCCCTGCGTATCTCCGACAGGATCGAGCGTGGCCCCGGACGCCACGGTGTGTCCAACGCCTTCTACCTCTACATCCTGGACCCGGACGGACACCGCGTAGAGATCTACACCCAGGACTACTACACCGGCGATCCGGACAACCCCACCGTCACTTGGGACGTCCATGACAACCAGCGCCGCGACTGGTGGGGCAACCCCGTGGTCCCGTCCTGGTACACCGAAGCCTCCCTGGTCCTTGACCTCGACGGGAACCCGCAGCAGGTCATCGAACGAACCGACGCCTCTGAAATGGCCGTCACCGTGGGCGCCGATGGATTCTCCTACACCCGCCCGGACGGTGCCACAGGTGAGGCAGCCGAGGGCTTCAAGCTGGGAGCGCAGGTCTAAACCATGTTGGACGCGAAGACGATCGAAGCCATTGCCGACGAGCTCCTGGAAGCCGGCCGGAACCGCAAACCGGTCCCGCGCCTCACTGCCCGCTACCCCGGGATGACGGTGGAGGATTCCTACGCCGTGCAGCAACTCTGGCGGAGGCGGAACGAGGAAGCCGGCCGCACGTTGGTGGGGCGGAAGATCGGCCTCACGTCCAAAGCAATGCAGGCCGCCACGGGCATCACCGAGCCGGACTACGGTGCCATCTTCGATGACATGGTCCTCGAAACCGGCTGCTCCATCGAGTGGGACAAGTACACGCACCCGCGGGTTGAGGTGGAGCTGGCGTTCGTGCTCAAGGACGGCCTCAAGGGGCCGGGCTGCACCATTTTCGACGTCCTCAACGCCACCGACTACGTGGTTCCGGCCCTCGAAATCCTGGACTCCAGGATCGAGATGGAGGGCCGGACCATAGTGGACACCATCTCGGATAACGCCGCGATGGGTGCCATGGTGGTGGGCGGCCGCCCGGTGCGGCCGGACGCCGTGGACCTCCGTTGGGTCTCAGCCATCCTGTACAAAAACCAGACCGTGGAGGAGACCGGAGTGGCCGCCGGAGTACTGGACCACCCGGCCAACGGCGTGCACTGGCTGGCCAACAAAATCGCCGCGCACGGTGACTCCATGAAGGCCGGAGATATCATCCTGGCGGGCTCGTTCACCCGGCCGCTTTGGGTGTACAAAGGGGATACCGTGCACGCGGATTATGGACCGTTGGGAGTTGTGACATGTCACTTCAGCTGAGCCCTACCTTCTATTCGGCACTCGCCTCTGCCGGCCGGCCGCTGGCTGGAATGTGGGTGTGTTCGGGTAGCCCGCTGGTGGCCGAAATCTGCGCCGGGTCCGGTCTCGACTGGGTTCTGATCGACGCCGAACACAGTCCGAACGGACTCGAATCGATCCTGGGCCAACTCCACGCCGTCAGTGGCTACCCGGTGCAGGCCATGGTTCGCCCGCCGGTCAACGACACCGTGATCATCAAGCAATACCTGGATCTGGGCGTGCAGAACCTTATGGTTCCCATGGTGAACTCGGCATTCGAAGCAGCAGCAGCCGTCGCCGCTGTCCGGTACCCGCCGCACGGAGTCCGCGGGGTTGGCTCGGCCCTGGCAAGGTCCTCCCGCTGGAACCGGGTCCCGGACTACTTGGGTTCAGCCTCGGGGTCCATCAGCCTCACGGTCCAGATCGAATCCGAGGCGGCAGCGTCCGCTGTTCAGGAGATCCTCGCCGTGGATGGCGTGGATGGCATCTTCCTCGGGCCTTCCGATCTCGCTGCCTCCATGGGCCTGCTGGGACAGCAGGAAAATCCCTTGGTGAGGGCCGTCGTCGAGCATTGCCTGGAAGCCGCGAAAGCGGCAGGCAAGCCCGCCGGCGTGAACGCCTTCAACGAGGCGACCGCCCGCGCCTATCTCGACGCCGGTGCCTCGTTTGTTCTGGTGGGCGCCGACGTTGCGGTGCTGGCGAGGGCGTCCGAAGGCTTCGCGTCCACGTTCATTCCTGCACCGGCCACGGCAGAGCGGGAAAGTTACTGACTCGTCAGTTGTGTTTCCGGGCCATGTACCACTCCGTGAACTCGCGGGCGCGGCCGTCCTCGGCGAAGCGGATGACCCAGAGGTTGTCATAGGTGGGATCGCCGTTGAGGTATGTAGTGAGGCCCTGCACAAACGCGGTGTCACCGTCCTCACCCAGGAGAGTCCACTCGAAGGTCCAGTCCTCGGGCTTGTCTGCCGAGTCCCCGGACCAGTGCTGCACGATTTCCTCGTGGCCGTTCCAGGGGGTGCCCGTGTTTGGTCGGTCGTAGTAAACGGCGTCCTCGGTGAACATGGCCCGGATATCGTCGGGCTCGTTCGAGGTCCAGGCTTGCAGGTACAGATCCATCCATGCGTTCACGTCATTGGTCATCTACCTGTTCTACCGTGCTGTCCGCGAGGGTTCAACGGCTGTTTTTTGGGGCTGCTCCGGCCCTCCTGCCCGGTTGCTGCCGGGACGCACGACGACGATGGGCCGGCTTCCTTATGATCCCGGCCTTTCGCGGTGGTCGCGCCAGCCCGGGAGAGCGGGTAACTGGGAAGGAAGGGCGCCCGGGTAGAACACTAGGCGGGTCGCGTGACTCCCCGCGTTGCCCGGCGGATGTGGTCCGGGGTCAGGCCGGTTAGCGAGGCAAGCTCCAAATCATCACAGACCTGATCCCGCAGGGCCCTGACAATCAAGGCCTCGCGACGTTCCGCGATGAGGTTCCGATGGTTCTCCGCGGCCCGGAGTTCATCGCTTTTTGCCTGCAGCACGGACAGCTGGGCCTGACGCGGTATCCCGCTGGGATGGAGATCGTCATAAGCCAAAGCGATGGTTCGGACGGCACGCAGGTTCTCCCCGGTGACCGCAGAAACCGTGGCGATGGTCAGCCCGTCCTCAATCGCCTGCGCCATCAGCTCGTTTCGCGCAGCAGTCAACGTCCGGATGGCGCTGGTCGCATGGGACAGGAGTTGCCGATGGACGCCCAGCGCCTGGGCAAGCCTGGCATGGTCGGCGCCGTCCGGAGCCTGGGGCGTCTTGGCCCGGTAAGCGTACCGTCCGGTGGCTGAGCGAGCCTGGCGGGAAACGGCCGGGGCCGAGCCGGTTCGTGGTGGCATGGGCTCCCTTTTTGTTATCGGAACAGGCACTTCTTACCCCTCGAATCTAGGCAGTGTTCACCGGAGCGCGGAAATACCAATACCGAGTGAACCCATAAGCAAAGTGCATGGAAGAAACCCATATGGGTTGGAAATCACCCGATCCGCGCGCAATCTTTACAAATAGACATCCTCGTCATAAGACCCCCTTATAGATCCACGCACATTAGGTCTTATCCACGGCGCCCGCGGATCCCTAGTCTCGAAAAAGGGATACGCGAATCCGCGCGTCCCGAGTTCCACATTCCTGGAGGAGACATGTCCGACTACCTGCCGGCGTCGAGGGTCACCCGCATCAAGTCCTCAGCGAGCGTCGCCGCGGCCGCCCGCGTCCGCGAACTCAAAGCTGAAGGCATCCCGATCATCGACCTCACTGTTGGCGAGCCGGACTTTGACACCCCGGACCACATCAAAGCCGCCGCCATCGAGGCGATCAACAACGGGGAGACCAAGTACACCTCGGTGACTGGAACGCCGGAGCTGCAGACCGCCATCCTGCGCAAAATCGAGGGCCACACCGGCCAGCATTACGAGCGCAACCAGCTGACAATCGGCGGCGGGGCCAAGCAGGTCCTTTACGTTGCGCTGATGGCTTCGCTCAACGAGGGCGACGAAGTGATTGTCCCCGCGCCGTACTGGGTCTCCTACCCGGACATGGTCCTGGCTAACGATGGCACCCCCGTGATTGTTGCTTGCGGGGAGGAGACGGGCTTCAAGCTCACCCCTGGTGCCTTGGCGCAGGCCATCACCCCCAAGACCAAATGGCTCATCCTTAACGCCCCGTCCAACCCCACCGGCGCCGTCTACACGCGCGAAGAACTGCAGGCACTGGGCGCCGTCCTGGAGCAGCACCCCCACGTCTTCATCCTCACCGACGAGATCTATGACGAGGTCTACTTCGGCGACGGCCGTGTTACCAGCCTGGTCAACGCCGTCCCCGCGCTGAAAGATCGCATCCTCCTGGTCAACGGTGTCTCCAAGGCTTACGCCATGACCGGCTGGCGGCTCGGCTACGGAGTGGGTCCGGCCCCCTTGATTGCGGCCATGAACAAGCTGCAGTCCCAGACGTCGTCCTGCCCGTCGTCCATCAGCCAGGCTGCCGCCGTCGCAGCCTTGAATGGTGACCAGACTTTCGTGCGGGACAGTGTGGAGGTGTACCGCAAGCGCCGGGACGCCGTCGTCGAGGGCCTGAACGCCATCAACGGCCTGTCCGTGTCCCCGGCAGAAGGGGCGTTCTACGCCTACGTGAACTGCAGCGGCGTGATCGGGAAGACCACAAAGTCCGGGGCCGTGATCGAGAACGATCAGGACTTCACCCTCTACCTGCTGGACGCCGCCCGCGTGGCCGTCATCCAGGGTTCAGCCTACGGACTGGGCCCGTACTTCCGGATCTCCTTCGCCACCTCGCTGGAAACCATCAACGCCGGCGTGGATTCCATCCGCGATGCCGTCAACGCCCTGTCCTAAGCCCTACAGAAAGATCTCTGAAATGATCCACGTCAAGACAAAATTCGAACGCCCCGAAGCCGACGTCGTCAGCCGGCTCGCTGCCTTCTCCTCCGCCACCATTCATGAAGCCCAGGGCCGCCGTGGCGCCCTGAGCTCCAAGATCAAGCCGATCGACCGCTCCATGTCCTTCTGCGGCCCGGCCGTCACGGTCGCTTGCGCACCCCAGGACAACCTCATGCTCCAGGTTGCCATCCACTACGCCCAGGCTGGCGACGTTGTACTGGTCGGCGCGCAGGAAATGGCCGAGGCCGGCACGTTCGGCGACGTCCTGGGCAACGCCATGAAAGCCAAGGGCATCGCGGCCATGGTCACCGATTCCGGCGTGCGCGATACCCAGGACCTGATCGAGCTTGGCTTGCCCGTGTTCTCCGGCAGCGTCAGCATCAAGGGCACGGTCAAGGAGACCCTCGGCCCCATCAACCACCCGATCGTTTTCGGCGACGAAATCATCTACCCGGGCGACATCCTCCGCGGCGACGCTGACGGCGTTGTTGTGGTCCGCCGCGAAGAGGCCGAAGAAGTCATCGCACTGTCCCAGGCACGCGATGACCACGAGCGCGAACTCATCAAGCTCTACCACGACGGCGGCAACACCATCGAGCTGTGCGGCCTCACTGAGAAGCTCAAGGAAAAGGGCCTCCTGGTGGAAGACTAAGTCCACTGCGTAGGGCCGGCTGCACCGCTGACAAACCAGCGTGTGGCCGGCCCTTTGGTGTGGTCACGCGTGTTTGGCGCTCTGTTTGGCAGCACGAAGAAGGCGCCTTGCCGGGGGCAGGGCGCCTTGTGGTGTTGCAGTTTATGATCAGACGTACGACGGCGGGTGGCCGGGTCCGTTTGCCGTTGGAGCCGCCGGGGCGGCGGCTTAGTCCAGGCCGGAGTGCCCCGGGCGGGTGTCCACCAAGTGCCATTCGATGCTGCTGCCGCCGTGGGCGGGCATCAGGCTGCCTTCGAAGACGAACAGGGGCTCACCTATCCCGCCTACCGGGCGCCAGAAGCCGTTTCGAGGGCAATGAAATCCGGTTCGTGCGCTGACTGTTCCGCGGGTTGGATTCGATACCCATCCTGCGGTGCTAACCTTTTTCACCGTTGTGTCCTTTGAACTTGCCCCCGGAACTCCGTGGACTTTTTTCGTATTTCTTACTTATTCGATAGTAGGAAATAAAAGCGGCGGTGAATAAGACCAAAGATATTTGTCAGGATAAGGCTTTGTTATGGATGGGCCGGCAGCTGAACGGGGTCGGTTCCGTATTTGCTGATGAGTTGCTGGTGGAGCATCTCCTTGACCACCATGAGCACGGCCGAGGCGGCCTCGGACAGTGGTTCGTGGTCCGGCGTGCAGAGGGCGATCTTGCTTTGGAGTCCCGGCTCCACGATCCGCAACACCTTGAAGTCCTGATCAGGGAAGAGGGCATCGGCAGCGGACTTCGGCAGTACTGTGCCGCCCAAATTCGCTCGGATGAGGCGCGTCAACGAGGGGACGGATTCTACTTCTCCCACGAGCTTGAGGGGGAGCTCCTGGTCCGCCAGGCCCTTCTCGATGAGTTGGCGCAGTGTGTGGTTCTTCTCGGGCAGGAACAGCCCCACTGTGCTGGCCTCGGCAAGCGTGATGGTGTCCACTGCGCCATTGCCGGCGGAAGTCGCTGTGCCTCCCAAATCCATGTCCGGGTGCACCACCAAGTGCAGGTCCTCCACGATCATGGTGGTGAACTGAACACCCCGGATTTTCCCGGGTTCGTAGATCAGGGCCATGTCCAGGCGCCCGTTCTTGATGGCCTCGCTCAGTACGCCGCCGAAGATCTCGGTCAGGTGGACCACGATGTCCGGGTATCGCCGCCCAACTTCGCGGATGATCTGGGGTGTCAGGCTTGACGCCATGCTGTAGGGCGCAATCGCTATGGACACCCTGCCCGAGGGCGCCGCTCCGGACGTGGCAACGTCCTGCCGCGCCTGCTCAACCAAGCGGAGGATCGACTGCGCATGGCGGTAGAGGGTATGCCCGGCAGCAGTAGGTTCAACGCCCTGTTTGCTGCGGATCAGGAGCCGCTGCTTGAGGTCGGTCTCCAAGGCGGACACCTGCTGGCTGAGGGCCGGCTGCGCGACGTGGAGTGCGGCGGCGGCCTTGGTGATGCTTCCCGAATCGACGATTTGGACGAAGTAGGAGAGCTTGCGAGTGTCCATGGATCTACCTTCCTTTGGGGCCGCGGCAGGGTGGGGGTGCCCGCGTCCCGCTTTTCAAATATAGACGCACCCGCCCCGCGCCAACCGCCCGGTTGCGCGCCGCCGTCGTCGTTGGGGTATCGCACGGAAAGTACGACGGCGGGTGGTGGCCGTGGCTGGGAGCCGCGCCACAGTGCATGGTGGCGCAGGTCATAACGGAGAGCTATCACGGGATAGCTATTAGGTCTTTGTGCCACATGGTTGACCGGTGCGAGACTTTTGGAAAGAACTTCAGGCAACGCTTTGGAATTCCAACAGCACCAGCCATTATCCGGGAATTAACCGCCGCCCTTTTTGAGGCGAATATTTATCCCCGGCCATAAATGCAGAACCACGGAAAGAGAACCACGTGAACGCGATGATTGATCTTGTAGCGGATCTTGGAGAGGGATTTGGCGCCTACACCATTGGCGACGATTCCGAACTCCTCGAGATCGTAACAAGCGCCAATATCGCATGCGGGTTCCATGCCGGTGACCCGGATATTATGGCCGCCACCGTTGCTGAATGCGTTCGCCGCGGAGTAGGCATCGGGGCCCACCCGAGCTTCCCGGACCTGCGTGGCTTCGGACGCCGGGACATGGGCCTTTCCGCAAGCGAGGTGCAGAACGATGTTCTGTACCAGCTGGGTGCGTTGAATGGCTTCGCCGCGTTCCACGGCACCAAGGTCACCCACCTTGCACCCCACGGCCGGCTCGGCAACCTCGTTGCTGTCCGCGCCGACTACGCCAAGGCTGTTGCTGAGGCTGCTGCCCGTGTGGACAAAGAACTCATTGTGGTGGCCCAGGACGGCGAGCTGGCCACGGCTTCACGCAACGCCGGACTGGACGTTGCCATTGTGGGCATTGTGGACCGGGCTTACCAGGAGGACGGCACGCTGGTTCCCCGTAGCCAGCCCGGTGCTGTGCTCCACGATCCCGCCGAGATCGTTGATCGGACCCTCCGCATGGTCATTGAGGGCAAGATCCGCTGCGCCACCGGTGCAGACATGGACATTTCCGTGGACACTCTTCTCCTCCACGGGGACAACCCCGGTGCCGTCGAGCTCGCCCGCCTGATCCGCTCAGAACTCATCTCCGCCGGCGTTAGCGTCGCACCGCTGGCCGAGGTCATGGATGCCAAAAGGAAGGCGGCCTGAGATGCCCGTCCTCACAGCGGCTCCCACCGAAATTTACGAGTCCGGAGACTCTGCGCTGCGTGTGGTGGCGATCTCCGAGGCCAGTGAAGACAACTGGCTCACCGTCCACGGCCTGGCCGACTGGCTCGAGAACTGCGGCGCCGAAGGCCTGCACGGAGCAGTACCCACGTACGATTCCGTCCTGGTGGAATTCGACCCCATTCTGGTCTCCGCCCGGCAGGTAAGGGCGTTTGTGAAGCTCGGATTGCTGGAACTCGGCCGCTCCGCCGGGCCTGCCGCGGCTCCGCGGGAGTTCGACGTTCCCGTGGTCTACGGAGGCGAATACGGTCCCGACCTGGAGCGTGTTGCCGAGCACCAAGGGATCTCCGTGGATGAGGTCATCCGCCTTCACACCGAAAAGACCTACACCGTTCGTTGCCTGGGCGCCCCCGCCGGCTCGCCCATGATGGACGGCCCAGCGTTCCCCAAACCCGTGCCGCGGCTCAAGGACCCACGGCTCAGCGTGCCCGCTGGTGCTGTTTCCGTTGCGGGCCGGCAAGCAGTCATCGCCCCGGCCGTGGCTCCCGGTGGGTGGTGCGTCATTGGGCAGACCCCGTTATCCGTCCTGAACATCCGCCGCGAACCGTTGGTGCCCTACAAGCCGGGCGACCTCCTGCGTTTCCGGCAGATCCGTCCTGAGGACTTCAGCACGTTCGCGGGCCTGGAGTTGGAACCCGCCTCCATGGAACCCGCCTCAATACTGGAAGTCCGGTCATGAGCGGCGAAATCCTGATCCAGCAGCCCGGCAACTCCGTTGTCACGGACCTTGGCAGGACCCGCGGCCCCCGCTTCGGACTCCCCGTCAACGGTGCCCTGGACCAGTACTCCGCCCGTGCCGCCAACATCCTCGCCGGCAACCTGGACAACCATCCACTGATTGAAATCACGGCACTCGACTTTCGGATGAAGGCGGAGTCGGACATCCTGATCGCCGTCACCGGTGCCCCGCTGACGCTCACCGTGGGTGGTCGCCCCTCCAGCCAGTGGGAACCCGTCTCAGTGCGTGCAGGAGAAACAGTCTCCATCCGCGGCATCCACCGCGGCCTCCGCGCCTACCTTGCCGTCCACGGTTCCATCGAAGCCGAGACGCTGCTCGGCAGCGTAGCGCCGGACACCGTGGTGGGCTTCGGACTTCAGCTCAAGGAAGGAACCAGGCTCCTCACCCGCAGGAGCGTTGGACCGGTGCGCCAGCCGTACTTCGACCTTCCCCTCTTCCGGCTGGGCCTTGAACGGCCCAGCATGGACTCAGACTTGTTGGTCGACGTGACCGACGGGCCGGACGTCGCCGAGTTTGGCGAATCCGGTGAACTGCTCTTCACCTCGGAATACGCCGTCAGCGGCCGCAGCAACCACATCGGACTGCGGCTCGGCGGGGAACTTCCGGAAAGAACCTCAAGCGGGGAAGTCCTTTCCCGCGGAGTGCCAGTGGGCGCCGTCGAGGTTCCTTCAAGGGAAGAACTGCTGGTACTGCACCGGGGGCGCGGCGTCACCGCCGGTTACCCCGTCCTGGCAGTAGTCACCAGCACCGGACTGGATGTCCTGGCCCAAGCGAGGCCAGGGGACAAAGTCCGTTTTCGGAAAACCACAGTGGCAGAAGCAACTGCCGCCCAAAGGCGCTCGCGGGCCCAACTTGAAACCCTCCGCGAATCCGTCAACACCGTCTTCGGACTCCTCGGCATCGGATGCCGTCCCCAGTGGCAGGACCTACCAGTTGCGGCATGCAGCTAAAAAACCTGTCGTCATACCAGTAGGCGTTGCTACGCTCATCTCAGTAAGGAAAAGTCATGACCGCAAGCACCAACGCTGCGCCAGCGCAGCATGAGCGGCTCACCAGCCGCCAAACCCGCAAGGTTGTCACCGCAGGTTGCGTTGGCATCTTCGTGGAGCTGTACGACAACGGCATTTTCGCCTTCATGGCGGGAACGCTGGCGCTCGTCTTCCTGGCTCCGGGCAACCCGGACAACGCCTTGCTCTTCGTCTTTGCCGGCTATGCGGTCTCGTTCTTCGTCCGTCCCCTCGGCGCCATAGTCTGCGGTTACCTTGGAGACAGGATCGGCAGGCAAAAGCTACTGGTCTTCGTCATCATGCTGATCAGCGTGGCAACCGCCGGTATCGGCCTCCTGCCCCCGTACGCGGCGATCGGAATTGCCGCCCCCATCCTGCTCGTCCTTCTTCGCCTGGTGCAGGGCTTCTCCGTTGGCGGCGAAGCTGCCGGTGCCATGACCTTCCTCGCTGAGCACGCCCCTGAAGGCAAGCGCGGCATCATCACCTCCTACGCCCAGATCGCCTCCTTCGCAGCCCTGCTCACCGGTACCTTGGTCGCTTTCTCCATGTCGCCGTGGCTCACCCAGGCAGCTATCGACGGCGGTGGCTTCGGTACCTTCGCATGGCGAATTCCGTTCCTGGTTGCCATCCCCATGGGCATCATCGGTTGGTACATCCGTAAGTCCATCAGCGATACCCCTAACTTCGAGAAGCTGAAGGAAGAGGGCGGCCTTTCCAAGAACCCGCTCAAGGAAGCCTTTGCCAGCCCGGTCCACCGCCGCGCCATGCTCCTGGCCCTGTTCATCCCCCTGATGAACGGCTCCGGCTACTACGTCCTCTTCTCCTACATGCCCACGTTCCTCAAGGGCAAGCAATTGAACTTCACCATTGGTGAGGCCCTCCTGGTCACCGCGTGCAGCCTGGTTGTCATCTGCATCGCCATTCCGTTCATGGGCTCCCTGTCCGACCGTCTTGGCCGCAAGAAGGTCATCGCTGGCTCCGCTATCGCCATGGCTGTCCTGGGCATTCCCTCCTACGCACTCATTGCCACCGGCGAAATGGGCCTGGCCATCCTTGGCGCCTGCATCATGGCCATCGTCTTCGCCGGACACACCGCCGTCATCCACATCCTGCTCGTGGAACTGTTCCCCACCCGCGTCCGCTACTCCGCCTATGGAGTGGGCTACAACATCTCCTCGGCCCTGTTCGGCGGCACCGCACCACTGCTCATGACCTGGCTGATCGGCACCACCGGGAACATCTACATGCCGGCCTTCTACGCAGTCATCACAGCACTTGGCACGCTCATCGCGGTTAGCACGGTCAAGGACCGCGCCCACGAGCCGCTGCGCGACGCCTAGCTTCCATCCACCTCCGGCAAGTGCGCCGGGCTTCCGGGCCCGGCGCGCTTGACCCGCCGATTCCCCACCTTTGGAGAACCACATGTCTTTTTCTGACTACACCACCGCCCTGGTCACCGGAGCATCAACCGGCATGGGAGCAGCCATTGCCGAACGCCTCGCCAAGCGCGGGCTGACCGTTCACGCAGTGGCCCGCAACGAGGAACGCCTTGCCGAGTTGGCCGACCGCACCGGAGCCATCCCGCACGTAGTGGACCTGACAGACACCACCGCGCTGGCCGCCGTCGTCAGCGACCTCAAGGTGGACGTCCTGGTGAACTGTGCCGGGGTTTCCCGGCCGGGCAACATCCTGGACTCGTCCGAATCAGACATTGACGAACTGGTGGACGTGAACCTTCGCGGCCTGCTGCAGCTCACCCGCCTGGTCCTGCCGGGCATGGTGGAGCGAGACCTCGGCCACGTCATCAACATCAGCTCTATCGCCGGTGTGTACAACTTCTACGGCCACACGGTTTACCACGCCACCAAGGCAGCCGTGCACCAGATCTCCCGCCAGCTCCGCAACGACACCGTGGGCAAGCGCATCCGCGTCACCGAGATCTGCCCGGGCCGCGTAGAAACCGAGATTTTCGGCCGCAACATGGGCGGCACGCCCGAGGCCATGGAAGAAGCCTGGCAGACCTACTACGAGGGCTACGAGTCGCTCACTACAGACGACATCGTCAACGCCCTGGACTACGCCATCGAGACGCCGCGCCACGTCAACGTGGGCATGCTCGAACTCATGCCGACGTTCCAGGTGCCAGGCGGCCTGACGTTCGACCGGCGCTAAAGCGCCCCCACAGATTCCGGTGACACGCACACCCGTCACCGGAAAACATAAGCTGGCGGCCGTATCACCACGGCCGCCAGCACCCGTATCTAAACCTTTTTAACGACTCGAAAGCCACAGCCGATGAGAAGGGCACTGTGCCTCGCCGACCGGAGAGACTGGGACGCCGAGGACTTCGATACCCTCGAGGACCACCGGCAGGAACCGCGGAGGCAGCAGCTGGTCTGCCTCGCGTGCGGTGGCAAGGCGATGTTCCGCTCAGCCGGGGTTGGCCGCAGAGCGACGTTCAGTGCGCGGCACACCGCCGATTGCTGCCTGAACTCCCGGACCTGGACGGTCTTCCGGTACTTGCAGTAGTCAACGGCCGACGCCGGGTGGTTCAGTCTTCGTCGAGGGTTTCCGTCAGGTGATGCGTGGGGATACGGTCGCGGTCGTACGTGATTTCCGTGTAGCCGTGCGGTTGGGGGCGTCCGTCAGGCCCCAGATTCACGAAGACGATTTCCTCGATAGTCAGGATCGCTTCCCGGGTGATCATGTTGCGGACCTCCGCGCGCATGGTCAGGGACGTGCGGCCGAAGCGTTTCGCGGTCAGGCCCATCTCCACCAAGTCACCCTGAACCGCGGAACTGACGAAGTTGATCTCCGAAATGTACTTTGTGACGGCTCGGCCATTGCCCAATTGGAGGATGGCGTAGATCGCGGCCTCTTCATCGATCCACTTCAGCAGGCTGCCACCGAAGAGTGTGCCGTTGGCGTTAAGGTCCTCGGGCCGCACCCATTTGCGGGTGCGGAAGGTGATGTCTGCTTTTTCCATAATCCGAGATTATCGAACTGTGGCAACCTTCGCTTGATGTTGCACCCCGGACTAGGCCATGGCGGTGTGCGAAGCGCTGTGTGAGTCGATCCGTTTTGAATAGCAATACGACCCGCTGGCACCGACGTATGGCCCGAAATTCGGCACGGCGGCAAAGCCGGCGCTCTCGTAAAAGCTTCGGCCATCCGACTGGGCGGACCCCGCTTCAGCCGCGATCACAGTGAACCCGTGCGAATGAGCCTGCGCTTCCAGTGCGGCGAGGATGGAGCTTGCCACTCCGGAGCCACGGGCATAGGGAACCACATAAAGCCGCTTGATCTCGGCCGTGTTCTCATCCAGCATCCTCAAGCCGCCACACCCCAGGGGCTGTCCCGAGCACTTCTCATATGCCACCACAAAAACGGCTGTGTCTGACTCCGTCGGGGGAGGGCCGGGCTCGTGGTCCGTGCTTCCGAACCTTGCATCGAGTTCGGCCTGTTGTGCGGCGCGGAGGTCTGCGCCCACGGGGTTCGCCCAAGTTACCTGCCGGATGTTGAGCCGTGGGTTGGTCTGCATCTCTGCCTCTTTTCGCCGGGTTTCGGGGAGGTGTCTATGCCTCTCAAGCCTAGGCAGCTGTGGTTACCGCGGTGTTTCCTGCGCGTAAGCGTCGGGAGAATTGCAGACCCGGGGTGCAGGGGGTGTGCTCGGTTTGGGGTGTTGCGAGGCCTAGTGTGCATGGTCCATGCGTTGTGAGGCCTGATGTGCATGGGTTGGGGTGGTTTTTCCCTGCAGAGCGGGCCTTGCAAGTGGTGGGGGCGCTGTGCTGGGTCTGTGCCGCTCTTGTGTCTCCGGGGGTGGGTTAGTCGCCCGGGGTTGGGTGTTGTGAGGCCTGGTGTGCATGGGTTGGGGTGGTTTTTCCCTGCAGAGTGGGCCTTGCAGGTGGTGGGGGGCGCTGTGCTGGGTCTGTGCCGCTCTTGTGTCTCCGGGGGTGGGTTAGTCGCCCGGGGTTGGGTGTTGTGAGGCCTGGTGTGCATGTTCCATGCGTTGTGAGGCCTGGTGTGCATGGTTTGGGGTGGTTTTTCCCTGCAGAGTGGGCCTCACAAGTGGTGGGAAGGGCTGTGGCGGGGCTGTGTTTCCTGGGGCTGAGGCTGGCGCTAAGGCTGGAGTGCCTCGCCCGTGGGGTCCTCGGCGGTTTGGTCTGCGAGGGCCAGTCCTCCAACAGGGGTTTGGTCCCAGTGAAGCACTCGCCAGCCGGCTTTCGGGTCCCCTTCCAAGGCCACGATCCCGGTGTTCGGCAGTTGATGTGTTTCGGCGAACAGGGTCTCGATGTCGGTGGCCCTGCGTCCCGCCCAACAACGGATCGCAGCACCGTGGCTGACGATCGCCGCCGTCGAGTGCCCCGCTTCCACTACCTGCTGAACGGAAGCATCAAATCTGGCGAAGAAGTCGTGCCCGTTAAAGGCGCCGGGCATGCGTACGTCCAAGTCACCCCCCGTCCACGCAAAGACGGTGCGCATGTAGCGGAGGTGAGATTCGTGGTCGGTCTTCTTCTCCAGCGCCCCCGCCTCGATCTCGTGGACTCCGTCCAAGATCGTGGGCTCCAAACCCGTAGCTTTCGCCAAGGGAGCGGCCGTTCGTTGTGTGCGCAGGAGGGTAGAGGTGTACAGGGCATCAATGCCTTCATCAGCAAGCGCAGCCGGAAGCGCATTTGCTTGGCGTTCTCCGAGCTCAGTTAATCCAGGGCCTGGGAAGGCGGTGTCCAACTGTCCAGCTACGTTGCCGGGGGTCTGTCCGTGCCTGATCAACAGGAGCTTCATGGGGGCTCCGCTCCTTACTTCGTGCTTTTTACTGGGGCTGCTTACTGAGTGCTGTTCCGGATACCGGTGCTTAGTGCACTCATCCGCCGTGATCCTGGCCGGTGCTTCCAGTCAAGCAGGCCTCCGGTGACCGCAACACCCCGACACTCCGTGCGGTAAACCGGCCGCAGTGCATATGCGGGTCAGCGACAGGGAGCGCGGGCGCAACGCACCCGAAGCGTGGGCTGACCCTGACGTCGGTAGAGGCACTGCTGAGAGTGCCGGGGGCGCCAACTGCTGACAGTGCTGGCGGTGGGCTGCTGAGGAGCTGGCCGCGTGAATGTTAAGAGTGTTGCTGCGCTTTCTGCTGAGAGTACCGGCGGTGAACTGCGGTTTTAACGCCGACGGCGGGCCAAGGCACCCAGCCTTGGCCCGCCGTCGTCGAGCGTGCAGTATTTATGCAGAAAATTGTTACTGCAGGTGATCAACCAGTTTGTCTGCGATGCCGGTGTACTTGCCCGGGGTGAGAGCAAGCAGGCGGGCTTCGGCGTCGGCAGAAAGACCAAGACCCTGAACGAATTCCTGCATGCGCGCGCCGTCAACACGCTGGCCGCGGGTAAGGTCCTTGAGGCGTTCGTAGGGGTTTTCCATGCCCTCGACGCCAGCGATTGCCTCTGCACGCATGACCATTTGAATGGCTTCGCCCAAGACTTCCCAGTTAGTGTTGAGGTCGCCCGCCAGCACTTCCTTGGCAACGTCGAGGGCCTTCAAGCCCTTGGCTACGTTGGAGATGGCAAGCAATGAGTGGCCAAAGGCGACGCCGATGTTTCGCTGCGACGAGGAATCCGTGAGGTCCCGCTGCCAGCGCGAGGTGACCAAGGTGGCGCCCAGAGTGTCCAGAAGGCCGTTGGAGATTTCCAGGTTCGCTTCGGCGTTTTCGAAACGGATCGGGTTGACCTTGTGCGGCATGGTGGATGAACCCGTGGCCCCGGCGACCGGAATCTGGCGGAAGTAGCCGATGGAGATGTAGCTCCAGATGTCCGTGCACACGTTGTGAAGGATGCGGTTGAAGCGGGCAATGTCCGCATACAGTTCAGCCTGCCAGTCGTGGCTCTCGATCTGCGTGGTGAGCGGATTCCACGTGAGACCCAGCCCTTCCACAAATGTCTTTGCCACTGCTTCCCAATCAGCGCTCGGGACTGAAGCCACATGGGCTGCGTATGTTCCGGTAGCACCGTTGATTTTGCCGAGGTATTCGGTTTTGGCGATGCGGTCCAGTTGACGGTTCAGGCGGTGCGCTATGACAGCAAGTTCCTTGCCCAGGGTGGTGGGCGTGGCTGGCTGGCCGTGGGTGCGGGAGAGCATGGGCACGGAGCGGTTTGCTTCTGCCATGGCTTCGATCTGCTTTACAAGGGCGGTGGCGTTGGGAAGCCACACATTTTCCACAGCGCCTTTGATTCCTACAGCGTAGGAGAGGTTGTTGATGTCCTCTGACGTGCAACCGAAGTGCACCATTGCGGTGAGGTTCTCAATGCCGATGGCGGGAAGCCGGCGCCCGATGTAGTACTCAACAGCTTTGACGTCGTGGACGGTGACGGCTTCGATTTCTGCGAGTTCGTTGACAGACGCAGCATCGAATTCGGTAACGATGGAACGCAGCTTGGCCACCTGCTCGTCGGACAGCGGGCCTGCGCCGGGCAGTACCGACTGGCTGGTCAGGTGAATGAGCCACTCAACTTCCACGTGAACCCGATCGCGGTTAAGCGCCGCCTCGGACAAGTAGTCCACGAGGGGCGCAACGGCGGCCCGGTAGCGGCCATCAAGGGCACCAAGGGCGAGGGGTTCGGAAGCAAGGGAGACGCGGAGGGATTCAGCCATGAGGTCCATTCTTTCATGTTCCGCCCGGAGCAATGGAGTCGATGACGAGGCTATGTGGACAGCCATTCTGTTTATCCACATAGCCGACGGCGCCACTTCCGTTGGGTTCCGCGGCTCCGTAGCGTCGACCCTACCGATCAACAGAACAACCTCTGGAGTACACAGACGATGAGCGTCGGCTTGATGCCTGCACCCAACCCGCCCACTTTCGATCCGCTGGAGTGCGCGTCACGGAGCCATGAAGTTCAAAGGTTGGCGTGGCGAATGCAAGCGTGCGTGGACCAAGTGGACGTGGTTCTCACTTCCTTGAGGAGGGCGCAGATGGATGAATGGCTCTCTCCCGCAGGCAGGGCCTACCGGACAACCATCGCCCTGCATGCTTCAGCGCTGATGCGGGCTCGCGAGTCACTTGAGGCCGCCGTTGCCTTCGTGCTCCGACACTCCCAGAGTGTTTCAGTCTCAAGTGAACGGGGTCAGTGATGGCAGATTCGGCTCCCATCGGTGCTGGCTCAGCACCGAGGCCTTCCCCTCCGGCCGATGACGGAATCCTCAGAATCAGGGGAGGGGTAGGTGGTATGTCCTTTCAACTGGAGGAACTCCTGAGGGGTGCGGGAACCCTTGATGAGTTAGTTCAACAACTTGTGGGCATCGAGAAGGAAGCCCGTCAGGTTCAAGACGGCCTTGAGCCTTTTCTCTACGACTCCTATCAATCTGGCGTCAAGGCAATCAATGCTGTGGCGGAGAGCCGCAAGGAACTGGGGAGGGTGCGGCAAGAACTGGTGGAAGTCAGTGCAAGCGTGCGAGCCAGCCATCGGGATTATGTGGAAGCAGAGGCCAGGAACGCGAAGCCCCATGCGTTGGGTGTTGACCAGTATGGGTTCTCGGGTGCACAGGGCCTTTTGGCGCTGGGGCGGGACATGACGGAGGAGGGCTATAACCGCGTCATTCCCGATGGCTATGAAGCGGTCGACGTTGTGCGCCCTCTCCTTGAGATGCCGTTACTGGCGGCGTTGCGGCCAAGAACCGTAAGCATCGAGAAGGTGGACGAGTCCTCTGAAGAGATTGAGCCTTCCATGGCAGAAAGCCTTCGTCGTCTGGAGAGGCTTCACGCGCGGAACGACGGTGAGATTGAGGTTATCCGCTTCGACAACAACGGTGCAGCCTCATGGATGGTGCTGATCCCCGGAACCCAACCTCAGTCAGCCAGTACCAATCCGTTCGATCCATTGGGAGTAGGCGAAGCGTTGGGCTACGACTCCGAGAAAGTGATTCCTGCGGTGGGCCAGGCACTCCGCGAGGCCGGGGCGGCGGCTGGCGAGCCAGTTGTAGCGGTGGGACATAGCCAAGGCGGAATCCACGCAATGAATCTCGGCAAGAATAAGGAGTTCCTTGAGGAGTTCGATCTCAAGTACGTGCTAACGGCCGGAGCTCCAGTGGGTGGCATCACCGCTGAGCCCGGCATCACCTCACTTCATCTGGAACACGAGCAAGACTGGGTTCCGGGCACGGACGGGCATCTCAATGCCGACACTAAGGACAGAGTGACGGTCACCCTGACCAATGAGGTTAAGGCTCCCGAAGGCGAAGATCCCGGTATCGGACCTGGTCATGGTCAGGAAAACTACGCCGCAGGAGTAGAGCTGGTGGCTGCCAGCCACAGCGAGTCACTGGCAGCGTCAACTGCCGTGTTCGCCGGGGTTGTGGGCGCGGGCGGGATGGCGAAGGCGACCCGGTTCAAGCTTGAAAGGGCGCCGCTCCCGGCCCAAGCGCCCGCGATTCGGCCTCCGGGGCCGCGCACTGTCCAGGACGCGAGGTTGGATACACAGAACAAGGTCAAGCCTTGATGGCGAAGTGCTCCCCATTAAGGGCTTCTTTGTGCCGGGATTCTTTGTGCCCGGGATTTAGCGCTTCTTTGAACCCGGAATCAGGCCAGCCACCATGGAGATGATGCTGATGATGATGGACGCCAGGATTGCTGTCCAGAAGAAGGAATCAATGGTGAGGTGCACGGGCGTGAAAGTGCTCAGCCAAGCCGTCAGGTACAACATGGCTGCGTTGATAACGATGGTGAACAGACCCAGTGTCAGGATGGTCACCGGAAGGGACAAAAACCTCACCAGCGGACGAACGAACGCATTCACCACGCCGAAAATCAGGCCAATAAACAGATACGCCAAAATGATGCCGGCCGTGTCTGCGCCTTGCGTAAGTCCCGCGTTGGCCGCGGCGGTCTCTGTAGCAGTGGTGGAAATATCCATACCTTGCAGGAGCCAGGTTGCAACCCACAGGGCTAGCCCGTTGATCAGGACACGAATAATGAATGAACCCATGAGTCCATGGTTTCACACACGCCTGTTAGTGAGCTCAGTGTTGGCTATGGAAGGGCAAGTAGGCTTGAAGTCATGACTACTACTGACAACGTACCGGAAGGCGTAATCCCTCGTCCGGTCGTGGACAGGCTCCCCAAATATGCAGCCGGTAAACCCCCTGCTGCGATCGAGGGGCTGACCAGCTATAAATTGTCGTCCAACGAAAACCCTCTGCCGCCGATCCCCGCAGTGTTGCAGGCTATCGCAGACCAGACCGACATCAACCGCTACCCGGATCCTCTTGCCACAAAGCTGCGCAACGCCTTGGCCGGTTTCCTGGATGTTCCTGCTGACGATGTTGTCACCGGGGCCGGAAGCCTGGGGGCGCTGAACCAGATCCTGACTACCTTCGCCGGGCAGAATGATGACGGCAAGCAGGACGAGGTGATCTACGCATGGCGTTCCTTCGAGGCATACCCCATTTGCGTCGGCCTTGCCGGAGCAGCCAGTGTGCAAATTCCCCTGCTCCCGGATGGACGGCACGACCTCGAGACCATGGCTGCCGCCGTTAGCGTGCGAACCAAGGTCATTCTCCTGTGCACGCCGAACAACCCCACTGGCCCAATCCTCACAGCTGAGGAAACGGAACGCTTCATCCAAGCAGTTCCGTCCAATGTGGTGGTGGTCATCGATGAGGCGTACCAGGAGTTCGTGCGGGACTCTGCCGCCGTGGATGGCATCAGGCTCTACCGTAAATACCCAAATGTGGTGGTGCTGAGGACCTTCTCCAAAGCGCACGGGTTGGCTGGCCTGCGAGTCGGGTACAGCGTCTCCGGTCCCGTACTGACTCAACACCTCAGGGTGACGGCGACTCCGTTTGCCGTATCCCAAATCGCCGAAAAAGCCGCTGTTACCTCAATCGAGAATCTTGACCAGGTTGTGGAAAGGGTACAAAGCCTGGTGGATGAAAGGGACCGCGTCACCGACGCCCTGAGGCAACTCGGCTGGTTTGTTCCTGAGGCCCAGGGCAACTTTGTTTGGTTGAATTTTGGGGAGCACAGCGCCGAATTTGCCGCTCTGGCGGCGGAGCAGGCCCTGTCGGTTCGCGCCTTTGGAAATGAGGGTGTCCGGGTCAGCATTGGTGAGGTGGAAGCCAACACCCGTTTCCTGGATCTCTGTGCAGGTTATACAAAGGCGCCGCAAGGTTCCTAGCGGTTAACAAATGCGCCATCCCTACTTACTGCCGATAAAGTAAGGGACGAAAGCCAAAATATATGCCCGTTCTGGAATGCATTCCAGAACGGGCATATATCCCAGCGACAGACATTGCCCGGCGCCCAGCCATGGCAAGCAAGGAGACGGAATGGGCTCGACACAACTGCCCCCCGGGCCGGAAGAAACTCTCGCGGCCACCACCGCTGCAGCAGCCGCGCCAAGCGAACCTGTGGAGATGGTGCAGTTGCTGGGACCTGACGGGACGCTGGGTTCCGATCCCGTCTTCTCGGACTACGCCAAGCGCATTGATCCGGAAAAGCTTCGGGTTTTTTACACAGACATGGCCCGGATCCGGCGCTTCGACCAGGAAGCCACCGCACTGCAGCGTCAGGGTGAGCTTGCTTTGTGGGTGCCACTGACCGGCCAGGAGGCCGCGCAAATCGGTTCGGGACATGCAAGCCAGTCCCAGGATTACATCTTCCCCACCTACCGCGAACACGGCGTCGCACTGGTTCGCAACGTTGACCTTGCCGAACTGCTCAAGCAGTTCCGAGGCGTCTCCAACGGTGGCTGGGATCCGCGGGAGAATAACTTCCACCTGTACACACTGGTTCTGGCAGCACAGACGCTCCATGCCGTCGGCTACGCCATGGGCATTCAACGGGACCAGAAGATGGCAGCCTCGGACTCTACGGATCCCAAGGCCGCAGTCATTGCGTACTTCGGCGACGGAGCCAGCTCTGAAGGCGACGTTCACGAGTCCATGGTCTTTGCCGCTTCGTACAACGCACCCGTGGTGTTCTTCTGCCAGAACAACCACTGGGCCATCTCGGTGCCCACTGAGGTTCAGACCAAGGTCCCCCTGGCCAACCGCGCCAAGGGTTATGGTTTCCCGGGGATCCGCGTGGACGGCAACGACGTCATCGCGGTCCACGCCGTGACGGAGTGGGCGCTTGAACATGCCCGCGAGGGCCGGGGCCCAGTGCTCATTGAGGCCTACACCTACCGGGTGGGTGCACACACCACGGCCGATGACCCCACGAAATACCGTGAATCAGCGGAAGAAGCGTCCTGGCGCGAGAAGGATCCGCTGGATCGCCTTGAAAAGTACTTGCGCGCTGAGGGTTTGGCGGATGAAGCGTTCTTCGACCAAGTGAAGGCCGATGGCGACGAGCTCGCCAAATACGTCCGCAGCACAACACATGGCCTTGAGGTCCCGGATATTCGCCAGGCCTTCGCCAGCGTTTACGCCGAACAACACCCGCTCATCGCGGAAGAACTTGCGTGGTTCGAGGAATACTCGGCCGGTTTCGAAAGTGACCAGGAGGCAGCTAACTGATGGCAACAATGACCATTGCGAAGGCCATCAATGAGGGTCTTCGGGCCTCGCTGACCAACAACCCCAAGTCTTTGCTGATGGGTGAGGACATTGGACACCTGGGCGGTGTTTATCGCGTTACCGATGGCCTGATCAAGGAGTTCGGCGACGAACGCGTCCTAGACACTCCCTTGGCTGAATCCGGCATTGTGGGCACGGCAATTGGCCTGGCGCTGCGCGGGTACTCCCCGGTGTGCGAGATCCAGTTCGATGGCTTCGTTTACCCGGCCTTCAACCAGATCACCACCCAGCTGGCGAAGATCCACGCCCGCAGCCTTGGCAAGTTGACCGTTCCAGTTGTTATCCGCATTCCCTACGGCGGTGGAATCGGCTCAATCGAGCATCACTCCGAGTCCCCGGAGGCGCTGTTCGCCCACACGGCAGGCCTGCGCATCATTTCGCCTTCCAATGCCCACGACGCTTACTGGATGATCCAGAAGGCCATCGAGTGCCAGGATCCTGTGATCTTCTTCGAACCCAAGCGCCGTTACTGGCTCAAGGGTGAAGTGGATGTAGAGAACGCCGGGCTTTCCGAGGATCCGTTCAAGGCGCACGTTGTCCGCGAAGGCACGGATGCAACGATCGTGGCCTACGGGCCGTTGGTGCCGGTTGCGTTGGCAGCTGCCAACGCTGCCACCGAGGATGGGCGGAGCATTGAAGTTATTGACCTCCGCTCCATCTCCCCGTTGGACTTCGACACCGTGGAAGCATCGGTCAGGAAGACTGGCCGCTTGATCGTTGCCCACGAGGCTCCCACGTTCGGCGGTATCGGTGGCGAGATCGCCGCCCGTATCAGTGAGCGGGCTTTCCTCCACCTGGAGGCACCGGTCATTCGCGTTGGCGGATTCCACATGCCGTACCCCGTAGCCAAGGTGGAAGAGGACTACTTGCCGGACATTGACAAGATCCTTGAGGCGCTCGACCGCTCCTTGTCCTACTAGAACTGCAGGTCCACCAGGACTTCCTGTTCGCCGCCGTCGTACTAACCGCCCTGATCCAGCCCGGCTTCGCCGCCGGGTGACCGGAAATCGAGGACTACTGTGACTGTTAAAAAATTCAACCTGCCCGATGTTGGCGAAGGCCTGACCGAGGCCGAGGTGGTGGCTTGGAAGGTCAAGCCGGGAGACATCGTCGCCATCAACGACGTCCTGTGCGAGATCGAAACCGCCAAGTCCCTCGTTGAGCTCCCCTCCCCGTTTGCGGGAACTGTCACTGAGTTGCTGGTTGAGGAAGGCATCACGGTTGAGGTGGGCACAGCGATCATCGCTGTTTCGGAAGGTCAGGACGGAGAGACCGCACAGAGCCCGGCCGCCCCTGCGGCACCCGCCGCGGAAAAGCCCGTCCCTGAGGCCCCCGCCGTCGACATGCCGCTTTACGGGAAATTGCCCGCCGACGTCGGCGATGGTCCGGCGGGCGGTCCGCTGGTGGGTTCAGGACCCAAGGCCGACGCCGTTAAACGTCGCGCGCGCAAACGCCCGGCCGGGTCCGTGGTTGAGGCGGCCACTATCGCCGAAAACGCAGAAGGTACCGTCCAGGACCAGCAGGCATTGCTTGAAGCCAAAGCGGACGATAATTCGTCTACTCGTCGCACAGCGTCCACCACCGCGGTTGCCCCGGCAAGGCAATCGCACACCCCGGCGGCTTCGGCCAGCCAAGTGCAGCCGTCCACTCCGGAGGCTCCGCAAGCAGCGGCCTCCCGCGGCGCGGCTTTCGGCGGGACCATCAGCGGCCTGGTCAACAAGGTCCTTGCCAAGCCGCCCGTCCGCAAATTCGCGCGTGACTTGGGAATCGACCTCGCTGACGTGGTTGCCACCGGTCAGCGGGGTGAGGTGACCCGCGAGGACCTGGTCAGCTACCAGGCTCAACGCGATGCTGAGCACGATCAAGCGGACAGCTTCTGGGGTGCCTCAAAGAAGCCGCAGGATCAGCGCGTGGAGAGGATGCCGGTCAAGGGCGTGCGGAAAGCCACTGCCAAAGCCATGGTGGACTCGGCTTTCTCCGCTCCCCACGTCAGCATTTTCGTGGATGTGGATGCCAGCCGCACCATGGAGTTCGTCAAGCGTCTGAAAGTCTCCCGCGACTTCGAGGGCATCAAGGTCTCGCCCCTCCTGATCCTTGCCAAGGCAGTAATCTGGGCCGCGGCACGCAACCCCAGCGTTAACGCCACCTGGGTGGATAACGCCGACGGTAAAGGTGGAGCGGAAATCCAGGTAAAGCACTTCATGAACCTGGGCATCGCCGCCGCTACGCCGCGCGGCCTCATGGTTCCCAACATCAAGGACGCCCAGGATCTTTCCCTCAAAGAACTGGCCCTGGCGCTCAATGAGTTGGCAACCAAGGCCCGGGCTGGCAAGACGCAGCCCGCGGAGATGCAGGGCGGGAGCCTGACCATCACCAACATTGGTGCTCTGGGCATTGATACGGGTACGCCCATCATCAACCCCGGCGAAGTAGCAATCATCGCGTTCGGAACCATTAAGCAGAAGCCTTGGGTGCTGGACGGAGAGGTTATTCCGCGCTGGATCACCACGCTTGGCGGTTCGTTCGATCACCGCGTGGTGGACGGGGACTTGTCCGCCCGCTTCATGGCGGACGTGGCCTCAATTCTTGAAGAACCGGCGCTTCTGCTTGACTGACGGGAAGGCTCGGCCGGGCCCCGGCGTGGAGTTAGCAGCGGCGGCAGACCACGTGCCACCTCAATTGGTGACAGGAGTTTGGCGCAAGGTTGCCCGCGTCCTGACTGAAGTTTTCCAACCACCGGTGGTTGTGCTGCTCCTTTTGCTGGTTAGCCCGGCGACTGAACCGGGCTTCCCGGGGACCGTATGGTTCGGGCTGCTCGCAGCAGTGTTTGTGTGCGTCCTGCCGTTGGCGTATGTCCTGGTGATGGTGAAACTGGGCAGGATCACGGACCACCACGTCAGCGACCGCCGTCAGCGGCCCGCGTTGCTTCTGATGACGCTGGGCTCAGTGCTGGTTGGTCTGCTGGTGCTACACCTGATCAATGGTCCCGTGGGCGTCACGGTGATGATCATCGCGCTCATTGGGGGCATTGGGGTACTGGCCGTTGTCAGTGCATTCTGGAAAATGAGTGGGCATGCTTCCGCCTTGGCGGCTGCAGTGGTCATAGCCATTCTCATGTTCGGGCCGGCTTGGCTCCCGCTGCTGCTCTTGGTGCCCGCTGTGGGCTGGTCGCGTCTGGTTTTGCGGGCCCATACCCTCGCGCAGGTCATTGCAGGCGCGTTGTTCGGCGGCATCGTGATCGCCGGCCTGTGGTGGCTGCTGCGCGAATGGATGCTCTAGGGGCAGTGCAGGAAAGAGGCTAGAACGCCGGGTAACTGACCAGCAGCGCCTGAAGTTCCGTCGTCGACATGTGATTTGCCATTTCAACACTGATGCCCATGGCGACGGCGGCCACGGTGATCATCGCGACGCAGGCAACTGACAGGAAGCGCCAGTCCTTGCGGAAAACACTTCCGAATGTCTCGGGCATGTCGAGGCTGGGGGAGATCATGTTGGGGGCGCTGTCCCAGGAGCCGTCGTCGAGCATCGCGATGATGCGGTCGTTGGCGCGGTCAAAGCGCATGGTGCTGATGTTGTTGCCGTGGCGGGCAAGAAGGATGTCGTGTCCCACGCGCTGGCGTGGCTGCAAAGTAAGCAAAGAAAAGATCCCCTGAAATCGAGAGTGAAGGTGGCGCACGCCATGGGGGGCATCTCGATTTTATAACGGTTGGATCAGGAGGCGGGCTCAAAAGACGCCAAACGCCGGGTGAGACTCCCCACCCGGCGTGGTGATCCAGCTCGCTCTAGGGCTGGTCTGTCTTGGCGATGTAGACGTCGCAAGGGGCCGTGTGGGCAACGGTGTTAGCCACGCTTCCCAGCACGCGGCCCAGTCCTTGCATGCGGCGGTTCCCCACCACGATCAGGCGGGCGTCCTGCACTTCAGCTTCCTTGACCAACGCTTCGCCGGGCTTGCCGCGGGCTGCGGAGTAGGTGACCTGGAGGCGGTCATCAGCCAAGCGCTCAGCCACTGCTCGCGCCACTGCTTCCGCCTCGGCGGCGTCGGAGACAATCCATTTGTCGGTACCGATCTCAACAACCTCTGTCCGGTTGCTGTCGAAGGCACTCACCACGCGAAGGCTGGCTCCCAAGCCGATCGCCAACTGCTGGGCTGCTTTGGCTGCCCTCATCGCGGTCTCGCTGCCGTCTACTCCGACAATCACAACTCCGGTCATTGTGCTGCTCCTTCATTGGTAGCTTCAATGGCTGCCGCCAGGACAGGGGCCAAACGGCGGACGCCTTCGGCTATCGTATCCGGCGGTACGGCGCTGAACGCCAGCCGGAGCTTGTTCGATGGTCCGTCGGCCGGGGAGAACGCTGCTCCGGGGATGAAGACCACCCCGGCGTCTATGGCTTTTCCGAGGAGTGGATAGGTGTCCACACCTTCAGGCAGTGTTACCCAGACGAAGAACCCGCCTTCCGGGCGTGTCCAGCTCAGGCCGGCCGGCATGTGCTCCTCGAGGGCGGACAAGAGTGCTTGGCAGCGTTCGGCGTAGAGGGCTCGGTACGTCTGAATCTGCCCTTGCCAGTCGTACTCGCGCAGGTATGCGGTGACCAGCATTTGGTTCAGCGGAGGCGGGCAGAGGGTTACAGCCTCCGAAGCCAAGTAGAAGCGGCGCTGTAAATGGGCCGGGACCAGGGCCCAGCCGATGCGGAGTCCGGGGGCAAAGATCTTTGAGAACGACCCCAGATAGATGACGTCGTCCGGGTTGGCGGCCCGCATGGGAGCAATGGGGTTGCCGTCAAAGCGCAGGAGGCCGTAAGGATTGTCTTCGAGGACAATAATATTCGCTTCGCGGCATATATCGACGATCAACTGCCTGCGCTCTTCAGCCAGGGTGATGCCGGAGGGGTTGTTGAAGTTGGGGATCGTGTACAGGAATTTGATGTTCTTGCCCTCGGCCTGAAGCGCCGCGATCCTGGACTCAAGAAGCTCCGGCACCAGACCGTCGTCGTCCATTTCGATGGGTTCCACCTGCACCTGGTACGCCTCGAACGTGTTCAGGGCGCCAACGTATGTGGGATTCTCCACCAGCACAACATCGCCGGGGTTGCAGAAAACCTTGGTGGCGACATCCTGGGCCGACTGGGAGCCTGCGGTGATAACTACGTTCTCCGGCCGGGCGTCGGTGATTCCTTCGGCCGCCATGATCTCGCAGATCTGCGAACGCAGCTCCTCGGTTCCTTGGCCGCCGCCGTACTGGAGGGCGGTCATGCCTTCCTCTGCAATGATTCGCGCGGCGGTTTGTCCCAGTGCTTTCAGCGGCAAGGACTGCAAGTAGGGGTTGCCGCCGGCAAGCGATACGAGGCCCGGTTGCATGGAGATGTCGAAGACATCCCTGACGGCAGATTGTTTGATGTTGGCAGCCCGCGCTGAGAACAGTTCCTCGTGCGGGTGAGCGGCCGTGGCGGCCCGCTCAATGGCGTCGATGGCTTCAGTGGGCAGCGTTGCGCCGGCATCCAATGTTTCGTGGGTCACAGTGACAGGATACTCCTCAATGTTGCTAAAGAGGCAACATATGTTTTCGAGCAAAGTGATTTTCCCGCCCTGTCCTTTACGCCGCGAGCCCGAGCGGCTGGAATGTAGCTATGACAGCGCACCGGGGATCCGTGACCAAGGCCGAATACTTCCATGAACTTCACGACGCCGGGCCCGCCCCGTTGGTTCTGGTGAACGTGTGGGACGCAGCCTCGGCGCGGGTGGTTGAGGATGCGGGCGCAAAGGCGATAGCTACCTCAAGCTCAGCAGTCTCCTGGAGCTTGGGGTTCCGGGATGGCGATCACGTGCCGTGGGGCTTGGCGATGGCTGCCCTTGGCCGCATCGCCGCGGCAACCCGGTTGCCGGTTTCGGCGGACATCGAGACCGGCTATGGACGCACTGACGACGAATTGCGTGCCACGGTCAACGCCGTCCTGGACGAAGGGGCGGTGGGGATCAACATTGAGGATTCCGGAGCGCCTCCCCTCACGGACGTGCTTGAACAATCGCGGCGGATAGCCTTGATCCGCTCCGCTGCTGATGATCGCGGCATACCCCTGTTCATCAACGCCCGCACCGATACTTACCTGTCCGCGCAGTTTCCGGATACAGCTTATGAGGAGACTTTGCGCCGCGCCGAGGCGTACGTCACGGCGGGCGCGGATGGCATCTTTGTGCCCGGTGTGGTGGACTTGCACGTCCTGCATGAGCTGTCCAATCGCATTCCAGCGCCGGTGAACGCGCTGGCCGGTGTTGGTGCGCCGTCGCCGATGGAACTGCACGACGCCGGCGTGAGGCGTGTGAGTATCGGTGGCAATACGGCCAAAGCGGCGTACGCAAAGGTGGCCCGGGTGGCCAAGGAAATCTTGGGCGACGGCAATTGGGCCGGTTTGGCGGGCACGCGAAGCCATGACGAAATGGACTCACTGTTCGCGCCCGGCCCTAAATACAGCCTGTGATCTAGCGGTGGGCCTTATGGATTTAACGCACGACGGCGGCACCTGGCTTTAATGTCAGGCCTCACCCGTAGCGTGGTTCACGGACGACGAGGGGAGAATCCATGGCACGGCGCAGTGTGCAGTTCTGGCGGATCGAGCAGTTGAACGGTGACGGGCTGGGCCGTCCATTTCCGGCTCGCCGCGTGGCCGAGGTGCTCAAGAAGGCCCAGGATGCCGGCATTGACAGGCACTTCACGAGTGTCGATGGCACCGTGATGCTCGCGCAGACGGTGTCCTTATCACCGCACCCGGTGCTGCTCTTGGATCGGGTACGGGATACCAACCTGCCGAGTGTCGGAGATACCCTTGGCCGGCGCAAACCCTTGCCGTTGGCTCCTGGCGACCATCTTCTGGAAACAACTTATTTCGCGTTCCTCAAGCGCAATGTCATCGCAGTGCTGACCAGCGGAAATGGGCCCCGCCCGTCCAGATTAGGTGAATACCTGGAAGGAATGCTGGGGCTGGAGCCAGGCCTGGTGCCCGTGGTCCGTGAGGACATCGAGGAAATCCTGGCCCGGCTTGAGGTGAGCCGATTCGAGTTCGCGCTTCCCGCCGAACGTCTATCCGGGAAGCTGATGGAAGGCGAATGGGCTGATGTGTTGGACAGCGCTTCACGTCTCATGAATGAGGGAACATTCCGGATTTCCTTGAGCGTTGGCAGATCCGGCAAGGCCGAGGATAAGCAGCGGATCCGGGACCGCATCCAACAACTCATTGACCTTTTCCGCAGCGCTGGGTCTGTGGAGCATTTCGATTATGTGGTTGCTGAAGGCAAGGATTCACTCACGGGGGACCGCGAGGTAGTGGATCTTCTCAAGGAACGGTTCATCTCGCACATAGAAGTGGATGCGGACGTCTTCAACGATCCCCAAAAATCAACTGCTGAAGCCATCGTCATCCTCAACAAGCAGGCCACGGATAACGAGGCCTTTTTCGCCAGGACCTTGCCGGAGATCAAGGGCCCGGCGGATTCAAGCCTGGTACCGGACATCGTTGCCGGAGGGATGGCCACCGTGCGGGCGGCGCTCCTTGCGGCCGTGGAAAGCAAGGAGCAAGCTGATCAGGGAACGGGCCAGAGTCAAGGCGGTGCTGGTCATGAGCTTGTGCGGGGTTGAGCTTGTACGGGGTTGATGTTGAGCGGACAGGCCGCCGAAGGACTCTCTGGCGTTGGTTTTTGTTGCATCCCACCGCGGATTTCGGCTGGGCAGTGTTTGTGGTCCTTCTTTGGCTGGGGATAGCGCTGCTGGCGGGCCGACCCCTGCTGCTGGAGGGCGTGGACCCCGGGGCTCGGCGGGCGCTCTTCCAGACCCTTGCCACACTGGCCGGGGCTACGGCTGGGCTGACGCTCACCAGTGTGTCCATGTTGATCAATGTGCTGGGAAAGAAGGCTGCGCCGGGTCAACAGGTACTGCCCCTGGAGAAGCTATCAGCAACCCATCGGCGGCAAATCGGTGAGGTGTTCCTTTTCGCCATACCCGGGCTGGGGTTACTGGTTGTTGCCGCGTTGGTGACTGTGGTCCTGGAAGGAGACTCCGCCACGGGCCTGTGGATCCCCGAAGCGTTTGTCCTCGTCCTGACCTTTGCGTCCATCCTGGCCTTGCTGCGGGTTGCATGGGCGCTCAGGAGGGTGCTGGCGATCGCCACAGCGTGATCCCGGCCGCCGCAGCCTACGCTCACAGCAAGCGCAGCGCCTTCAAATATCTCCGGCGCACTATCCGCTGAAAAACAAGGAGGAGCGGATAGAGGACCTTCCAGGGCAGGTCTGATCCCGGCCCGGTGAGGGAGCGGATGGTCAGTGATACTTTGTCCCCCTCGCGATGCACAATAAACGCTTCCTCACCGGAAACGGGGTGGCCAGGCAGGGTTCGGTACGCAAAGCCCACGCGGGCCGGCTCTTGAACCACGGCCACCACCTCAACCGGTTCCAACACCCGGGCGCCCAGAAAATGGGCCGTGACCGTGACTCGGTCACCGGCCGCGACGGCTCCGGAGGTGTCCACGGAAAATCCGCTGGCTGTCTTAACGCCCCAGCGGAGCACCTGATCGGCGGCGTGTTCCCACGCGGCATCACCACTACCGATCAGCGCGGAGGTCTCGGAACGGCGATACCGGCTGTGGTGGGACGGCCAGAATTCGAGTCCTGGGCTCGTCATGAGGAAACCTCCAGAATAGTTCGGGCGCTAACCCGTTGCAGCCCCGCAAGCCCGTCGCTGGGCAACAACGGGGGAGCGGGCCAGCCGCGTGAATGCGGCCCCACGCAGCCTACGCTCCTGTCGCAGTTACGCTCCACCGGCGCGCTCACGCTCCGCACTGAAGTTAGCCCGCCGGGCTCCTGCCGCAGCCTACGCTCCACCACCGCGCTCCCGCTTCACCGGACGCTCAGCGCCTCCGTCAGTGTCCGGCCGTTCACGTAGATCTCGGCACGTGACGCTCCACTGGCCTGAACAATGGTCTGGGTAAGCTGCGCTTGGATCCTCGGGATGTCGCAGACGCCGCCCGGACGTAGCGAGCCGCTGAGGTTCACAATCACCGTAGCCCCGCTCATGTAGCCGGAGAGGTACCGGAGCGAAGAATTGGCCAAGGAGTCGTAGAGTGCCGCATCGCTGTCCACCGGCATGCCGGCCTCCAGTAGCCGGCCAAGGGCAACGGACAAAGGATCGCCCGGCGCCGCTACGCCCCTGATGGGGACCAGGCTGTCGTTGCAGCCGAATCGCACGCCGCGTGCACCGCCGTCGTCAATTGCGACGTAGTACACAGCCGGGCCGAACTCTGCCGCATCCACCGCGATGACTGTGGGGGAGCCGGTTGGGGCAGGTGCGCTGGTGCCGGGTAGCGGTGAAGCTTTCCGGGTGGTGGCTGGCGGTGCCGTGGGAGAAGTGCCCAGGGGTTCGGGAGTCTGCGCGGCAGTGGGGGGACGGCTGGCCGGTGTAACGGCAGAGGTACTGCCGGACACTGCAGGGGTGGAACTGGGAAGCGGCGCGGACGCAGGTGCAGAAGTAACCGGACCGAAGGCATCGGGCCCAAAAGCAGTAGGCCCAGCTGTAGCCGGAGCCGAACTGGCAGAATCGGTGTTGGGGGCGGGGGTGATATCCGGCGACGTGCGTGGAGTGGCCTGAGCCGGAGAGATAGCGTCAGAGTTCGGCCCCGCTGATCCGGACGGCCCGGGCGTGCAGCCAGCCACCCACAGGCCGAGAACGAGGCACGCAGCAGCGATCGTCGTCGTACCCTTTATTCCCCGTTCGGCATGCATGACAGCCCCGCGCTCCTGTCCGTCCACCTGTACTTCCAACAGTAGGACGGGACAGCGGAACACAATATGCCGTTACGGTGACGGTTCGGACAAGAGTTGATCACGCTCGCCAAGAACAGCAGGGACGTGAATGCCCCCGCCCCGCAGAGCGCGGAACGGGGGCATCAAAAGCGGGAAGACTAGGCTGCTGCTTCTTCGTCCTGAACAGCAGTCAGCGGCTCGAAGATGGCCTTGATCTGCTCTACAACCTCGGCGTCGTCCTTCGGGTGCAGTTCAGCGAAGCGGATCATGGAGCCCGGGACTGCAAGCTTGACGTCTTCAAGGACCTTGGCGCCGGCGATTCCGGCTGCCTTGCGGGCCTCGTCCTGGGCCCACACGCCACCGAACTGGCCAAAAGCGGTTCCGACGACGGCGGTCGGCTTACCGGACAGGGCGCCGGCGCCGAACGGGCGGGACAGCCAGTCGATGGCGTTCTTGAGGGAAGCGGGCATGGTGCCGTTGTGCTCGGGGGTGACAAGCAGGATGGTGTCGGCGTCGGCTGCTGCGGCGCGGAGAGCGGCTGCTTCCGCCGGAACCTGGCCCTCGACGTCGATGTCTTCGTTGTAGAAGGGGATGGTGCCCAGTGAGCCGTGGATCTGCACGTCAACGTTATCGGGTGCGTTCAGCTGGATGGCTTCGGCGAGCTTCTTGTTGTGGGAATCGGCGCGCAGGCTGCCGACGAGGGTAAGAACGGTGTTCTTGGACATGGTGTCTCCTAATGGTCTGGCCAGGTGCCTTGCGGTACCGGCCTGCGTTGTCTTGGGCTTTGGAGCCTTCATCGATACTAAACGGACCACGGTCCACTTTCTATTCCCGGGGTCTAGAATATTTCTGTGAGCTCCATTCCCATGAGGCCGGACGTGCCCTTAGGTGCGCCCCACGAGCGCAGCGACGCCGCGAGGAATCGCGAGCGCCTCTTGACTGCTGCCCGGGACTTGGTGGGCGAATTTGGTGCCGAAGCGCTGACCATGGATGCGCTCGCCTGCAAGGCCAAAGTGGGCAAAGGGACGGTGTTCCGCAGGTTCGGTAGCCGTGCGGGTTTGATGATGACTCTGCTGAGCGATTCTGAGTCTGAATTCCAGGCCGGCTTCATGTTCGGCCCACCCCCGCTCGGGCCAGGAGCCTCGCCGAAAGAGCGCCTTATTGCCTTCGGCGAAGGGCGCATCTACTTCGTTTTGGAGAACGGCGAGCTCTTGAAGGCGGCCGGCGCTGCTACCCATAACCGGTTCGACGTTCCGGCAACCAAGCTTTCGCATCGACATATGGAGGTCCTGCTGCGGGAGGCCGGAATCGCCGATCCTTGGGTGATGGCGATGTCCCTGACTTACGCGCTGGACCCTGAACGAATTGTGGACGATGTACGGGTAAGGGGCATTTCCCCCACTCGGCTGACGAATTCATGGCGCGAGCTGATCACGAGGCTCCTGGCTCCGGCTTAGGCCTCGCCTTGCCCGACGCCTTCCCAGCACCCGGTGCCTTCCCTGCGCCGCGCCCTCAATATGGCGGACTACCTCGCGCTGCCACTGAGCGCATAAGTAGGCCCGGCGTCGTGATCATGACGCAAGCGGCACATAACAATCTGGCTGCAGGCGCGAAACCGGCCCCTCTGAAGCAAAACGTGAAGCAGTTATTGTGGTAGTTTCCTCTTGAATGTGACGCATGCCATACAGGGCTGGTGATCACTGAAGGGGTGCGGGGGACCCAAGACTCCACTGGACCAATTCGTAGCTGACGCCGGCCACAGCCGGGAACCGCGGAAGGACGAGCATTGAGTTTTGCCACGATTCGGGGCAGCCACCCGACATGCTGAAATATCTGATGAAGCGGTCCGGTATTTACCTGATCATGATCTTCCTGACCACCAGCGCAGGCTACTTCCTTGCAGTCTCCTCGCTGAAGCCTGCTGTTCTTGAGCAGGAGAAAATTCCGCGGCCAACCCCGGAGCAAGTGGCCGCATCTTTCAGGGGCCTCGGCCTGGATCCGGATCTGAGCCCTTGGGAGCGGTACATTCAGTGGCTCTGGGGCATCGTCACCCGCTGGGACTGGGGCCGCAGCCCCAACGGCGGGTACGTCAACGCCGAGTTCGCGGATCGTGTGCTGGTCTCAACCCGCCTGTTCATCGCCTCGATCATCCTCACCCTCATCATCGGCGTCGCCCTCGGCGTCTATTCGGCCGCCCGGCAGTACAAGGTCCAGGACCGCGTCATCACGTCCTACAGCTACCTCGTCCACATCCTGCCCGCGCCCATCGCCTACTTCCTGGTTCAGCTCGGCGCCATCAGCATCAACGAGGCCGTAGGCCAGCGCATCTTCTTCGTGACCGGAATTTCGACGCCGGGAATTGAGCCAGGCTGGCCCGCTTTCGTTGACCTTGTAGCCCACTACGCCGTGCCCACCTTCGCCATGACCATCTTCGGTTGGGCTGGTTACCAGATCGCCCAGCGGCAGTACCTTCTGGACAACGTGAACGCTGACTTCGTCCGCACCGCCCGGGCCAAGGGGCTCACCAGGAACCAGGCCATCAGGAAACACGCCCTGCGTGTCTCCTTCATCCCGGTGGCACAAAGCATCGCCTTCACCATCCCGGCAATCTTCACTGGCGGCTTCTTCGCGGAAGCCATCTTCGCCTGGCCCGGAATTGGGCTGTGGAGTATCCAGTCCATCGGCCTGCAGGACGTCAACGTTGCCACCGCCACCCTTGCCTATGGTTCGGTGATCTTCGCGATCGGCGCCATCCTTGCCGACTTCGCCACCACACTGGTCGATCCACGAGTAAGGGTTCAGTAATGACCAACATCATCGATCCCATCGCGGAACTCGACGAGTCCAGGGTGGCCGATCAGGACGTTGTCATTGGCAAGTCCCGGATCATCTTCCGCCGCTTCATGCGGAACCGGACCGCCGTGGCCGGCCTGTTCATCTTCCTGGCGCTGTTCCTCTTCTCCATCTTCGGCGGGTTCCTCACCCAGTGGGACAAGGACACTCTGGATCCGCTGAATATCGGCATGCCGCCCTCACCGGACCACCTCCTCGGTACCACGCAAGCCGGCATCGACCTCATGGCACTCATTGTTGACGGCACCCGGACCTCCATCCTCATCGGCCTGATCGTGGGCGGCCTGTCCGTGCTGATTTCCGCCGTGTACGGCTGCACCATGGCGTTCTTCGGGGGCAAGGTGGATGCCACCATGCTGTTCATCCTCGAAGCCCTCATCATGATGCCCGCCATCCTGGTGGTCGCAGTTGCAACAAGCGGCAGCGGCGGCCTCAAGAATCTGCCCAGCTGGCTGTTGCTGGTTGTGGTCCTGCTCTTCTTCAGCTGGATGGGAACTGCCCGTTTGGTGCGTTCGCTGTCCATGTCCCTCATGCAGCGCGACTACGTCAAGGCCGCCAAGTACATGGGTGTCCCGTCCCGCCGCATCGTGTGGCGCCACCTCGTTCCGAACATCGGCTCGCTGCTGGTGCTGGACTTCACCCGCGGCATCACGGGCGCGATCCTGGCCGAAGTCGCGTTCTCCTTCATTGGCATCGGCATCAAAGTCCCCGACGTCAGCCTCGGTGTCCTTATTGGCCAGGCAACAGGCCAGGTGTCGTCCTTCCCGTGGATGTTCTGGGTTCCGCTGACCGTCATGTTCCTGCTGACCGGCTCGCTGGCCATGATGAATGACGGCCTCCGTGACGCCTTCGATCCCAGCTCCAGCTCCATCGGACGGGCAAAGACCAAGACCGCAAAGGCTGCCAAATGAGCACCAACACTTCCCAGACACCTGCCGAGCGTCTCCGCGACGCCGGGCTTTACGCTCCCGGCGACGCCGTCCTGAGCGTCCGCGATCTCAACGTCCGCTTCAACTCCGAGAACGGCGTGGTCCACGCGGTCCGTGGCGTTGACTTCGACCTCATGCCGGGCAAGACCCTGGGCATCGTGGGCGAATCCGGCTCGGGTAAATCCGTCACCTCCATGGCCATCATGGGCTTGCTCCCCGAAACCGCGGACATCACCGGCTCCGTGCGTTTCAAGGGCAAGGAATTGCTGGGCCTCAGCGACAAAGCCATGTGCAAGCACCGCGGCACGGACATCGCCATGGTCTTCCAGGACCCGCTGTCCTCGCTGACGCCCGTGTACACAGTGGGCACCCAAATCATTGAGGCGCTGACTGTCCACAACCCCACCATGAGCAAGCAGGCAAAAGAAGCCCGCGCCGTCGACCTCCTGCGCATGGTTGGCATCCCGAGCCCCAAGGACCGGCTGAAGGCCTTCCCGCACGAATTTTCCGGCGGCATGCGCCAGCGCGTCATGATCGCCATCGCGATCGCCAACGATCCGCGGGTACTCATCGCTGATGAACCTACGACGGCGTTGGACGTCACCATCCAGGCGCAGGTGCTGGAAGTCCTGCACACCGCGCAAGAGGAAACCGGCGCCGCCGTCGTGATGATCACCCACGACCTCGGCGTGGTAGCAGGCATGGCCGACGACATCATGGTGATGTACGCGGGCAAGCCCGTGGAAACCGGCACTGTGGAGGACATCTACTACAACCCGCGGATGCCGTACACGCTGGGCTTGCTCGGTGCCGTGCCGCGCGTTGATTCCTCGGACAAGCAGTCGCTGGTCCCCATCGAGGGGACCCCGCCCAACCTGGCCCTGCCCGTGACCGGATGCTCCTTCGCGGCGCGTTGCCCCATGGTCAGCGACGCCTGCCTGCACGGGGAGCCGGAACTGTTCCCGGTTCCGGGCACGGAGGTCGCCGGAACTGAGGGACAGGCACTCGGGCACAAGGCAGCCTGCATCAAGGCCGACCAGCTCTCCGGCGACGCTGATGCGCACAAGATCTTCCGTGCCCCGCCCAAACCCGTTTCAAAGTTCGACGGCGTCCCTCGCGTCGAGCGCGGAAAGGTCCTGGAACTCAAGGACGTCAAGAAGCACTTCCCGCTGCTCAAGGGTGCCCTGATCAAGCGACGGATCGGCACGGTCAAGGCCGTGGACGGGCTGAGCTTCGATATCCGAGAAGGCGAGTGCGTCTCGATTGTGGGCGAGTCCGGCTGCGGCAAGACCACCACGCTCCTGGAAATCATGGAGTTCCACCCCGACCAGGTGGGCGAGGTGGTGATCGGTGGCGTCAGCAACAAGGTGGCTACTGATCACAAGACCAAGATGGCCATGCGCAAAGAAATGCAGATGGTTTTCCAGGACCCCACCGGTGCCCTGGACCCGCGATTCACCGTATACGAGGTCCTGGCCGAACCGCTGGAGAACCTGGGCATGCCCAAGGCCGCCATCAGGAAGCGCATCATGGAGCTCATGCGCCTCGTAGGCCTGCAGCCGGACCACGTGAACCGCTTCCCCAATCAGTTCTCCGGAGGCCAACGCCAGCGCATCGGCATTGCCCGGGCGCTCGCGGTCAACCCGAAGCTCGTAGTTTTGGATGAGCCCGTGTCCGCCCTGGATGTGTCTGTCCAGGCCGGTGTCATCAACCTGCTGGATCAGCTCCGCGCCGAGCTGGGGCTGAGCTACCTCATGGTGGCCCACGATCTCTCGGTGGTCCGGCACATTTCAGACCGCGTAGCCGTGATGTACCTGGGCAAGATCGTAGAGACCGGCCACGTGGACGACGTCTTCGACAATCCCCGCCACCCTTACACCAGGGCGCTGTTGTCCGCGATCCCGGTGCCGGACCCCAACCTGGAACGCACCCGCGAGCGCATCATCCTGCAGGGTGACCTTCCCAGTCCCTTGGATGCTCCCAAGGGATGTAATTTTGCTACACGTTGTCCAGTGTTCGCCGCGCTGCCTGCCGCAAAGCAGGAGAAGTGCCTTACTCTGGAGCCGCCACTGGCCGCGGAGAAGGAAGGCGCGCAAGACTTCGCCTGCTTCTACCCGGACGGAGAGATAGATGCCGACATGCTGGTGGTGCATGCCTGACGACATATGACGCATCGAAATGAATCCCTGGTCTCAACTCGCAATGATTTTCTAGTCGTAAACATGAAGGGCAAACCATGAAGAAGTACACGACGATCGGTGGCGTAGCGCTCGCAGCAACGCTGATGCTGACCGCATGCGGCGGGGGAACGCCGTCGGGTCCTGCCTCGCAGAAGGCAGAAGAGAGCGGCGGCGACATCAGCAAGCTGATCAGCGTCAACGCCAAGGAAGCGAAAGACCTGGAGCAGGGCGGCACGGTCACCCTGGCTGTAGGCAGCATTGGTCCGGACTTTAATGGTTTCTCAAATGTGGGCAACAGCGCTGACAACTCAGCCCTGATGACTCCGGTCAACACTGCCTCGATTAACAGCGGCGGCATCGGCGGCTGCTGGAAGCTGGACTTCGACGGCAAGGCAGAGCCGAACAAGGACTTCTGCGAAGACGTCAAGAGTGAAGTCAAAGATGGCAAGCAGACCATCACCATCAAGATCAACGACAAAGCGACGTGGAACGATGGAACTCCCATTGACGTCAAGACCTTCGAAAACACCTGGAAGATGCTCAGCGGTGAAGACAAGTCGATCGACATCGTAAGCGCTGGTGCTTACGCATTCGTGGACTCGGTCAAGGCCGGCGCCAACGACAAAGAAGTCATTGTCACCACCACCCAGCCGGTGTTCCCGCTGGAAGGCCTCTTCTTCGGCCTGATTCACCCGGCCATCAATACCCCGGAAATCTTCAACACCGGCTTTGCCGGCAACATGCACCCCGAGTGGATGGCAGGACCGTTCAAGGTGGAGAACTACGACACCACCGCAAAGACGGTCACCATGATCCCCAATGACAAGTGGTGGGGCCAGAAGCCGGTCTTGGACAAGGTCATCTGGCGCCAGATGGAGCCGAGCGCAACCATTGCTGCCTTCAAGAATGGTGAGATCGACGCTGCCAACGGCCGCACACTGGGCCGCTACAAGCAGCTCGAGGGAACCACCAACTCCGAGGTCCGCCGCGGTCAGCGACTGTTCGCCGGAGGTCTCAACCTCAACGCCAAGCGGCCGTCCCTCACCGACGTCGCAGTGCGCAAGGCGATCTTCACCGCCGTCGACCGTAAGGCCATCCGCGATGTCCGCTTCAACGGTCTGAACTGGTCCGAGGAAAGCTCGGGTTCCATGATGCTCATGCCGTTCTCCGAGTACTACCAGGACAACTACCCCGTGAAGGACACCGGTGCTGAGGCAGCCAAGAAGGTGCTGACGGACGCCGGTTACACGGCCAACGACAAGGGCATCATGGCGAAGGACGGCACTCCCGTCGCCTTCAAGATCACCAACTTCGGTGACGACCCCACCACGGCTGCCACCTCGCAGACCCTGCAGAAGCAGCTTCAGGCGGCCGGCATGGATGTCACCATCGATCAGCGCGGTGACGCAGACTTCGGTAAGGTCATCGGCGGACGAGAGTTCGATGTGACCATCTCCGGTTACACCGTTGGCCCGGATGCCACGGACGCCGTGAAGCAGTACTACGACTCTGCTACCAACGAAAACGGCCTGGGTGACGCTGAACTGGACGCCGAGATCAAGCGCCTGGCAACCATCTCCGATGACACCGAGCGCAATAAGGCAGCCATGGAGGTCGAAAAGAAGCACATGGAGAAATACTTCTCCATGGGCACCGTGTTGAACGGCCCGGAGATCCAGTTCGTGCGCACGGGTCTGGCCAACTACGGCCCGTCCCTGTTCAAGAGCCTCTCCAACGTTCCGGACTGGACCACCCTCGGCTGGGAAAAGGGCGCCAAGAAGTAGCCCTCCCGCTGTAGTTTCCAAGGCGTAGTTCCTGAAGGCCGGGAATCTCCCAGAACCACTTTCGTTGGTTCGCGGAGGTTCCCGGCCGTCGCCATTCCCCGGTCACTCTCTCACGTCCCGTGTGCTTGAGGGTCAGCCATCTTCCTGCCGTGATAGAGGGTTCGACGGAAAGGGCTGTTATCTGCGAGAGGGTGGGTAGCCTAGGCACATGACTTCCCAGCCGATCCGCACCGCAGTGGCAGGTTTTGGATTGTCGGGCAGCGTATTCCACGCGCCCTTCATTGCCAGCAACCCCGCCTACGAGCTCGCAGTTATAGCAACCTCGGATGAAGGACGCCAGGCTAAGGCCAAGGAGCGGTATCCAGACGTCAGGATAGTCAGCACTCCCGCGGACGTACTGGCCCTTGCCGACACCTTGGATCTCATGGTCCTTGGCACTCCGCCCGCAACGCATTTCCCGCTTGCCAAAGCTGCGCTGGAAGCCGGGCTGGACGTCGTCGTTGATAAACCGTTCACTGTCCGGAGTGCCGAGGGCGAGGAACTTATCCGCCTGGCGGCGAGGCTAGGGCGTGTCCTCACGGTGTACCAAAACCGGCGCTGGGATGGTGACTCGCTCACGGTGAAGAAACTCCTCGACGCCGGGACGCTGGGTACGGTGACCAGGTTTGAGGTGGGCATGGAGCGCTGGGCGCCGGAGATTGCCAAGGCCTGGAAAGCCAGTGCCACCGCTGAGGACGGCGGCGGTGTGCTGTTCGATCTCGGCACCCACGTCCTGGATCTCGCCCTCCGTTTCTTTGGGCCGGCCACGGTGACCTTCGCTGAGATCGCTGCCCGGCGCCCCCAGGAAAACGCCGACGACGACGTTTTCATAGCCCTCCGTCACGAGTCTGGCCTGGTCAGTCATGTCACCATCAACCTCAACAGCCATGTGCACGGGCCGCGTTTCCGCATTCTCGGTTCAGAAGGTGGATTCGTGAAGTTCGGCACCGATCCCCAGGAGCCCTACATCCTGGCCGGAGGACTGCCTACGGACACCGATTACGGTGTGGAACCACCCCAGAACCACGGGACGCTGGAGCGCGACGGGCAGCGCATCACCATCCCCACAGAGCGCGGCTCTTACCCCGAGTTCTATCGGATTCTCGCCGAAAAAATCGACGACGGCGGTGCGTCCTCTGCGCGCCCGTCGCCCGTGGACCCGGCTGATTCCGTGGCGGTGCTCCAGTTGATTGAGCAAGCTAGGGCGCTGGTGTGACATCCGCACTGGCCACGAGTGAGTAGATGGCCTTGAGATCATTTTTGTCCTCGAGGGGCTGACAGCTCCCAGTCAACTGAACTACGTCGGAAGCGACGTCCTGATCTACCACTGTGACGGCGGTGAATTGGGCCAGGGAGCCCGCCTCGGGGTGTGTGTAGCGGGCCTCGCGCACGTGCCAGCTGCGGCCGTTGATGACCACCGGCTCGGTGCCAAGCAGGACGGCGTCAGGTAATGCGTTGAGGAACGAGTCGACGGATGCAGCAATGTCCTGCAGCCGGTAGCCTGGCAATCGACGGGACACCGAAATGACCACGTTAGCCGTGTAGCGGCCTTCCGTGGCAGGAGCCATCAAGGCGCCCACGGCGTCCGGGACCACCTGTTCGATCCAACCGTCCGGGGCCTTGACGCGAATGACCGGGTAGGCGGGGAAAGCGGCGGACGGGAATACCTGCTGCGTTGTCATGGGAGCCTTTCCGGCGGAGGACTGTAGTGGCGAAGTCTGGTGGAGAAAGTCAGTTGTTCAGGAAGTCGACGAACCCGGTGACCGAATCCACCAGCCCTCTGGGGCTGAGGGTGATCTGGCCACCCGCGCCCAACCCCAGTTCGGCAGTGAGCTTGGCGCCCGCGCCGAGGGTGAGCCCGTCTTCGTCCATGGAAGCGGTGAAGAAGTGTCCTTCGCCGGCTCCCGCGGCAACCGTTGCGTTGAGGGTCAGTGTCTGCCCTAGAACTTCCACGTATCGGCTCCCGGTCAGTTCCGCTCCGGCACCTGCGCTGAACGCTGTACCGGTTGTGTTACCGCCCTTGACGCTGAGTTCGCCTTCGCCGGCGCTGGCCCATGCGCCAGCGCGCAATTCTCCGCCCTGTCCCAGGGCGAACAACCCTCCGGCGAAATCGGTTTTGTTATCCACAGTGACCTTTTGACCGGCAAAGCCTTCGCCGCCTGCGGAAAACAGGAACGGGCTGCTGGCATTGGCATGTGCGCTTGCCTCCACCCCGGTCATCATGCGCGTGGTGGACGTGTTGGTGACCCAGCCGTCGAAGAAGTCAGATCGAGTGGTGGTCACATTCTCGGCGCCTGCGAACGCCTCGCCGGTGGCGTGGGCGTTGGGAAGCCCAAGACCAAATGGCACGCTGGCCCCGAACTCGCCTTCGGCGCGCGCGCCCACAAACGTCTCATTGGTGACTGTGGTCTTGACGGGACCGAACTCGGACTCCGCCTTCCACGTCATTTCACCTCCGCTGGAAGCTTCACCTGACCCTCCGGCCTCGATGCCTCCGGGACCAAATGAGCCATGGACTTCGCCTGTTGCTTGACTGTCAAAGGAGCCGTTGCCTTCAACCGTGACGGGGCCGTAGCTTGTGGAATCAAAAGTGAACCCGAGTTCCCCGGGAACCTTTTTGAAGGGACCCCCAGGAGATAAGGGCCCTCCGGGATGTACTCCCTCGGATACGCCCCCCGACCCCCCAGTAGACGCTTGTTCCTGTTGCTCGGCATTGAGTTTCAGGGCACGGGCATTGGTCCTCAGGCAAAGAGCTGCTGCTCCCAACCGTCCGTGGAGGTCGCTGTTCCACCGGCTCCGGAACTGGTCAGCGTCGTTCCCCTGCCAGTAAGAACCTGCTTGGATCATCGCCGTGAGTTGCCGTTGAAGAGCTGTGATCTTTTCTGCTTCTGCGTCCATGACGGCGGACAGCCGCCGAAGGTCTCCAACGTCAGCGCCAACGAGTCCCTGCCCCATCAGTTGCTCAGCCCCATGGCATGAAGTTGTCCTCTTGTGCCCATCACGTATCCCCTGAACGTAGTGACATATTGATGCCCGGACGACCAACCGTTCCGGGCTTCCCTTGAGCATAGTGGGCCGGGGAAAGCCCGGCCATGGGGACAACTAGCCTATGTGGACAAGCCACCGTAAGTGGATAAAAAGGGGTGCGTGGACAGGAATGGTGTTGGCGCAACGGACCATGGGGGACGCAGGGCTGTACGCACTTCAAAAAGAATTTTGGACAAGGCGTAACCTCGCAGCCGCTGCGAACGATGTAGAGGGTGTGCGGGCCACGTCCGCACGCTGATCATCCGGTGGCGACCCAACCGCGGCCGGGGCAATCCCAAAATCGTTTGTCGGAGGCTTTCATGTCCTTGTTCACTGTCCTTGCCACCAGTAAAGTCGCTGCAGGCGTCCTGGCTGCCGGAGCCGTAGCTGCCGGTGGAACCGGTGTAGCTGCCTTCAACGGCGCGCTTCCCACTGATATCCAGCAGAGCGCCCACAACCTCCTCGGTGCCCCGGCCCCGCTTAGTGACAAAGCCACTGGGGACGCCAACGAGAAGGCCACTGTGAAGTCCGCTGAAGCAGCCGATGCCGCCGAGACCGCCAAAGCAAAGGCCGCTGAAGCAGCCGATGCCGCCGAGACCGCCAAAGCAAAGGCCGCTGACGCCGTCGAGAACGCTAAAGCAACGGCCGCTGAGGGCGCTGAGGCTGGTAAGTCGAAGGCCGCCGAGGCTGTCTCGGGGGCAAAAGCTGCTGCTGAAGACGCCACATCGCCTGAGGCTTTTGGCCTTTGCACCGCTTTCCTCAATGGTGGTTTGACGTCGGACACTAAGGTTCCGGGCTTCAAATCTTTGACCATTGCCGCTGGCGGCGAAGCCAAGATAGAGGCGCACTGCCAGTCCGTGGTGGACGCTGGTAAGGCTGCCGGCCTGAAGGCTGACGGTTCGGCACAGGCGAAAGCCGGCGCCGATGCCGCTGTGACGTCCGGGGAGCCTGCAACGCCGGCTGTGCCGGGGATCCCTGCAGCCCCCGCAACGCCCGCCAACCCGGCCTTGCCCGCAAGCCCCGCCGTGCCTGCAACCCCGGCCGTTCCTGCGGCCCCGGCGGTTCCGGCCACCCCTGACCTTCCCACCCACGTTCCTTCGGTTCCGGGCGCACCCCTCGATTCTGTCCGCTAAGTAAGCAGCAGTTACGGTTTAAGGGCGGGGCTCCTTGGCTTAGGACAAGGAGCCCCGCTACGTTGTGCGGGACGGAGGCATCCACGGGTGCTTGAGCCTTTGGTTGATGAATACATGCAGGCGGATCAGGACGATCCCGCCCTGCTCTTCACGGCTGCCTACAACACCTTTGCCGGACCGGTGTTTGGCTACCTGCGTGCCCGCGGTGTGGATGACCCGGAATCCGTGACGCAGGACGTTTTCCTTGCCCTTTATCCGAAGCTGGAGACTCTTAGCGGCGGCCTTCAAGGGGCAAAAACCCTGTTGTTTTCCATCGCGCATGCGCGGATGGTGGATCACTATCGCAAGCGCGAACGCACGCCGGACTCCACCCCTTATGAGGCGGATTTGGACGCGCGGCGGACCCCATCAGCCGAGGACCAGGCCTTCGGACGGGATTCCGGCCTGGGCGTCACTGAGATTTTGGACAACCTCCCCGACGATTACCGGGAGGTCCTGGCCCTGAGGGTGGTGGCCGACGTCTCCGTGGAAGATACTGCGGCGATCATGGGCAAGTCCCAGGGAGCCGTCAAACAGCTACAACGCAGGGCATTGAGTGCACTGAAGAAGCGTGCACTACTAAGGAACGGCACATCATGAGCGAACACCCCACGCCTCGCGGACCCCACCAGCAGCGGGCAGTCGACCAGCTACTGGCCGACTCCGGCTTCACAGGCGACGACGAACTCCGCACGGAACTGCTCGAACTGCGTTCACTGGCCAGCACCGCCCCATTGCCATCCGAGGCGGTCCGCGCGCTGATGGCCGGCAGCCCGACGGCCGACACACAGCCGCTCGCCGCCACGCAGCCGCTTACGACGACGGCGGGACCGTCCGCGTCGTCACGCACGCCGACGTCGGTGCTCACGTCAGTTCCTCCCGACTCAGTAGCCCCCGACACCGTTCCCGTGCCCGACTCGGTTGCCCGGCGTCGGAAGAAGCGCCGCGCCGCTATTGCGGGCCTTGCCGTGGCTGTCTCGCTGGCTGGAGGCGCTACCGCCGCCGTCGCATCAGAGGGCGGCTTGCCCGGAGCTTTCCAACATCTGGGAGCAGCCATTGGTTCGGTGGTCTCGCAACTCAATCCGGGTCCAGGCGACGCTCCCCACCCCGGGACACCCGCCGGCACTACCCCCGAGCCTTTGCCAGTGCAGGAGGCGCCGCAGCAAGCTCCCGGCACCGTCCAACCTCAGCCGGGGCCGGCCGAAACCGCCGGCCCCGCCGTTCCCGCGACTGAGCCGCGCCCCGGCGTCGGACCGTCGAACTCTTCCAAGGCGCCCGCCAGCAAGGAGCCTGGCAAGGGAGTCATCTCTGCGCCTCCGGAGCTGCCCGTGACGCCGCCAGGGACCGACGCCTCCAAGCTGGGCCCCTCAAAGCTCGACCCCTCAAAGCTGGGCCCCTCGGGTGTGCCCGTTCCGGTTCCGTCGGCGCTGGTCCCGTCGCTCCCGGCAGCGAAGGACCTCCCCGGGAAGCCGTAACCCGCTCGCGCATTCCAGGAACGGGACGCGGAGTTAGACGGCGCCGGTAGATGCGCGGGTGGAGCTTGGCTTAAACCACGACGGCGGGGTGCGGCTTCTCGTGGAAGCCGAACCCCGCCGTCGTGCGTGTTTACCGCTTGAGGTTACGCGGAAACCAGCGTGTGCCAGTCGGTGACGAGGGGCAGGTTGTGCGCCTCGGAAACGGAGTGGTGTGCCACGTGGCCTGCGGCGATGTTGAGGCCGGCGGCGAGGGCGGGGTCGCGGTCGAACGCGGCCTTGACGCCCAGGTTGGCCAGGGCCACGGCGTAACGCAGGGTGACGTTGGTCAGTGCGTACGTGGAGGTGTTCGGAACGGCGCCAGGCATGTTGGCAACGCAGTAGAAGATCGAGTTGTGGACCTTGTATGTGGGTTCCTGGTGGGTGGTGGGGTGCGTGTCTTCGAAGCAGCCGCCCTGGTCCACAGCGATGTCCACCAGAACCGAGCCCGGCTTCATGCGGGCAACCAGGTCATTGGTGACCAGTTTGGGAGCCTTGGCGCCGGGGATGAGGACGGAGCCGATGACGAGATCTGCGTCGATTACTGACTTTTCGATCTCGTAGGCGTTGGAGGCTACGGTCTTCAAACGGCCTTGGTAGAGGGCGTCGAGTTCGCGGAGGCGGTTGATGTTGATGTCCATGATGGTGACGTCGGCGCCCAGGCCCAGTGCCATGGCGGCAGCGTTGGTACCTGCAACGCCTGCACCGAGGACAACCACCTTGGCCGGGCGGACACCGGGTACGCCGCCCAGGAGGACGCCCTTGCCGCCGGCTGGGGCCATGAGGGAGGAGGCGCCGACCACGACGGACAGGCGGCCTGCGACCTCGGACATCGGGGCGAGGAGGGGAAGGGTGCGGCCTTCCTGGACGGTTTCGTAGGCGATTGCGGTGACGCCGGAGTTGATGAGTTCGGCGGTGAGCTCGGGCTCTGCGGCGAGGTGGAGGTAGGTGAAGAGGATCAGGCCTTTGCGGAAGCGGTGGTACTCGGCCGCGATGGGCTCCTTGACCTTCATGACCATGTCCGCGCGGGCCCAAACGTCATCTGCTTCGTTGACGATTTCGGCTCCGGCGATCGAGTATTCCTCGTCCGTGATTCCCGAGCCCAAGCCTGCGCCGCGCTCAACCAGAACGGAGTGTCCGTGGGTGCGGAACTCGTGGACACCGGCGGCCGTGATGGCTACGCGGAATTCGTTGTTCTTGATTTCTTTGGGGACACCGATGATCATCTGTGGGCTCCATCGTTGGCGGCCTTTCGGCCGAAAAATTTGCTGCGGGCTGTGATTCCAGAATAAATCCGGCTGTGAGGCAGGCGACATGGTGGTGGGCCAGCCCTGACTAAGAAACCGCGCCAGCAAAGGGATCTTAATCTTCATGGCTCGACAATTGTCGAGCGCACAAGCGTCAAGTGTCGCCTGCTGTTGGTACGCTGTGGAGGATGCAGCAGGACGTAGAACAGATCGTTGAACGGGTGGCCCTGAAGCTGGGCCGCGGCCTATCCCTGGAAGACCTCGACGGCGTTCTTCTCGCCTACAGTTCCAACCAATCCCACGCCGATCGTGTCCGCGTGAACTTCCTCCTGAGCAAGCGGGTCCCCAGCGATGTCAGTGCCTGGCAGCTCGCTCAGGGGATCTCCACGGCGGTGCGCCCTGTGGTTGTTCCCGCGAACGAGGAACTGGGCATGTTGGGCCGCGTTTGTGTTCCGCTCCTGGTCCGGGGTTTCCGGGTGGGGTACTTGTGGGTGCAGCTGGACCTTGAAGAGCAGAGTGCGACGGCGATACTCGCCGAGCTGCCCGGCGTCCGGGACGAGTTGGACCTGCTCGCGGGCCTGCTTCTGGATTCCAACACGGCAGAATCTGAGTTCCGGCGGAGGCGGGAACAGGAGTTCCTGTCAGCCTGCGGAGGGGAGTCCAATGCCGTGGCTGCGGTGGCGGGGTGGAAGGAAATACAGGGCCGCGGTCCATGGCAACTGGTGACCATCCTGGACCCCGAAGGTGCCCGGTCCGACGTCGACCCCATCGCTGCCACCCTAACCCACCGTTCAGCGGCGCTGCAGTCCACCATTGGAGTGAACGCTGCACTGTTCAGCGCCGGAACAGAGACGCATTCGGTGGTCCTGTTCCGTGAGTCTGGCGGGCGGGCGGACCATGCCCAGGTGCTGGTGCACTACCAACTGGAGTTGGCAAAGCGGGCCGGCCGCAAAGTGGACCGGGTGATCCTGGGGATCAGCGAGCCCTTCCAGGTGATCCGGCAGCTAGGGGCCGCCTACAGGCAATCGAAGGTTGCCGCGCAGGCCGCCGCCGTGGACCAGCCCTTGGGGGAACTCGTGGACAGCCGGACTGTTGGTGTGTATCAACTCTTCGATCGCTTGATCGCCCCGGGCGGCTGGGACGACACCGGCTCTGTCCATTTCCAGGAACTGGAGGACCATGACAAAAACGGCGAGCTCCTCCCTGTCCTTGAACTGCTTTACGACAACGACGGCTCGGTCCAGGACGTCGCCGCCAAACTTCACCTCCACAGGAGCAGCATCTACAACCGGCTGGGGCGGATCCGGCAACTTATTGGAGCTGATCCCTTGAGCGGCGCGATCCGGCTCGAACTGCATGCGGCACTGAAGGCAAGGCGTTGGGCGGGACGGCCTCGGATCTGAGGTTTCGGGGGAGGCCAGGCCGGTAGCTGTTTGACCAGCAGCCCATAAGCCCGTGGCTCATGTTCCAATGGCTGAGGCAGGCACCCGGACGGGTGCCTGCCTCAGCCATTTCTTGAGCTTTGCTTGTTGACTTACGCGCGCCGCAATCGCTGGCAACTCCAGCGCCCCATCCGCCGCCGGAAGGTGGCAGTCCGGCTGCTGCTGCAGTACCGGCCATGCCACCCCGTGTGAGCAGAAGTGCGGGGCATTCGGGTGCTCAACCGAGAACCTTCTGCGCTGCATCCAGGACGTTCTGAAGCGCGGAATCGCTGGGTTGCGGCGCTGAGGCTGCGGTGGGCTTGCCCGGCTTCGGTTTGGACGTGGGCGTTGCAGTGCTCGTTGTTGTCGGTGTCGGTGTCGGCGTGGGAGTAGGCGTCGGTGTGGGCGTCACCGTCGGTGTGGTGGTCGGCGTGGGCGCAGGCGGTGTTGTGATGGTGTCCGAGGGCACCTCACTCGGCGCCGGCGCCGGCTGGGTTGGTGCCGGGGTGGCCGTTCCAGGAGCTGCCGGAACCGCGGACGGCGCTGCTGATGGAACCCATACTGGAGCTGCAAGCGACACATGCGGTGTGGGAGCCGACGACGGCGACACCGCCCCGGGTGCCTCCGCAACCGCAGCGGGCTGGCCGGCTTGCGACGCGGCCGCTGCCCCTGATGTGGGCTGAGGAGTTGAAGCTGATGGCGTGGCGGCCGACGGCGACGACGCCGTGGTGTAGGAAGCCTTGGGGGCGGGCGCTGCCGTGCCCGAGGTACGGGCATCGCTCCCGCTGGCTTCCTGGGCCGGGGTTTCCTGGCCAAAGAAGGGCAGATCAAGAGCTGGCCCCACGGCACTCGCCGTCAGCGCGAGGCCAAGGGCGCCGGCAACAACGGCCATCCGCTGGCTCATGTGTTTAACGGACGCTGCCTTGCGCAGGACGGCCTGGGGTTCACGATTCAGGGAGGATGCGGAGCCGAAGTTGGTCTTGCTGGCCGGCGCAGCACTCTGGTTCCTCACGTCCCTGCGGCTTGCCAGTGCCGCCGAAACCGTTGCAGCGGCGGCAAGCTTTGCGGGGGACGCTCCTCGCGGGGACTCGTCAGCCTGATGAGCGCTGGCGGAGTCGGCGCTAGGGGGGTGGGTCGTGCTGGTGAAGTGGGCCGCGCGTGCGGAGTCGGTTGCTTTGACGGACTCGGCCGCGCTTGCGGATTCCTCCGGGGCGCGGACCAGCGGAATCGCTGCCGTTGCTGGTTCGTCGGATGACCGCTGGACCACTGGGATGGCCGCGGTGGCTGGCTCAACGGTGCTGGCCCCCCGGACATCGGCTTGCATTCCTGCAGGCGGGACAATGGGGATGGCCGCCGTTGGTGGCCCTGGTGTGGTGGACCGCGGAGCTGCCGACGGCGCTGCGACCCGAGGTTCGGCTACGCGCGGACCGGCGACACGGTGTTCTGGGACATGGCCTTCTGTGACACGAGGTTCTGTGGAACGGTGCTCCGTGTCGCGGCGTTCTGTCACTGCCGGAATAGCTGCTGTTGCAGGTTCCGCTTGCGCGGATCGGTCCCTGGCCTCCGGCGCAGCAGGTGCCTCGGCGCCGATCACAGCTCGAGCCGCCCGCTCACGCTCGGCCGCGCGGATTTCCGCACGAGTTGCCGGCGCCGCAACGGTGGGCGTGGCCACGGTGGCGGGTTCCGGCGTCGTGCGTGTGCTTATTCCGCCGGTGTTGTCCGTGCTGATGGTGCCTGTGCCTCGGCCTGTGTCGCCGGCGGCTGAGGTTGCAGATGCACCGGCAAAGGGTCCGCTGGGTTGGGCCCGACGGCGTCCGGTTGGCTTGGCGCGCTCGCCTTCAGTTTGGTCGCGGCGCGGCTGATCCATGGTTGGGGACATGGTTGTTGCCTCTCAACGCCTTCGAGGTTAGCTGTCGGGTTCGGACGAGGCCGTCCGGCCGCTTAAGCGGCTTCACCCCGAGGGCTTGTAAAAAAGCCCGGGAACTTTTGGGTCCCCCGCCTCTGCCGCGGGTCTGGCGGATCCCGGATAGCGGCAGAGCTCGGCGTCAATCCGGAAGCGGCCCAGCGGATATACGGGTCGCCCTACGACGGTACATGAGCCCGAAAGTAAAGTCACATTAATGTAACGGGCGGTACGGCTGCCGAGTTAGGAGGTGCCTATGACTTAGGCTTCGGGGCCGGTGCGGGAGCAGGCAACTCATGCTGGATCTTCTGGATCTGCACCGCGTGGTGGGTTTCCGGCCGGAACACTTCGTCCAATCTCCCAGCATCCCGCCGGTAGCTCCCCGACGAACCTTGCCCCCGCTGCTCCGCCGTGAGGACCAGTACCAAACTCCCGCCAACAGGGCAGGAACCCCAAGCACCGCCGCCAACACGAGCAAGATATCCATGGCCCAAGACTAGCTTCGGCGGGCACCGGCAGGTAGACATTGACTATGGACCTGCCTGTGATGCCACCCGTCTCGCCCATGCTCGCCAAATCCGTTCCGACCATCCCCGATGTTGGGCACTATGAGCCTAAGTGGGACGGCTTCCGGACGATCGTCTTCAAAGACGGCGACGAAGTCATTCTGGGGAGCCGCAACGAGAAGCCCATGACCCGCTACTTCCCGGAAGTGGTGGAGGCCCTCAGGAAGAACCTTCCGGACAAATGCGTGATCGACGGCGAGATCATCCTGATCGAGGGCAGCCGGCTTGAGTTTGAGGTACTTCAGCAGCGGATCCACCCCGCCGACAGCCGGGTGAGGATGCTGGCGGAGAAAACGCCTGCATCCATGGTTGCGTTCGACATCCTCGCGCTTGGCGATGAAAACCTGATGGACAAACCATTCTCCGAGCGCCGGGCCATCCTGGAAAAGGCGCTCGCCAAGGCTGAGCCGCCGGTCTATGTGACCCCCGCGGTGAGCGATCTGGAGCGGGCTCAGGAGTGGTTTGTCCAATTAGAGGGGGCGGGCCTGGATGGGGTGCTGTCCAAGCCGTTGGATGGGGCCTATCTGCCGAACAAGCGCGTGATGTTCAAGACCAAACATGAGCGCACTGCCGACTGTGTGGTGGCGGGATTCCGTTGGCACAAGACCGCGAAAGTGGTGGGGTCAATGCTTCTCGGCCTCCACGATGACACCGGGCGGCTGCACCACGTAGGGGTAGTTGCGTCCTTCTCCATGGCTAAGCGGGAGGCTCTTGTTGCTGAGCTTGAGCCATATCAGGTGGAACTCGGCGAGCACCCGTGGGGTGAGTGGGCCAAGCAGGACGAGGCCGCCGGAGCTTCACGGATGCCTGGCGCCCAAAGCCGGTGGAGCGGAGGCAAGGACTTCTCCTTCGTGCCTCTCCGCCCCGAGCTGGTGATCGAAGTGGCCTACGACTACATGGAGGGGGACCGGTTCCGGCACACTACCCAATTTCGCAGGTGGCGGCCCGACAGGACACCGGAAAGCTGCACCTACTCGCAGTTGGAAGAGCCCGTTGCGTACGATCTCGGGGAGATCCTGACTCTGCCTAAGGCCTGAGTGCCGGACCGTCTCAGGGCTCCAAACGTGGCCAACCCGCTTCCGCGTTGCTGGGCAGCAACGAAAAAGCGGGTTGACGGCGGTGTTAGTGGCAGGTGTTATTCCTCGTGGCCTTGGTCGCTGCTCATGCTTCCTTCAGCCGGAGGGGTTTCGCCCGGGGGAACTCCTCCGCCGGGTTCCAGCCCCGTGACGTTGCCGTCCAGCGGGTCCGGGTTGGCTGAGGCAGCGGGGTCCTCGTCCTCGTCTTGGCGCATATCGGGATCTTCGTGGATGCTGTCGGCATCGGAGGTCGTGTCGTAGGGGCCGGTTGCACCTGTGGTGCCGAAGCCCTGGGTCTCTTCATTCGAGTCTTTGTCAGTCACGATCAGCCCTTTCGTAAGCAATCTTACTAATGCGCTTGCTCCGTCAGCCTAGCCGGGACCAGCCCACGCTACAAGCGGCACCCAAGCCGGGCGCCGACGTCGTGCGCTAGTTTGTCCGCGCTTGGCGGCGCGTCCAAACAGTTCTGCCAAACGCTGGGGCCGAGCAGCGCGGCTCAACGCTGTGGCGTGGTGGCGTGGACAAAGGACCGGATCGCCTCCGCAACCGCCTCGGGACGCATGTGTTGCGCCACGTGCCCCACGCCAGGTATCTCCACCAAGCGCCCGTGCGTCACCGTCCGGGACAATCGCAACGACCAATCAGGGCCGGCCACCTGATCCCGGCTTCCACGCAGAACCAATAGCGGTACCCCCACTCCGGCAAGCCTCTCCTCGGTCCGGTAAGCCATCATGACGCGAAGTTCCGTGAGGTACCAGCTCAGTCCGCACCTGAAGTAATCCGAGATGACGATCCAATTCGATGACGCACTCTCACGGAGCAGCCCGTCCAGGAACAGCGCCAAGGATTGCCTGCGGACGTTCTTGTGCTTCGAGTCCACCACCGGGCCCATCAGCACCAATTGTGTGAGCTGCTCGGGGGCCTGGAGGGCGGCTTCAATGGCGAACTGGGCTCCCATGGAATGTCCCACCAATACGTAGGACTCGATGCCACAGGATTTCAGCGCCGCGGCAATGAAGGCCCCGTAGTCCTCGACGGAGAGGTGGCGCCCGGGCTTGGGTGTGTTGGCAAAACCAGGCAGGTCCAGCGAATACGTGGGCGCATGAGTAGCCAGGACCGCGTGCAACCTCGCCAAGTACCTGTGCGAGACCCCGATCCCATGGATCAGGATGTATGCGGGCTCGCCGAGGCGCTCCGAACCCGGCAGGGGCTCCGCGCCAGGCCGGGGCTCCGCGCCCGGCAGGGCATCCGAATCCGGCCGGGGTGACGGCGTGCCGTCCGCCCAGAGGATGCGTCCGGTCAGGCCTAAAATTTCGACGTCGGCAGAACGCAACGTTGGCGCTGTGGCAGGTGACTTCACGCGATTACCAGGCCCTGAAGGAATACCGGGGCGCCGGGGCCGGACAATTCGTCGGGTCTTACAGGCCGCCCGGACACGGCGAGCAGCAAGGACAAGGCGGTCCCCTCCACTGCAGGTCCGGTGCCGTGGCGGAAGTCGGCGTCTGTGGCTACCAAGGCCCAGCCTTGCGCGATCTCCTTGCCACCGCCCATTTTGGTGGTGGTTTTCACTTGGTATCCCAAGGCGGTGGCTACATGGCCGGAGGGGTAGGTGCGGCGGATTCCCAGCGGGCGGCGAATGTCCTCGCCATGGACAAACGCCTCAACCAGCCTCGTGGCCACGCTGGCCGGCGGGGCGGATGTCCGCGAGAGCACAGCCCGCAGGCCATCCAACGTCCGGGCTGGTTCTTCGCTCTTCTCCCTCGCCACACCAACGGCGTTATCCCGGTCGAAGTCCATCCGGGCAGCAATCATCCTGCGAATGAAGTTCAGGGGCGTTGCCTTGGCGGCATCTATCACGTGGGCCAGGACGTCATGCACATCCCATCCGGCACACAGGGACGGGGTCTGCCATTGCCCTGCGGGAAGCGATTCGAGGTCCTGCAACAGGGCGCGGCGTTCATGGTGCACAACGGGCCAGATGATCGAACGGGAGCTTGTTGCCATACCGCTATTGAACAGCATGCCTGGATGGTGGCTCTCTTAGTGCGCCGGGGTTTCGTTCGGTTCGTTGTCCGCTGCCTCGGCGTCCGCTCGCTTCTTCTGAGTTTCCAGCCATGCCATGATGGCTGCCTGCCGAATGCGTCGGTGTGTTCCGCGGTACTCCACCGGGATTTCGCCGCGATCCGTCATATTGCGCAGATAGGTGTGCGAGATTCCGGCGAGCTCCGCGGCCTGCGAAGTGGTGAGCATTTCTTCCACGCTGCTGACCGTCACCGTGTCGCCCCGGCTCAGTCTGGCCAGGAGATCCACCACGGCGTCCCTCGCCTCGTCCGGCAGGCGGTGGACCGTGCCGTCCACGAACACAGTGATGTCGTTGCTGTCCTGGAGGGAACGCGCCAAATTCCGGGCGTCGTCAGCGGGCAGGCCAGCCGTTACCCGGGGAGCTATCAATGCCATGGCAGAAGCCTAGCCTGAGCCCGGCCCGTGCCCGGCCCGTGCCCACGCCGCGCAAACGTGTTGGCCATTTCGGGGGTTCCCTGCAAAACATGCCGTGCGCACGGCACGATCAGCAGGGAACCCACGAATCGGGCGGGCGGCGAAGACAGCGCCCGCACCCACAACTACTCCGCGTCCAGGTCCGTCTCCAGCAGCTTCACCAGTGCGTCCAGCGCAGCGTCGGCTCCGTCCCCCTCCGCCCGCAGCACAACCACGTCCCCCTTAGCGGCACCGAGCGTCATGAGCGAAAGGATGCTGGCGGCGTCGAGCGCGTCGTCGGCAGGTTCGCCCTGCATGGCAATGGTGACCTCCACGGGCTGCTCGCCTGCTGCCTCGGCGAACAAGGCGGCGGGGCGGGCGTGCAGGCCGGAGCGGCTGGCGATGGTGGCTGTGCGTTCGGGCATGGGTTTCTCCTTAGGCGGAAACAAGCAAGTTGTTAGAGGCCGAGTTCTTCGAGGACGGGGAGTTTGGCACGGACCCAGTCGCGGGCTTCGCCTGCGCTGGGCGCCGAAAGTGCCAAACGGGCCAGCTCCTGAGCCTGCTCCAGCGTCACGGTTTTGAGCACGGTCCCGACGGCGGCAAGCGAGCGGGCGGTCATGGACAGTGTGGTGACGCCCAAGCCGGTAAGTACGACGGCGAGGGCCGGGTCCGCGGCTGCCTCACCACAGACGCCAACGGGTTTCGCGGATCCCTCCCGGCCCGAGCCTTCCTGCGCTGCGCCTTCAACTGTGAGCTGAACGAGACGGAGCACGGCAGGCTGCCATGGAGTATTCAGCTCGGCAAGCGGGCCGAGTTGGCGGTCGGCAGCCATGGCGTACTGGGTGAGGTCGTTGGTTCCGAGCGAGGCGAATCCCACTTCGCGCAGCACCGTGGCGGAGGTCAAGGCAGCGGAGGGCACTTCCACCATGACACCAGGCGTCTGGATTCCCGCGGCGGCACACAGTGAGGCGAAGCGTCCGGCCTCAGCAGCTGTGGAGATCATGGGTGCCATGACCCAGACGTCGGCCTCGGACTCAGAAGCGGCCCGCGCAATGGCCTCGAGCTGGCGTTCAAGAACCCCCGGGGTGGTGAAGTCCGTGCGGTAGCCTCGTACGCCCAGGGCGGGGTTGGGTTCGGTGGCATCGGTGAGGAAGGGGAGGGGTTTGTCTGCGCCGGCGTCAAGGGTTCGCAGGACAACTTTCTTGCCCGGGAAAGCGTCGAACACGGCCTTGTAGGCTGCGGCCTGCTCGTCCACGGAGGGCTCGGTGTCGCGCTCCAGGAAGCAGAATTCGGTGCGGAACAGTCCCACTCCCTGTGCTCCGAGGCCCGCAGCTGCCACGGCGTCCTTGGCTCCGCCGACGTTGGCGAGGAGGGGGACCAGGTGACCGTCCGCCGTCGTGCCGTTTCCGTCGAATTCGGCGAGGGTGGCGGACGTTTCGGCCCAGGCTGTGGCGGCGGCGCGCTGTTCCTCGCCGGGCTCCAGGGAGACGGATCCTGCGGCGCCGTCAACGTAGATTTCAGAGCCATCGGCAATGGTGTCAACGCCGTGCGCGGCAACAACGGCAGGGAGTCCCAGTGAGCGCGCGATGATCGCGGTGTGTGATTGGGGTCCGCCGCCGGAGGTCACCAGGGCAAGGACCACAGCGGGGTTCAGTGTTGCGGTGTCCGCCGGGGCGAGGTCTTCGGCTACCAGGATGAAGGGTGTGTCCGAGGCAGGGATGCCCGGAGCGGGGACACCGCGAAGTTCAGCCACAATGCGGGCGCGCACATCCAGGACGTCAGTGGCGCGCTCGGCCATGTAGCCGCCGAGGTTGTGCAGCATTTCGGAGACAGAGGCACCGGCTTCCCAGATGGCCCTTTCGGCCGAGGTTCCGGCGTTGATGAGCTTGCTGGCGGATTTCAGGAGCATGGTGTCCTTGGCCATGAGGGCCGTGGCTTCGAGGACGGCTTTGCCGTCGCCGGAAGCGCTGTCCGCACGGCCCTTGAGCTCGTCATGGACCGCCTGCGCAGCCGCTTTCAAGCCCGCGACGGCGTCTTCCGGACTGACGTCTGCTGCCAATCGCTCTCCCGACGGCGGCTCGCTCACCGGCTTGGGCATCTGGCGGACGGAACCAATGATGCGGCCAGGGCTTACCCCTACTCCTTGGAAATTCTGCACTGAATCCTCTGTTCCTGCTTGTTGGTTCAGGCGCACCGGCGACGGCACCGGGAGCCTCGAAAACTAGCCTACAAAATTCCTTTGTGAGCCACTTCATATAGCAACGCTATAGGTGCTAGGGTAGCGGTTATGAGTTTCGATGACCAGCTTCCGCCCAAAATTCGGTTGCTTCGCGCAGCTGCCGAATTGCTGGCGAATTCGGAGGGGTCAGCGGTCTCAACGCGCCAGATCACCAAGCTTGCCGGGGTCACGGCGCCCACGCTCTACCACCACTTTGGCGACAAAGAAGGCCTGTTCGACGCCGTCGTGTCAGCCGGATTTGAAGAGTATGTGGCGGGGGAGCGGGATTTTGCACCGTCCGGGGAGCCTTTGGAAGATGTCCGGCGGATGTGGGACAACCACGTCCAGTTCGGGCTGAGCCAACCCCATCTGTATCTGGTGATGTTCGGCAATATCCGGCCGGAAAGCCGCCCAGCAATCGTGGCCGATGCTGAAGCGCTTCTGGAGGAGATGCTGAACAAGGCCGCCATCGCAGGTCAGATCAACGTGCCGCCCCGCGAAGCGGCACGCAGCATTCTGGCCGCGAACGTGGGCGTCACGCTCATGCTGATCGCTGAACCGGTGGAAGAAAGGAACCTCGAGCTCTCAACGATGACCCGGGATTCCATGATTTTTGCTGTCTCCACGGACACCGCCCGTGGCGCCGCAGCGGACGACTCCGGTAAGTCGTCCGTGGTTGTTGCGGCAATCGCCCTGAATGCGGCTCTGCAGGCCTCACATTCGGACCAACTTTCCAGCTCTGAATTGAAGCTGTTCCTTGAGTGGCTTCACCGCATTTCCAGCAGCTCCTAAGGCTGTTCTCTCTCGATCTATATCGACTGACCCCGCGCCGCAGCGGGACACACGTTAGGAATTCACATGGCAACAGAGACCGTTGCGAAGCCCCGCACCAGCGCCCGCGTTGGTGTCCAAAAGTTCGGAACATTCCTGTCCGGCATGATCATGCCCAACATTGGCGCCTTCATCGCCTGGGGCCTCATCACTGCCCTGTTCATTGAGAAGGGTTGGATTCCAGTGCCAGCCATCGGCGGCTTTGGTACCAACGCCGAGGGTGTTGCGAATGTGGGTCTGGTTGGCCCCATGGTCAACTACCTGCTTCCCCTCCTGATTGCCTACACGGGCGGCAGGATGGTGTACGACGTCAGAGGCGGCGTGGTGGGTGCCATTGCCACCATGGGTGTCATTGTTGGTACAGGCATCCCGATGTTCATCGGCGCCATGATCATGGGCCCGCTGGGTGCCTGGACCATGAAGAAGATCGACAGCATTTGGGACGGCAAGATCCGCCCGGGCTTTGAGATGCTGGTCAACAATTTCTCCGCAGGCATATGGGGCGCAATTCTGACGTTGTTGGGCTTCTACGGACTCACTCCGGTGGTCAAGGCCTTCACCTCAGGCGCTGGGTCTGCCGTTCAATTCCTGGTTGATAACGGGCTGTTGCCGCTGACCTCGATCTTCATTGAACCCGCCAAGGTCCTCTTCCTTAACAACGCCATCAACCACGGCGTGCTCACCCCGTTGGGCATCCAACAGTCGCTTGAACAGGGCAAGTCCATTTTGTTCCTGCTCGAGGCCAACCCCGGCCCTGGCCTGGGCATCCTGCTGGCCTACATGTTCTTTGGTCGCGGCGCTGCCAAGGCTTCAGCACCCGGTGCAGCCATCATCCACTTCCTTGGCGGCATCCACGAGATCTACTTCCCGTACGTTCTGATGAAGCCCATCCTCATCCTCGCTGCCATTGGTGGCGGCATGACGGGCATCGCTACGCTGGCCATCACCAACTCCGGCCTGGTGGCCCCCGCAGCGCCTGGTTCCATCATCGCCGTGCTGGCACAAACGTCACGCGACAGCTACGTCGGCGTGATTCTCGCGGTGGTCCTCGCCACGGCAGTGTCCTTCCTGATCGCTGCGGTCATCCTGCGCACGTCCAAGAACAAGGGCGAGGATGATCTTTCGGCGGCTACCTCCCGTATGGAGGCCATGAAGGGCAAGAAGAGCTCCGTCTCCTCAGCACTGACCGGCGATCAGGCCGGCACAAGCGGTGCCCAGGCCGGAACCGTGCTTACCCGTCCGGTCCAGAACATCGTGTTCGCTTGCGACGCCGGCATGGGTTCCAGTGCCATGGGTGCCTCGGTCCTGCGCAATAAGATCAAGGCCGCGGGCTTCCCTGAGGTCAAGGTCACCAATTCGGCAATCGCCAACCTCAACGACACCTTCGACGTTGTGGTCACGCACCAGGACTTGACCGAACGCGCCCAGCCGCGGACGGCCAGCGCCGTTCACTACTCGGTGGACAACTTCATGAACAGCCCCAAGTACGACGAAATCGTGGACTTGGTACGTTCCAGCAACAGCGATGGAACGGCTGAAAGCACGACGACGGCCCCCGCCGAAAGTGCCCAGCCCGCCGCCGCGGGCACTGCAGCAGCCGCCACCCACGGTGCACATGCCGCTGAGCCAGCTACCGCCGTCGACGGTCAAGCCGCTGAGGGCAAATCCGTGCTGCTGCGCGAAAGCGTGGTCCTGAACGGTACTGCATCGGACCGTGATGCGGCGATCGATGAAGCCGGAAAGCTCCTGCTGGATCGCGGCGCCGTTGATGTCAGCTACGTCCACGCCATGCATGAGCGCGAGGAATCGGTGTCCACCTACATGGGCAGCTTTCTGGCCATCCCGCACGGCACCAACGACGCCAAGGAACACATCAACCACTCGGCCGTGTCCATCATCCGTTACCCGGAGGGCATCGACTGGGGTGGCAAGCAAGTGAAGTTCGTGGTGGGCGTGGCCGGCATCAACAATGAGCACCTCCACATCCTGTCCTCCATCGCGAAGATCTTCACCAACAAAGCCCAGGTGGCCCAGTTGGAGGAGGCAACCACGGTGGATGAAGTTCTGGAGCTGTTCGGAAAGGTCAACGCATAGTGAAGGCAGTTCATTTTGGGGCAGGCAACATTGGGCGAGGGTTCGTGGGGCTGTTGCTTCATGAGGCCGGCTATGAGGTGGTGTTCGCGGATGTAGCGGACGCGCTGATCAGCCAGCTCGCCACTGCGAGCAGCTACGACGTCCACGAGGTAGGCGAAAACCCGGCGGTCAAGACCGTCACGGGCTTCCGCGCTTTCAATTCAGCGTCGCAGGAAGCCGCCGTTGTGGAGGAAATCTCGACGGCGGACGTGGTCACCACTGCTGTGGGGCCGCACATCCTGAAGTTCGTGGCACCTGTGATCGCCCGCGGGCTGGCCGCCCGGCCCGCGGACTTGCCTCCCCTCCAGGTGATGGCTTGCGAGAACGCCATCAACGCCACGGATCTCCTGCACACGGAGATCCGGGCGGCCTGGGACGACTCGGCAGGCGATCTGGACGCCGTCGCGGTTTTCGCCAATACGGCGGTGGACCGCATCGTCCCCAACCAAGCGCCTGGCCAAGGGCTGGATGTCACGGTGGAGACCTTCTACGAGTGGGTCATTGACCGCACGCCGTTCGGTGACCATGTGCCGAACATTCCCGGTGCCACGTTTGTGGATGAGCTCGGTCCGTACATTGAACGCAAGCTGTTCACGGTGAACACCGGCCATGCTTCGGCTGCCTATTTCGGATACCAGGCCGGCTTGGAGAAGATCTCCGATGCCATGGCCGATCCCGCCGTCGCGGCAAAGGTCCGGGCTGTGTTGGAGGAAACCAAGGAACTGTTGGTGGCCAAACATGGGTTCGTGGAATCGGAGCAGGAAGCCTACGTCCAGAAGATCCTGTCCCGCTTCACCAACCCGCACCTGCCGGACACCGTGAACCGCGTAGGCCGTGCGCCCCTGCGGAAGCTCAGCCGGCACGAGCGCTTTGTGGGTCCTGCCGCGGAACTGGCCGAGCGGGGGGTTGCTCCCGTTGCCCTCCTCGAGGCAATGTCCGCAGCGTTGCGTTTCGACGACCGGAACGACGACGAAGCCGTGGAGCTCGCCACGATGCTGTCCGAGCTGGACGCGGCTGCCGCCGTCGAACGCATCACTGAACTGACGCCGTCGCATCCTCTGTTCCCGGCGGTCCTCAAGCTTGTGGAGGATCGCCAGGCAGAAGCCTAAGGCGGTACGGAAGACTCACAACAGGCCCTCCAGCGGGTGGAAAGCGATGATTTGTATCGCTCTCCCGCTGGAGGGCCTTCTGTTTAACAACCCATCGTGGTTCCCTCCCGGAGTTATCCACATACGTATTCGTCCGCAAAACTCCACGTCACGATTCCGCAAGCTCCCCCACTACGTAGAAGAAAGAGAGTGAACACTCACTTTTAACAACTGAGAGCCATCCGCCCCTGCGCACCGTGTTATGTGCGTCCCGGGCGGTGCGGCCAGAGACCAGCAAGGGAGCTATGGATGTCCGCATTACCGTTATGGGGCCGTTTCGGCCGGCGAGGAAAATCGCCGGGTTCGGGGGAGGACTCCACCATCAAGCCTCCAATACCCCCGTCACGGAGACGTTCCGTGATGCGAATTCCGGCAGCAGCCCTGGCCATGGTGGTGAGCGCGGGCTCGCTGACGCTGGGTGTCTCCCCGGCCATGGCAGCCGACGGGGATTTCACCATCTCCCTCTCCGCCCCGGAAACGGTTCCCTTTACCGAGAATTACAACTACACCGCCACCCTTGATTTCAACGGCGTTGACTCGTCCCATCCGGCCGTTGGCGTAGCTGTGACCACAACACTCCCGGAGGGCACTACCTTCGCCGGACTCCCCACGGGCAGCTCCTCGCCGGTTTTGAGCCACAGCTACGATTCCGCCACCCGGGTTCTGAGCATGGTTCTTGATGAAACCACTAAGGACCTTGTCAGCGTTGTGTACACGGTCTCCCAGGTGGACAACGAGAAAAAATATGAGGGCTTTCCGCTGAACACGGAGATGACCGGCACTGGAGGGCCGGGCGGCGCAGTGAGCTCGGGCCTGGTGACGTCAAAAGTCACAGGGCCCACCGATTACAGGGCACAAAAGATGGCCACCACCGTCACCGGCTCCAGGCACCGCGAGGTGACCTACAAGTTCAACGTGTGCTCGGAGGAGAGCTACAAGAGTTTCTCCGCCTACTCGCAAAAACTTACCGATGTTCTCCCTGCCGGGGCAGTGCTCGGCGCTTCCTCTACTGGCCTGGGGACCTGGGACACAAGTGCCTGGCCTACAGTCACGTGGACCAGCAGCGAACGGTACGACCATACCGGGTATTGCCTGGACCGAAGCAACTCCGGCATTTGGCTCACCGTTTGGTACCCCGAGGACGTTGCTGGCTGGGAAGATGGCAAGCAGCCGCCGGTCAACACAGTGACGCTGGAAACCACGGACGCCAATGGTGTGGTCCGGGCAGGGGCTCCCGCTTCATCGCAGGGCCCGGTGTTCAGTCCTGGTGGCGGTGTTACTACGGCCATTGAGAAAACGTCGGGCGGGCAGACGTCCGCGGGCATGATCGCCAGAAGTACTTACGTCAACGCGTCATACCTGGGTCCCCTTGATAGCCCAAGGGCCGAGGACCTTGTGGTGAAGGATACCGGCACGGCAGGTAGTCCCTCCGAGGGGTGGTTCCACCACAATGATGTCACCGCGATCACCGTAAATTTCAGCCCTGTCCTGGTTACGGAGTCTCTTCCGTACACCCTGGAGTACCAGACTGACTACTCCGAAGCGTGGCAAGTCTTCACGCCCGAAGTGCCCACCACCAACACCAATTTGTTGCTGACGGTTCAGAACACTGGCTCCAGTAGTTGGGAGACCTTCAATGGGAACAACATTCTGAACCTGCCATCCGGCTCCATCCTCACCGGATGGCGCATTTCGGTGGCACCCGGCAGCGAATCCGTGCCGGTTAACTCTGAAGTGCGGATCACCGTAGGCAGCGTGCCGGTCTTCCGTGACATCGCAGATGGCGTGTCCGGCCCGAACAGCCCTGCAGGAATTGCGCCGGGACCTGTCAACAACACGGCCACTCTCAAGGCAGGTAACCTGACGGGCGAGGCCTCAAACGTCTTTACCCCAGTGGATTCGGTGTACCTGACAACCAACGTCTATGCTCCCTCTGTCCTGAGTGTGGGGGACTCCGGCACCATCAGGGCGGGCATCGTCAACCAAAACCCTTCCGAAACCTATCAGGACGCCAAAATGTCCGTGGTGCTTCCTTGTGGTGTTCAGTATCAGCCCGCGCAGCCCATCACGCCCGTTACGGACCTTGCGGTAGGAGTTGAGCCAATCCCGGCAATCGGAAACGGTGTCACGGTGGATTCAACCTCGCGGGTCACGGACTCTGCCGGCTGTGAACTGCAAGTCATCACCTTCACCTTCGATCAGATCAGCCCAATGCGGGACGCGGCGGAACCCTCTCACCGAAAAGTTGAGGACACGGGATGGCAGTACGACATTCCGGTGACGGTCCTCGCCAAGGCCTACAACCCCTCCGCCTCTTCGGTTCAGGTTGAATCGTACGTTTCCACAGGAGATCCGCGTTTCATCGGGGTTGCTGACGGCGGAACGGCCGCGGCAACGGTGCCGATGCTTGGCTACGCCCCCTTCTTCAGCGATGACACCTACGACTTCGACGCTGCGCGGGCCAGTGTGGCCAAGGCGACCGGCCGTGTTTCCATCAATGTGGCCGGTGGTTTGCTGCTGGATAAACTGTCCAGTTCTTCAGCAACAGGTCCCTGGTCGCTGGCCTCAACAGTAGATGGAGCGGCCTTCTGGCAGATCTACGTCAGCAACGTCCTGCCGAACCCCGTCTCCGGTGCAACGTTCTTTGACCGGTTGCCGTCCGTTGCAACCGGCGACGATTTCGACGTCGTCCTTTCGGGGCCCGTGACAGGTGCGCCCCTAGGGGCAAAGCTGGAGTACTCCACTGATGCCACGGATGCCACGTCGGGTAGTTGGACCACTGATCCTTTGAACGCCACCGCGTTCCGGATGTCCTTGGACGTTCTGGCCTCCGGTGATGATTTCACCCTGGTGGTTCCCACCACGGTCTCTGGTGAACCTGCCTTTGGTGCGAAGGCAAGCAATGTGCTGGTGGCTTCGGGAACATATAACGGGGAAGCCGTACAGTTCGCTACCAACGAGGCGACTGTAAACGTAGCCGGTGCGCCTGCGCTGGCCATTGTGAAGAAGACCAACGGCGCCGTCTACTCGTCGGCTCCCGGGGCGATAGTAGCCAATGGTTCGGATGTGACGTGGACCTACGAGGTAACCAACACCGGCAATACACCGCTCTCCAATGTGTCAGTCTCGGATGCCTTCTCTGCCGGGGATGGCAGTAACGGCACTCTAGTTCCCTCTGAGGAGGGGACGGGTGCGCTGGCCCCGGGGGACACCAGGGTGTTCACCGCCCACGATTCTGCTGTAGCCGGTCAATATCACAACACAGCTACGGCCTCGGCCACGGCAACGGACGCGGCAGGGGCTCCTCTGACCCAGCAGCCCGCGCCAGTCACCGCCGAGTCCTGGTACTTCAGTGGTGAGGCCGGGTTGTCCGTGGTGAAAACCACCAACGGTGAGGATGTTAAAGCTGCTCCGGGGCCCCACGTTGTTCCAGGCAGTGAGGTGAAGTGGTCCTACACCGTGAGGAACACTGGCGACTTTGTGCTCAAGGATGTCCTGGTTGTTGATAAGGACAGTGCCGGCAACGAGGTGTTCTCCGGGACTATTGCTTCGTTGGAGCCCGGCGCTTCTGTGGAGCTGGCGGCACAGGGGACGGCGATCGAAGGCCAATACAAGAACACCGTGACGGCCTCGGCTGCGAGCCCCTTTGAAGGGCCGGATGTGAGAGCCACTGATGATTCGTACTACTTCGGTGCCGTGCCTGGCCTCAAGGTGGAGAAACTGGTCTCCGCTCACCAGGAGGGTCCGTGGAGTGAAACGGTGACCATCAATGCGGGTGAGACGGTCTACTGGCAGCTCAGTGCAAGCAACACCGGCAACACGGTGCTTACGGATCTTCGGTTCGAGGACCCTGCGCTTGGGGCCATCGAGCCAGTTGCTTCCCTCGAACCAGGGCAGACGGTTGCTCTGGTCATTCCTCAGGGCAACGTCAACCAGTCCTACGTTAACGTCGTGGTCGCCACTGCCAAAGCACCCGGTGGAGAAGCGCCTAAGGGGAGTGATTCCAGCGAGGTCATTGTGAAGCCTGTGGCGGTTGATCCGGCACCTGAGGCCCCGGTTGATCCGGCACCTGGGACCCCGGTTGATCCGGCACCGCAGACCCCGGTTGATCCGGCACCTGGGACCCCGGTCGACGCCACCGAAGAGCTACCTGACACCGGCGCGAACGGACTCATGACAGGACTCTTGGGTGGGGCGGTGCTTCTGGTCGCTGGAGCCGTAGCCTTGCTGGCAAGCCGCCGGCGTAAGAACGCTTGACCCGGGGCGCGCCCTGACGGTCTCCTGAAAAATAGCGAAGGCCTGGCCTGCACTAGGTGCGGGCCAGGCCTTCCTGTCTCCTCCGGGTCCTATGCGTTGGTACCAAAGGGGCTCCTGCGCGGTAGGACCTAGCGGGCTGCCGTGGTTTCGGCCTCTGCCATCGCCTTCCACTCGGCCACGCGGGCCTGGTGGAGGGGCGACCTGCGGACAACTGCGTAGGCCACACCAAGGATGGCGAACCAGATGGGCGTCACCAGCAAGGCGGTGAGCGTGTCCGGCTGGGTGGTCAGCGCCCAGACCAGGAATGCGAAGAAGGCGAACACCAGCCACACCATGGGGATGCCGCCGGGCATCTTGAACGGAGAGGCCGCGTGCTGTTCGGGACGGCGTTTGCGGTACACAAGGTAGCTGGCCAGAATGATGGACCAGACGAACATGAAGCACACTGCCGAAACGGTGGTCACCATGTCGAACGCCACCCCAACATCCTTGCCGGCGTAGAGGAGCGCGACGCCAGCGAGCAACAGGACACAGGACAGGAACAGTGCATTCTGGGGTACTTTGCGGCTGGAGAGCCGGCCGAAGAGTTTGGGTGCGTCGCCGTCGTTGGCCAGGCCGTACACCATTCGGGAGGTTGAGTAGATGCCGGAGTTGGCAGAGGACATGGCCGAGGTGAGGACCACGAGGTTGACCACGGTGGCCGCCATTCCCAGGCCCGCCAGGGAGAACATGGCAATGAACGGGCTCTGACCGGCCCTGAATTCGGTCCACGGGGTGACCGACATGAGGATGATGAGGGCGCCTACGTAGAAGAGCATGACGCGCAAGGGGATTGCGTTGATGGCGCGGGGGAGGTTGTGCTCCGGGTTCTTGGTTTCAGCGGCGGCAGTGCCTACCAGTTCGATGCCCACGAACGCGAACACTGCGATCTGGAAGCCGGCCACAAACCCCATGAATTCCTTGGGGAAGAAGCCGCCATGGCTCCAGAGGTTGGTGAAGCTTGCCGTTCCTGCGTTGGATTGGAAACCGGTGAAGATCATCACCAGGCCCACAACGATCAACGCAACGATGGCAATGATTTTGATGAGCGCAAACCAGAACTCGGTTTCACCGAAGGCCTTTACCGTTGGCAGGTTCAGGAGGAGCAGGATGATGATGGTTGCCAGCCCTGGGATCCAGAGCTGGATTCCCGGCCACAGTTCGTCGGCGTAGCCTGCGATCGCAATGACGTCCGCCACTCCCGTAACAACCCAGCAGAACCAGTAGGTCCAGCCGGTAAAGAAGCCCGCCCACGGTCCAAGGAGGTCGCCCGCGAAGTCACTGAAGGACTTGTAGTTCAGATTGGACAGCAGCAGTTGTCCCATGGCCCGCATGACGAAGAAGAGCATGAAGCCGATGATCATGTACACGAAGATCACGGAGGGCCCGGCAACGGAGATGGTTTTGCCGGAGCCCATGAAAAGGCCTGTTCCGATTGCGCCGCCGATGGCAAGGAGCTGGATGTGGCGGTTGCTGAGCGAGCGTGACAGGTGGGGCTCGCTGTCCCTGCTGGAGGCGCGGAGCAGCTCCGGTGTTGTCTGATCGGACATTAGTTCATGAACCCTTCGAAGGATCCGCCACAATGGTGACGGCCGTTACAAATCTGTTCGATAAAGCTATAGCTAATGTCTGAGTTATGGCGAATCGGTCTGCATGGCGAAAGCTCCCCTGTGGAAGAGGAGCTCCGGCCGTTGATGCTTCAGCCCGTTTGTACTTAGGAGATCCGGCGCTTGTAGGCCGCGGTAGCGAAGGCGAAGGAGATGATCAGGATGCCCAGGCACCAGGCCAACGCTACCCAGATGTCCCCACCGACGGGGCGCTGGGCGAAAAGGTCCTGGATGCTGTTCACAATGGAAGTCACAGGCTGGTTCTCGGCAAACCACCGGACCGGCCCAGGCATTGTTTCCGTTGGGACGAAGGCCGAGCTGATGAAGGGCAGGAAGATCAGCGGGTAGGAGAATCCGCCGGCGCCGTCTACGGATTTCGCCGATAGGCCGGCAATGATCGCAATCCATGTCAGCGCCAGCGTGAACAGTGCAAGGATGCCTGCCACGGCCAGCCAGTCCAGGACACTGGCCGAGCTGCGGAATCCCATGAGTAGCGCCACCAGCACGATGATCACCAGCGAGATCCCGTTGGCTACCAAAGAGGTCAATACGTGTGCCCAGAGAACTGATGACCTTGCGATTGGCATGGACTGGAACCGCTCGAAAATGCCGCTCTGCATGTCGGTGAACAGCCGGACGGACGTGTAGGCGATCCCGGAGGCTATGGCGATCAGCATGATGCCAGGGAGCAGGTAGTTGACGTAGTTGTCGGTGTCGGTCCTGATGGCTCCGCCGAAGACGTACACGAACAGCAGCATCAGGGCGATAGGGGTGATTGCGGTGGTGATGATGGTGTCCACGCTGCGAAAGATGTGCCGCATGGACCGGCCCAGGAGTACCGAGGTGTCCGCGAAGAAGTGGGTGTTCATGACCTTTCCTTTACTGACTCGCTGGTGCTGGCCGCATCACTACTGCCAGCGCCTCGGCCCACCACGGCCAGGAAGATGTCCTCCAGGCTTGGCTGCTTTTCGATGTATTCGATCTTGGCCGGGGGAAGCAGTTGCTTCAGTTCTGTGAGGGTGCCATTGGCAATGATGCGCCCCTCGTGAAGGATGGCAATACGGTCTGCAAGGTGCTCGGCCTCGTCGAGGTACTGCGTGGTGAGCAGGACGGTGGTCCCTTGCTTGGCCAGGTTTTTGACAATCTGCCACACCTCAAGGCGGGCTTCGGGGTCCAAACCCGTGGTTGGCTCGTCAAGGAAGATCACTTTGGGATCGCCGATCAGACTCATCGCGATGTCCAAGCGGCGGCGCATTCCTCCCGAATAGGTGGCTACTTTTCGGGACCCGGCATCGGTGAGACTGAACTGTGCCAGCAACTGATCGGCAATCTGACCGGGATTCTTCAAGTGCCGCAGCTTCGCCACTAAAACCAGGTTCTCTTTGCCGGAGAGAACCTCGTCAACTGCCGCGAACTGCCCGGTCAGGCTGATGGACTGCCTGACGTGAAGCGACTCCGTGGCCATATCAAAACCTTCGACGACGGCCGAGCCGGCATCCGCTGTGAGCAGGGTGGACAGGATCTTCACCATGGTGGTTTTGCCCGCTCCGTTGGAGCCTAGGAGGGCAAAGATGCTGCCTGACGCAACGTCAAAGTCCACTCCCCGGAGGACGTGGAGGTCCTTGTAAGACTTCTCTATGCCCTCTACCCGTATTGCCGTGGTGGTCATGATTCAGCCTCCCTGGCTTTGGCGATTGCCTTGTTGAGACGATCGCGTTCTTTGTCGATCCAGCGTTTTCCGCCGTAGGCCTGGGCGAAGGTCTCCGCGAATTCGATGGGGTCCTCGCCCACTATCTCGCTGACGGGGGTGCCGTCTACAGCGGCCCGTTCCCAGAGGTCGGCGAGGTCCGTGAACATCTGGACCATGGTGTCGCCCTCGGTCACGCCGCCGTAGTACATGAGGTAGCGGTTGAAGGCCGTTGCCACCGTCAGGTAGGGCTCAGGCAGGGAATCCAGCCGGGCCTTTGCTTGTTTGTACTGCTTCTTCTGCTCGAGTGATCCGGTGACCAGTTCGATCCATTTCGCTGCCATGTTATTTTCCTTCCTTGCGGAGCTCTTCAATCCGTCCGGACAAAAAGTTCCAAGTGTTCCAGAATTCGTTCAGTTCTTTTTCGCCCTGGGTGTTGAGCGTGTACACCTTGCGGGGTGGCCCCTTCTCGGATGGGCGCTTCTCAACGTCCACCAGCCCCTTTTGCTCGATCCTGACCAGCAGTGCGTAGACGGTACCTTCGGCGATCTCCGTAAATCCCTGCTCGCGGAGGAGCGTAGTGATCTCGTATCCGTACGCAGCTTTGCCGGTCAGGAGGGCCAGAACGATGCCCTCCAATGTGCCTTTGAGCATCTCCGTCATTTGCTTGCCCATCGTGCACCTCCCTCACTACTCAGTATTACTAGCTACCACTACATAGTAGAACTAAGTACCGGTACTTAGCAATACTGAGTTCCAGGCCAACTTGGACGAGATGGCATGCTGGGGTGGTGACTACTGAATCCGGTGCCGAACCCGCCCTGCTGACCTTCGCCGTCGAGCATGGAACTTTTACCCTCCGCCGCGCCCGCGAGGGCGACCTGCCGCAGATCCTCGCGTTGCTCGCGGATGACCAGTTGGGTGCCACTCGCGAGAGTATGGACGATCCCGCGCCGTACCAGCGGGCCTTTGAGGCGATTGACGCCGACCCTTCCCACCTCTTGGTAGTGGGCGAGTTGAAGGGCGAGGTGGTTGCCACGTTCCAACTCAGCTACATCCCCGGGTTGTCCCGCAAGGGATCCTGGCGCGCGCAAATCGAGGCGGTTCGCGTCTCCGATGCCCTGCGGGGACAGGGCGTGGGTGGGGTGATGGTTCAATGGGCGATCGATCAGGCCAGGGAGCGAGGCTGCTCGCTGATGCAGCTCACCACGGATAAGTCCCGGGTTGCAGCCCATCGCTTCTATGAGCGCCTGGGCTTTGTTGCCAGCCATGAGGGTATGAAGCTCTTGCTTGAACCCAATCACATCTGAGGCCTGCCCGGACCGCCCGTCATTGACATTTAGGTACCCTAACTATTAGGCTACCTAAGTATGAACACCTTTGATCCACGGTTGTTGGAGCTCGCCCAGGAATTCCGCGAGTCGCTCCGGCTCGGCGTCTACATGTTCCGCCGCCTTGATCCCGAAGGTGAACTCACCGCCGCCCAACTCAGCCTGCTGTCCATGATTTCCGACGGCGGCCTCCGCGTGGGTGACATCGCCAAGAACCTGGGCATCAAAGTACCCAGCGCCACGGAGCAAATCATCAAACTTGAGAGGGCAACCCTGGTGACCCGCCGGCCTGATCCGGACGACTCACGTGCCGTACAGGTGGTCATTACCGCGGCTGGCACGGCCGCCGTCGAGTCCGCCAACCAGCGCCGAAACGCCATGGTGGCCGAACTTCTCCAAGAACTCACCACGGACGAAATTGAGCACTTGACCGCCGCCTTGCCCGTGATCACCAAGCTCAACAGCTCGTTCCAGAACTAAACAGTAAAAGCACCGACAAGGAGCAATTGAATGTCACGCCAGTTGGCTGACGCTTCAGCAAGCGCCGAAACAACAATCGAAACCACCCTGGAAGCTGAGAAGGCTTCCTTCCTCAAGCAACCCAAGGCGGTGTGGGCTACTGCGCTCGCGGCCGTGTTCGCGTTCATGGGCATCGGACTCGTAGACCCGATCCTTCCCGCGATTGCCAAAAATCTTGAGGCGTCCACCAGCGAAGTGTCGTTGCTGTTCACCAGCTATTTCCTGGTGACAGCAATTGCCATGTTGATCAGCGGTTTTGTGTCCTCCAGGATCGGTGGAAAGAAGACGCTGCTGATCGGATTGGTCATCATTGTGGCGTTCGCATCGTTGTCAGGCCTCTCCGGCAGCGTTGAAGAATTGGTGGGATTCAGGGCTGGTTGGGGTCTCGGTAACGCCTTGTTCGTAGCTACGGCTCTGGCAGTGATTGTTGGTGTGGCCAGCGGCGGCACCGGCACGGCCATCATCCTCTACGAGGCCGCGCTTGGCCTGGGCATCTCCCTTGGCCCTCTCCTTGGTGCTCTCCTGGGCGGGTGGCAATGGAGGGCTCCGTTCTTTGGAACCGCAGTCCTCATGGCCGCGGCCTTTAGTGCCCTACTTGCGTTGCTGCCCAAAACACCCGCGCCCGCTAAAAAGTCCCGTTTGAGGGATCCGCTGCTGGCCCTGGGGCACAAGGGCCTCCGTACAACTGCAGCCAGCGCGCTGTTCTACAACTATGGCTTCTTCACCATCTTGGCCTTCACCCCGTTCATCCTGGGCATGGATGCCTACGGAATCGGCGGAGTCTTCTTCGGCTGGGGTGTGGCCGTGGCGGTATTCTCGGTGTTCGTTGCCCCAGTGCTGCAAAAGCGGTTCGGCGCCGTCAAGGTCCTGACCGGCACACTCGCCGCGCTGATGCTGGACCTGATCGGGCTGGGACTGGCCGCCGGGCACTCGGTGACGGCCGTCGTCGTGCTTGTCATTGTGGCTGGTGCCCTGTTGGGCATCAACAACACCGTTTACACGGAACTGGCCATGGGTGTCTCTGATTCGCCCCGCCCTGTTGCCTCCGCCGGCTATAACTTCGTCCGCTGGATGGGTGGCGCGCTGGCACCGTTTGCAGCGGCCCAACTCGGAGAGCACTTCGGCCCGCAGGTGCCGTTCTTCGCAGGAGCGGTGGCCATGGTCATCGCCATTCTGGTGGCCTTCGGCGGGCGCGGTTACCTCAAGACCCACGAGCCGCACTTGGTCTAGCCCCTCCTAACGCAAAGAGCCCGGCGGATGTGAACTCATCACATCCGCCGGGCTCTTTTTTGTGAACTGCTACTTGGTGTCGTCTGAGGCGACCGGCAGGGGCGATACCTGTGCGCCCTTGGGGACAAACAGGGTTTCGGCCTGCTCCAAGGACATGCCGTTGGTCTCCGGAACCTTGAACATCACAAAGAAGAACGACGCCGCCGCGAACGCTGCGTACATGGCGTACGTCAGCGGCAGCGAACCTGCCGCCATGATGGGGAAACTGAGCGTGATGGCGAAGTTGGCGATCCACTGCGCAGCGGCGGCCAAGCCCAGTGCGCGCGCACGGATGCGGGACGGGAAGATCTCGCCCAACAGCACCCAAACCAGCGGGCCCCAGGAGGCTCCAAAGCTGATCACGAAGACGTTGGCTGCCACCAGTGCTACAGGCCCCCAAGCACCCGGCAGGGTGATTTCGGAACCAGTGCCCACTGCGGAGGAGAATGCCAGCGCCATGACGCCCAAGGACACGGCCATGCCGATGGAGCCGGTGAGCAGGATGGGCCGGCGCCCAATGCGGTCCACCAGTGCGATTGCAACGAGGGTAACCAGGATGTTTGTGACCGAGGTAGCTACGGAGATGGTCAGTGAATCCTTTTCCTGGAAGCCCACCGCCTTCCACAGCGTGGTGGAGTAGTAGAAGATCACGTTGATGCCAACGAACTGCTGCAAAACGGAGAGGATGATGCCAATCCACACCACGGGCAGGAGGCCGAACCTGTTGCCGCGAAGGGAACCCTTCTTGGTGGAGAGCTTCTCTTCCTGGATGGACTCGCGGATCTCGCGGATGTGCCGCTCGATGTCATCACCCGGGATGATCCTGTTGAAAATATTACGCGCTTGATCTTCCTTCCCGTTGAGTACAAGGAAGTGGGGGGACTCCGGCAAGCGGAAAGCAATCAAGCCATACACCGCAGCGGGTACGGCACAAGCGATGAACATCCAGCGCCACGCTTCAATGCCCAGCCATAGCGTGCCTTCTGCGCCGCCTGCAGAATTGGCCAGCACCGCATCAGAAAGCAAGGCCGCAAAGATACCGGTGGTGATGGCCAGTTGCTGGAGCGATGCCAAGCGGCCGCGTACGTGCCGGGGGGAGATCTCAGAAATGTACGCGGGGGCAATGACTGAGGCAAGGCCGATGCCCAAGCCCCCCACAAGGCGCCAGAAGATAAGGTCCCACACCCCGAAGGCGAGTCCCGTACCTATGGCGCTCACCAGGAACAGCAGGGCGCCGATCTTCATTGCCGGAATGCGTCCGTATCGGTCTGCTATTTTTCCGGCGAAGTAGGCGCCGGCGGCACAGCCCAACAGGGCAACTGCTACGGCGAAGCCCGTGACTGCCTCGCTCATGGCGAACTCGCCCGCCATCGCATCCACGGCACCGTTGACCACGGAAGAATCGAAACCGAAGAGGAACCCGCCCACCGCTCCGGCGACGGCCAGGCCGATCACCTTCCGTGAAACTGGGGGCGCGCCTTCGGTGCTGGATCTGGACATGGGTCTCCCTCAGGGAATGGGGTTTGGAAGCGATGTGCAGGACGTCATCGGCTGGCCGGCAGGGACGCCGGTGCACTCGCGCTACACAGTGTGGCACGTCATATCAGGCAAGTTCCAGTCAAGTGACCGACGCTACATGCATTCGCGGAGTTAAAACAGGCTCCACTAAAACAGGGCTTCATTAAAACAGCACTCCACTAAAACAGGGCTCCACAGGGTTAACGCAGGAACGGCAGGCAATCCGGAGACTGCCTGCCGTTGTGGTGCTGCGTGAACCCGCCGTCAGAGGCGCTTGGTCAGTGCGCCGGAACTGAATCCTTGGCTGCTGCCTTGGGGTCCGTGAGCTTCTTGTTGGGAAGCGCGAAGCTGATCAGGAACGCAATTACCATGAGTCCGGCGGCGGTGAGCATGACTACGTCGATTGCTTGGGCGAAGCCTTCAGTGATGGGCCTAGTCAGCGTGCTGTTGGCCGTGTGCAGCCAGCTGGTGTCGTTGAGGGACTCGTTGTTGGCGCCGTTCTTGAAGAAATCGAAAAGCTTGGCGTTTGCAGGGTCAGACGCCACTGCCGGGTCCTTCATGACCGCTTGGTAGTCCGGGGTGGCGGCTGCCGTCTTCATGCCGTCAGCGATCTTATCCGCCGCTGTGCTGAACAGCATCGAGATGAACACGGCCGTTCCAACGGCTCCACCCATGGAGCGGAAGAACGCGGCAGTAGAGGTGCCAACGCCCATATCCTTCGGCGGGACTGAAACCTGCATGGCCAGGGTGAGCGGCTGCATGCAGAAGCCGAGCCCGACGCCGAAGAACACGGCAATCAGGCCGGGAACCCACAGCCCGGTATCGACGCCGAGCACCAAGCCCATGACGGTAGCGGCGCCAGCCAGTACTGCTGTACCCATGATGGGGAAGATCCGGTACACCCCGGATGAGGAGATGGTCCGGCCCGCCGAGATTGAGCCGAAGAGGATGCCCACAGTGAACGTGATCATCATCAGGCCAGCCTCGGTAGGCGTAAGGCCCTTTACCAGCTGCAGGTACATGGGCAGCATGGCAATTGCTCCGAACATGCCAATGCCGATGATGAAGTTCAGCAGGGAGGACAGTCCAAAGGTGGTGTTCTTGAAGAGTCTCAGGGGGATCAGCGCGTAATCGCCCGCGCGCTTCTCGGCGAGGAGGAAGGCAACAATGCCAATGACGCCCAGTCCGTAGCAGAGCCAGGACGCGCCTGAAGCCCAACCCCAGGTGCGGCCCTGTTCGGCGACCAGGAGCAGCGGAACAATTGCCAACGTGATGGCTGCGGCGCCCCAATAATCAATCTTCTGTTTCACATGCCGTGCCGGCAGGTGCAGGTATAAGAAGACCACCACAAGGGCGGCAAGCCCAATGGGGAGGTTGATGAAGAAGACCCAGCGCCAGCCTTCGAAGCCCAGGATGTTGGCCGATCCAGCGAAAGCGCCGCCAATGACCGGACCCAGTACGGAAGAAATGCCAAAGACGGACATGAAGTAGCCCTGGTACTTTGCCCGGTCCTTCAGTGCCACGATGTCGCCGATGATGGTCAGCGCCAACGCCAGCAAGCCACCGGCGCCAAGGCCCTGGATGCCGCGGGCAATGGCGAGCTCGGTCATGGAGTGGACCGATCCCGCGTAGAGAGAGCCGGCAAGGAAGATAAGGATAGCCGTGAGGTAAAGCGGGCGACGGCCGAAGATGTCGCTGAGCTTGCCGTAAAGCGGGGTGCTCACCGTAGAGGTGATGAGGTAGGCCGTGGTGGCCCACGCTTGGAGAGACAGGCCATCGAGGTCGTTGGCGATGGTGTAGATGGACGTGGACACGATGGTTTGATCCAGCGAGGACAGGAACATGCCGAGCATGAGTCCCACCATGACGGTGAGTGTCTGACGATGCGTCAGGACCTCACCGGCAGCCCGAACAGGCGCAGTTTTGGACATATCTTCTCCAGAGGTGGCAGAAAAGTGGATTAAGCAGGATAGTTGCTTTCAGTAACTATCTTACAGCTCGGTTGATTCCCGGTGAGAGAATATTTCTTCCACTTTCCCTCTAAGTCGTCAGCCTGGGAAGGGGTCAGCGCTCAATAAGGATGCCGTCCGGATCGCAGTAGATCCTCACGCCGGGCCGTATCCGGACGTGATCGATCACCAACTGAACGTCCACTTCACCCACGCCCGTCTTGGCGCTTTTCTTCGGGTTGCTGCCGAGGGCTTTGACGCCCAAGGGCAAACGGGAAATCGCCTCGCGGTCCCGAATAGCACCGTTGATGACCACACCAGCCCAGCCGTTTGCCACTGCACTTTCGGCGATCATGTCTCCCATGAGGGCAGTCCGCAACGATCCGTGGCCATCGATGACCAGAACGGCACCTTCGCCGGGCGTATTAAGGATGGTCTTGATTAACGCGTTGTCCTCAAAACACCGGATAGTGCGGACGGGCCCATTGAAATGTGTGTGCCCACCAAGGTTTTGAAATTGGATGGAGATCGATTCCAGATCTTCGCCGCGCTCGTCATAGAGATCTGCGGTATTTACTTGCTCACTCAAGGGGGTGCTCCTCTGTCGGGTTGAAGCCACACTAACGCTTGCGTCGAAGCTTCGGCAGCACATGTCCGGGCCTATGTGGATAAAGAGCCCTACGGCGGTTCACCGTCCGTCCACCGCGTTAGGCTGAATCCAAACATTCCAAGAGGGGGAACCTGCAATGAGCTTGTCCGATCTTCCGGGCCCGGTACCGGATCCAACTGTGGTCCGCAGTGGCACCACGGCGCTCGCCGAGCCTGTGGTCCGTGTCCGGCCGATCTGGGTCACGGGCGTCGTTCTGGTTAACCTGGGCATCAATGCAGCGTTCTTTGGTCCCCTCCAGGTGCTTCTTGCCCAGCAGGCAGCCCACTTTGATGAGGGCCAGAAGGAAGCCATCCTTGCCTTGGTAACTGGATGTGGCGCGGCCGTTTCAATGGTGGCGAATCCCTTGTTCGGCGCGCTGAGTGACCGGACGGCATCCCGGTTCGGGAGGCGGGTTCCCTGGGTTCTGCTGGGTGCAATTCTTGGCGCCGTGGCTCTCATTGCTCTCGCCGGCGCCCCCAACGTCGCCGTCATGGCTCTCTTGTGGTGCCTGGTTCAGGCGGGAGCAAACGCCATGTATGCAGCGATCTTCGCCGCTATCCCGGACCGTGTCCCGGTGCCTCAGCGCGGAACAGTGGGTGGCTTGGCGGCCATGGGCCAGACCGTAGGCATTCTCGTCGGGGCCATCATCGCTGCCGTCGTTGCAGGAAATTTTGCCGTCGGATACTGGTTCTGTGCAGCGGCGCTGCTAGCCGGCGTCGTTCTTTATCTCTTCAAGAGTGACGATCAACCCCTACCGCCCAGCGAGCGTCCCCCGTTCAAGCTGGTGGCCTTCTTCAAAGGCTTCTGGGTCTCGCCCAAGCGCTATCCGGATTTCGCCTGGGCATGGTTGACCAGATTCCTGGTCAGCACGGGCAATCACATGGTCACCATCTACTTGCTCTACTTCCTCAGTGATGCTGTCCACTTGAAGGAAGTCAATGGCATTGACCCCGAGTTCGGCGTCCTCGTTGTCACCGGTCTTTACGCGGTGGCTGTCATCATCACCAGCGTTCTGGGCGGCCGGTTGAGCGACAAGATGGGCAAGCGAAAACCCTTGGTCATTGCCTCTTCCGTGGTCATCGCGATAGCTTCGCTGATTCTCGCTTTTGCACCAACGTGGGCGGGCGCCATTGCCGGTGCCCTGGTGCTGGGGATCGGGTTCGGCGCCTACTTGGCTGTTGACTTCGCACTGATTACCCAGGTTCTTCCTGCAGCTTTGGACCGAGGACGGGATCTGGGTGTCATCAACATCGCCAATTCCCTGCCCCAGGTGTTGGCCCCCGTGATCGCTTTTGTGTTCGTCAAGAACCTGGGCGGCTACGTCTCGCTGTACGTAGCCGCCGCAATCGTTGGGCTCCTGGGAGCAGTCTTTGTGGTGAAGATCAAGAGTGTGGACTAGGCCTAAAACACGGCCGTGAAGCCACCCCAGCCTGAACCTACTATCCCTTGTCCTTTCCAGGGGCCGCGTGAGAAATCGCCGGCCCTATAGTCGTTGCCCAGGCCGTAGTACATGGAGAGATCCCCGTTGCGGTCGATCCCAAAGACATCGATTTTGTCATCTCCATCAAAATCACCGGCAGAACCGATCACTGTCAGGGCGCCCCAGCCCCAGCCCACGGTCTCTGCAAAGTTAACGAACCATCCATCGCGACGAGTTTGGAAAATTTGGAGCCCACCGTATGCGTTTCGTCCAGCGACTTCCAACTTGCTGGTTCCCCCGAAGTGCCCGACTCCCACGATCACGTCATAAAGCCACCACGCCCATCCGGCAGTGTATGAGGGCAGCCATCCACCCCGGCCGTTTCCGGGGTAGAGCATCACATTGTTTGACTTGTCTTTGACCAATACGTCGTTGGTCCCATCGCCATTGAAATCGCCGACTCCTACAATCGCGGTAAAGTCCTGCCAGCCCTGACCCACTTGAATAGCCCGCTTCCAGCCGCCATCACCGTTTCCCTGGTAGAGAAACAGCCTTCCCTGGAAATCCCGGGCCATGACGTCAACTGTGCCGTCGCCATCGAAGTCTCCTGGGGAAAAAATGTGGTTAAAGGTGTTCCAACCGCTTCCTATTACCTGAGCGGGCTTCCAGTTGCCTCGACCGTCGGTGGGATAGAGAAGGAGCCTGCCGGCGGAATCGCGGGCAAATAGGTCCATTGTGTTATCGCTGTTAAATCCTCTTGCCCGCGGCTTCGCGGCAATTCGAAGTGTTTCTGTTGCCCGTAGGGTCAAAGTGGAGTCGGCGTCGTACCAAACTTTAACGAACACGGTGATAGCGCGGCCCAAATCTGCAGCCGAGGCCCTGTATGTCTGACCGGTCGCTCCAGGAATAACTTGGTCATCGCGTGTCCAGTAATAGGTGAACGACGGGGTACCACCCGCTGGCTCCACAGCAGGAGGCAGGTACGGGAGACGAGCCGCCAGCAATCCGCCAACTGTCGGATCTCCAACAAGTTCAGGTGGGGCCATGGATACTTGGCGTGCAGGCATTGCAATCAGTGGCGCAGTGGCACTGGCCGGCAGGGCCGGGGCCAACAGGAGACCTGAAAGCAAGGACGCGGTGATGACTGAAAACAAACGCCGGCGCTTGCGCGCAGCGGCAGGCATAGGAGCAGTAGTCTCCAAGGGATTCCTTCAGGAAAGGGCGGCCTGACCGGCAACCAAAAATGAACGGGGGATTACTCAGTGGACGCTGCACGAAGCGGCAGGATAGTACCCGGGGCATGCGGTCGAGCAGTCCTCGATGATGGCGCGCTCGACGCCCGAAACTGCCCCAAAATGTTTCCCCCAATTCAAGGCGCCCAGAGATGCCCGCCCACTGTGATTGAAATGAGAGTACATTGCCGAAACCCAAGTCTGGGAATTTCCTGGCAATTTTTCTGTACAAGACACGTCAAGCCGGAAATGCAACCGAAATCGGCTTAGAAAACGGCCGTTAACCCGCCCCAGCCCCAACCAACAACTCCAGCACCTTTCCATCCTCCGGAGCCGTTGCCGTAGTACATGCTCAGTTGTCCGGCGGAGTCGACTGCAAAGACGTCGTTGAAACCGTCCCCGTTGAAGTCGCCGGAACCGCCGATCCTGGACATCACATTCCAACCGGTCCCGATGCTCACGGCAGTGGTCCAGCCGCCTTGGCCGTTGCCGCCGTAGAGCCGGAGGTTCCCGGCCGCATCCCGGCCCATGACATCCGGGTTCCCATCGCCGTCAAAGTCACCGGGGGAGAAAATGTTGTTCAGCGCATCCCAGCCTTGGCCCACTGCGCCGGGGGCTTTGAAGCCGCCAACGCCGTTGCCGGGGTAGAGGACCAGGGCGCCCGCGGGAGCCCGTGCCAGAAGATCGTTGTTGCCGTCGCCGGAAAAGTCGCCGGCCGCAATGATGGAGTCGAAAACGTCCCAACCCCAGCCGATTTCCTTGCGGGGCAGCCAACCGCCAGCCCCGTTGCCGGGGTACAGGTAGAGGGTCCCGGCATGGTCCCGGGCCACCACGTCATTGAAGCCGTCGCCGTTGAAGTCGCCGGCGGAAAATACCAGATCGAAAACATCCCAGCCGTAGCCGATCGTCTTGGCTGCCTGCCACCGGCCGGCGCCGTCCGTCGGATACAAGAGAAGGTTCGCCGAGGCATTCCGCGCGAACAGGTCCAAGGAGGTACCGGCGTCGAATCCTGCTGTGTGGGCTTTGTTCCTCACCACGGACTGGCTGAAAGCGGTGTACGGCCGCGTAGCAGTGACCGGCTCACCGGCCTGGATCACCGCGCGGAAGCCGACGACGGCGCCACGGTCCGCCGCGGTCAGCGTGTAGTTTTTGCTGGTGGAACCGCTGATCACGGTTCCGTTCCGCACCCATTCGTACTTGACGCTGGTGGGACCGCCGGCTGTGCCTAGGGAAATGCTGCTCTCGTTGAAGACGCCGGTGAGTGTCTCGCCAACGGTCAGCTTCCCTGAAAGTGTGGGGGCTGTGGCGGTGATGGGCGAGGTGGGCGTCAGGGGCTGGGAGGACGCCGAAACGGCCCTGTACCCGGCGCGAGTGGCCGTGACCTTGACCGACAGTGTCTGATCGAGGTCTGCCTCGGCAACGCGGTAGTTGTTGGTGGTGGCGTTGGCGATCGGTTGGCCGTTGCGCAGCCACTGGTAGGCGTATCCGGTGGGAGTGTAGGTCCACCCGCCGTTGTCTGTGGTGAGGACCTGGTCATAACGTGCCACTCCGGAGACCACGGGGGCTTTGGTGTTGGGGTTGTCCACCAGCGGGAAGTTCGGGTTGTTGACAGCGAAATCCACACCGTCCAGGGCTCCCGGCCGCTGGGTGGGAGCGCTGAGTCCGGGGCTGAGGAACGTGACGTTGCCATCCCGCCCGTAGCGCACGGTTCCTTGGCTGGAGACCAGCACAATGCTGACGGACAGGAGCTTGTACCTGCCGGTGCGCTTGAACGAGCTCCCGTTCACGGGCACCGTTGCTTGGGCCGAGTATGGTCCGGCGGCTTGGCTGGTGGGGCCGTAAAGCGTGGCCTGCTCGAGGGTGTCCTCATTGAGGAAGGTAAACCCCACCTCCTGGGCCGGACCGCTGAGGGTGAAGGACAAAGCTACGGTGTTGCCCGGGCCCACTGTGGCAGGAGATGTCCTGGCTACCACGGTGGGGAGGGGGACGTCCGGGCCGGCGGCAAATGACGGCGGGGGAGGAACGGCCAGGAACAGGGCCGAGCAAAGGATTGCCGCTACGAGGAACCTGAGCGGATTCCTTGCTTGAAGCTTTCCTGTCCTGCGTTGTGCTGAAAGTGTTGCCACGCTAGCCCCCCAAATCCTGGATCTACACCGAACGGTTCCGTGAAACCCTATGCCCCCGCGTTAGAAGACGGCGTTGAACCCGCCCCAGCCCCACCCGATGGGAGCGGCGCCGTTCCATCCGCCGTCGCCATCGCCGTAATACGCCAGCAACTGGCCAGAGCCATCCACCGCGTAAATGTCCGCGTTGCCGTTGCCGTCAATGTCGCCCGCAGCGCCGATGGTGGTCATGCCACCCCACCCTTGGCCGATGACGGCAGTTCCGGACCAGCCACCCGCTCCGTTGCCGCTGTAGAGCCTCAAGGCCCCGGAAGTATCGCGTGCCAGGAGGTCCACGTTGTTGTCACCGTTGAAATCCCCTGGGGTGATGATCTTGTTGACTACATCCCACCCGGTTCCCACCAGCGAACGGTTGAGCCAGCCTCCCAGCCCGTTACTGGGGTAGAGGTACAGTCGGCCCCCGGAGTCCCGGGCCAGGATGTCGTTGTGGCCATCGCCGTTGAAGTCCCCTGGAGAGACGATCGCGTTGAAGGCGTTCCAGCCGCTGCCAATCTGCCTCGGCGCGAAGAAACCGCCGTTGCCGTTGCCTGCATAGAGGAAGAGGTTTCCGGCCGCGTCCTTGGCCAAAATGTCATTGGTGCCATCGGACGTGAAGTCGCCAGGGGAAAGTACGGTGCTGGAGCCGTTCCACCCGGGGCCGACAGTCCTGGGGGACTCCCAGGCGTTGGACAAACGGGGGTACAGCATAAGAGTGCCGTCGGAGCGACGCGCGAGGAGTTCGAAGTTGCCGCGGGCGGTAAATCCGTTGGCCCGGTTGGACGCTGCGATAGGTACGGTTTCTTCACTGCTGACCTCTTGGGGGTCACAGCCGTTCTGACTGGCCACCACGTGTGCGGCGATAGTCTTCCCGTGGTCCTTTTCGTCAAGGATGTACCGGTAGAAGTTCGGATGGTCGGCGGCGAGGACGCCGTCACGTGTCCAGTAGACCCGGAAGTCCGGTCCTGCCGCAGCGCCGCAGCCGGAGTAGGTTCCTGGCTCGATTTCCAGGGTGAGCGTGGAGCCCGCAAACGGGGCACCGTGGATCACGGGATTGTCCGGATCCATCGCTGCCGTGGCGGGTGCCGGAGCCAAAGCGATGGCCGCAACCACTGCTGCTGCTAGTCCAGCAACCATTCGGCGCACACCGGACGTAGGGCGCATTGGTGCATTCATGATGTCCTCCCCAGACTTTATGGGGATAATTCTATCGCGGCTGGGATTTCCCTAGAAGACCGCTGTGAAACCGCCCCAGCCGTTTCCGGCCACTTCCGTCCCACGCCACCCGGTGCGCCCGTCGCCGTAGTAGATCACCAGCCGTCCTTGCTGATCTACGCCGTAGACATCGTTGAACCCGTCCTTGTTAAAGTCGCCGGCGGCGCCGGTTGCTTTGAGTACGTTCCACCCCACCCCGATCAGCCAGGACCTTGTCCAGCCGCCAGCGCCGTTTCCACCGTAAACGTACAAGTTGCCGCTGCGGTCCCGGGCAAGGACGTCCACGTTGCCGTCGCCGTTGACGTCGCCGGGAGTCAGCAACGCATCCATCACATTCCAGCCGCTTCCGACGGCGGTTCTCGCCAACCAGCCCCCGGAACCATCGCCGGGGTACAGGTACAGGGCTCCGCCGGGATCGCGGGCCAGGATGTCATTGTGTCCATCGCCATTGAAGTCCCCGGGGCTGACGATGGTGTCGAAGACGTTCCATCCCTTGCCAATGGTCTGCGCGGGTTTCCATCCACCCGTGCCATCACCCGCGTAGAGATACAAACTCCCGGCCGTATCCCGTGCAATCACATCGCTTTTACCGTCGCCGTTGAAGTCTCCCGGAGACAGGATCAGATTGAAGCCGTTCCATCCCCAGCCCACCGTCCGGGCGGGATCCCAGCCATTTCCGGTCCGCCCATACATGAGCAGGGAGCCGTCGTTGGCGCGGGTGAGCAATTCAAAGCTTCGGCCCGTGAAACCCGCAGCCCGGTTCACATCTCCCACTGGCTTGGTCTCGCCGCTGTGCAGCGTCTCCGTGGCGCAGGCTGTTTTGCTGGCGGTGACATGGACGGCCATCCGCGCCCCGGCGTCCTCGGGTTCCAGGGTGTAGGTCCGCGCTGTCTCGCCGGCTACAAGGAAGCCGTCCCTGGTCCAGTAGATGGTGAAGTCCGGGCCGCTCCCGCCTCCGCAGCCGTAGAACGTGTATGGCCCTATGTCAGCGGAAAGCTGTTTGCCCACAAACGCTTCACCGCTGAGTATCGGATCCGGGCCGCTGCTGGGGGCAGCCGACGCGGACAAGGGGGCTAGTGTCACGGCCGCGATTGTTGCGGCCAGCAGCCCAGCTGCCAACCGACGTCGAAGTGTCCGCATGGTGTTCCTCCCGTACAAGTGCCCCGCGAGCAGCCGGCCTGTGCGGCTGCTCGGGTGGGTCCAAACCTGCATGAAGTGTATGTCTGCGGGGTGGTGGGCTGGCGAAGGCGTGGCTCGTGGGCCGAAAAATGGGCTTTCAGGAAACGGTCATTTTGCGCCCGTAAAATTGATGCGATTGGCCAGCTGTGGTCTTTGACCCCAGCCGGCCGTTTCCTTGTCAGCCTGCCAAGAGATCGCCGGAAATGCCCGTATCAAATTCACTGGAACCGTACTCCCTTGACCTGAACACGGGGCTGCCCCGTATGGCTGCCGCACCCACCATGCCGCGGCAGCAGCTGCGCTATGCCCGCATCCTGAAGACGGCCGAAGGCTTTGCCCAGCGGCAGTTCGATACGTTGAGCCTTTCCGACGTCGCTGCCCGGGCCGACATCCCGCTCGGCACCTTGTACCGCTACTTCCCCTCCACAGCCCACCTCATGCTGGCGGTGTACCGGCAGCAGCTGCGAGAACTTCGCGACGGCGTCCGCCTCCGGGAAGGAAAGGGCCATGCGCTCGCGGGCTTGATGATGGAGATCTTTCACCTCCGGGTCATGCAGCCCGGTGTTGAGCACTGCCTGATCCGGCCTGCGGGCAAGGATGACGACACTGCGCAGCTGCTGCGCGAGATCGACGCCCTGTCCGCGGAAGTGGTGGGCTCATTGAGCCGGGATCAGGGCAAGGACACCGTCCGTGCCCGCATTCTTTTGCACTTGGTGAGCGGCCTGGTGCAGGCGGTCCGTTGCCGCCGGTTGTCCCTGTTTGAGGCAGAAAAGGATCTCAAGAAAGCCTGCTCGCTGCTCACGGGTGAAGACTAAATGTGTCAAGTGGTCTAGACCTCTGACCGCCCAGAGGCCGCTTTTAAGCATGACGTAGGTCACTTTTTGGCGAGGTTGAACGTTTTACTCTCGAATCGTCTCTCTTGGTATTGAATCTTGTACCTTCTACGGTTCCCTAGGCTGGAAACACCGAAGCGGCTAGCAGCCCCCTACCTGCAGAAGCAATGCCGGACCAGTCACCCTTGGCCGGCACCAGCAGTTCTGTTCCTGCCCGAATCATGCCGTGGGTCCACGGCTAGCCTGAGGAGACAAAGACGTGTCCATTGAGACAATCACAACTGATAACGACGCCCTGGTACTGAGCGAAGAAGAGATCTTCGCTGCCCACGAAGGCGGCAAGCTGACCATCTCCAGCACCGTCCCGCTGAACAACAAGCGCGACCTTTCCATCGCGTACACCCCCGGAGTGGCCCAGGTCAGCCGTGCCATCCACGCCAACCCCGAGCTTGCCCGCACCCACACCTGGGCTGAGCGCCTGGTTGTTGTGGTCAGCGATGGCACCGCCGTTCTGGGTCTGGGCAACATCGGCCCCAGCGCTTCCCTGCCCGTCATGGAGGGCAAGTCCGCGCTGTTCAAGTCCTTCGGCGACCTCGACTCCATTCCGCTGGTGCTAAACACCACTGACGTGGACGAGATCATCGAGACCCTCGTTCGTCTCCGTCCGAGCTTCGGCGCCGTGAACCTCGAGGACATCTCGGCTCCGCGTTGCTTCGAACTCGAAGAGCGCCTCATTGAAGCTCTTGATTGCCCGGTCATGCACGACGATCAGCACGGCACCGCCGTGGTGGTTCTCGCTGCCCTGACCAACGCTGCCAAGGTGACCAAGCGCGAACTCGCCGGCCTCAAGGTTGTTGTCTCCGGCGCAGGTGCCGCGGGCATTGCCATTGCCGAGATTCTTCTTGCCGTTGGCATCAAGGACGTTATCCTGCTGGACTCCAAGGGCGTAGTGAACGCTGACCGCGCCGACCTCGTTGCCGATCCCGGCAGCGTCAAGGCACGCATGGCGCAGCGCACCAACCCGCGTGGCGTCACCGGCGGCCCGGGCGAAGGGCTGACCGGAGCCGACGTCTTCGTTGGCGTTTCCTCCTCCAAGCTGGACGAAGAACACTTGAAGCTGATGAACGATCAGTCGATCGTGTTTGCCCTGTCCAACCCGGACCCCGAAGTCCTGCCCGAGGTTGCCCAGAAGTACGCTGCCGTTGTTGCAACGGGCCGCAGCGACTTCCCCAACCAGATCAACAACGTCCTGGCCTTCCCCGGCATCTTCCGTGGCGCACTGGACGCCAAGGCCCGCCGCATCACTCCCGCCATGAAGATCGCTGCTGCCAACGCCATCGCTGAACTGGCTGCTGAAGACCTTTCCGCGGACTACATCGTGCCCAGCCCGCTGGATGCCCGAGTGGCCCCGGCAGTCACCGCGGCAGTTGCCGCGGCCGTCACCGAGTAGCGCTTACCAACACAACACCGACGACGGCGACGCCTCCCCTGAAGGGAAGCGTCGCCGTCGTCGTCGTTTAAGAAAGCAACGCGGGGTCACTTATGGCCCATAAATGCCCTCAACATGGGCCATAAGTGACCCCGCGTTGCAGGTGGGTGGCCGGGAAGCGCCCATAGACTGGGGGCCATGAACGCCGAACTCATCGTGACCATCCTGTGCGGCCTGGCCATAGCAGTGGGTGTGGTTGGAACCATCATCCCCGTGTTGCCCGGCAGCATCCTGATCGGAGCGAGCCTTTTGGCCTGGGCCATCTGGGGTGGTGCCGGTGCCATGGGCTGGGTGATCTTTGCTGTAGGCATGGTGTTTGTGGTCTCTGGAATGGCGGCCAGCGCCGTGTTGACCGGCCGCAAAATGAAGCAGCACGGGATCCCCAACAGATCAGTGCTCATTGGCGTGGTCCTGGGCGTGGTGGGCATGTTCGTTATCCCCGTGGTGGGCCTATTTGTAGGGTTTGCGCTGGGGCTTCTCCTCAGCGAAGTCCAGCGCACACGGAACTTCAAGGCTGCGCTGCGCTCCAGCGGGGCTGCACTGAAAGCCACCGGCATTGGGATGCTGGTGGAGTTTGCCTTGGCCTGCGCCGCTGCGAGCACCTGGATCATCGGCGTATGGGCAGAAGGGGTGTACGGAGGCCCTTAAGCAGGCTGCCCAGACGCCAAAAGATGACAATCCTGAGCCCTGGGATTGTCATCTTTTGGCATCTCGGCGGAGATGGGTGGAATGGCGGGGCGGAAGGTTTAGTGCAGCGAGGGAACCTTGACCTGCGCGGGACGGAAGCTTGCGCCCGCCCCGGGGAACAGAGGCACATCGATCCGGGCGTGGGTGTGGATTTCCTGCACGGTGTCCTTGGTGTGTCGGGCGATTTCGGCCAAGGTGGTCACCCACATTCCGTCGAGGCCCTTGACCCGCTCCATCAGCTGTTCCAGAGCCACGGCACGGGACGGGCGCCCTGAAATGAAGGGGTGGTTGGTCAGGACGAAGCAGCCGCCCTGAGAGTGGTGTGCCTCAGCTTCCAAGGTCCACATCTCCAATGCCTTGGCCGGGCTTTCGATGACCCCGCTGCCCGTCACGCCGGGGTAGAACCCGTATTGCTCCCAGTCATCCAACGCCCAGTCCACGGGGATCTCCACAATGTCCCGGGAGTCGCCCTCGGCCACGGCCATGCGGTAGGGGGCATCGCCGTCGAGCAGGCTTGAATCGTAGAGGAATCCGCGGTCCGCCAGCAGAGCGGGCGACTGCCAATTCAGCTCCCACCACGGTGCCCGGTAACCAACCGGCCGGATTCCCGCCACCTTGTCCAATGCTTCAAGCCCCCGGTCCAGGTAGCTGGCCTCGGTAGCGGCGTCGATTCCCTGCATGGGCTCGTGAAGGTAACCGTGGTGGGCGATCTCGTGGCCGCCATCAGCGATTCTGCGGACTACATCCGGGTAGCTCTCCGCGGTGAAGCCGGGAATGAAGAAGGAGGCTTTGATCTCTTGCCGCTCCAGGATCTGCAGCAAGCGCGGCACCGCGATCTTGGGCCCGTAGGACTGGTGACTCATCAGGGACATGCGCCGGGTGCTGGAAGGATCGTGGGCGATGGTGCAGGACTCGGCATCGACGTCGAAGGTGAAGGACGCTGCGGCCTGGTAGCCCTCAGGCCACGTGATCGGGTGGAGCGAATCAGCGAAAGCGGGCTGGTTCATGCTGTGGTCCTTTCGGGAACTGAGGGAGTGGCCTGAGCAGTCTGTTCTGTGGTGCCGGAGACCGAAACGGGTGCCGGCTGCGTTACTGAGACGTGGTTCGAATCGGCCAGGAGAAACTTCTTGTGGGCGCGGGGAGCCAGGATTGCGTAGCTTGCCGCACTGGTCAGTCCACCAGCGAGCCAGGAGAGGTCCCAGCCGCCCAAGGCAACGGCGATGGGGCCCTGCATAGCGGGAACCAGACCGTACATGAACAGCCACGTTGAGAAGATGCCTATCAGCAGTGAGACGATTCCTGCCCAGTTGATGACGGGCAAACGGCGTGTTCCCACGGGGTCGAACAGTCGGTCAACCTTGGCCGGCCAGCGCTTCTCCAGCCAGAAGTAGTGCACCAGCATCACGCCACCCCAAGCTGCAACCCAGGCCACCAAGCCAATGAGCCAGGCATCCAGTACCGCTGCGAAGTCCTCTTGGAAGATGAAGAACACCACTGCCATGAGCGAGAAGACGCCCACAAACAGGTTCAGCTTGCGGCGGCTGATCTTGATGTCCAGGGCCTGGGTGGCCACGGAGAAGGTGTAGATGTTCAGGATGTTGGTGGCGATGGGACCGTGCAGGACCATGAGGAGAACCGGGAGGGCCATGACCCCGAAGTTTTGGACAATCAGTTTGCCGGGGTCGATCTCGCCGCTGTTGGTGGCGAGGCTGGCACCCAGGACGCCGAGCCACACCACGGGGATGAACTGCCCGAGGACCGAGGCCAGGTACACCTTGCGCTTGGGAACGGAGGTGCTGACGAAGCGGGAGTAATCCGCCGCGTAGGTGAACCAGGTAATGCCCCAGCCAATGCCGATTGCCGTCATCACTGCGCTCATGGCGGCGATGCGCTCGGAACCTTCAAGAATGTTGCCGGCCGGACCTGCGTAACCCCAATCGATCTTCATGCCGAACCACGCCACGCAGGACATGACTGCCAGGATGATGATGGTGGGCGGAACCGTCCACTTCTCAAAAGCTGCAATTGCTTTGTAACCGAACCAGGCGATGGCAACCTGCGCGGCCATGATGGCCGTGGCCACGCCGATCTTCCAGGCGTAATTCTTGGCGTCCGGATCTACCCAACCAAGCGTTCCGAAGAGTGCCATGACCAAATCCAGGATGATCCACGTGTTGACCGCGCACCAGCCGATCACCAGCAGGGCTTGGATGGCGGCCGGGAGGTAGTTGCCGCGACGGCCGAAAGCGGCGCGGGCCAACACCATGCCCGTTGCGCCGGTCTTCTGGCCGAGGAGGACGAAGCAGCCGAACAGCAGCATGCCGATCAGGTTTCCGAGGACCAGCACAATCACCGTGTCAGCGAAGCCAAGGCCCAGGTGGATGCCGAGTGCTCCCAGAACCCAGTTGATGGGAGCGAGGTTGGCGCCGGCCCAGATCCAGAATTGTCCGGAAACTTTGCGGGTGCGGTCTGACTCGGGGATGGGCTGGAGCCAGGCTTCGCTGTCATGGCCCGGCGCCGTTGCCGAACCTGACTGCGCTGTGCCTGAAGACGCTGTGCCTGAAGAGGCTGTGCCTGAAGACTGTGGGCCTGAATGCGAGGGGGAGAGGTTGTCTTGCATGGGGAGGGCCTCCGTGTGTGAAAGGGACTCTTTCAGCGTATGTGCCCCTGATCACAGCAACAAGATACGATGTGTCTAAACAAAGCAGCAATCACCGTACGGAGTGTCATGTCAATAGCATTGGGCGCAGCTTTGGAGTCCCAGAGCCTCAAGGCTGCAGACCCCCAGCTCGCCAATTACGTGCAGGATGCGCTGGACCGGCCCGTTCGCTGGGTCCACTCCAGTGAAGTTCTGGACATCGCACCGCTGCTCAGTGGCGGGGAGTTGTTGCTCAGCGGAGGCCAAGCGCTCGCCGGCGTCACGGCCGAGCGGCAAGCGGAGTACGTCCGTGAGCTGGCAGCCCGGGGGATTGCGGCACTGGCCCTGGAGACCGGCCCGGCTCTTCCCGCGGTCCCTGCCGACATGCTCGATGCCGCCGAAATCGCCGGCCTGCCCATCATCGAGCTCCGCCGGGTGGTCCCTTTTGTCGGTGTCATGCAGGAGATCAATTCGCTCCTGGTCAGTGAATCCGTGGAGCACCTCCAGCGCGGCGACCAAGCCAGCCATGCCATGGCCGCGGAGCTGGCCCACGGCGGTGGGCTTGATCAGCTTCTTGCTGTTTTGGCCGAAAGGACAGGTGCAAGCGCGCGGTTGATTTCGCCGTCGGGCCTTACGCTCGGCGCTGCCGGCTCCTTCGAGAACGCCGGGAGCATCACCTCAGTGGATGTGCCGGTGCGCGGGGTCCTGGCCGCGCGGCTTGAACTGCACACGCACGACGACGGCGATCCCGGCCTCGCGCGCGTGGCCGGTGAACGCTCCGTTGACATCCTTGGCCTTGCTTTGCTGCAGCGCATGCCGCCAGGGCTGAAGGAGCTGGCGGGCATCGAACTCATGCGCGCCATCAACTCCGGGAGCCAGCACTGGCAGCTGCAGCAGCTCGGACCGGCGTCGGGCTTCCCGGTCAAAGGCTCGGTGGCGGCGGTAGTGATTCGTTCAACGGGGGCAGGGCACCTGCGGCCCGCCGTGGACGCTTTGCTGCGGGAGTGTGTTCCGCACAGCGCGAGCTATGCCAACAACGCGGAGTTGATTGCACTCGCCTCGTTGGCCGGAGGGGCATCGGATCGGCGGATTCTGACGGATTCACTGCGGAAACTCGAGGTGCCGGCAGGATCCTTGGTGGCTGTGGGGCCTTTGGGCAAGCGGATCGGCGAGGCTCCTTGGTCCTTGGCGGAGGCGCGACGAGCGCTTGACCTGCCCGCGATCGGCGGTTTTGTGGTGGACGCTGAAACGCTGGCCGTGGAGCTCCTTGCCTATGGTTCTTTGGACGCAACCACCCGAGAGGCCTTCGTGCAGCGGCAGGTGGGGGCCGTCGTCGAGCATGATCGCCTGAAGAAGTCCCAGCTCATGAGGACACTGGGCGTATGGCTGGACAGCGGATGCAATACGGCCCAGGCGGCACGTGAGCTGCACCTGGAACGGCAGTCCCTGCACCACCGGCTCCAACGGATTTTCGAACTGTGCGGCGGCGATCCCCGGGGAACGGGCAAGCTGGCCGCCCTGCATTTGGCCACGAAGCTGGCGCGTTTGTAAGGCCTTTTAAACGCCAAATCGCGGGTCCGCTGCGCATTCGTCTGTCCAAGAACAGCGAATGCGCAGCGAACCCGCGAAGTGGGCGATGCAAGGCCTTACTTCAACACGATCGTCCTGTTCCCATTCAGGATGATCCGCCCTTCGCAGTGCCAGCGAACGGCGTTGCTGAGGGCCTTGCATTCCGTGTCCCGACCGGCGGCTACGAGATCGTCCGGTCCGAACGTGTGGTCCACCTCAACTACCTGCTGCGAGATGATCGGTCCCTCATCGAGCTCGCCGTTGACGTAGTGCGCGGTAGCGCCCACAGTCTTGACGCCCCGTGCGTAAGCCTGGTGATACGGCTTGGCGCCCTTGAAGCTCGGAAGGAACGAGTGGTGGATGTTAATGGCCCGGCCGTCCAGCTTCCGGGCAAGGTCGTCGCTGAGGACCTGCATGTAGCGGGCCAGGACAATGAGTTCCACGTCCAGCTCGTCGATGATTTCCAGCAGGCGCCCCTCAGCTGCGGGCTTGGTGGCAGCGGTGACGGGAACATGGAAGAAGGGGATCCCATGCCACTCCGCCAAACCTTGGTGATCGGTGTGGTTGGACACAACGCCCACTACATCGATGGGCAGCTCGCCGATCCGGGCACGGAACAGCAGGTCGTTGAGGCAGTGCCCGAACTTTGAGACCATGATCAGCACGCGGCGCTTGTAGCCCTGGGGTTGCAGCTGCCAGTTCATGGCGTACTTCTCGCCTACCGGGGCGAAAGCGGCCCGCAGCGCATCAACCGTGGAGGCATCGCCGTCGGACGCGAAGTGGACGCGCATGAAGAAGTGACCCTCGGCGCGATCACCGAACTGCTTGTTGTCGATGATGTCGCAACCGTGTTCCAGAAGGAAGCCGGACACGGCATGCACAATTCCGGGACCTTCCGGGCAGTCTAGGGTGAGGACGTGTTCCACAGTGGTCTCCGGCGAGGAGGCAGCAGCGGTTTCAGTTTGGATGGCAGTCATAGCTAGCACTCCACTACGTTGACGGCGAGGCCCCCACGGGAGGTCTCTTTGTACTTGGATTTCATGTCAGCGCCTGTCTCGCGCATGGTTTTGATGGCTTTGTCCAAAGAAACTTTGTGGCTGCCATCGCCGTGCAGGGCGAGCCGGGCGGCGTTGATCGCCTTGACGCTGGCGATCGCATTGCGTTCGATGCACGGGATCTGCACCAGACCGCCCACGGGATCGCACGTCAGTCCCAGATTGTGTTCAATGCCCACTTCTGCGGCATTTTCCACTTGCTCGGGCGTCCCGCCGAGGACCTCGCAAAGTCCCGCAGCGGCCATTGAACAGGCAGAACCCACTTCACCCTGGCAGCCCACCTCGGCACCTGAAATGGACGCGTTGATTTTGAACAGGATTCCGACGGCGGCCGCCGCCAGCAGGAAGCGCACGACACCGTCGTCGTTGGCTCCCGGAACAAACTTGGTGTAGTAGTGCAGCACGGCCGGGACAATGCCGGCAGCACCGTTGGTTGGTGCGGTGACGATCCTGCCGCCCGCAGCGTTTTCCTCGTTCACGGCCAGCGCGAAAAGGTTGACCCATTCCATGGCCAGCAGCGGGTCCGCTGACATGCCACCGTTCAGGTCTGCGTCAGTTTCGGAAAGCTTTTTGAACAACGACGGCGCCCGTCGCGTGACGTTGAGTCCTCCCGGCAGGATTCCCTCGGCAGAGCAGCCATTGTCCACGCATTCCTGCATGACGGCCCAAATGCCCAGAAGTTTTTCGCGTAGCTCTTCCTCTGTACGCCAGACGAGCTCGTTGGCCAGCATGATGTCCGAGATGGACTTGCCCTCGCGGAGGCAGATGGCCAGAAGCTCGTCCGCGGTAGTGAAGGGGTAGGGGAGAACGGTGCTATCCGCCACTACTTTGTCGGCTCCGGAGACGTCGCCGTCCACCACGAACCCGCCGCCAATGGAATAGTAGCTGCGTTCCCGCAACACTGAGCCGGTGTGGTCCAACGCGCGGAACGTCATGCCGTTGGGGTGGGCCGGCAGGGACTTACGCCGGTGCAGGACCACGTCCTCGTCCCAGTTGAAGTCCACCCGGTGGTTACCGCCCAGGCGCAGTTCCGCGTCCAATGCCGCGGCCGCCACCTGGTCATCGGCGGTGTGGGTGTTCACGGTCTCGGGGGAGTGGCCTTGCAGCCCCAGCACCACGGCCTTGTCAGAGCCGTGGCCCCGGCCGGTGGCGCCCAGGGAGCCGAAAAGCTCAGCCTGGACGCGCACCGTGGCCGGAAGCTGGCCGGACGAAACAAGTCCGTCCGTGAACTGCTTTGCCGCACGCATGGGGCCAACCGTGTGTGAAGACGACGGCCCAATGCCAACAGAAAACAGATCAAGCACGCTCAATGCCATTAGGGGACCTCGGGTGAGGCGTACTCCCGCATGGCATCGAGGAGCCAACGTCCCAGGAAATCGGCAAACGAGGCCCGGGGAAAGATCCGGTAAGACTCGTCCGAGGACTTCCAGAGCATCACCGGAATGTGGGCAAGCTCAGTGGAGACAGCGGTCCCGGCCTTGAAAACACGGGGGTGCAAATCAAGTGCGCAGGTCTTCTCCAGCACTGCCCGTGCGTGGCTGCCGGAGAGCTCGAACGTGGTGCGGTTGGCGGACAGATCCACCACCTGCCCTGCGTCGTTGCCCAGGGCCTTGGTCAGGTCGCTGACCAAGGAGCCGCCCAGGGAATCGTGGGCTTCCTCGGGTGCCACCACCATGAACTCCGTGGGGCCCAGCCACAAGGTGTTGACGGAGCCGTTGTCGGCAACAGCACCGCCGGTCACTTCACCGCACTTGGCAGGCAAGCCGCCGGTAACGGACGCAACCCGGGCACCGGCGTCGGACGCTGGTTGAACCCGAATGCCCACCATGGTCTGGTACGGGATCTCGGTGAGTGTCACAGTGCCGGGCACTGAGCCTGAGGTGAAGGCGTCAGCCAGGTGCTCTGCCGGGCTGCGGCGGGCACCCCGGACGCGATCGACGTGTGCGGTTTCTGCTGGTGTTGCTGTTTCAGCCATCTTTGCGGGTCCCTTCAGCATCGAAAAGTACGGTTTCGCCAACAACCACGTCCACCAATTGGTCTCCCAGCGAGGCCACCAGGGTCTCGCCGATGCGGTTGCGGCCATTTTGAATCAGAGCCAGGGCGAAGGAACGGCCCAGTGCGGCGCTGTGGTAGCTGGAGGTGACAAAGCCCTCCATGGGAACCGGGGCGTTGGCCGGGTTGACCGGGATGCCCTTTTCCACCAGCTGGGTTCCTTCAGGCAACCTCAGCGAGTGGTCCACGGGAAGGACGCTGACCAGGTGCTTACGGTCCTCTCGGCTTGCATCCTGGCGGAGGTAGGAGCGCTTGCCAATGAAGTCCTTGGCCTTGGAAACGATCCAGTCCATGCCGGCGTCCTGCGGGGTAACCGTGCCATCGGTGTCCTGCCCAACGATCGGGTAGCCCTTCTCGGCGCGGAGCACGTGCATGGTTTCAGTGCCGTAGGGGGTGATGTTGAACTCGGCACCAGCTGCAGCGACGGCTTCCCAGGTGTTGAGGCCGTACCAGGACGGGATGTTGATTTCGTAGGCCAGTTCGCCGGAGAAGGAGATGCGGCAAACGCGTGCCTGGACGCCCGAGGCCAGCGTGGTCTCGCGGAAGGTCATGAACGGGAAAGCCTCAGCATCCAGTCCGCCGTCCTCGGCGAGCTGGGGAGCTACCTTGGCGATCACGGCGCGGGACTTGGGGCCAACTACGGCGATGGTGCTCCACTGCTCCGTGACGGACGTGCAGACCACATCGAGTTCCGGCCACTCCGTCTGGTGCCACTCTTCCAGCCAGTCCAGCACCTTGGCTGCGCCGCCGGTGGTGGTGGTCATGAAGTAGCGGTCATCGTCCAGGCGCAGGGTCACACCGTCGTCGAAGATCATGCCGTCCAAGGTGCACATGACACCATAGCGGGCAGAACCCGGGGCGAGCTTCTTGAACGCGTTGGTGTACACGCGGTTCAGGAATTCGCCCGCATCCTTGCCGCGGATCTCGATCTTTCCCAGCGTTGTGGCGTCCATGAAGCCCACGGAATCGCGGACGGCTGCGCATTCACGCAGAACGGCCGTGTCCATGTCTTCCCCGGCCTGCGGGTAGTACCAAGGACGCTTCCACTGTCCAACATCCTCGAACAGTGCGCCCTGGGCTACATGCCACGGGTGGATGGAGGTCACACGGGCGGGGTCGAACAGCTCGCCGCGCTGACGGCCAGCAAGGGCTGCGAAAGCAACGGGCGTGAACGGTGCACGGTACGCCGTGGTGCCGATCTCGCCTACACCGGGGATGTTCTCCGCGCCGCCGAACTTCAGCGCTGCGGCGATCACGCCGATCGCGTTGACTCCGGAGGTCTTGCCCTGATCGTTGGCCGTGCTGATGGAGGTGTACCGCTTCACGTGCTCCACGGAGCGCATGCCGGCACCGGTGGAACGGAGGACATCCGCCACGGACTGGTCGCGCTGGAAGTCCACGAAGTGGTGGTGCCACTGACCCGGCTCGCCGGACTGGCCGGGAACCAGCCACAGCTGGCGGGTAGGTGCGCTGGCCACGGGGGCCCGCAGTTCCACGGGCTTGGTTGCGGACTCGAAGCCGGCGGCGATGGATGCCGCTGCTCCGGCCGAGATGCCTTCTGCCAGGCAGTCCTGGAGCTCAAAGCTGCCGCGGCCCGCGCCCACAACCTGCTGGTCACGAACAGGAGCCGTGGGGATGAAAGCCGCCAGCTCGTCATCCCAACGCAGCTTGCCCTGCCGCTGGCTGTGGAGGTGAACCACCGGGCTCCAGCCACCGGAAACTGCAAGGAGATCGGCAGCCAGCTGCTCCACGCCCGAGGTGAGTTCGCCGTCGTCGTTAATGCTCCGGACGGTGACGCCGTTCAGGCGGCCGTTCTCATCCGCGGACGTGTCCGCCACGGCGCTGCCAATGAGGACCCGGGTACCGGACTCGACGGCGGCAGCAGCCTTTGCGCTGATCTGCGGACGGGCATCGACGACGGCGGCAACCGCCACGCCTGCTGCCAGCAGATCCGCAGCAAGTGCGTAAGCGGAATCGTTGGTGGTGCTGATAACAACCCGCGAACCAGCGGCAACGGCGTAACGGTTCAGGTAGGTGCGGGCTGCCGAGGCGAGCATGATGCCCGGGCGGTCGTTGTTCTCGAACACCAACGGACGCTCGTGGGCGCCGGGGGCCAGGACAACCTGCTGGGAACGGATGTGCCAAATACGCTGGCGGGAAACACCGGATGCTGCCGGAACGCTCAAGTGGTCCGTGCGGTTCTGGGCTGCAATGAAGTAGTTGGAGTCGTAGGAACCAAAGGCCGTGGTGCGGTTGAGCACCGTGCATTCAGCGGCGGAAACCAGCTCGGCTTCCACGTCGGCAACCCACTCCAGGGCCGGCTTGCCTTCAATGGTTTCGGCCAGTCCTTCAGCGGTTGAACCGGAGAGCAGTGAGCCACCGAGCTCGGGCTGGTCATCGATCAGGATGACGCGGGCCCCGGTGCGGACTGCCTCGCGGGCTGCTGCCAGGCCGGCAACACCGCCGCCGACTACCAGGACGTCCGTGTGGACGTACTTCTTGTCGTATTCGGCTTTGTCCACGTTGGGGTCAAGTTTGCCCAGGCCGGAAAGGAGTTCAACGTTCATGCCGTCCACCAAGGAGACTGCGGTGGCGGGCAGCATGGACTCGGCGACGTGTCCGCGGAAGCGCGGAGCGATCTTGACCAAGGCGTTGGACTCTTCCACACCGGCGGCCATGATGCCGCGGGGGCGGTCTTCGTAAAGGGAGTTCCCTGCATTGATGTGGCCGTTGGCCAGCAGTGCCGAGGCGATGGTGTCACCCGGGTGGCCGGTGAATTCCTGGCCGTCCACGGTGAAGCGCCAAGAGATGCTGCGATCGATGCGTCCGCCGGTGGCGAGGCGTGCGTTCTTGCTGGTCACTTCTAGACTCCTTCCGAGGAGGTGGGTGCTGCGGAGCCGGTGGTGGGGGCGCCGGGGGCGAGGCCGGGATCGGTTTGGCCGAATTCTCCGGTCTGGGCGAATTCGCCTGGTTCGCTCTGGTTGGTTCCTGGGCTGGCCGGCTTTGCGGGAAGATCCGGGCGGGGCTGACCCATGCCGTAGATCGAGTGGATGTCATAGCTCACGGTGTCGCGGAGCATGTTGAACCACTGGCGGCAACCGGTGCTGTGAACCCAACGCTCGGCGAAGGTGCCCTTGGTGTTCTCGCGGTAGAACAGGTATTCAGCCCATTCGCGGTCCGTGAGGTCGTTGGGGCTTTCCGGGTAGGCAACGTGCGCCTGGCCACCGTAGTGGAATTCTGTTTCGTCGCGTGGCCCGCAGTTGGGGCATGAAATGAGGAGCATGTCTTTTCCTGTCCTGGCTAGTGGGCTACGGCTGCGGCGCCGTGTTCATCGATCAGTGCGCCGGTCTCGAAGCGTTCCAGTGCGAACGGCTTGTTGAGCTGGTGCGGAGCGCCGGTTGCAATGGTGTGCGCGAACGTAAGTCCTGCAGCCGGGGTGCCCTTGAAGCCGCCGGTACCCCAACCACAGTTGACGAACATGTTCTCCACGGGGGAGAGGCCAACAATCGGGGAAGCGTCCAAAGTGGTGTCCACAATGCCGCCCCAGGTCCGGAGCACGTGGGCCCGGGCGAAGATCGGGAAGAGCTCAACAGCTGCCGCCATCTGCTCCTCGATCACGTGGAACGAGCCGCGCTGGCCATAACCGTTGTAGGAGTCAACGCCGGCGCCCATCACCAGTTCGCCCTTGTGGGCCTGGGAAACGTAGACGTGCACGTGGTTGGACATGACCACCGTGGGGTGGACCGGCTCGTGCAGTTCGGACACGAGTGCCTGGAGCGGGTGGGACTGGATGGGCAGGCGGAAGCCGGCCATTTCCGCCAGGACCGAGCTGTGCCCGGCGGCGCAGAGGCCCACCTTTTCGGTGTTGATGTTTCCCCGGGTGGTCTTGACGCCGGTGACCCGGTTGCCGTCCTTGATGAAGCCGGTGACTTCGCAGTTCTGGATGATGTCCACGCCCAGCTCGTCACACTTGCGGGCGAAAGCCCAAGCAACGTGGTCGTGCTTGGCGATGCCTGCACGCGGCTGGTACGTGGCGCCCATGACGGGGTAGCGGATGTTGTCGCTGGTGTTCAGGATGGGGCAGAGTTCCTTGACCTGATCCGGTTCCAGCCACTCCGCGTCCACGCCGTTGAGGCGGTTAGCGCCAACACGGCGCATGCTCTCGCGGACATCGCCCAGGGTGTGGGCAAGGTTCATGACGCCGCGCTGGCTGAACAGGAAGTCGTACTCGAGCTCTTCAGGGAGGACTTCCCAGAGCTTGAGGGCGTGCTCATAGATGGCCGCGCTCTCGTCCCAAAGGTAGTTGGAACGGATGATGGTGGTGTTGCGGGCCATGTTTCCACCGGCCAGCCAACCCTTTTCAAGGATGGCGATGTTGGTCATGCCATGGTTCTTCGCCAGGAAGTACGCGGTGGCGAGGCCGTGCCCGCCGCCGCCAACAATCACGGCGTCGTAGCTTTTCTTCGGGTCCGGGTTGCGCCAGAGGAAGTCCGGGTGTTCGGGGAGGTGGTCTGCACTCACTTGGCTGCTCCAATCAGTTCTGCTTCGGTTTCGGATACGGCGCCATTGCCGTTGTTGGACAGGTGTGGGTACAGCGGGAACTTCTCCGCCAGGGCCGTCACGCGGTTGCGGAGTTCGACGGCGGTGGCATCGTCCAGGGTCACGTCACCTTCGGTGCCACCTGCTTCAGCGCCTGCTTTGGTGCCGCTGTTCGCTGCGGCGATCAACGCCGTCGCAATGATGTCCGAGACTTCCTTGAAGTCCTCAGCCTTGAAGCCGCGGGCGGCGAGGGCCGGGGTGCCGATCCGGAGACCGGAGGAAACCATCGGCGGGCGGGGGTCGAAGGGGACTGCGTTGCGGTTGACCGTGATGCCAATGTGGTGCAGTGTGTCCTCGGCCTGCTGGCCGTTGAGGACGGAGTGGCGCAGATCGGCCAGTACCAGGTGGACGTCGGTTCCACCGCTGACCACGGAGATGCCCGCTGCTGCTACGTCGTCCTGGAGGAGGCGCTGGGCCAGGATCTTGGAGCCTTCCAGGACGCGGACCTGACGTTCCTGGAACTCGGGCTCGGCTGCCATCTTGAAGGCAACGGCCTTAGCGGCGATGACGTGCTCCAGCGGACCGCCCTGCTGGCCGGGGAAGACAGCGGAGTTGACCTTCTTGGCGATCTCGGGATCGTTGGTGAGGATCACGCCACCGCGGGGGCCGCCGAGGGTCTTGTGGGTGGTGCTGGTGACAATGTGGGCGTGCGGCACCGGGCTCGGGTGCAGTCCTGCTGCAACCAGGCCGGCGAAGTGGGCCATGTCTACCATGAGGTAAGCGCCCACCAGGTCTGCAATGCGGCGGAATTCTGCGAAGTCCAGCTGGCGGGCGTAGGCGGACCATCCGGCGACGATTAGCTGCGGCTTGCTTTCGAGGGCCAGGCGCTCAACTTCGGCCATGTCCACGGTGTGGGTGTCCTCGCGGACGCCGTAGGGAACAACTTTGTAGAGCTTGCCGGAGAAGTTGATGCGCATGCCGTGGGTCAGGTGGCCGCCGTGGGCAAGGTTCAGGCCCATGATGGTGTCGCCCGGGGTGATGAGTGCGTGCATGGCCGAGGCGTTTGCCTGGGCGCCGGAGTGCGGCTGGACGTTGGCGAATCCTGCGCCAAACAGGGACTTCAGGCGGTCGATGGCCAGCTGTTCGATCACATCAACGTGTTCGCAGCCGCCGTAGTAGCGCTTGCCCGGGTAGCCCTCGGCGTACTTGTTGGTCAGCACCGAGCCCTGGGCTTCCATGACGGCCGTGGGGGCGAAGTTCTCGGAGGCGATCATTTCCAGCGTGGACTGCTGGCGGATGAGTTCCTGGGCGATCGCCTGATCGACCTCCGGGTCCGCCTGTGCAAGCGGGCGGATCAGCGGTTCAACCATGGTGTTCTCCTTCAAAGGCTTGTCTAGTGGCCGACTGTTAGGCAACTGATATATTAGAACTATTGTCATAGTATGTTGAAGATCACATGGTCGTCAACAGGTTCGCGGCAACTCGTCCGGCAGACTGGAAAAGCGACAACGGGAGAGAGTAATGAGCGCAGCACTGGAAGCACTGGAGTCCGCTCCGCAGGGCACGTCCCTGGCGGAGAACGCCTACCTACTGCTGCGCGATCGGCTCATCATGCTGGACATCAAACCCGGCGATCCCATCAATGACGGCCAAATTGCCCTGGAACTCGGGATCGGACGCACGCCAGTCCGCGAGGCCATCAAGCGGCTCGAAAGTGATCACCTCGTAGTCTCCTACCCCCGCCGCGGAACCTTCGCCACCGGAGTGGACATCACCCAGCTCGCCGAAGTCTCCGAGATCCGCGAACTCCTGGAACCCCTGGCCTCCCGGAAAGCCGCCCGCATGGCCAGCCCCGCCATGCGTTCCGAGCTCCGTTCCGTAGCCGCTGCCATCCGGGATCTTGAAGGCCAGGACAACTCCTCGCATGAACTCATGCGGTATGACATCCAGGTTCACCGGCTCATCTACAAAGCCTCCGCCAACGCGCACCTCGAAGACGTCCTGATCCGGTACGACAACCTTGCCACCCGCATCTGGTGCCACATGCTCGAGAAAATGCCTTCAGTGTCCGGCCACATTTCCGAGCACGCCGATTTGTTGACGGCCATTTCCGACGGCGACGAAGACCGCGCTGCCGAGCTCGCCCTGCACCACGTGGTCAGCTTCGAAGAGACCATCCGCAAGGTCCTCTGACCCCCACCGACCCTCTCTCACGTCCCGCGCCCTTGGGCGGGTCCCTCTCTCACTTCCCTGGCCGGCGGCGCCATCCTCTGCGCGCTCGGTCGTTCCTCCCTTAGACGCGCGCTGCCGGATGCCCCCGCTGGCCCGATGCTCTCTCACGTCCCGCGTGCTTGGGCCGGTCGCTCTATCATGTCCCGTGCCCTTGGGCGGGTCCCTCTCTCATGTCCGTGGCCGGTGGCGCCATCCTCTGCGCGCTCGGTCGTTCCTCCCTTAGGCGCGCGCTGCCGGATGCCCCCGCCGGTCCGATGCTCTCTCACTTCCCGGGTGCTTGAGTGAGGTCGCTCTATCGCCAATCTCGAGCTCTAGCTTCCGATCAATTCACGGCGTGACCCTCCCTGGACCTGCGTCGATGTCGGCGTCGGACTTTCTTCAAGAGAGTGATCGAGGGTTGGTGGGAAGGGGCCGGGATGTGATCGAGCGTCAAAAGGGTGGCGGATGCGCTGCCGGATGCCCCCTCCAGCTTGATGATCTATCACCTCCTGCGTGCTGTAGTGCGGTCGCTCTATCGCCAATCTCGAGCTCTAGCTTCCGATGAATTCACGGCGTGACCCGCCCTGGACCTGCGTCGGCGTCGATGTGGGCGTCGGACTTCCTTCAAGAGAGTGATCGAGCGTTGGGGGGAAGGGGCCGGGAGGTGATCGAGCGTTGGGGGGAAGGGGCCGGGATGTGATCGAGGGTTGGGGGGAAGGGGCCGGGATGTGATCGAGGGTTGGGGGGAAGGGGCCGGGATGTGATCGAGGGTTGGGGGGAAGGGCTTGGGAGGTGATCGAGGGTCGGCGGGAAGGGCTCGGGTTGTGATCGGGGGTCGGTGATTTGGCGATTAGCGCAACCCGTAATCACTCAGTGCAACAGCTATCAAATCTGCTGGCGCCGCCGTTTGGCAGTCGGCTCGCTAATTTAATTATCAAACCACCCCTTGACCGTGATCCACCGCACACATACTCTGGTGCAACAGCGTTGCGTTGAATGCAACCCCAATGATTTTGGTGGACACATGAGCAATGAATCCTCTGTGGCAGCCGAGCAGGTAACTCCCCAGGCCTCCGGTTCCACAACCAATCACACAGTCAGCAAGGACACTCGACGGCGAGTGGTCACTGCGAGTTTCATCGGCAACTTCGTCGAGTGGTTCGATTACGCGGTCTACGGCTACTTGGCCGGCGTGATCTCCACAGTCTTCTTCCCCGAGTCGGACCGTCAGACGGCGCTGCTTGCGACCTTCGGCGTCTTTGCCATCAGTTTCTTCGTCCGGCCCTTGGGTGGTTTCATCTGGGGCCACATAGGTGACAAGCTCGGCCGCAAGCAAGCTCTGAGCCTGTCAATCGTGCTGATGTCGGTAGCAACCTTCTGCATCGCACTGATTCCGGGCTACGCCACCATCGGCGTGATGGCGCCGATCCTGCTCCTCCTCGTCAGGGTGGTCCAGGGCTTCTCCGCCGCCGGTGAATACGCCGGGGCGTCCGCCTTCCTGGTGGAGTATGCGCCGCCGAACCGCCGCGGACTCTATGCCGCCGTCGTGCCTGCAAGTACCGCAGCGGGACTGCTGCTGGGCTCTTTGCTGGCGGCGCTTCTCAGCTCCATGCTCACTGCCGAGCAATTGGGCGATTGGGGTTGGCGGCTGCCGTTCCTGCTGGCTGCGCCGATGGGCTTGATCGGGCGGTACATCCGGACCAGGCTTGAGGACACTCCGGCCTTCCGGGAGTTGGCCGAGAAGGACAACAGCGTCAAGGCGCCGGCGCTGGCCATGTTCAAGACGTACCGGAAGCAACTTGTGATCGCCACGGGTGCGGTGCTGCTCAATGCCGTGGGCTTCTACGTGATCCTCAGCTACATGCCCACATACCTGTCTGAGGAGCTGGGCTTCGGAGCCACGGAATCGTTCCTTGCCACCACCATCGCTTTGGCCAGCTACATCGGCTTCATCTTCCTGACCGGTATTGCGTCGGACAAGTTCGGCCGGAAGCGGATGCTCCTCACGGCCTCGGTGCTGTTCATTTTCCTGACAGTTCCCGCTTTCATGCTCCTGGACACCCGCAACTTCCTGGTGATCGTCCTGGTGCAGATCCTGCTGGGCGGCATGCTCACGCTCAACGACGGTACGCTTCCGAGCTTCCTCGCCGAGCTTTTCCCCACGAAAGTCCGTTACACGGGGTTCGCGGTCAGCTTCAACCTCTCCAACGCCTTGTTCGGTGGCACCGCCCCCTTCATGGCCACCCTCCTGATTGGCATGACCCACAGCAAACTGGCCCCCGGCTGGTACCTCGTGGCCGCCTCCATAGTTTCCCTCATCGCAGTCCTGTTCGCGGCCGAGACTTCTAAGAAGCCTCTGCAGCAGGACTAGAACAACCCACCCATTGAAAGGAACCACCATGACCATCACCCAGAACGAGTCCGTCAACGACGTCGCCAAGCTCGAGCGCACCAAGGTCCTGAACAACGGGGAGAAAGTCTCGCTGACCTTCTCCGACGCCGAGTTCGAGCGTCGCCTTGCCGGCCTTCGCAGCATCATGGCCGAGAAGGACCTCGACGCCGTCATCCTCACCAGCTACCACTCCATCAAGTACTACTCCGACTTCCTCTTCACCTACTTCGGCCGTTCCTACGGCATGGTGGTGACCAAGGATGACACGGTCACCATTACGGCAAATATCGACGCCGGTATGCCTTGGCGCCGCAGCTATGGTGAGAACCTCGTGTACACGGACTGGCGCCGGGACAACTACATCCACGCCATCCAGGAAGTCCTGCGGACCCGCGGCATCAACGCCCGCCGCATCGGTGTGGAGGATGACTCCCTGCCGTTGGATAACCGCAACAAGTTCCAGGCCGCTTTCTCCGGTGCCACGCTGGTGGATGTCGCCCAGGCTGCAATGCGTCAGCGCATGATCAAGTCAGCCGAGGAGATCGCGGTCATCAAGCACGGCGCCCGCATTGGTGACCTTGGCGGCGAGGCCATCCGCAACGCCATCACTGCCGGCATCACCGAGTACGAGGTTGCCCTGATCGGCACCGAAGCCATGGTCCACGAGATCGCCCGGACCTTCCCCGACTCGGAAATCCGTGACACCTGGGTCTGGTTCCAGTCCGGCATCAACACCGACGGCGCACACAACTGGGCCACCACCCGGAAGATTCAGGAACACGACATCCTGTCCCTGAACTGCTTCCCCATGACCAGCGGCTACTACACGGCCCTGGAACGCACCTTGTTCTACGGCGAACCGGATGCCCGCTCCTTGGAGCTGTGGAACATCAACGTTGAGGTTCACAAGCGCGGTTTGGAGCTCATCAAGCCCGGGGCCGTCTGCAAGGACATCGCCGCCGAGCTCAATGAGATCTACATCAACCACGGCCTCCTGGCCAACCGCACCTTCGGCTACGGCCACTCCTTCGGTGTGCTCAGCCACTACTACGGCCGCGAAGCCGGGCTGGAACTCCGCGAAGACATCGACACCGTACTGGAACCGGGCATGGTGGTTTCCATGGAGCCCATGATCACAGTCATGGACGGGCAGCCGGGCGCCGGTGGCTACCGCGAGCACGACATCCTGGTGGTGGGCGAAGACGGAGCCGAGAACATCACCAAGTTCCCGTTCGGCCCCGAATACAACATCATCGGAGCCTAGGTGTTGCGGCCGGTGGGAGCAGTGCACGGCGCCCACCGGCCCAGCCCGCCCCGGTGGGGCGGACGTCGTCGAAATAATTCCAGCGAAATATAGTGAACCCATGACTCCCACTGAATCCAGCGACACTCCTGAAAACGGCACCAGCAACGGCGATAGCAAGAACACCTCGGTAATCGTCAACGCAATCGCCGTGCTCCGGAGCTTCACCGCGGACGAACCACTTCTGGGAGTTACGGAAATCGCGGGCCGGATTGGCCTGCACAAGAGCACGGTCTCCCGGATCCTGGCGACGCTGGAACAGGAGAACCTGGTGGAGCGCGACGTCGATTCGCGCAGGTTCCGTTTGGGGCTGGGGATGATCGCCATGGCGGGCCCCCTCCTGGCGGAACTTGAAGAGCGTCGCGTGGCCTACCCGGTACTGCGCGAGCTGACCGAACGCACGGGCGAGACCAGCGCGCTCATGGTGTGGAACGGCGTCGAGTCCATGTGCGTGGAGCAGATTCCCAGCCGGCACCAGGTCAAGCACCTTGCGCCACTGGGGGCTCGCTACAGCGAGGCACTGAGCTCTTCAGTTCAGGTGTTTCTGGCAGAGGAAAACAAGGACCGGGTGCGTCAACTGCTGCGAAGTGGTGCGATCACCCTTCCCGGCCTGGGTGATGACTCCGTGGAGGCCTATTTGGGCCGACTGGAAGAATCGGCACGGCGCGGATGGACCGTGAACTTCGGGGAAACGTCCATTGAAGAAGTGGGTGTGGCCTCCCCGGTCTACGATCACCGGGGCGACATTGTTGCTTCGGTGCTGATCCCTGCGCCCAAATTCCGTGTTTCGCAGGACACGCTTACCAGCTTGGGGGAAGCGTGTGCCGAGGCGGCGGCCAAGGTCACCACGCGCCTGGGTGGACGGGCTCCGCGCTGAGCCGCGTTTCGAACTATGCCGGGAAACGCCGTCGAGATGGCATTTGATGACCATCCCAGGCTGGATCTCTGTCACTTAGTGGCGCCCCGGAGTCATCACTGCCTCCGGGGATGAATATGCTGGCTTCTAGGTGGAGATCGCCCCCGCCGAAGGCTTATCGCCAGATTCCGATGTCAGCCGTGGATAGTCTGGCTGGCATGGAACGAACACTAAGAGTTGTCCGGCATTGGGGCGCACCTGCGGCGGCTGCTATCTTCTTTGTGCTGTGGTGCGTGGGGGAAGCCGGTCGGATGGGGCCTTGGCCCGGGTTCTACTGGCCGGGTCTCATACCTCTGCTCGTGATGACGGCAGTGATCGCAACTGCGACGTGGAAACCCTACCTCTCCTTGGGGCTGACGGCTGCCTTGCTGCTCGGGCAACTTGTCCACATCATCCCCGCCATGTTGGCGAACCATTGGGCCATCTACCTCGGATCGTTCATTGCCATGGGGTTCATCATGTGGACCGGCAGTAAGAGTCAGAGACTATGGACGGCTGCCTCTAATGTGGCCTTTGCGACCGCAATGACGTTCATGATGATCTCCTGGCGCTACGGCAATGGAGTTGGCTGGTTCATGCCGCTCCATCACGGAGACTCATTTGCATTTCGGATTTACGGTTGGCAGTTGCTGAGCACCCTACTGCTAGTGGCCGCGGCTTGCGGAACACTAGGTATCTTGGCGGCTCTCTATGAAGACCGAAGGCTCCAGACGCAGGCCCGCGCACTGGCGCAAGCGAGCCTCAAGGAGACGGAAGTTGAACTCATCGTAGAACAGGAACGCACCAGGATCGCCCGCGACCTCCACGATGTGCTGGCCCATTCCCTGGCTGTTATTGCTGCACAAGCGGACGGTACAAGGTATATGAGCAGCGCTCAGCCGAAGCCTGTCCTAGATGCGTTGGAAAACATTGCGGTATCTGCCAGGCACGCTTTGGTTGACGCGCAACGGGTCATTGAAGGGGTCCGGGAGGACGGCATGGTGACCCCGCAGCCACGGATCAGCGACATCGGCCCGCTCATGGAAAGGATGCGGCGAGGCAACCTCACCATTGAGCAGAGTGAAAGCGGTGTACCGGTTGAATTGGGTGCAGGGCAGCAGCTGGCAGTTTTCAGGATCGTTCAGGAATGCCTCACCAACGCACTGAAGCACGGGGGCCGAGGGACTGCAGTCCGGGTGCACTTCGATTGGAGCGGCCCGGGTTTGACACTTCACACTTCCTCCGAGCTGCCGGCGTCCGTTCCGTTGGGGGAAACGGACGCCGGGCATGCCAGCAATAGGACTGGACGGGGCATACCTGGCATGCGTGAGCGTGCGCATCTGGCTGGCGGCTGGTTGACGGTGGGGCCCGACGGCGAGCACTTCAGGGTGACAGCATTTCTTCCCTATGGGATAACCGGAGGCGGGGCAGCCGCGGGCGGTTTGCAGGTCATTAGTCAGCCTTCCGGGAAATTGGTGGACTTAGGAGAACGGACCCCGGCAGCAGGGGCGGCGGACCATGGTTGATTCGGCGTCGCCCATTTCTGTGGCGCTGGTTGATGACCAGCCCTTGTTCCGGGCGGGTATCAGGATGCTGGTGGAAAGTCAGTCGGACTTATTGATGGCGTGGGAAGCGGACGACGGCGGCCACGCGGTTGCACTGGCGGCAGCACAGCCGCCTGACGTCATATTGATGGACCTCCGTATGCCGGTCATGGATGGCGTTGCCGCCACCAAGCAAATCTGGGATGCAGCCGTGCGGGACGGTGCTGAAAAACCAAAGATCATCGCCTTGACCACCTTCAACCGTGACCAGGCTGTGGTGGATGCCGTCCAAGCGGGAGCAAGCGGATATTTGCTCAAAAGTGCAGAGCCCGAGTTTCTGTTGGCGGCAATCAGGACAGTCCACTCCGGGTACTCGGTCATCGCACCCGGATCAGTACATGACCTGTTTCAGCACGCTGCACGGACAGTTCCTGTTGCGGTTCCGGATCTTTCGGTACTGGAGCCGTTGTCTGCGCGGGAACGGGATGTCTTCTTATTGGCGGCCAAGGGGTTGAGCAACGGTGCCATGGCGGAAAGCTTGTTCGTATCCGAGGCCACAGTCAAGACGCATTTGCGCAGTGTCCTCACAAAGCTTGGAGTTGGAACGCGGCTGCAACTGGTGTCGTTCGCTTACGAGCACCGGCTGCTCGGATAGTGGCGCGGCGCGCGCTAAGCAGCGCGCCGCGCTGAGCCGCAAACCGCCGTCGAGCAGGCCGCGGGAGAAACGAAACGGCGGCCGTCCCCTGAAGGGAGCGGTCGCCGTCGTCTGTTCACCAACGTGCGGAAGGCGCTTACATCTTCCGGCGCGCGGGGGCCTCGTCCATTGCATCCCTACCCAGCCAGGCGCCGAGTCCGATCATGGCAACGCCAAGGATCAGGTGCAGCCAGTTGTCAGCGGTGTTGAACGGGACAAAGTTGGCGCCTGTTCCCTGGTTGATGACCAGGCCGTAGATCCAAAGAACGATGTACACGGCGCCGCCGCCGATGAGGAACAGGCGGGCCATTCGAGCGTTCCTTGCCATGGCCAAGCCGGCCGCGCCAAACAGCAGATGAACGATGTTGTGGAGTATGGACACTTGGAAGACTCCAAGCAGCATGGCGCCGGATTCATGTCCCGCAAAGGTCATGGCGCCGTAATTGGTGGTGATTCCCGGGATAAAGCCCAGGACGCCAACCAGCAGAAATACAATGCCAACGCCCATGGCGGTGTTGCGAAGTGTCAACCCCATCATGTGGTGGTGTTCGGCGGGGTGCGAAGCGGTGGTCATCAAGTCCTCCCTTTCACGCTGTTAACCGGCTCTTCTCATGGAGAGCCGGCCTGCGGCAAGGGGTGTCGCGAAAACCTTGCCGACGCCGCCATAATACTCCTGAATTGCCCCTGATAGCAGGGGATGGGCCCAGTTCAGCGGCGGTTAGCATGGATTTATGAGCCAAGCTCCCCACGGACGCGTGCACACGATCTTCCACGACACCCGCGATCTCTCTCCTTTTCGCGAGGGCTACGTTCGCACGCCGGTGCGCGGACTTACGGACGGCGTGAATGACGTGCTTTCCGGGGTGCTCAGTGGACGGGACCACGCGCGGTTGACCGTGACCGGGAATGTTCCCCGGTTGAAGATGCTGTCCTCCAAGACGGCCAAGGCCATGCACGAGGCCGTCTTCGCCTCCACGGAACCGGACCGGCTCCTTGCCTTCGGCCGTTCGAATCCTGGATGGGCGGGCCTGTGTCACGTGATGGCCGGGTTGCTTGCGTACAAGCATGGCGGGTTCCTGCGGGCTTCGGAGCTGCTGCAGCGCGGCTTAACAACCAGGATCGACGACGACGCCAGCCAGTTCTCGTCTCTGTACCTGGGGCAGGTGGTCACCAAAGTTGAGGTGGCCGAACGCATCGAGGTTCCGGTTTTGTTCAGTGAGGAATCCGTGTTTTTGGCGATGTCCCATTGCCTCCGGGAGATGGGAATGACTGAGGCGGCGTTGGAAGCGGTGGTGACGTTGCCGCCGTCGTTGCCTTCTGCATTGGCGCGCTGCACGGCCGCGTATTCCTTGGAGCGGCACCGCGATGTGGTGCTGTGGACCGAGGGTTTGTTGAACACGGACGATCTCTCGGCAGCGCTCCTGTTAATACGTGCGAGGTCGCAGCGGGCTCGGGGTGACTTTGATTCTGCGCAGGTGGCTTTGAAGGAAGTCCTTCGGCGCAGGAAAACCAATCTGGCGTTGAAGAATGATGCGCTTACGGACCGGGCATTGCTGGCGCTGGACCAGGGCCGGCGTACCCTCACGCCGCGGTCCAAGCGCCCGGCACCCCCTGCGGAGCTGGAGACCATGGAAGTCATCCGAAAGGACGCCGAGATGCGGCGCCTTTGGGAGAACGATTTCCGGCAGTTGGGCGGCGAGTAGAAAACCATTGTGTCCTGCGGAGCATGGGCGTAGTCTCGTAATCAACCAATCAATTGATCAAGTATCTAGTTGATCAAGGGTTGGTATCAGGAAAGGGAAATGCGGGAATGGAACACGATCCCCCTGGTCCGGAGAATCCGGATCCAGGCGGTCTTGATAGGGCCTTCATGGCTCTGGCCGATCCGGTAAGGCGGGCCATGGTGGCCCGGTTGTCCCGGGGAGACGCCACGGTCAATGAGCTCGCTGAACCATTCGCCATCACCAAGCAGGCGGTTTCCAAGCACATACAGGTCCTGGAGCATGCGGGATTGGTAACCCGCTCCCGCGACGCCCAGCGAAGGCCGGTCCATCTGGACGCAGCGGCCTTGGAGCGGTTGACCGCATGGATTGATCAGTACCGGCTGATTGCCGAGTCGCGCTTCAGGCGGCTGGATCAGCTGCTGGCCGCCGGCGTCGACCATCAAGAACAAGAAAACCCGGCAAAGAAGAAAGAGGCACCACAATGAGCAATCCAACAACAATCACCGCTGAGGATGGCGTCCCGTTCGTGGAGACAGTCCGCGAATTCGATGCCCCGGTCAGCGCCGTCTTCAAGGCCCACGTAGACCCGGACCTGTTGTCCAAGTGGCTGGGCCCGCGAAGCACGTCCATGAACGTCACCGAGTACAACGCGTTGACGGGCGGAAGCTGGCGCTACGAGAACGGGGACACGGGCAACGCCTTCTCCTTCCGCGGGGTCTTCCATACGGTGGAGACGGATTCGTTGATCATCATGACCTTCGAATTCGACGGCGCCCCCAACCAGGTGGGCCTGAGCACCACCACGTTCCAGGAAATCGATGGCCGTACAAGGATCGTTGCCCACGAGGTCTACCCCACGGTGGAAGCGCGGGATATGGCCTTGGCAACGGGCATGAACTACGGAGTGGAGGAGGGCTACGAGCGCCTGGACGAGTTGCTGGCCGGCTGAGGCCTAGGCGTTCAGCAGCAGCGGGACCAACTGCTCAGACAGCAGCACTGTCCCGAGCCCGATCATGATGATCCCGCTGACCAGGGTAACCACGCGTGCCGCACCCGGCCGGGAAGCAAGCAGCTTCCTGGACGTCAATGCGACCGCTGTGTAGACCAACCCGGCAAGAATGACGAAGGTCAGGCCCAGCAAGCCTGATTGGATCGGAACCGGCAGTGCGGCATCGGGGCTGACGAACTGCGGCACCAGCGCCACGAAAAAGAGCAGCCCCTTGGGGTTGATGCCGCTGGTGCCCACGCCCTGGAGGAACGTACGGAGCTGGTTGCCGGACTGCACGACGCCGCCTTCCGCACTAAAACTCGCCCCTCGCCACGAGCGGACGGTCGTTGCGCCGAGCCAGAGCAGGTAGGCAGCTCCCGCGATAGTCAGCCAGCCAAGCAGTCCCGGCACTCCGGCCAGGAGAGCTGCCAATCCCGCCACCATCAGCAGAGTGTGAATGACATAGCCGCTGCACAGGCCAGCAACGGCAGGGACAAAATTGCGCTGCTTGAGTCCGGCCGAGATTGAGTAAGCCCAGTCCACGCCCGGCGTGCACGCCAAACTGACGGCAACGATCATGAAGGCAAAGAACAGCTGCGGGTTCACGTTTTCTCTCCAGTGCTAGATGGTAGGAAAACTCTAGGGAAAATCTGCCCATAAGTGTTCGCCTTTTTAGCTCCCAAATGCCCTTTGTGAGTAAAATTCTTGCGTGATTGATGGAATTGATAGAAGTATCTTGCGCCACCTCAAAGAAGATGGCCGGATGACTGCAACTGCGCTCGCCTCCAAGGTGGGTTTGACCGTGGCTCCTTGCCACAGGCGGCTCCGCGATTTGGAGTCCTCGGGGGTGATTCGCGGCTACCGGGCGGACATCGATCCTGCTGCGGTGGGCCTCGGGTTCGAGGCCATTGTTTTTGTCACCCTCAAACAGGTGGAACGGACCATCATGGCGGAGTTCGAGGATCGTGTGACCGCGAGCCCCAACATCGTGGAGGCGCAGCGGCTTTTCGGATCCCCCGATTATCTGCTCAAGGTCATCGCCGCAGATCTTCCGGCGTATCAGCGCTTCTACGACGACGAACTCGCTGCTCTTCCAGCCGTGGAGCGGCTCACGTCAACGTTGGTGATGAAAAACCTGAAGACCAACATCGGCCCACCGGTCTAGGCCCGCGCTACTCAGCCAGCAAACCCGTTGTCCGGTACGGGATCACTTCGCGCAGGAACATGCTGGTGGACGTACGGACAATCCCAGGGCATAGGCGGATCTCCTCGGAGACCCTGTACAGATCATCCGGGCTCTTGGCCACCACCCTGATGATGAGGTCCGTATCGCCGGCCGGGGCATGGCATTCAAGGACTTCCGGGATGTCCCGCAGGGCAGCGATGGCCTCGTTCAAGTGACTCTGATCCAGCTCGGCACTCACGGCGGCAGCCACGCCTCGTCCCAAAGCCGAAGGCAGGACCCGGCTGCTGTTGGGACGAAGAGCTCCGGACGTAGTCATCCTTTCCAAGCGCGACTGAACTGTTCCGCGAGCCAGGTGCAGTTTTTGGGCCAGCACCATGATGGGAACGCGCGGGTCCTCGTCCAATGCGGCGAGGATCCGGCGGTCCGTGGCATCCAGTTCCTGCAAAATGACCACTTCCTGCCTAAGTTTCCAGACCAGACTAGTCAGATCGACCAATCATTACGATGTCCGTTGCACCAACTGTATGCCTTCTGCTCAAATGGCGACAACGAAGCAGTCCGGAGGCTACCGCCGAAAACTGCAGGCAACAGACACCCGGAACACCACCCGGAGCTCTGCAGAAGTTTCCCGCAAGGAAGCAGCCGCTGATTGACTCTTGTTCACAGCATTGTCATTCTGCACCCGCCCCTTCACCGGGGCGCCACAGCAAGAGCCCCTGAGCTACCGGATCGTTGCGGTAGCTGAGGGGCTCTTGTGGTTGAAGGACAAGTTGCGGGCCTCCAGTGCCGGAGGAATAGGGTTGGATCATGACTTCCGCCGGACGCTTCGCCCCGAGCCCCTCCGGCGAACTGCACGTGGGCAATCTTCGCACCGCCATCCTCGCCTGGCTGTTCGCCAAGTCCAGTGGCAGGGATTTCCTGCTGCGCGTCGAGGACTTGGACCGGGCAAGGTCCGGCGCTGAAGCGGAGCAGCTCCGCGATCTGCAGGCAGTGGGCGTGAGGTGGGACGCCGCCGTCGTACGCCAGACTGAACGGGCGGCGCTGTATGACGCAGCGATTAGCCGCCTCACAGCCGAAGGCCGCACCTACGAGTGTTTTTGCACGAGGCGCGAAATCCAGGAAGCGCCGTCCGCGCCGCACGCTCCGCAGGGCGCCTATCCCGGGACGTGTCGCCGGCTTTCGGACGCCGAACGGGAGATCCGTCGTGCGAGCCGTCCAGCCTCCATCCGCTTGAAGTCGGAGGTTTCGGAGTGGGCTGTTGAGGACCAGTTGCACGGCAATTATGTGGGTGTCGTGGACGACTTTGTGCTCCGCCGGAACGATTCCGTTACCGCCTACAACCTCGCTGTAGTGGTTGACGATGCCGCCCAGGGCATTGACCAAGTGGTGCGCGGTGATGACCTCCTCCCGTCCACCCCGCGGCAGGCCTACCTGGCCACACTTCTCGGGCTGCCGGTGCCCGAATACGCCCACGTTCCGTTGGTGGTGAACCACGACGGCGTCAGGCTGGCAAAGCGCGATGGTGCCGTCACGCTGGGCGACCTCGCCGCCGTCGGAATTACCTCCGAACGGGTCCGTGACCTCGTCCTTGAGTCGCTCCAATTGCCCGCAGGAACCTTGGATGAGGCCCTGCCGCACTTCACCCCCCGGAACGTGCCGAAGGAGCCTTGGGTGTGGAAAACTCCCCGGGTCTGAGCGGGCCACCGCGTAGGCTGTCTGGATGCAGTCACAGCTGATCGCCCCAGGTTTTGAGCCCGTCGCCGAGCTCTTCGGCAGTTTCCTCGCCCAGGATCCTGACTACTCTGCGCAGGTTGCCGCGTACCATCGCGGCGTCAAAGTCCTGGAACTCAGCGGCGGTCCGCACATACGCCCCGATTCCGTGACGGGCGTCTTCTCCTGTTCAAAGGGCATGGCAGGGCTGGTCATGGCGTTGCTCGTCCAGGACGGCCAGCTGGATCTTGACGCGGAAGTCATCAAGTACTGGCCGGAATTCGGAGTGGAGGGGAAGTCCTCCGTGACGGTGGCCCAGCTTCTGTCCCATCAGGCCGGGCTCTTGGGAATTGAGGGCGGCCTGACCCTGCAGGAGGTCAATAATTCCGAACTCGCGGCCGCCAAGCTCGCCACACTTCCGCCGTTGTGGAAGCCCGGCGCGGCGTTCGGATACCACGCACTGACCATCGGGATCTTCATGGAGGAGCTGTGCCGCCGCATCACCGGCTCCACGCTGCAGGAGGTTTTCGAGCAACGCGTCCGTGCAGTAACAGGGGCGCACTTCTACTTGGGCCTGCCGGACTCGGAAGAGGAGCGCTTTGCCCCGTTCCGTTGGGCCGCCGATCCTTCGTGGCCGTGGGTGGACCCTGCCAGCCACTTCGGACTGGCCGCCAACTCGTCGGTGGGTGACATCCTGGATCTGCCCAACATCCGGGAAGTTCGGGCAGCCGGGTTGAGTTCGGCGGCGGGCGTGGCCAGCGCGGAAGGCATGGCACGGGTTTATGCCGCGGCGCTGACGGGGCTGGCGGGTGAGCCTGCCGTCCAGCCCCTCCTGACCGAAGAGACCATCCGTACCGTGTCCGCTGAGCAGGTCTTCGGGATCGACCGCGTCTTTGGCGAGACCGGCTGCTTCGGCACCGTTTTCATGAGGTCCCATGCGCGGATGCCTTTCGGCAGCTACCGTGCATTCGGGCACGACGGCGCCAGCGCATCTTTGGGGTTCGCGGACCCTGTGTATGAACTCGGCTTTGGATACGTGCCGCAGACGGCCGAGCCCGGGGGAGTAGGTTGCAGGAACTTCCGGCTGAGTGCGGCGGTGCGGGAAGTGATCGCTGGGCTCGCTGATTAGTGGGGCTGCGGTTTTGTGGGCTCGCTGATTAGTGGAGCTGCGGTTTAGTGGAGCTGTGCGGCGCTAACCCTGAGCGGCCGGCACTCCGGTGACCATTCCCACCCAGAGGGTGTCCGTGGTGGCGGTGATGACATCCTCCACGGAGGTCCCCTCCAAGTGTCCGCCTGCTGCCAGGAGGGCTGTGCCGTGAAGGCTGACGAAGCACACCATGGCCAATGTTTCCGGGTTGCCGGCGGCAAGCACGCCAGCCTCTTGGGCTTCGGCGATCATGGCCTGGGCAACATGGATGCTCTGCACCCCGGTACTTCGCAGTTCCTCGCTGGAATCGGGGTGGTGCTTGGTGGCGTACATGACCGTCAGTAGGGCGGGGTGCTCAACAGCGAAGTCAACGTAGGCCGTTCCCACATTAACGAACCGGCCCCTGAGGTCGCCGCTGGACTGGGCAGCGTCCTGGATGCGGCTGTTCATTGTTTCGAAACCAGCCAGAGCCACGGCGTCGATCAGGGCTTGTTTGTCGCGGAAATGCTTGGCGGGGGCACCATGGCTGACGTTCACATCCCGGGCCAACTGGCGGAGGGAGAGACCCTCCACGCCGGCTTCTTCGATGGTTTCCATGGCTCGTTCCAGGAGGGCTTCCCGCAATTTGCCGTGGTGGTAGGGCTGGTCATTCATAGCTCAAGTCTAGGTCAAAGTAGTCGTTGACAACAATGTAGACACTGCCTACCATGTAGACAGCGACTACATTTTTCCGTACCGAATGATTGGATTTAGCCATGACCATGGTCTACTCAGGAACCACTGCCCTCATCACCGGTGCCAGCTCCGGTCTCGGCGCCGAGTTCGCCGGCCAATTCGCCGCCCGCGGGGCAAACCTGGTCCTGGTGGCCAGGCGCGCTGATCGTCTGGAAGAGTTGGCTCAGGACCTGCGCACCCGTCACGGCGTCAGCGTCACTGTGCTCCCCATGGATCTTGGGCGGGCAGGAGTGGGACGCGAGCTTTTCAGCGAACTTTCCGCCCGGGGAATCTCCGTGGATACGCTGATCAACAACGCCGGGTTCGGTACCCACGGCCCGCTGGTGGAAGAAGACCCGGATACCATTGCCAGCGAGATCTCCTTGAACGTGGCTGCCCTCGTGGACATCACCCGGGCCTTCCTGCCGGGACTTCTCGGATCCGGCAAGGGTGCGTTGTTGAATGTCGCCAGCACCGCTGCCTTCCAACCCATTCCAGGCATGGCCGTTTACGGCGCCACCAAAGCCTTTGTCCTGAGCTTCACCGAAGCAGTAGCCCACGAAACCAAAGACGCCGGGCTCAACGTCCTGGCACTGTGCCCCGGAGCCACGCGCACTGAGTTCTTCGACGTCCTTGGCGGGCAGTCCGCAGCGGTCGGCAAAATGCAGACCTCGGAACAAGTAGTGGGAACTGCCCTCAAAGCATTGGACCGAAAGGACACACCCGGCAGCGTGGTTTCGGGTTGGGTCAACAGGGTCACGGCAGGTTTCGCCCAGCGTCTGCCGAGGGCTGTTACCGTGGCAATCGCTGCGCGGGCTGTCCAGGACTGGTAGAGCGGGAGCGCTGGTGGGCCGGTGTCGCGCGGCTCGGAACAACGGATAGCCTGAGGGGGAGGACCGGCTTCCATCGGTCCCTCTTCAAAGCCGGAGGCCAATGTGACCGAACCACGTTTTACCGTAGAGACTGCCCGGGTTTTGGCGGAGGTGGCTCACAACCGGCAGAAGGACAAACTCAAGCGGCCCTACTGGGAGCATGTCCTCGCCGTGGGAGACGCGCTCGCCGACTTCGATGACGACATCCAGATCGCCGGCTACCTCCACGACATCGCCGAGGACACCCCCATCACCCGGCAGGCGCTGCTGGAAATGGGTGTGTCCGAGCGCGCGGTGGACACCATTGAACGCGTCACCCGGCGCTTCCATGAAGACCCGGATGATTACGACGCCGGCATCCGTTTCGTCGCGGAGGACCACGACGCAACGTTGGTGAAAATCGCGGACAACGCCCACAATTCCCTGCCCGAGCGGGTGCGTGCCTTGGCCGAAAAGTGGCCGGACAAACCGCCCGTAACCCGCTACGCCGATGCCCGGCCTGTCCTGTACACAGCTGTTCCCCGCGAAGAGGTACGGATGATCCTGGAACGGATCAACCCGTACCTGCTCCGGGAGTTGGACGAAATCTCCCCGGAGTAGGAAGTTCCACCCGAAAATTTTCTTCTCCTGTGCGACACACTTGAGCCTGTGGGGGACAGGTACAACACATGAGAGACATTTCGCTTGCTTTGGAGAGGGAGTCCCGGTTTCGACTCCTCTACGAAGAGGTATATCCGGACCTCCACCGGTTCGTTCAGCGTCGGGCTTTTCCGGATCACGCCGATGATGTGGTGGCTGAAGCCTTTCTCGTAGTTTGGCGCCGCTTTGATGAACTGCCGCGGGAGCCGGACAACGCGCGGGCTTGGATATTCGGTATCGCCCGGAATTTCCTACTTAACGCGCAGCGCGGTGAGATTCGGCGCAGAGCTCTGGGCGTGCGATTGGCAGAAGCAGCGAGAGCCTGTCAGCCCAACGACAGTTCCGAGCTTGCCTCTGGCCGTGTGGACCTCGAAAGAGCATGGCGCTTGCTGTCCGACGTCCATCAGGAAGCGCTAGCACTCTCTGTCTTCGAAGGGCTTAATGCGACCCAGGCATCAGTTGTCCTGGAGATATCGCCCGTGGCTTTCCGGCTCAGGCTAAGCCGGGCACGCAGAGCACTTCGGATGCTCCTGGAGCACACACCCCAGGCACGCAGTGCCGCGGCTGAATTGGTAAGGAGCGCAACATCATGAGTGTTAACCGACAGTTGGACACCCTCTTGGAAACACTGGACGCGGCGGATGGCAGCAAAATCGACCGGGTTCGGGCGGACGCTGACCTGCACCGGATCCTGGTATCAGCGCCGTCGCAACCAGCCCTCGGCCAGGCTGACCCTAGGCGGGTCAAAACGAGGCCGCGAACAGTTCGCAGGCTCGCAGTACTGGCTGGTTCGGTGGCCGCAGTGACCCTGGGCATGATGACTCTGCCCCCGCTGTCCGGTGGTGATCCGGCCTTTGCTACCTGGACCGCCGTTCCTTCGGGAATGACGGAACGGGAACGATTGGCGGCTGCTGACGATTGCAGGGAGTCCAAAAAGGACGTAGGCGGCGGCATGTATTCGGATGATCTGGCCGGTGCGGAGCTCGCCATTTCCGAAAAGCGGGGTGCTTGGACAACTGTGGTGCTTACGGGAGGAGACGGGTTCTCGGCGTTGTGCATTACTGAGGATTCCTCCCACCTCTTTGGCAAGAGCAGGACCGGCTCAGTGGGGCGGGCTTTGGAAGGCGTTGCCCTTGGACCTCGGGAACTGAAAGCAACAGGTCTGGGCGTTGGCACCATGGGTGCTGGAGATATATCGATGGCCGAAGGAGCCGCTGGCGCCGACGTCAAGGACGTTGTGTACAAAAGCGGGAGCCAAGGCGACGTAGCTGCCACGATCTCTAAGGGGCGATTCGCTCTTTGGCTGCCGGGTGACGATATGAGGGATTACCCGCCAACCGGTGTGGAAGTCACGGTCACGTATGGGGACGGCACTAAGGCCACACAACGGCTTACTCTTTGAGGCTTGTGAGGCCTGCTCTGCAGGGTTTGGGTGCGTTTTAGGGTGCAGAGCAGGCCGCGCAACGCGTGGGCCTTTGCCCGCAGCTAGCCCGCGGCGCTTTCCAACCGGCGAAGGGCAGCAGCCCGGCCCACGTGTCCCCGGCGTTCGTCGTAGGCAATGGACAAGCCCAGGACCACCATCATGACCAGCATGCACACGGGTACGGACGTGCCCGCAGCGGCCAGGGCAATGCTGGACGCCAAACCCAGCACCACCAGTGTGGAGCTTATGAAATGATCCCGGTCCACGCCGAGCAGGATCCCGTACAGCGTGCTGAGCGAAACCTTGAACAGAATGACGGGAATGGCGATCGAGGCCACGGCAGCGGCTGCGGGGATGCTGGTTTCATGGTCAATGAAGTAGGCGGCCACGTGCAGCCCCGCACCAGTGGCGGCAATGGCTGCAAAGACCGGCATGTGCCCATAGCCGAACACCCATGAACGATGCCGCTGAACGTGCAATGCCGGGCCTGAGGGCAGGATGAAGTAAATCCACCACATGGCGAACGCCAACCCCGTCCCACTCAAACCCACCAAGGCCGCATCCAAGGACCAGCCGTGGGTTGCCACGATGGCGCGGAGGGTCTCAATCGCCCCGATGAGGCACTCACCCAGGGCAATGATGGCCAACAGCCCGTAGCGTTCAGCGATGTGATGAGCGTGCCACGGAGTGCGGATGTTGCGTTCCGCGAAGTAGGGTGCCGACATTTCCATGATGAACAACGGAGCGGCCATGAGGAAGGTGGTGAGCACGTTCGCATCCACCAGGAGCACAGCGACCCAGCCGACCTGGACGATCGACACGTACTTCGCGTACCGCAAACAGGTCTCCCGGCGCTCGGGGTCCTGCCGGGCGGCGCGTAGCCACTGGAAGATCAGGGCCACCCGCATGACGATGTAGCCGAGCACCATGGTGAAGTTATCCACGTGCTTGCCCTCGATGATGGAGTGGAACACCGGCTCGATCCCCATGGCCAGGATCAGGACACCCACCATTTGCACCATGGTGACGGCACGGAACACCCAATCGTCGGTGTCGTAAGCGCTGGCGAACCAGGTGAAGTTGATCCATGCCCAGATCACGGCGAACATGGCGAAGGAGAAGGCCAGGAGCCCCGGCCAGAAATGCGCCTCTGCCACCGCGTGGGCGAATTGGTTTCCGGCCACACCGAATGCGATGACAAAGGTCAGGTCGAAGAAGAGCTCCAGCGGAGTTGCGGTGCGGTGCTTTTCGTGGGGATCACGGCCGCCCATGCGTGAGAGGGCATGGCGAAGGGGATTCGAGGACATGGCTCAAAGATTACCTTTGCCCCGGGCCTCCATGCCGATATCACCGTAATGCGTCGAGTTCGCGGGAAAGCGGCAAGATCGCACGGAGATTTGCGGCGACCCCGCAGCGTTCCCGCGAACTCGCGGAAGAGGCAGGGAGAGGAAGGCTAAACCCGCCCCAGGACGTCGATATCCTCAAGGAAATCCTGGTGCACCTCGGGACTTACGGTGGTCCGGGTATCCCCGATCGCGTCGAGGTAGTCCTGGGTGGTTGGACCCTTCCGCCCGTTTGCACCAGCCCCGCCCGAAGCAGCATCGTCGTCGTACACCGCTTTTTCCAGAGCCCGCTGGGAGGCGCTGCGCGCTGCGAACTCGATATCCGCAGGGGAGAAGCCTTCCGTACGTGCCACCAGCTGGGCGATGTCCACCGAGTCCACCACCGTAGCCGGGATGAAACGCTGCCACATGGCTTCGCGCGCGTGGACGTCGGGGAGGCCGATGGGGATGACGTAGTCAAAGCGGCCGTGGCGCAGGAACGCGGTGTCCAAGGCTCGGATGAAGTTGGTGGCGCACACCAGCAAACGGCCGGGCTGTTCGCGGAAGGCCGGGATGATCTTGAGGAGCTCGTTGGTGACGCCCTGCAATGGCGACGGCGGATCGCCCGCACGCTGTGAGGCGATCTCCTCCACTTCGTCGATGAACACCACGGCGTGCTCCAGCTCGGCAATTTCCAGGAACGTCTCGCGGAGCGCCCCTGCCAAGCCCTTGGGATCAGCGGCCAAACGGGACGGGAAGACCTCCACGAACGGCCACTCCAGCCGCGAAGCGATTGCCTTGGCAAAGGTGGTCTTGCCCGTGCCGGGCGGACCGAAAAGGACCACTGCCCGCGGCGGGACCACTCCGTATTCATCGGCAAGGTCCGCCTCAGCCAGGGGAAGTACCAGCCGGCGTTCCAGCAGTTCCTTTTCGCGGCGCATGCCAGCCACGTTCTCCCACAGGTCCCGGGCGAGGATGCGTCCGCCCAGCAGGCCCAAAGCGCCAAGTTCCTGCCGTTGCACTGGGATGGTCCGTTCGAAATAGCGCAGGTTCTTCTTCACCACAAAGCCGCGGCCGAGGAACGCTTCCACCCGCGTTTCTGTTTCCGGCATGAGCGCGGAGAGTTTATTGAGGCCATGCGGTGCCATGCGGTTCTCGACGGCGGACAGCAGCGAGGTGCCGATGCCCTTGCCTCGGAACTCCGTCAGTGTGGCCAGGAAGACGATCCAGCCCTGATCGTGAGCGGCTCGGCCGACCGCGGCACCCACCACCTGATCACCCTGCACCGCCACCACAGCGTGGTCCTTTTCGCAGGACGCCAGGACCTCGGACAGCGCGTACACCGGCTCAACACCGTCTGCCTTGAGGGACTCCCAGAGATGCAGGATGCCGTCCAAATCGGACGAGTGGAAGTCCCTGATGCGCCAGTTGCTCATGGCCGTATCTCCTGAGTTTGCTAAGTGAATCGCCGTTGATCTCTTGGAGTTGAGCATAGGCGAAGCACCGCTGCAGGAGGTTGCGGTCCAGTTGCGTTACGAAACAGGGGCGTTAGGACAACCGGCTACTGGACCGGGCGCAGCCGCAGACCCTGCATCCCGCCGTCCACCGCCAAGGAGGTTCCCGACGTCGAGCCTGATAGCGGACTGGCCAGATATGCGACGGCGCCCGCCACCTCTGCAGCGTCTACCAACCGGCCGTGGGGTTGCCGGGCGTTGAGGGCCGCGCGCTCGCCGGCGGGGTCCGCGGCCGAGTCCAGCAGGCGCCCCACCCATGGCGTGTCAGCCGTGCCCGGGTTGACGCAGTTGACCCGTATGCCCTCACGGATGTGGTCCGCGGCCATGGCGAGCGTCAGCGACAAAACCGCACCCTTTGACGCCGAATACAGGGCACGCTGCGGAAGGCCGGCCGTGGCTGCGATGGAGCAGGTGTTCACGATCGCGGCGGCCTGTGATTTCCGGAGATAAGGCAGGGCAGCGCGGCTGACACGGGCGATTCCCACCACGTTGACGTTGAGGACACGCAACCACTCGTGGTCGTCGTTGGCCGAGATATCGCCTTGGGCGCCGATGCCGGCGTTGTTGATCACGATGTCCAAGCCACCGAACTCTTTCACCACACTTTCGACGGCGGCACGCACCGACGCGTCATCGGCAACGTCGCACCGGACCCCAAAGTGCGGGGTGTCTCCGGGTGTGAGGTCCAGGACCGCTACCTGGGCACCCCCGGCGGCGAGGCGGTCCGCGATGGCTGCCCCGATTCCCGAGGCACCGCCGGTGACGAGGGCTGTCAGGCCGTGGAACTCGTTGCCCACCGAGGTTGCCATGGCGGGCTCAGACGTTCACGGGGGCGGAAGCGGTTACCCCGGACAGGGAACCGGGCTGCGCTTGGAAGTACTCCTGCCGCTGGCGGCCAAGGCCTTCGATGTCCAACTCCACTACATCGCCGGGCTGGATGAAGGGGAAGCGGCCGGACAGTGCCACGCCTTCCGGAGTGCCGGTGATAATGACGTCGCCCGGTTCCAGCACCATGTATTGGCTGAGGTGGTGCACGATCGTGGCGGGGTCAAAGATCATGTCCGAGGTATTGGAGTCCTGGCGGGGCTCGCCGTTCACCAGGGTCTGCAGGCGGAGATCGTGGGGGTCGATGTCGGCGGCCGGAACCAACCAGGGTCCCAGGGGAGTGGAGCCGGGGAGGGACTTGCCCTTGGTCCACTGCCCTGCAGCGCCGGGAATTTGGTAGTCACGCTCGGAGAGGTCGTTAGCCACCGCGTAGCCGGCGATGCAATCCTCGGCCTCGGTCACGGAGGAAAGGTATGACGCTTCCTTGCCGATCACGATCGCCAGTTCCACTTCCCAGTCGTACTTTTCCGACGACGGCGGGATGGGGGCGGCGTCGAACGGGCCGGCGATGGTGTTGGTTGGCTTGAGGAAGACTACGGGAACCTCCGGCGGGGTGGCGCCGGATTCTGCAGCGTGCGCGGTGTAGTTCAGGCCGATGGCCACCACTGCTCCTGGGCGGGCGACCGGAGCGCCGATGCGAAGGCCCTCGGCGGATATTTCGGGAAGTTCCCCGTTGTTTAGGGCCTCACGGGTGCGATTGATGCCATCCGTGGCGAGGAAACCGCCGTCGATATCTTGGGTCAGGGACGTAAGGCTGAAGTATTTTTCAACACCGTGGGCGTCTTGGGCGATGACGGCCGGTTGTTCGTTTCCGGCCGTTCCCAGCCTGGCGAATTTCAAGGTCATGGCTTCCTCCGTGCGTTTCGGGACTAACATCCGAGCTCTAGTGTGGTGTTGTCACCCATAATACGGAAATGTGACCCATTGACAAGGTAGACATCGGATGTTTAGTGTCGGTTGATAAGAGCGACGCACCTCAGGAGCCGCATGAGCATCATCACCGCAATGGATACGTTTGATATCCGCTTCCCAACGTCCCTCCAATTGGACGGCTCGGACGCCATGAACCCGGACCCGGACTACTCCGCGGCGTATTTGATCATCCGCACGGATGCTGACGACCACCATGAGGGCCACGGCTTTGTGTTCACCATAGGCCGGGGCAACGAAGTTGAACAGGCAGCGATCAATGCCCTGAGGGACCACATCCTCGGCGCTGAGGTTGAGGCGCTGCTCCAGGACATGGGTGCCACGTGGAAGTTACTGGCCCACGATTCCCAACTACGCTGGTTGGGCCCGGAGAAGGGCGTGATGCACATGGCTATTGGCGCCGTGGTCAACGCTCTCTGGGATCTGAAAGCCAAACGCGCCGGACTGCCGCTCTGGGAGCTGCTGGCTGGAATGACTCCGGAAGAGCTCGTGGGATTGATCGACTTCCGCTACCTCACGGACGCGCTGACCCCTGCAGAAGCGTTGGAGATCCTTCGTGCGGCCGAGCCGGGAAGGGAAGCGCGCAAAGCCGAACTTCGCGCTGATGGATACCCTGCGTACACCACGACGCCGGGCTGGCTGGGTTACAGCGACGAGAAACTGACGCGGTTGGCCAAGGAAGCCGTGGCTGACGGATTCGCACAGATCAAACTGAAGGTCGGCGCCTCGTTGGAGGACGATATCCGGCGCGTCAGGACTGCTCGGGAAGCTGTGGGCCCGGATATCAAGATCGCCGTAGACGCCAACCAGCGCTGGGATGTCCAAGACGCCATCGACTGGATGGCACGCCTTGCTCCCTATGACATCGCCTGGATCGAGGAGCCCACCAGCCCGGATGACATCCTTGGCCACGCCGCCATTGCCCGCGGGGTTGCGCCCATTCCCGTAGCCACAGGAGAGCATGTCCAGAACCGGGTGGTGTTTAAGCAGATGCTCCAAGCCGGTTCCCTCCAGGTGCTCCAGATCGATGCAGCCCGGGTAGCGGGGGTGAATGAGAACATCGCCATCCTCCTGCTCGCCGCCAAGTTTGGCGTGAGGGTATGTCCGCACGCCGGCGGCGTTGGCCTCTGCGAAGCTGTTCAGCACCTGTCCATGTTTGACTTCGTTGCAGTGTCCGGGACCAAGGAAAACAGGACCATTGAGTTCGTGGACCATCTCCACGAGCACTTCATCACCCCAGTGGACGTCCACCACGGCGCGTACTGGCCGCCGTCGAGCCCTGGTGCGGGAAACGAAATGCTCCGTGAAACACTGGCCGCGTACAGCTTTCCCAACGGCCCCGTCTGGAAGGAACCCCGTTGATCCGGCACGCACCATGGTTTGAAGAGGCACGCTTGGGGATGTTCGTGCACTGGGGGCTTTACGCCCTGCCTGCCCGGCACGAGTGGGTGATGAACTACGAGGAAACCACTGTGGAGGAGTACTCCAAGTACTTCCAACGCTTTGACCCGGATCTGTACGATCCCCGCGAGTGGGCCCGTGCCGCCCGGGATGCGGGGATGAAGTATGTAGTCCTCACCACCAAACACCACGACGGTTTCTGCCTGTGGGATTCGGCCCTCACGGACTACAAAGCAACCAATACGCCAGCAGGCCGCGACCTGATCACGCCCTATGTGGAGGCATTGAGAGCCGAGGGCCTGAAGGTGGGGTTCTACCACTCGCTGATCGACTGGCACCACCCGGACTTCACCATTGACGGGGTACATCCGCAACGCAACGCCACCGACGTCGAAAGCTTGAACAGTGGCAGGGACATGGCCCGCTACCGTGACTACCTGCACGGCCAGGTCCGTGAGCTCCTCAGCAACTACGGCACAGTGGACTACCTGTTCTTCGACTTCTCCTACGCAAACTCAAAGATCGCTGAATTTTGGGGCGGTAAAGGTCCCGATGACTGGGATTCCGGGAAGCTGCTGGCGATGGTGAGGGAACTCCAACCCGGGATTGTGGTCAACGATCGCCTGGGCATCCCGGGAGATGTGACCACCCCTGAGCAGTACCAGCCCACCGAGCCCATGATGCTCGACGGCGAACCGGTCACCTGGGAGGCCTGCCAGACCTTGAACGGGAGCTGGGGCTATCACCGGGACAACAATAACTACAAGTCCGTGGACCTGCTCATCCGCATGCTGGTGGACGGGGTATCCAACGGCGGCAACCTGCTGCTCAACGTTGGCCCCACCGGGCGAGGGAACATTGATCCCCGTGCGCTGGAGTCCTTGGCGGGAATCGGTGAGTGGATGGCGTTGCACTCACGCTCCATCTACGGGGCCGGCCCTGCACCGTTCACTGCGCCCGCCGATGCCCGGTACACCCAACGCGGGAACAGGCTCTACGTCCACGTGTTCGCTTGGCCGTTCGAATACCTTCACCTTCCGGGGCTTGCCGGGAAGGTGGAGTACGCCCAACTCCTCAATGACGCCTCCGAAGTATTCCTCCAGGAAGTGGACCCGGGCCAGGAAGCCTTCAACACCATTCCCGGAGGCCAACCCCCAGGAACCCTCACAGTGAAACTCCCTATTCAACGGCCTGATGTGGCGGTCCCCGTCCTGGAGCTCTACCTCAAGGAGGCTTCCCGTGACTGAAAGCATCGCCCTGCACACCCGGCTCAAAGCAGGAGCCGAAGACGAATACGCTGACGCCCACGCGCACATTCCGCCCGAACTCGTCCAAGCACTCAAAGAAGCCGGTGTGCGCAACTGGAGAATCTGGCGGAGCGGGCTCGATCTCTTCCATCTAGTGGACGTGGACGATTACCAATTAATGCGGCATGCACTGGCCAACCACCCGGCCAACATCCCCTGGCAAGCGCGAATGGCTGAACTTTTGGAGGTCCAGGACGATTACACGGGGGAGGATACGGGTATTCAGAAAGTATGGGAGCTGCCATGAATCTTGACCTGGGAAAGCTCGGCTTCGGCGGAGCGGGAATCGGGAACCTCTACAGGGCCATTCCGGACGGGGAAGCCCTCGCCACGGTACTGGCTGCCTGGGACGCCGGGATCCGATACTTCGACACCGCCCCGCACTACGGCTTGGGCTTGTCCGAGCAGAGAATGGGTGCCGTCCTCCGGGATAAGCCCCGCGACGAGTTCGTCATTTCCACCAAAGTGGGCCGGGTCCTGGAACCCAACGCTGCCGGGGGCCAGGACCCCGAAGGTTTCGACGTCCCCGCAACCACAAAGCGCGTGTGGGACTTCTCCGAGGCCGGCATCAGGCGCAGCATCGAGGACTCCTTGGAACGGCTGGGCCTTGACCACGTGGACATCGCCTACCTGCACGATCCCGACGTCCACGATCTTCAAGCCGGCATCACCCAGGGCCTCCCGGCTCTGGAGAAGCTCCGCGCCGAGGGAGTGGTGCGAGCAATCGGAGTGGGCATCAACTCCGCCGAGGCAGCCTTGGAATGCGTCGAAGCCGCCCACCTGGACCTTGTGATGCTGGCCGGCCGCTACACCCTGCTTGAGCAGCCCGGCGTCCCGCTCCTTGAACGTTGCCTGGAGCGAAGCACCGGCGTCGTTAGCGTGGGCGCCTACAACTCCGGCCTCCTCGCCAGACCTGACGTCCCCCAGCACGCCCATTACAACTATGACCAGGCGCCGCCGGAGGTGCTGGAGCGGGCGCGGGCGCTCGCTGGCGTCTGCCGCGAATTCGGCGTGGAACTTCCGACGGCGGCACTCCAGTTCCCGTTGCGGCATCCGGCGGTGGTGAATGTGACCGCCGGGGCCACTTCTCCTGAACAGGTGGCCAGCAACGTGGCCCGCATGGAAGCACCCGTGCCCGCTGGGCTGTGGGAGGCATTGGAGGGTGTTGGGCGGTGATTGATTCTCACCTGCATCTGTGGACTGTGGACACCTTCGTCACCGGGGGTGTGCAGCACTATTCATGGCTTGGTCCGCAGCATGGTGAGCTTTTCCGCAGCTTTGGCGAGGACGAGGCCCGGGAGACCTTGGACGCTGCCGGGGTTCGTGGAGCGGTGCTGGTACAAGCAGATGACACCATTGCAGACACCGAAAGCATGCTGGACGATGCCGCGCGCAATCCGTGGGTGTTTGGCGTGGTTGGCTGGATCCGTTTGGATGCTCCTGCTGAGGCCGCTTCCCACCTTGACCGCTTTGCAGGGCACCCTGCTTTCAAGGGGGTGCGGCACCTGATCCATCATGATCCGCGGAGCGACTTCCTGGACCTTCCGGCGGTTCGGGATTCTTTGGCTTTGGTGGCTGAGCGGGGCCTCACCTTGGACATTCCGGATGCGTTCCCGAGGCACTTGGGGTCCGCGGTTCGCCTTGCCCGCGAGGTACCGGAGTTGACCATTGTGCTGGATCATCTGGGCAAGCCGCCGCTGGCTGATCCCGAACTCATGGACCTGTGGCGCGCGGACTTCGAGGCGTTCGGACGGGAACCGAATACGGTGGCCAAGCTCTCCGGACTTCACGTGCAGGGAGCGCCTTACACGGCGGATGCGTTGCGGCCAATGTTCGAGTCAGCGTTGGACGTGTTCGGGCCCGGGCGTTTGATGATCGGCTGTGACTGGCCGGTGAGTACGCTGGGTGCACCCTACGGCCGGACACTGGATGTGTTGTTGGAACTCGTGTCCACGTTGAGTCCCGCGGAGCAGGACCTGGTCCTTGAAGAGACCGTCATCCGGACCTACGGGCTGGACGTCACGCCGCTGGCTGAGGGCTAGAGCGCCTGCCGAATCCTAGAGCGCCTGCCGCAGCCAGGTCTCCACGCCGCTGATATGGACCGTGACCAGCGCCCGGACCAACTCGGCATCGCCGCGTTCCAGGGCATCCGCAATCGCACGGTGCTCAGCCAACGTGTGCGCCACGGCTTTTTCCTGGGTCAGCCCCCGCCAGATCCGTGCCCTGACCGTGCTGCTGGAGAGGGCTTCGAGGAGGCTCCCCAGGTAGTCGTTTCCCGCGGCCTCGGTGATGATGCTGTGGAATTGGAGGTCATGGGCCACCAATTCCTCCACGTCCGTGTTCTCGTCGATGCCGTCCATGGTGCTTCTGAGGGCAGCGATCCCGTCCGCGGTGATTTTGCCCGCGGCCAAGTGTGCCGTGGCCGGCTCCAGGATGCGCCGGACCTCAAAGAGTTCCAGGATGGACCGGTCCTGATGCAGGTCAACCACAAAGGCAACAGCCTCGTTGAGCAGCTTGGCGTTAAGGCTGGTCACGTAGGTGCCGTCGCCGCGGCGAACATCCAGCACGCGGATCAGCTCCAGGGCTTTCACAGCCTCGCGCAGGGAACTCCGTGAAAGACCGAGCCTCTCGCTCAGTTCCTTTTCCGGCGGAAGTCGATCGCCGGCCTTGAGTTCCCCGCGAATCAGCATGTCTTTGATCTTGCTGATCGCCTCGTCTGTGACAGCCATGGACCAATAGTAGCCACGAATGATCCGATGTCTGTTTCCGCCGCTTCCCCACGCAACCGCCCACCCAACTAGGGGACAGCTAACGCCGCAATGAGGGCTCATAGCGACGTTAGCTGTCCCCTAGTTGGGGACGTTAACCTACGACGGCGGCACCTCCGGTTCCGATTGTTACGGAACCCCAGGTGCCGCCGTCGTGAGTTGGCGGGTGCTGCTGTTACTTGTCGCCGCCTGGCAGGGGGCGGTTGGCGATGACCGGCGCGCTGCCGGTGTAGCCATCGCGGGTGGCGGCAAGCTCATGGATTTGCTTGCGGCACAGGAACCAACCCCACACCATGAGCCCGCAGGCGATAGCGGTCACCAGCATGGTCAGCGGCGACTCGATGAACACCATCACCAGGACGCCGGCCAGGAAGACCAAGGACAGCCAACCGGTGTACGGTGCGCCGAACAGGCGGAAGGAGGGTCGTTTCACCCAGCCCTTGTCCGACCATCGCTTGAGCTGCATCTGGCACAAGATGATGGTGGCCCAGGTGACGATGATGCCAACTGAGGCAACATTCAGGACGATCTCGAAGGCATCGGAAGGAACCAGGTAGTTCAGCGGAACGCCGAGGAGCGAGACACCGGCGGTGATGGCGATGCCACCGTAGGGAACACCGGCCTTGTTCATGCGCTGGGCGAACTTCGGAGCCGAACCGGCCACGGACATGGAACGCAGGATGCGGCCAGTGGAGTACAAGCCGGCGTTGAGGGAGGACAACGCAGCGGTGAGGACCACGAGGTTCATGATCACATCCACGCCCTCCACGCCGATGGAACCGAAGAACGTCACGAAGGGGCTGACGCCCTTCTCGTACGAGGTGTACGGGAGCAGCAGTGCCAGCAGGATGACCGAGCCAACGTAGAAGACAGCGATGCGGAAGACCACGGAGTTGATGGCCTTGGGCATGATCTTTTCCGGGTTGGCAGTTTCACCGGCAGCAGTTCCCACCAGCTCAATCGAGGCGTACGCGAACAGCACACCTTGCATGAGGATGATCATGGGCAGGATGCCGTTGGGGAAGACGCCGCCGTTGTCCGAGATGAGGCTGAAGCCCACTGTCTGGCCATCAACCGGGGTGCCGAAGATAACAAAGTAGGTGCCCACCAGGAGGAAGGCCACCAGTGCCGCCACCTTGATCAGCGCGAACCAGAACTCCATCTCGCCGAAGACCTTCACCGAAACCAGGTTGAGGCAGAGAACTACCACCAACGCAATGAGCGCCCAGGCCCACTGCGGAACGGCACCCATCCAGGCGATGTATTTGCCGAAGAAGTTCATGTAGAGGGCCACAGCGGTGATGTCCACAATGGTGGTGGTGGCCCAGTTGATCCAGTAGAACCAGCCCGAAACGAACGCGGCCTTCTCGCCGTAGAACTCACGGGCGTAGGAGACGAACGAGCCCGACGACGGGCGGTGCAGAACCAGTTCGCCAAGGGCGCGGAGGATCAGGAAAGCAAAGAAGCCACAGACGGCGTATGCGATGACGAGCGACGGACCGGCAGCATTGAGTCGCCCACCGGCGCCCAGGAACAGGCCGGTGCCGATCGCGCCGCCGATCGCGATCATCTGGATCTGGCGGGGCTTGAGGTCCTTGTGGTAGCCGGAGTCCTCTTTGTGGAGGGCCTTCTCACTGGCGTGCGCTTGGGCCGGGACCGTGTGGTCAGTGATGGGATTGGTCATTGGAATCCTTAGGAGTGTCCTGTTGGGGGGTGTTCTGGGCGTGACCCGTTACGGATCCGGGCACGCGAAACAGCGCCTCGTGGGGGTATGCCTCTTGGGGCGGGACGTCTGGTTGGATCGCTTACAGGCCAGTTTCGGCCTATTTGCTGAGATTTGCCAGACGTTCGGGGCTCAGCAGTTCTTCGAGCTGGGCTGCGGTCAGGAGACCGTGCTCCAGCACGAGTTCTGCAACGCCCTTGCCCGTGGCCAGCGCTTCCTGGGCGATAGCGGTGGCGGAGGCGTAGCCGATATGTGGGTTCAATGCCGTGACGAGACCGATCGACTGCTCCACGGTAAGCCGTAGCCGTTCGGTGTTTGCAGTGATGCCCCGGACGCAACGCGCCGTAAGGGTGCGGCACGCTGCTTCCAGGTGGGAGATGCTCTTGTGCAGGCTGTGCACAATGATCGGTTCGAAGGCGTTCAGCTGAAGCTGGCCGGCCTCCGCGGCCATGGTGACAGTGACATCGTTGCCGATGACTTCATACGCCACCTGGCTGACCACTTCCGGGATCACCGGATTGATCTTGCCGGGCATGATCGACGAGCCGGACTGTACTGCCGGAAGGTTGATCTCGCCCAAACCCGCACGCGGTCCGGAAGACAGCAAGCGGAGATCGTTACAAATCTTGGAGAGTTTCACTGCCACACGCTTGAGCACACCTGACAGGTGGACGAATGCGCCCACGTCCTGGGTGGCTTCGATGAGGTCAGCAGCTGTGATGAGGGGCAGGCCCGTGATCTCGGCCAAGTGGCGGCACGCGGCATCCGCGTACCCGGCAGGAGCGTTCAGACCCGTGCCGATCGCCGTTGCGCCCAGGTTGATCTCGTGAATCAGCATGTGGGACTCGTCCAGGCGGGCGCGGTCCTCGCCGATGGTCACGGCATACCCGCCGAACTCCTGGCCCAGTGTCATGGGAACCGCATCCTGAAGCTGCGTGCGGCCCATCTTGACTACGGTCCGGAACTCCCGGCCCTTCTCTGCGAAAGCCAACTCAAGTTCCTCGAGGGCTTCCAGAAGTTCCTTGACCGAGAAGATCGTGGCGAGGTTCACCGCCGTCGGGTAAACGTCGTTGGTGGACTGGCTCAGGTTTACGTGGTCATTCGGGTGCAACTTGGAATATTCGCCCTTGGGGTGGCCGAGGATCTCCAAGGCACGGTTGGCGATGACCTCGTTGGCGTTCATGTTTGAGCTGGTGCCCGCACCGCCCTGGATCACGTCCACCATGAACTGCTCGTGAAGCATGCCGTCCATGATGTCCTGGCAGGCCTGCTCAATGGCACCGGCCCTCTCCGCATCCAGCAGTCCAAGCTCGTGGTTGGTGCGTGCAGCTGCCTGCTTCACGGCGGCCAAACCCTTGACCAGGTGTTTGTTGGTGGAGAGGGGCTGCCCGGTGATGGGGAAGTTCTCAATGGCGCGGAGGGTGTGGACGCCCCAGTAAGCGTCCGCGGGTACATTGCGGTCACCCAAAAGGTCGTGTTCGGAACGGAGGGGGATCGCCTGATCGACGGTGGTCATAGCTGTCCTTGGTTTAGTTGCTGAAAATTTGGGCTGCGCGGAGTTCGCCGACCGGAAGGCCGCCACCCAGCACAGGTGGGCTCTGAAGTGTTGCCAGGCTGCCGCCGTCGACTCCCAACCGGCGAAGAACCTCAACGGTGACGGGCATGCGGGCGCGATCCCCGCCGTCGGAAATCTTCACGGCCACGCCGGTGCCGTCCGGAAGGCCAACCAGCTGGAGGCCCTCAAAGCCGTCCTTCGCAAGCAGCCCGGGAACGGCGCGCATGAGGGCTGTAACGTCGCGGCCTTCGCCGGCTACCATCTCCGGGAAGCGGCGCATGGCGTGGGCAACCTTGCCCTCGTTGGTGTCCTCAGGGGCGGCCGCCAGGCGTCCATAGGCACGCGCCATGCCGTGAAGCGAGTGGGCGAACAGCGGTGTTCCGCAGCCATCGGTGCTCACAACAGCGGCTTCCTCGCCCGTCAGCTCGGTGATGGTTTCACGGACCAGAATCTGCAGCGGGTGCTCGGGGTGCAAGTACCCCTCCACAGGCCAGCCGTTGATGACGCAGACTGACACCATGGAAGCGTGCTTGCCGGAACAGTTCTGGGCGATCTGGGTAGGGCCGTTTCCGGCTCGGAGCCAATCTTCGCGCTCGGCGACGCCGTAGGGCAGGTCCGTGCTGTTGCCCATTGCTGCCTCGGTAAGGCCGTGTAGCCTCAGGATCTCCATGGCACCGTCACGGTGCATCTGCGCACCGGAATGGCTGGCGGCCGTGAGAGCAAGAAGGTTTTCCGGGAGGTCCAGGCCTGCCTGAAGGAGGGCCACTGCCTGCAGCGGTTTCAGGCTGGAACGCGGGTACATGGGCGCATCCGGCTGGCCGGCTGTTACTGCCGTGCTGCCATCCTTGGCGAGGGCAATCAACGAGCCGTAATGGACGCTCTCCACCAAACCGTCGCGGGTAACCTCGACGAGCGGGACATGGTTGGGGGCGGCGATGGTATTCGCCGGGGCTTCGGGGCTGGGCATTGTGGCCGGGGCTGGCATGCTTTCGGTGTCCTTTGGATGCGTCATTTGCTGAGGATCGTGTCCAATGCCACGCTCACGGCCTGAAGGTGATCGGCCATGGCTTGGCTTGCGGCTTTCTCGTCTCCAGCCTCAATGGCGTTGAGGATGGCGACGTGTTCGTCGTCCGAGCGGTGTTGACGGTCTGCGACGAGGTTCAAGGTTTCAGACTGGTGGGCCAGTGCTTCGCGGATGTCCGAGACGACGCTGGCAAACACCCGGTTACCGCTGGCACGGGCAACGGCTGAATGGAAGCTGGCATCCAGGTTCACCCAAGCTTCGGGATCGTTTTCGGTGAGCATCTCCTGCACGATCTCCTTGAGGTGCTCCAGCTCTTCCTCGGTCCTCCGTTGGGCTGCGAGCCCAGCGGCCGGGATTTCAATGTGGGGACGTGCTTCATTCAGGTCACGCGCACTGTACTGACCCAAGGTAAGGTCATTAGCAACCTTGTTGGCCACAATGAACGTTCCCTTGCCGGTCTTTGTCATGGTGAGGCCCAGGGTGTTGCAGGACCGCAGCGCTTCCCGGATGACGGAGCGGCTCACGCCGTACTGGGCGGCCAACGTCGCTTCGGAACTCAGCTTGGTGCCGATATCGAACTGTCCGCCTTCGATTGCGCGTCGGAGTGCCGCAAAGACCGCCTCCGCTGCGGAAATGCGTGAGATAGGCGTATGCCCTCCATTGGGCCCTTGCTGTCCGGCTGTCCGGCTGTCTGACAGGTTCACGCTTTGAATATGGCACGGGTCACAAGTGCGTGTCAACGCTGAAAGAACCGCTTCACGGTTTGGGGTCACATCAGTTTCTGTTCAAACCAAACTTCCGTGTCATGAGCGCTGCTTTGTAATGGGACTCGGCTGTGTTTACTTCCGACGAAGGGGTGCTCGGCCCGAATACCCGAAGAAGGCTGAAAACGAAGTGACGGGCATGGTCCGTCTTCACGCTCTTTTCTTCGCCCACACTTGCATATGCCAACTCGCGTAGGGCCACGTTGCCGCCATGTCCGTCGCGGGCATATGCGGTCCAACGACCTAGGATCCTTTCAGAACCGTCGGCCTTACCTACATACTGCTTCCCATTGCTGGAATCCGTGATGAGGTAAATCCCTTGAACTTCGGACAGGGCTGCCCGCCAATCTCCGTAACGGGGATCATCCACCAAATCCTTCAATTGCGAGTGACTGAGCAGAACGCCGTCGAAGCCAGGAAAGGGAACCTTATCCCGGTCAGCGATCTCCACAACCTGCATGCGGGCAGCACTGGCCGAGTTTGCGGCCCGATGCCAGCTCCTAGGGTTGTCCCAGTCAATGACCAGGCGATTTTTGAGAGGTGCCAGAAAATCGGTTAATCGCAGGTCGAAATAACGGCACTGTTCGGTGCGGTGAAACTCCAGCTCACCGCGGTTTTCGACTGTTCCCCAGAGGCGCGAGCGGTTCTTGCCATCGGCAACGAGTATTACCCAAAAGCGAGGAGGAACAGCAGGAAAACGTCGAGGAGAAACGTCCTGTTCCCGCGTGTACCTCAGCACCCTCTCGTTTGTCAGATCCTCCGGCCCGCGAAGTGCCGTTTCATCATTTGGCCTGAATGTGTGGCGGATGACATGGATCTCTTCCAACCGTATGGGCGGGGTTCGGTCGGCGCCCATTCCGGCCAGCACATGGCTCAGGGTCAAAGCCAATCGGGCAGCAGGCGCACTACCTTCAGGCTGTAACTCGGCTGGCTCAAATTTCATTGCCCGCGGGTTAGTCATGATCACTCCTGCGATGTGGTTGGCCTGGGATTACGCCGGGACTCGGAGGTTGAAGCAACCCGGCACCGCAAGTTCGCAGTGCCGGGTCGCTTGGGTGGCTCAGCAGGGACGCCATGTCTTTCCACCAGGCGCGTAGCAGCGTGGGCCGGTGTAGCCAGGCGCAGGATTCGCCGGTACGGCGGGAGCCGGGGGGACGTACTGCTGTGCGGGCGGTACGTTCTGCGGCGCTGGCGGAACATACTGCTGAACAGGAGGTGCTGGCGGGAGGTTCCTTATTCGCTCAGCTTCCGCTTCGGCTGCGACCGCCCGCGCATGCTCTGCTGCTGCAGCTTCGTCGGCGGCTTTCTTCGCTGCGTCCGCAGCTTCCTGTGCAGCCTTCCTTTCGGACTCGGCCCGAGCAGCAGCGGCTACGCGTTCTTCTCCCGCCTTCTTTTCCGCAGCAGCCAGGGAGGCCTGTTGATCCGTGACCTTGGTCAAGGTGCTTTCACCGCGTGTGATCCTGGTTGTGAGGGCGGTCAGTTTGTCGGCTGCCTCTCCCGACTTGTAGGCCGCCCAAACGATCGATTGCTCTGTGTCGCGGGTTGCTGACAGGAGATCCCGAGCGGCTTTCGCCATAACCAAGGCTGCGGCCAAGTCACTGACGGTGTGGCTTGCATCTGCCGAAGTTGTTGCCGGCTCGGCACCCTCGGCCGCCGTCAGCGCTTCCGAGGCGGCTGTCAACTGAGCTGGCAGGGTGCATTCAACAGTCTCAGAGAAGAGACCAGTTTTTGCAGTGCGGGCTTCCTCGTAAGCGGCCTCGACGGGCGGAAGGAACTTACGGTTGGGATCCACCACCATGGGAACTCCGAGGCCAAGACGTGCGATCTCTGCGTTGACCAGTTGGTTACTCTCGTTGAAAACTCCAGCTAAGGTTCTGCCGTACTTGTCGTGGCGTTCGACGTCGAACTCAAGCCGGACCTTGCTGCCCACGGGCAAAACGTCCTGGAGATGCTTAGTGGCCTCCGGGCCAAGGCACTCAGTAGGTTTGCTCGGATCCTTGGTTTCAGGCGTATTAACGTTCAGCAGGCGGATGGTCTGATCGTTGTTATTGATCGACACAACTACGGTGTCACCGTCAATAACCCGGACCACCGTGCCGGAATCGGCGTTAGCGGCGGCAGCTGCTACCAATGAACCTGCTACGACAGCCGCTGCGGCTGTCGCGCCGATGATTATCTTCCGCACGGCAGTAGACCCTTCGAGCCGGAGAAATTGAGTGGGCAGTGGCTGTGGGGCAGCCAGATTTGCGGGCGCAAATAGTCCCCCTATTTTGCGAATGGAATGATGAAGTGGCTGATATCAGCCGACAACACTTTAAGCTACAACTCAGTTTCCGCTCGGTTGCCTCGCGCGGCGGCGATATTGTGACTGCTTGTTGACACAATGGACCATGCTCTTCACCAAAAAGTCCCTCACCGAGGACGGCTTCACGGGGTTCCGCCCCCTTGATGACCTCGACCCCATGAGGATTCCCCAAGGCCCCGGTGTTCTCGCGATCCTTCGCCCCGCCGGTTTTGAGCCCGTGTTTCTCAACAAGAGCGCCGCTGGCACCTTCAAGAAAAAAGACCCCTCACTTAAACGCGAAGCACTGGAAGCCGAATGGATACCCGACGCAACCGTGGTGTACATCGGAAAGGCAAGCGCCGGAAGCCAAGGCAACCGCGGGCTCCGCAAGCACGTTCAAGAGTTCCTGGACTACGGCCGCGGGCGGCCCACCGTCTTCTGGGATGCGCGGCTCATCTGGCAACTGCGCGACGCCCTGGACCTGACCATCGCGTGGAAGGAACTCCCGGCTTCCGAGGTCAATGCGGCCGAAGCTGCTTATCACGCAGGCTTTGTTGCCACCCATGGTCGCCTCCCGTTCGCCAACCTGGTGCAGGCACGCCCTAAAAAGTAGCGCCAAAGGCATGACGACGGCGGAAGCCAGGTTCCGCCGTCGGCCTCCCGCTCGCCGGGCGTTCGGCGCATAATGGCAACCATGACGGCCTTTGTCTCCCCTGGGAACAATCCTCATGGGGCCCGAATCACTGTTGAGGTGCCTGTCCTCAGGGTGGGGGCAGGTGTTTCTGAATATGAGGGACTGGGCCGGTTCGTTGACTCCCTCCGCAAACCCCGCAGTTTGCACATGACTCTGCTTCATATTGGCATTCTCGATCAGCTGGGCAGCGACATCGCCACGTGGACCAAGGGCCTCGCGCCCCCGGAGAAGGTGCTCCCGGAAATCGCCGCTTGGTTGACCGAACTGCCGGTGCTGCAAAGCTTTCTCGGAAAATCGGACAAGGTGATCCCGCTGGGCGGGGGCCGGCTGATGGGACTAGCCGTGGACGTGCCGCAAGAGGTGCACGACTATCAGGCCCTCTTAGTGCAGGGTCTGCATGTACTTCTTGACGACCTCGGCCTGGACAACATTGACGACTTCATCCTCAGCTCACCGGCACTTGGCTACAGATCGCCCCGGTGGTTGCCTCACGTCGCCGTTGGGAAGGCCCGTACCAGGCATGAACCCGGGACGGAGATCGCGCCTGTGGCCATCGAATTCGGCGACTCACAGATCCGGAACCGGGATGCGCTGCCCCGGCCGGGATGACCCGGTTGACTGATTGACATGAGGGAAGTTCTACAGCCGGTAAAATAGTATGTGTCTCCCGTTTTCTACCTGAGGACTTCCATGCAGCCGCGCACCTTGTTCCGTACCGTTGCTTTTGCCGAGGCCGTGACATGGACGCTGCTGTTGATCGGGCTGTTCCTCAAGTACGTCACGCGCACCACTGACGTTGGGGTGAGCATTGCCGGCGGCATCCACGGTTTCGTGTTCCTCTGCTACGCCGCAACCGCAGCGTTCACGTGGATCAACCAGAAATGGTCCGCCCGAACCGGCCTGCTCGCCATCGGTTCAGCCGTTATTCCCTACGCCACCATCCCCACGGAGAAGTCGCTCGACCGCCGTGGACTCTTGGCCGGCAGCTGGCGTTTGGCTGCTGGAGGGGACGAACCCCGGGGCGGATTTGAGAAAGCCCAGGCCTGGGTTCTGCGAAACCCAATTCTTGCCGTGGTTGTCACCCTGGTGGCCGTGGGAGCAGTGTTTAGTTTCCTGCTGTTCATGGGCCCTCCAGGTACCTGGTTCTCCTAAAGCTCAATCGGCGGAAAGCATCAGTTCTTCGGAACTGGTGCTTTCTCCACATAAGGCGACGGATCCCGGACTTCATGGGCCTCCACCACCCACTTTGAATCTTGAGGGCCCGTGACTCGCCACCTGCGTGGTGTTCGCCGGGCTGTTCGCCTTCACAGTGGGTGGCGGCGGTACGTGACGCCGTTGGGCTATCCGGTCTCTGCTCCGGGGCAGCCCCAGGAGTTGGGGTTTTCTTGGCAGGTGTCGGCGACGAGTGCTTTTTCTGTTTTCCAGACGTGGATGGTTTTGGCAGGTGTGGTGATGTCCAGTGTGCCGTTGATGGGTAAGGGTGGGCCGTTGTTGACGGAGTAGGTGCCGGTGAAGTTGGTGGTGATGGTGGCTGGGTAGTTGCCGGTTTCTGTGTAGTTGTGGCTG
>Ga0153924_1000011_pt1 | contig 184312 bp, 170 predicted proteins | sample TSNJ008MetaG_FD_104709 | JGI IMG/M metagenome (GOLD analysis project Ga0153924, IMG submission 104709) | Attine ant fungus gardens microbial communities from New Jersey, USA - TSNJ008 MetaG | ecosystem: Host-associated > Fungi > Mycelium > Unclassified | place: USA: New Jersey, Wharton State... | reverse complement strand
CTGAATGAGGTGGAAAAAGAGTTAAGCATCAAGTAGGGGAGAACGCACGCCCTGCTCCTGCAACGCGCCGCAGGGCGCGCGCGGCGGCTGCCGCGTACAAGCGGTCCGTCCGAAGGAGGGAGCGGAAATACGGGCTTCTAATGGGCTGGTGTAAGCATATATGAATGGCGGAGGAAGTACAATGGGGGAGAAAAAGCCAAAAAACCAGACAGTTGTTATCATGGGACTTTGTCTGCTGATTGCGCTTCTGGTGCTGAGCGTGATAGGGGTATTTGCCATATTGGAGCACGCGGCGCCGGATGGCAGAGCGCCACAGCGTGAAGCGCTCCTCACGAAGGGAGGGGAGAGCAGCGGTTATGCGCTGGTGGTCTTGCAGGAGCCACAGGGGGAGCACGAGGCGGAGTGGCTTCGTCTGTGTAACAACGGAGATGACAGCTGTGCCTATTGGCTGGCCCGCAGAGATGAGGGGAATTACCTCCTGTATCTCCCCATGCAGACGCTGGCTGTGAGTTCGGACACGATTACCGCCACAGAGGAAAAAGGCGAAGATGGAAAAATCTGCCTGGTGCTGCGCATCCGCACCCCGGAGGGCGGTGAAGCGGTGGAGCCGGAAGCGCAGCTTCTTTGGCTGCAGGCCGACTCGGACAGTGAGAAAGGGAACCGGGTGCGGGTGATTCTGGACGGACGGGAAGTGGATGTAAGGAAGATGATTTTAATGGAGGGAGAGCTCTATTTCCAGGAGAGCGGATTGCTTTAGCTGAGTGCATAGAATGGAACGCAACGGAAAGGATATTAGGATCCATGGGATTTTTTGATAAAATAAAAAAGATCAACATTTTTTCCAGCTTTGGTTCGGAGCTGACAGAGGACTTCTACGATGAGCTGGAGGAGTCGCTCATTCTTGCGGACACAGGAATGGACACCGCGCTGGAGCTGGTGGCGGAATTGAAGCGCAGGGGAAAGGCCGAAGGCGTCAAAACGCTGGAGGGAGCGCGGGAGTGTATGTGCCGCATTATCGCTGATGTGCTGGAGGTGGAGGACGGGAGTCTGGCGCTGGAACATGTCCCCGCCGTGGTTTTGTTTATTGGCGTCAATGGGGTGGGCAAAACCACAACCATTGGTAAGGTGGGAGCCCAGCTGAGGGCCCAAGGGAAAAAGGTACTGCTCTGCGCCGGGGACACCTTCCGCGCGGCGGCGGCAGAGCAGCTGACCATTTGGGCTGACCGGGCGGGGCTTGATATCATCAAGCAGCAGGAGGGGGCGGACCCGGCCGCCGTGGTGTTTGACGCAGTTACCGCAGCCCGGGCCCGGCACAGCGATGTGGTGCTGGTAGACACCGCCGGACGCCTGCATAACAAGGCCAATTTAATGAACGAACTGAATAAAATATCCCGCGTCATTGACCGGGAGCTCCCGGAAAGCAGCCGGGAAACGCTGCTGGTTCTGGACGCCACCACAGGGCAAAACGGCCTGATTCAGGCCCGGCAGTTTCAGGAGGCGGCGGGCATAACCGGGATTGTCCTCACCAAGCTGGACGGAACGGCCAAGGGCGGCATCGCTATCGCCATTGCAAAGGAGCTTGGTGTGCCGGTGAAATACGCCGGCGTGGGAGAGGGCATCCAGGATCTGCAGCCCTTTGACGCGCTGGAGTTTGCGCAGGCGCTCATTTAGCATGAAGGAGTGACCGATATGATACGAATTGACGGCCGCAGGGCCGATGAATTGCGCCTGGTGGAGCTGATTCCACACATCAGCCAGTTTGCGGAGGGGAGTTGTCTGATCCGCTGCGGCAGCACCCATGTGCTTTGTACCGCCTCCGTGGAGGATCGGCCTCCCCGCCATGTTCCGGACGGGGAGGGCTGGGTTACGGCGGAATACTCTATGCTCCCGCGGGCCAACCGGGAGCGGTCCCGCCGGGACATATCCAAGCTGAAGCTATCCCCCAGGTCCGCGGAAATTCAACGCCTTGTCGGCCGGGCGCTGCGCTCTGTGGTGGATCTGAAAAAGCTGGGGCCTTGGGCGATCACCATCGATTGTGATGTCCTGCAGGGGGACGGAGGAACCCGCACCGCCTCCGTGACAGGCGGGTACGTTGCGCTGATTTTGGCCCTGCAGGCAATGAAGGAGCAGAGGCTGATCAAGGAACTTCCGGTCAGCGGGTATGTGGCGGCTGTTTCGGCGGGCATTGTACAGAATACCCCTCTGCTGGATTTGTGCTATGAGGAGGATTCCTCCGCTATGGTGGATTTCAACTGCGTGATGGATGACAAAGGGCGGCTCATTGAGCTGCAGGGGACCGGAGAGGCGCGCCCCTTTACCATTGAGGAGCAGCAGAAGCTGGTCTCCCTGTGTCAAAAAGGGATATTTGAGCTGCAGCAAAAACAATATGAAATATTAGGGGAGCTGTGAGAGCATGAAGCTGGTCCTGGCAAGCCAAAATCAGAAGAAGTTGAAGGAGATGGGGGAAATTCTCTCCCGCCTTGGCATTGAGGTGTGTCTCCAGAGCGATTTGGGACTGCATGTGGATGTGGAGGAGACGGGGAACACCTTTGAGGAGAATTCCAGGCTCAAGGCGGAGGCGGTGGTGAAGGCCTCGGGACTTCCGGCCATTGCAGATGACTCCGGGCTGTGTGTAGATGCCCTGAGCGGAGCGCCGGGGGTCTACTCCGCCCGGTATGGCGGGCCCGAGCTGGATGATGCGGGCCGGTACCGCCTGCTGCTGGAGAATATGAGGGGGCAGATGCCCCGGACAGCCCGGTTTGTGTCGGTGATCACGTGCTGCTTTCCGGATGGAGGGGTTGTCACCGCCCGGGGTGAGTGCGAGGGCACCATAGCCTTTGCGCCCATGGGAGAGTTTGGCTTTGGGTATGACCCGGTTTTTTTTGTGCCGGGCCTGAAAAAGACCTTTGCCCAATTATCGGCGCAGGAGAAGAACGCCGTTTCTCACCGGGGCCGGGCGCTGGAGACCTTCAGCCACGCGCTGGAGATCTATTTGAAGGACAGAGCACAACGATAAAAAGAAAAAGTTAGGAGCGTGGATCATTGGAATTGACAAGCAAACAGCGCGCCCAGCTGCGGGGCCTGGCCAATGGCATTGACACCATCCTCATTGTGGGGAAGGACGGCATCGGAGAAAATCTGATCAAGCAGGCCAATGACGCCCTGGAAGCCAGGGAGCTGCTCAAGGGAAAGGTGCTGGAGACCTCCCTCATGACGGCCCGTGAAGCGGCCCAAGCGCTTTCACCCGTGACTCGCAGTGAGGTGGTGCAGGTGATTGGAACAAAATTCATTTTATATCGTCCAAGCCACAAGGCGGACAAGAGAGATAAGATTGTCTTGGTGCAGGATCGGCGCAAATCTGGCCGCTGATGCAGAATATGGCGAAAAGGAGGCCGAACATGAAAATCGGAGTTTACGGCGGCACCTTTAATCCACCCCATATGGGACATTTTAAAGCGGCCCGCGCTGCTGTCTCTGTACTGAAACTGGACAAACTGATCTTGATTCCGGCTGCAATTCCGCCCCATAAGTCGCTGCCCGCGGACAGCGCCACCGCAGAGGAGCGTCTGGCCATGACACAGTACCTGGCCGACAGTCTGCTTCTGCCCGGCCAGGTGGAGGTGTCCGCCATGGAGATCGAGCGGGGCGGACAGAGCTACTCCGCGCAGACGCTGCGGGAGTTGTCGGAGCAATATCCAGGGGCGGAGCTTTGGCTTTTGGTGGGGACGGATATGTTTCTCACCCTGCACCTGTGGCAGGATGCGCAGGCAGTGATGCACATGGCCGGAATCTGCACCTTTGGCCGCACAGAACAGGACAGCGAGAGCGTATTTGCCCCTCAGCGGGAGTTTTTAAGCCGCACGTATCAGGCCCGCGTTACGGTCATCACCCTCCCCCGGATTGTGGATGTGTCCTCCACGCGCTTGAGGGAGGTGCTGTCACGGGGCGGAGGCGGGGAGTATTTGCTTCCCCCTGTGTATGGGTACATTTTGCGCACCGGCCTCTACGGTACGGATGCCAATTTAAAGCGTTTGGAGATCGCTGAGCTCAGGGCCTGTTCCCTGTCTATGGTACGGGCCAAGCGCCACGACCATATTCTGGGTGTTGAGGAAGAGGCGGTGCGCCTGGCCCGGCGCTGGGGCGCAGACACCGAATACGCCCGGAGGGCGGGAATTTTGCACGACTGTACAAAATACTGGACAGGACAACGGCACAAGCAGTTGTGCAAGATGTGCGGCCAGGAACTGGATGAATTGGAGCAGCAGACAGAAAAATTACTCCACGCAAAGTCGGGGGCGTGTATTGCCAGGACAGTTTTTGGGGAACCTGATGAGGTATACGATGCCATTCTTTGGCATACCACGGGAAAACCGGATATGACTCTGCTGGAGAAGATTCTCTATGTGGCGGACTACATGGAGCCGAATCGGAAGTTTGAAGGAGTCGATCGCCTGCGCGATTTAGCATATACTGACCTGGACAGCGCGCTTTTGCTGGGGCTGGAGATGACAGTCCTTGATATGGAAGTGCGGTGCAAACGGATCCATCCGATGACATGGGAGGCGAGAAATTGGCTCAAGGCCCATGGCGTTACAATTGAGGAAGTAGAACCATGAGTGAGCAAGATAAGAGAAACAAGAGGAACCTTGGCCGGCGTGCGGAGCCAGGAGGGAATCCCATTATAAAAACAATACGGGAATACTTGATCTGGCGGCGGGAATGGATTGCCGGCATGACCCGCCGGCAGCGCATCCGCCACCGGCTGTTTCAGGCGCTGGTCATCTGCTCCCTGTGCGTCATTGTTGTACTTCTGGGGATCTCGTCCTGGGTGCGCATGCCGAACATCCCCGCCGCAACGCCACCGGACCCCGGACAAACCGGAGCGGGCAGTGCCAGCTTTGAGGGGGCCGAGGTGCCGGATATTGCCCTGAGCGGGCGGCAGGAGGGGGTTTACACCTTTCTTGTGGCGGGGCAGGATACAGACAGCGGAAATACGGATACCATTATTTTGGTCACATATGACACGGTCAATCAGACCGTCCACTGCATGAACATCCCCCGGGACACCATGGTGAATGTGAAGTGGAGCGTCAAGAAGATCAACAGTGTCTACTATGCCAACCGCGGCAGCGATAAGGAGACTCAGGTGGAAAACGGCATGACCGCGCTGGGCAGGCATGTGAGCAAATTGACCGGGATTGTACCCGACTTCTATGTATTCCTCCAATGGCAGGCGGTGGGTGAATTGGTGGACGCCCTGGGCGGCGTCACCTTTGAAGTGCCCTTCGATATGAAGTATGACGACCCGTATCAGGACCTGCACATCGACCAGGAGGCTGGCGTGCGCGTGCTCAGCGGAGAGGACGCCATGCAGGTGGTGCGCTGGCGGCAGAATAACGATCGCTCCCACAGCGCAATGGGCGACATTGGCCGGATCCAGATTCAGCAGGATTTTCTCAAGGCGGTGGCCAAAGAGTGCCTTCAGCTGAAAACGCTGCTCAAGGCCCCGGCCCTGATGCAGATATTCATGGACAATGTGGAGACCGACCTGACCATTGGCAATCTCTTAGCCTTTGCCCAACTGGCCATGGGGATGGATGCGGATGAGGACGTGACCTTTTGCACCATGCCCTATACCGGGGCAAGGTACAGGGGAGGCGACTACGTGGTGGTCAATCAAAATGAGATGCTGGAGCTGATCAATGCCGGCTTTAACCCCTATCTGCGGGATATTGCCGCGTCTGATCTGCAGCTCATGTACACCAACAGCAACGGGAGCCTGGGCGTCACAAACGCCGCGCTGGCGGACGGCTCCGCCGGAATTGCATCCGCTGCGCCCTCCACAACGCCCCCTTCCGTCACAACACCATCGGGAGGCGCCGGCTCGAATACGGAAGATGAGGACGAGGCGCCTGATTCCTCCCAGACGGAAGGCGGTGGGGGAGAGGAGCCTGATTCCGGTGGGGAAACGGACAACGGCGATCAGGGCCCGGGGGAGAGCGCATCTGAGACGGGATCCCAGACCGCATCCGGCAACCCGGCCCAGGCGCAGGGTTCCAGCGCGGCTCAGACACAGGACCCTGGGGGGAGTCAATCTAAAGCAGCAGCGCAGAGTGCCGGCTCTTCTCAGGAGAGTGCTGTGCCTTCCCCGATGGGCTAGAGCACCCCTTCCCGAAATGAAACGCAAAGGAGATAATATATGGATTCTTTGAATATGGCTTTGCTGCTGGCCAATGTGCTGGACAGCAAAAAAGGTGAGGATATCAAGGTGTTAAAAACAGAGGATATTACCACGCTGACCGACTATTTTGTATTGTGTACCGCAAACTCCAGTACCCAGATTAAGGCCATGACCGATGCCTGCGAAGAGGCGGCGGAGAAGGCGGGCGAGCAGATACATCACATTGAGGGGCACCGCGGCGGCAGCTGGGTGCTGATGGATTTTTCCAGTGTTGTGGTGCATATCTTTACAGGAGAAGCCCGGGAGTTTTATGATTTGGAGCGGCTGTGGGCCGATGCGGCCCCGGTGGATTTAGGAGTGCTTTAACTCCTGCGGCTCTGCCGGAACAGAGAAAGGAGAGCGCGTTGTTTGGGGCGCTCTCCTTGCTCCCTTTTTTAAGGAGATATATTAGTGTGAAAGACCGCATTAACATTGAAATGCGCGAGCGCCTCCCGCTTGCGCGGAACCCCCGCTCATGCGCAAAAAGTCCATTCCCTTTCATAGACTATTTGTGCCTTGAGCAAAACGGAAGGAATGGACTTTTTTATGTACAGAGGGTTTGATTGGTGGCACACAACACGCCGCCGCTTGCGCGGGAACCGGCCGCTGCAAATGCTGTCTGTGGTAATGCTGGCGGTCTTTCCGGCCTGGTGTCTGTTTGTACTGGAATACTATAACGTTCAAAAGCTGGATATGCTGACGGAGTTTTTTGCGCAGAGAAGAGGGCCTGCGCTTTTTGCGCTCCTGGTGCTATACGCGGTATTCGCGCTGCTGCTGCTCCTGGTACGGAAGGGGGCGGTGGCCTGTGGCTTGCTGGGAGCGGTATCGGTGATCTTTGCGTACATCAATTCCATGAAAGTGGCACTGAATGGAGATAACTTTTTTCCAAAGGACTTCTTTCTGGCGGGGGAACTGGGGGAAATTTCCTCGTTTGTAACGGTTGGACCGCCAGAATGGTTTGTCCTGGCGGCAGCGGCAACGGTGCTTTGGGTGGCTGCATTGGCGGTGATGGGAACCGGATTGCCCTGGGACTGGAAGTTCCGTTTTCCGCTGGCTCTGGCAGGGCTGCTGCTGTGCGCCATTCCCTTTACCGCAACGGCCAGCGCCACGGCCCTGCTGGAGCGCTTTGATCTCCAGGTGATGGATACGGCGTTGCAGAGCAGCAATTATGAACAAAATGGGTTTGTATCGGCATTTATGCTCAACCTCTTTACCATACATTTAGAGGAACCAAAAGGCTACAGTGAACGCTACCTTGCTCAACTGATGGAGGGATATGAAGCGATCCCTGCCACCAATGAAGAACCGTTCGATGTGATTTTAGTATTGAGTGAGAGCTTTTTTGATTTACGGACTCTGAATGGCTTGGATTTGAGCCATAATCCGCTGGAGCGGTATGACGAGCTGCTCACCAGGGAGAACTGCTACAGCGGAACCTTTTACTCCACCGCATTGAACGGCGGCACGGTACGCCCGGAATTTGAGGTGCTGACCGGGCTTACGACTGACTACTTACCGGGTGGATCGGTACCCTATGAATATGTGGACAGGGAGATTGAGGGGTATGTCTCCAATTATAAGGATGCGGGCTATACGGCGGTGGCATTGCACCCATATCTGAAAAAATTCTACTCTCGGGATAAGGCCTACCCTTACCTCGGGTATGACGCCTTTTACGGCGAGGATGAAATTGTAGAGATGGTGGATGTGGACTTTCGGTGGAATCGGATCTCGGATGCCAGTCTGGAGCGGGCCATTGAACTGTGTATGGACGAGGCGGAGGGGCCCATGTTCCTGTTCGCCATTACCATGGAAAACCATCAGCCCTACTCCGGGGAACCGGACGAGCACAGTGCGGTCACCGTCACGTCCAGCGTATTGAATGAGAGTCTGAGGAGGGCGGTGAACATCTACGCCCAGCGCCTTTATGATGCGGATCAAATGTTGGGGGCACTGGCCGATTATGTAGACAGCCGGGCGCGGCCCACAATTTTGGTGTTCTTTGGAGACCATAAGCCCAATCTGGGCGCCAACCTGGAGGCCTATATTCAAACCGGCGTCTATGACCCGGAACAGTGGTACGATCTGGAGAATGTGAAATCCCTTTATTCCACGCCATTTGTGATCTATGCGAACCGGGATATTTCCGGGGGCTTCTTTGAGGGGAACCGGGACAATGAAATCACAAGCTACAATCTGCTCAATACCGTGGCGGTGTCTACCGGATTTGGCCGGACTGCCTATATGCAGGCGTTGGAAGAACTGCACCGGATTACCCCGGTGTACAATGTCCGCTTGGCTCAGGATTTGGGGGCCGGGCTGGATCGGCTTGTGGAGCTGCAAAAGCAGGTGACCTATGACCGCATCGCGGGAAAAGGGTATTCCAATGGATAGGGGAAGACCTGTGATCTTGTGGCGCGTTGGGCCGTGAACATTCCTTTTTGCGCGCTGAAGTGCCTCCTATGGCGATTGCAATGGGAGGCGCTTGCACAGCCGCGCAGTGCAGGCGTGGATCGGGGACAAGAAACGTGATGAATTCATGTGTGGAGCCTTGCAATTGGATCGGAGTTCGTTTATAATATTTTTTCGGTACAAACCATGTCCCCTCTGTCCTGTGCGGGGAGAGAACGATAGGAAAGTGTGATGAATATGAAGTACGATTTTACAGCCATTGAACAAAAATGGCAGACTAAGTGGGAGGAAGAACACACCTTTTCCTGCCGGAATGGGGTCCAGGATCAGAAGAAGTTTTACGCGCTGGTGGAGTTTCCCTATCCATCCGGAAACGGCCTGCATGTGGGGCATGCCAGGCCCTATACCGCAATGGATGTCATCGCCAGGAAGCGGCGTATGGATGGTTGGAATGTACTGTTTCCCATCGGATATGACGCATTTGGCCTCCCCACGGAAAACTACGCGATCCAGAATAAAATTCATCCCGCCGCTGTGACGGAGAAAAATATTGGCGTTTTTCGCAAGCAGCTTCAAATGCTGGGTTACTCCTTTGATTGGCAGCGCGAGATTGACACCACAGATCCGGATTACTACAAGTGGACCCAGTGGATTTTTCTCCAGATGTACAAAAAGGGACTGGCCTATAAAACCTCCATGCCGGTAAACTGGTGCACCTCCTGCAAATGTGTGCTGGCAAATGAGGAGGTGGTGGACGGCGTCTGCGAGCGCTGCGGTTCTGAGGTGGTGCGCAAGGAGAAGAGCCAATGGATGCTGGCCATTACCAAATACGCCCAGCGGCTGATTGATGACCTGGACGAGGTGGACTATCCGGCCCGGGTAAAAGCGCAGCAAATCCATTGGATTGGCCGCTCTACCGGAGCAGAGGTGAATTTTCAGACCACGGCGGGGGATGTGCTCACTGTGTACACCACCCGGCCGGACACCCTCTTTGGCGCCACCTATATGGTGATTGCACCGGAGCACCCCTACGTAACGCGGTGGAAGGAGAAGCTGGTCAATGGCAGCGTGGTTGACGCCTACGTACAGGAGGCGGGACGAAAGTCCGACTTTGAGCGAACAGAGCTGGTGAAGGAAAAAACCGGCGTGCGCCTGGAGGGTGTCAAAGCGGTGAACCCTGTCACCGGAAAAGAAATTCCAATTTTTATCTCCGACTATGTTCTGGTCTCTTACGGCACGGGGGCCATTATGGCGGTGCCGGCTCATGACCAGCGCGACTGGGAATTTGCGAAAAAATTCGGCTGTGACATTGTCGAGGTGGTGGAAGGCGGCGACATTGGAACAGAGGCCTTCACAGTGAAGGATGATTCCGGTATCATGGTAAACTCCGGTTTTCTCAATGGAAAAACAGTGCGGGAAGCCATCCCCGCGATTGAGGACTGGCTGGAAGGCCAGGGAATTGGACATAAAAAGGTGAACTACAAGCTGCGCGACTGGGTGTTTTCCCGTCAGCGCTATTGGGGCGAACCCATTCCCATGATCCACTGTCCCAAGTGTGGTTGGGTGACGGTTCGGGAGGAGGAGCTTCCCCTTCTGTTGCCTGAGGTGGAGAGCTATGAGACCACCGATACCGGGGAATCTCCCTTGAGTAAAATGACCGATTGGGTGAGCACCATATGTCCGCGCTGTGGCGCCCCCGCCCAGCGGGAGACGGACACCATGCCACAGTGGGCTGGCTCCAGCTGGTATTTTCTGCGGTATATGGATCCCCATCATGAGATGGCGCTGGCCTCGAAGGAGGCGCTGGACTATTGGTCGCCCGTGGACTGGTATAACGGCGGTATGGAGCACACAACGCTCCATCTGCTTTACTCCCGGTTCTGGCACAAATTCCTCTATGATTTGGGGGTCGTCCCGACCAAAGAGCCCTACCGGAAGCGCACCAGCCACGGCATGATTTTAGGCGAGGGCGGAGAGAAGATGTCCAAGAGCCGGGGCAATGTAGTGGCCCCCAATGACATCATTGGGGAGTACGGTACGGACACGATGCGCACCTATATTATGTTCATTGGCGACTTTGAAAAGGCGGCGGCCTGGTCGGCCAATGCGGTGCGGGGCTGTAAACGCTTTTTGGACCGGGTGTGGACTCTGTGTGAACAGGAACACACCGGGGAGGAGTATACCAAGGGGAATGAGGCGGCGATCCACAAAGCCATCAAAAAAGTGGCTGAGGATATTGAGGGCATGAAGTTTAACACCGCCATTGCCGCGTTAATGGCGCTGGTGAACGACTTTTATGCCAATGGGGCGAGCCTTGGGGATATGAGGGCGCTGCTTTTGATGCTCTCTCCCTTTGCGCCCCATCTGTGCAGTGAACAGTGGGAACGCCTGGGTTTCTCCGGGGAAGTGTGCCTGCAGCGGTGGCCGGAGTACGATGAGAGCAAGACGGTCGCCGACACCATCCAAATGGCGGTGCAGGTGGGAGGTAAGTTAAAGGCGAATATCGTGGTTCCCACCGGCAGTGATGATGCGGCGATTGTGCAGGCCGCATTGGCAGAGCCAAAAATTCAGCGCCTTGCTGAGGGGATGGAACTGGTGAAGTCTATTGTGGTCAAGGGCCGCCTGGTCAATCTCATCTTGAGTTCCAAGGAATAAACCGGAAATTTTTTTGCACGGAGCGGCGTTTGGCACAACAGGAAGTAACAAAAAGTTCAAACTTTCCCGAAAAAGAGAATCTTGACAAGGGGAGTAAAGTTGCATATAATATAACTGTTAAGCCATATGTAAATGGCCCTTCGTGGTTTGGGGGACGCCCCACCACGCCGGAGGGAGGGAAATATAAATGTCGGAAGTCCGTATAAGAGAAAACGAATCTCTAGATAGTGCTCTCAAGCGGTTTAAGCGCAGCTGCGCCAAGTCTGGTGTGCTGGCTGAGGTTCGCAAGCGCGAGCATTATGAGAGTCCCAGCGTGAAGCGCCGCAAGAAATCTGAGGCCGCCCGCAAGAACCGTAAAAAGTTTTATTAAGTCCCGAAGCGCCTGAAGAATTCTTCAGGCGCTTTTATCTTATGCAGAGGTTGGCAGAACGTTCCCATCAAACAGCTTGCCACTTTTTTGCTGGGAAACAACATATCTGGCGGCCCTGTCCCATACAATAGTAAAAACTGGCCAATGAAACACCGGCGGCCTAGTTTGGGAAAGGGTGAGATACTATGGGGTATGAAGAGCGGAATATGACGCAGGAGCGAGCCCACCATATCCTGCTGGAGGGACGTGTGCAGCTGTCTGTCTCCGGTGTGGAGGAGGTGGAGAGCTTTGACGAGTCCACAATTGTGATGATTACATCTCAAGGCACGCTTGTTGTGCGGGGAGAGGAGCTGCACATTGAAAAACTCTCTTTGGACGGGGGAGATCTAAAAGTGGAGGGAACGGTGGATTCCCTTACCTACGAGGACGAAGGGAGGGAGCGGGGCGGCTTTTTCTCCCGGCTGCTGCGATAGGTTATGCAGGTAGATGTAACTGCCCAGGCATGGGCGCTGTGTCAGGCAGTGGTGCTGGGGCTGGCTGCCGGACTGCTGTACGATGTGATGCGGGTGGTGCGTGTGCGGTTACATAGCCGGATTGTGGCCCATCTGCTGGATTTCCTTTTCTGGATGGTAGTGACGCTGGCCATCTTTATCTGGTCACAGCAGGCTTGGGGCGGTGCGATCCGCATATACGGCATCCTGTTTCTTTTTGCGGGAGGGGTGCTCTATTTTTGGTGGTTTAGCCGCTTTTTTCTCTTTTTGGGTTACAGGATGGCCGATTTGACCGCCTTTTTATGGGGCATTTTGACACTCCCATTGGTGTTGCTGTTCCGTCTCTTAAAAATAATTCAGAAAAAGGGGAAAAACATCTTTCATTTCTGGCAGAAATGGTATAGAATAAATCAGATAACTGAGGAAATTGATGCTGCGGCCCGGAGACGGGCTGACAGAGAGGCTGGAGGTGCGGGGCGTGCAGTTCAAGCGGGCAGGGCTACTAACAAAAATCGTCATTCTCGGACTGCTCATTTACCTGACCACGATGCTGCTCGATCTGCGCAGCCAGATTCAGCAGGTGGAGCAGGAGCACCTCCAGATGGAGATGCGAGCGGCAGAGCTGCGCGTAGGAAACGCACAACTGGAAGACGCCATCGAAAACAGCGAAGATCCTGACGTGCTGGAGCAGGCGGCCCGGGATAAGGGGTATGTCAAAGAGAACGAAGTCTTGTATCAAGACGTGGCCCGTTGACCCGTTCCGGCAGGAGGATCTGCCCGTTAGTTCAGTTCACTCAGGGGGAAATTTACAAGGAGGATATATCGGTCAATTATGGAGTTTGGTGTTGGAACCGTCGTAGAGGGAAAAGTCACTGGTATTACCAAGTTTGGGGCTTTTGTCGCCCTGCCGGAAGGGAAATCCGGACTAGTACACATTTCAGAAATCGCCTATTCCTATGTCAATGAGGTGTCAGACCATCTGCACGAGGGGCAGGACGTGAAGGTGAAAATCGTTGGAATTGACGAGTCAAACCGGATTAACCTCTCGATCAAAAAGGCAATGGATCCGCCTCCGCGCCCTGCCGGGACAAGGCCCGGCCGTCCAGGGGGGGCTCCCCGGACTGGCAGTAGTTTTGCACCCCGGCCTGTTGTGACAAAGGAACCTGCCGACTTTGAAGACCGGTTGAAGCAGTTTATGCAGTCCTCGGACAGCAAGCTGTCTGAGCTGCGATATATTGAAAAACGGGGAAGCTCCCGCAGGGGCGGACGCCGGTAATCGGCTTCTGCCAAGTTTGTTGCAGGGAAATTGGATATTAGAAAGAGCAGGGGGGCGGAATCGTCCCCCTGCTTTCCGCATAAAAAAGACGCCCTCCACAAAGTGGAGAGGCGTCCATGCAGATTCAATTAGACCAACAGGAAGCGAAATGAGAACATATTGGTTGAGCTGCAAGGGTATGATACCATAAAATTCCAATTTTTGTCAATGGGAACCTTTGGCGAATTTTGCCTGGCTTTGGAAAGGAACAAGATAATGCTGATTTATAATGGAACGGTGCACACTATGGAGGCCCCGCCGCTGACCCCGGGGTTTGTAGCGCTGCGCGAGGGGAGGATTTGGGCGGTTGGCCCCATGGAGCTCTGTCCCGCCGACTGGGATGGGGAAACCTTGGATGCCCAAGGAGGACATATTCTCCCAGGATTTGTGGACGCTCACTGCCATTTGGGCATGTTTGGCGATTCCCTTGGTTTGGAAGGGGATGATGGAAACGAGGCTACCGACCCCTGCACACCCCATCTGCGGGCGGTGGATGCCGTCAACCCGCTGGACCGCTGCTTTGCGGACGCCAGAATAGGCGGGGTTACCACCGTGTTCACCGGTCCGGGCAGTGCAAACCCCATCAGCGGACAATTTGCCGCAATCAAGACCAATGGGCGCTGGATAGATGACATGGTGCTCTCCGCCCCTGCGGCAATGAAGCTGGCGCTGGGAGAGAACCCAAAGACCCCCTATCATGAGCGCAGAGAGGGCCCAACTACCCGCATGGCCACCGCGGCCATCATTCGGGAACACTTAATGAAGGCGGTGGAGTATCGGGATAAGCTGGAGCGGGCAGAGCGGGATGAGGAGGAGGACAAACCGGACTTTGACGCCAAGCTGCATGCCCTGCTTCCGGTGGTGAGGGGAGCGTTGCCCGTCCACATCCATGCCCACCGGGCGGACGACATTGCCACCGGGATTAGGATTTGTCACGAGTTTGGATTGCGGTATGTCATTGTCCACGGCACGGAGGGACATCTGATCTCCGACTTATTGGCCAAGGAGAAGGCGGCGGTGATCACCGGCCCCTGCCTGGGGGATCGATCCAAACCGGAGCTGGCCAATATGACACTGGAAAATCCGGCCAAACTCCTGCAGGCCGGCGTGAAAGTGGCGGTCTGTACGGATCACCCGGAGACGCCCATTCAGCATCTGCCCCTGTGCGCGGCAATGGCGGTGCGTGGCGGAATGGATCCGGAGTCAGCGCTGTGTGCAATTACACTGTGGGCTGCGGAGATTGCGGGGGTCAGTGATCGGGTGGGTTCTCTTTCCCTTGGGAAGGACGGAGATGTGGTGGTGACTGGTGGACATCCCCTCAACTGGATGAGCCGGGTCAACGCTGTTTTCATTGACGGGATTCGGGTGCGCTAATCTGATAAAATTTCAAAAAATTCATAAATTAGCCTGGAAATGATCCCCATATGTGGTATAATGAATGCAATGAAGGCAATGTTCTTCGTGACACTTTATCCGGGCGAAAGGAGCGAATCATATGAAGTTTGTATTTACAGACAAAAAAGTTAATCTGCCCGAATCCGTGCACCGATATGCAGAGAAGAAAATTGGTAAGCTGGATCGCTTTTTCAAGGAGGACGCCACTGCCTCAGTCATCTTCAGTGTGGAGAGGGACCGCAACAAGGTGGAGCTTACCATCCACTCCAGCGGTACAGTCTTTCGTGTGTCTGAAAACACTTCAGATATGCATGCCTCCATTGATGCGGCAGTTACCACTATGGAACGCCAGATTCGCAAAAATAAAACACGGCTGGAGAAGCGGCTGCGTCAGGGAGCCTATGAGCGCACGATTGAATTGGAACCCTCCAACTTTGCGCCGGAGGAATCGGAGGAGGAATACCGCCTGGTGCGCAGTAAGCGCTTTCCCATGAAACCTATGACCCGGGATGAGGCGATTTTACAGATGAATTTGGTGGGGCACACGTTCTTTGCCTTCCGGGATGAAGAGGCTGATGGGGCCTTTGCGGTGGTATATCGCCGATACAATGGAGATTATGGTATCATAGAGGATGAGCAGTAACTAAGCTGTCCGGCGTGATCAAGATAAGGGGAGCGGACGATTCCGCTCCCCTTTTTGGGGAAAAGTTTGAATGAGATTCATACTTTACTTGAGTTCAGTGTGCGCTGCAAGCACATGTTATGGCCATTCGGGATGGTTTGATGTGTTGCAATGCACCGGAGAGGAGTGGTGATCATCATGGTGGAATTTCCGCGGTTGGACGAAGCGTTTCATGTGGGGAAGATGTTGAATGCATACCGGCATCTGGGTGCGCACCCCGCGGCTGATGGCACGGTTGAGGGCTGGCAGTTTCGCACTTGGGCGCCGGAGGCGGAGCGGGTGGAGGTCATCGGGGAGTGGAATGGTTGGAACGGGCAGCCGCTGACAAGAGACAGGGCTGGCGTTTGGTCCGGTTTTTTTCCCGGGCCAAAGTGCGGACAGAGATACAAGTACCGGATTTCCGGAGGAGACGGGCAGGTTCGGGATAAGGCAGACCCCTATGCTGTACACAGTGAGCTGCGTCCGGGGACTGCATCTGTTCTGTGGGATCTGGCGCAGGCGGAGCGGCAGTTTGACGACAGCGCCTGGCGGCAATGCTGGGATAAGGGGTATGACCGGCCGCTGAATATTTACGAAGTGCACGCCGGAAGCTGGCGCCGCAGGGAGGATGGCAGCTGGCTTACCTACCGGGAGCTGGCCGGGGAGCTGATTCCTTATGTAAAAAAAATGAAATTTACGGCCATTGAGCTGCTCCCTCTGGCCGAGCACCCTTTTGACGGCAGCTGGGGCTATCAGCAGAGCGGGTACTTCAGCGTAACGGGCCGCTATGGCACTCCGGAGGAGTTTGCGCAGTTTGTGAGCGCCTGCCATGAAGCCGGAATCGCGGTGATCATGGATATTGTTCCTGTCCACTTTGTGGCGGACGACCACGGGCTGCGCCTGTATGACGGCACGCCCCTCTATGAGCTTGACAGTGATGTGGGTTATAGCCAATGGGGGAGCTGCAACTTCAATTTTTACCGGGGGGAGGTCTGCTCCTTCCTGGCATCGGCGGCGGCCATTTGGCTGGAGGTCTATCACTGCGATGGGCTGCGGATGGACGCGGTGTCCCACGCCCTCTACTGGCAGGGAGATGTGAAGCGGGGGGTCAATCCCGGGGCCGTAACATTTTTGCAAGAGCTCAATGGCGCGCTGCAGCAGCGGTTTCCCACCTGTATCCGCATTGCGGAGGACAGCTCTGACTATATCAAAGTCACAGCGCCGGTGGCCTATGGCGGACTTGGGTTTGACTATAAATGGGACATGGGCTGGATGCATGACACCCTGGATTACTTTGCGCTGCCTCTGGACCGGCGGGGGCCGGAGGCTGGAAAACTCCGCTTTTCCATGCACTATTTTCAAAAGGAACTCTATCTTTTGCCCCTTTCTCATGATGAGGTGGTGCATGGAAAGAAAACGATCATTGACAAGCTGTGGGGGACCTATGAGGAGAAATTTCAGCAGGTCAGGCTGCTGTATCTCTATATGTTTGCCCATCCCGGAAAAAAGCTGAATTTTATGGGCAATGAGTTGGCCCAGTGGGCGGAGTGGAGCGAGGAGGGGGCGGTGGAGGAGTTTCTTTTAACCTATCCGCTTCATGATGCCTTTCATCGCTTTTTCGCCTGCCTGGGAGAGCTATATCAGCAAGAACCCTCCCTTTACCAGGGAGAGTATGATTTTGACCGTTTTCAGTGGGTGGACCCAGGGGAGCAATGTGTGTTTGCCTTTACCCGGGGCGGAGAGGGAGAAAAGCTGCTGTGTGTTATGAACACCGGATGGCGCGCCCTGGAGGCGTACCCTCTCTATTTTTCTGCTGCCTATCAGGCGGAGGTTATCCTCTCCACAGAGGAGCCGCGCTGGGGCGGAGCACATGACCTGCCCGCCAGGCGCGGCACCAGAAAAGAGGGCGCGCGCCATCGGCTGACCCTGGAGATTCCCGGCCTGTGTGGGTACCTCATCCGCCTGAGCCCTAAAAAGAATAGAAAAAACCGGGAAAACGCTTAGGTAACCACGGATTCAATCAGACAGGTACGATTTTCTGTTTTGATTTATGGGCGTTTGCTCCATCGGAGGCGGAGCAAACAGTATTGGTTCAGCGTTTCCCTAGGGCACCCCAATTGCAGGCTGTAGATCAAAGGGCTTCTAATACTACGATCCAATGAAACTGCAGATATCTTTGCGGTCTTTTTCCCGTGGCGCTGTGTTGTCCTCCTTGAAGGGCGAAAGCCCACCTGCATCGTCCGCCTTGCGGCACGAAAATAATTCTTGCAAAATCGATTCGCCCCTTCCATCGGATAGTAGTATAAAATAGATCCACGCATAGATATGATAGATGGAGACACAAGTCCCCTTGCCCGTACCCGGGCAAGGGGACTTGTGATATGATATGATTGCTTAGCTTACAGGGAACCGCTGCGGCCCATACATGGAAAACAGGCGGGATTACAGCAGATGAAATTGCACAATTAGGCTGGAGAAGACAATAGACACTGTGGACACCAGCTTAATCAAGATGTTCAGAGAGGGACCGGAGGTGTCCTTAAACGGATCTCCCACCGTATCGCCAATGACGGCGGATTTGTGGCACTCGGAACCCTTGCCGCCGTGGTGGCCCGCCTCGATATATTTCTTGGCGTTGTCCCAGGCGCCGCCCGCATTGGACATAAACACCGCCATGGCAAAGCCGGTGACGGAGACGCCGCCCAGCAGCCCGACAACGCCCTCCACGGAGAGGATCAGGCCGGTGAGGATGGGGACAATGATGGCCAACAGGGAGGGCTTTACCATCTCGCGAAGCGCGCCCTTGGTGCACAGGGAGACGCAGGCGGCATAATCCGGATCGGTCGTGCCCTCCATAATGCCGGAGATCTCCCGAAACTGGCGGCGAACCTCCATCACGATGGATTGGGCGGCGCGCTGCACGGCGCTCATGGTGAAGGCGGAAAAGACAAAGGTGAGCATCGTACCGATAAAGATGCCGACCAGCACCGCAGGATTCGTAAGCGTCAGGTCAGGTTCAAAGTCCATTTTTCCTTTTACAATGTCGACATAGGAGACCAACAGGGCCAGGGCGGTGAGGGCCGCAGAGCCGATGGCAAAGCCCTTTCCGGTGGCGGCGGTGGTATTGCCCAGGGAGTCCAGCGCGTCAGTCCTCTCGCGCACGTCATGGCCCATTCCGGACATCTCCGCGATGCCGCCGGCGTTGTCGGCCACAGGGCCATAAGCATCGGTTGCCAGAGTAATCCCCAGGGTGGAGAGCATACCCACGGCGGCAATGCCGATCCCGTAGAGGCCCTGGCTGAACGAGGCGCTGTATCCGGCGCCCGCGGTGTTGAGGGAGCCCCCAGCCGCCAGGAAGGAAATGATGACGGCCGCGCCCACAATCAAGATGGGGGCGGCGGTGGACAGCATACCCAGGGAGAGACCGCCGATGATTGTGGTGGCTGCGCCAGTCTCGGTGGACGCGGCCAGTTCCTGGGTGGGTTTATATGTATCGGAGGTATAGTATTCCGTGAAGTATCCGATGGCGCAGCCACCGATCAGGCCGCAAAGAATGGCAACATAGACCCCCCAGTTGCCCAGCAGATAGTAGGTCAGCGGCGCTGCGAGGATGGCGGCCAGAATGGCGGCGGAGTAGGTTCCTTTGCGCAGGGTTCCCAGGAGTTCACGCTGGCTTGCGCCCTCCTTGGTTTTCACAAGGAAGGAACCCAGAATAGAGCAGAGGATGCCCACAACGGCCAGGGAAATCGGAAGCAGCATGGCGCCCCAGCTGTGGCTGGGATAGGCGGCAACGCCCAGTGCGAAGGTGGCCAGAATAGACCCCACATAGGACTCGTACAGGTCGGCGCCCATACCCGCCACATCCCCCACGTTGTCCCCCACGTTATCGGCGATGGTTGCGGGGTTGCGGGGATCATCCTCGGGGATGCCGGCTTCGACTTTGCCAACCAGGTCGGCGCCCACATCGGCCGCCTTGGTAAAGATACCGCCGCCTACCCGGGCAAACAGCGCCATGAAGGAGGCGCCCATGCCGAACATGACCATGGTCTGGGCGATTTTGACAGCGTCAAACCCGGCAAAATATTTCAAGATATGGATCCAAATCGTGATGTCCAGCAGGCCCAGCCCCACCACGGTAAATCCCATCACAGCGCCGGAGGAAAAGGCCACATTCAGCCCCTTGTTCAGGCTTTCCGAGGCGGCTTGGGCGGTGCGGGCGTTGGCGGAAGTGGCAATCTTCATCCCGACAAAGCCGGCCAAAGCGGAATAGATACCCCCTGTGAGGAAAGCAAAAGGAATAAACCAGTTGTCCAATAGCTGAAACCACGCCAGGATGAGTAAAACAACAAAAACCACAGCAAACACTTTCGCTACTGTGGTATACTGGTTGCGTAGATACGCATTTGCGCCTTGCCGTATGGCGGAGGCAATTTTTTTCATTTTTTCATTGCCCTCCGGGAAAGCCAAGACCCGCCGGCTTTGCATCAGGGCAAAGCAGAGGGCCAGCAGCGCGCCTACAAAGCCAACCCAAAACAGATTCTCCATATGCTCACACACTCCTTTTTGACAGCTGCGGCGGGCGATCCCAGAAGGGATTCCCGCCGTACCGGCCAAGATTACTTTAGTATTTTAACAATAAATGAGTGGGAAATCAATAGAAAATCCATGTAAGATGTAAATTAAATCATCAAAGTTTCACTCTAGCCCGGAGTAGAGAGGAGATGGTGGGGCTTTAGCACAGGTTAAATTTTGCGCCAGGTTTTCGGGCTTAATATCACTAAAACGGGGAAAATTTCTAAACGCCCTACCACCATGCACAGCGACAGAAAGACCTTAACAAACGGGGAGAAGGCGGAATAATTTCCTGTCGGGCCAGCTAGTTCCAGCCCCGGGCCGGCGTTGCTGACACAGGTGAGTGCGGCGGAAAAGCAGGTGGCAAAAGAAAAATCATCCGATGCGATCAGCAGGGTAGATACAAAGACAATGGCAAAAAAGCAGGCAATATAAGTGAGAACGGAGTGCAGCGTGCCCTCTCCCACCACCTTTCCATCCAGCTTGACCACTTTGACAGCCCGGGGATGGAGGATGTGGCTGATTTCCCGGTGCGCGCTGCGAAAGGCCAACAGAACGCGGGAGCATTTTAAGCCCCCGGTTGTAGAGCCGGCACAGCCCCCAATGAGCATCAAAAGGAGCATGCACACCTGGATTGCCTGGGGCCAGGCGGAATAGTTGGAGATGGTAAACCCGGTGGTTGAGATCACGGAGCAGACCATAAAAAAGCTGTGGCGCAGGCAGTCCCAAACGTTGTTGTAAACCGGCTGAACGGTCCAAACAGTGTAAGCGGTGACAAGGAAGATCAGGCATAGAAAAAATCTCAGTTCGTCACTGGAAAAGGCCTGGCGGAACCGGCGGGTCAGAATGAGAAAATGGATGGCAAAATTGAGGGAAAAAAGCAATAAAAAAATTGCGATGACCATCTCTGCGGCGGGATTGTTGTATGCCCCTACGTTACCGTTTCGGTTGGAGAAGCCTCCGGTCCCGGCCGTGGAAAAGGCATGAATAAAGCAGTCGTACAGCGGCAATCCGGTCAGACGGAGGAGTACGACCTCAATGGCTGTCAGGGCACAGTAGATGCGGTAAAGGATTCTGGAGGACTGCGCCTGTTTGGGAACCAATTTAGAAGCAACGGGGCCGGGGCTTTCCGCCTGTGTCAGATAGTGGGAGCGGATGCCCATGGAGGGGACGACAGCGGTGGCCAGAACCAGAACCCCCATTCCCCCCAGCCAGTGGGTTAAGGACCGCCAGAACAAAATGCCTTGGGGCAATGCTTCGATATCCGTCAAAACAGTGACGCCGGTGGTGGAAAAGCCGGAGAAGGACTCGAAGGCACAGTCGAGGAAGGAGGGGAAACAGCCGGAAAAGAAGAAGGGCAGCGCCCCGGCCAGCCCCATAAAAATCCAGATCAAACCCACGGCAAAAAAGCCCTCCCGCAGATAGAAGCTGGAGTTTGTGGGAATAAAATAGAGCCCGGTGCCAATGAGAAGTAAAATGACGATACTGTATAAAAACGGACGCGGGTCCTCCTCCCAGATCAGAGAGATCAAAAGCGGAAACAGCATAGAGCAAGACACAAGTTGAGTGACCCGGCCAACCAACTTCAGTACCAGCCTGAAATTCATATACTATACCCCCGGGAAAGAATATTCGCGCTCTTCTGGTTCAAAAATGTCGTTCAGATCCAGGATCCCGCTATTGCGGGAGACAATGATGACCGAATCTCCGTCTTGAATCGTGGAGGAGCCTTCCGGAATGATGATTTCCTGCCCCCGCACAATGACGGCGATCAGGATGCCCCGGCGCAGTTTCATATTCTTCAAAGGGACGCCTTTTTGCTGCATGTCTTCGCTGACAGTAAACTCCATCGCCTCGGCGCCGCCATCGGCGATACGGTACAGGGCGCGCATCACGCTGCCCTGGGAGTTTTCCATCCCGCGAACCACCTGAAGGATGTGCTCGGCGGTGATTAATTTTGGCGAGATGATACTGTCCAGTCCCATCGCTTTGGCGATTCCGGCGTAATTTTGGCGGTTGCATTTTGTAATGATTTTGCTGATTCCCCTTTGCAGGGCGTAAAGAGAGATCATCAGATTGTCTTCATCCCGGCCGGTGAGGGCGACAAAGGCATCGCATTGAGCCAGACCCTCCGACTCCAGAAGCTCCTGATCGGTTCCATCGCCGCAAATGACTGTGACATCGGGCAGCTCTTCACTGATCAGGCGGCAGCGGTCATGATTGTATTCCACAATCTTGACTTGCATTTTCATATTCTGGAGCAGATTGGTCAGGTACAGTGAGATTTTTCCGCCGCCTACCATAAACACACTGCGGACTTTTGGAGTATAGCGCCCCAGAATATGAAAAAAACGGTCCAAGCTGGTGGGACGGCCGATGATATACAATTTATCCTCTGCATGGGGGACAAATCTGCCATTTGGAATCATGACGTCATTGCCCCGTTCCACAGCGCAAAAGAGAAGGGATAATTTCTTGACCTGGGAGGAGAGGGCATGCAGCGGGACATCCACCATAAAATCATCTTTCTGCAGGCGAAAGCCAATCAACTCCACACGTCCGCGGCAAAAGGTATCAATATTGGCGGCGGCGGGAAAGCGCAGAAGGCGGGAGATTTCGATTGCGGTGGCATTTTCCGGGTTGATGATAATGTCAATTCCCATATCCCGCTTCAGATCGGCCAGGCAAGTGGAATATTCCGGGTTGCGGATTCGGGCAATGGTGCAGTGCGCGCCCAGATTTTTTGCAGTCCGGCAGCAGACCATGTTCACCTCGTCCTGGCTGGTGACCGCCAAAAGCAGGTCGGCGTTGTCCGCGCCCGCCTGGCGCAGGACAAGGGGGGATACTCCGTTTCCCCGTATGCTCATAATATCCAGGGCATCGGAGGCCTTTTGCAGGGAGTCCTCCTGGGTATCAATGATTGTCACATCATGAGACTCCAAGACCAGCTGCTCGGCCAGGGTGTAGCCGACTTTTCCATTTCCAATGATGATAATGTTCAAAACTTGTCATCCTTCCGGGTGAGATCAAAATTCAGAGTGAATCGGGACAAAAAAGAGTGCGCGCCCCGCCCAAAAGACTGGAACGGAGCGGTCATGAAGCGTTATATTGTCCATTGGCCGTGTAGGATGCCAATCAGATCCCGCGCTGTGTCAGAGGCGCGATACACCAGATTTGGGGAGTGCCGGTCCGGTCCTCTCATTGACTTGGATTCTGTGCATGATGAAAAGCGACTTTATTCTAGTATAGTTTTGTGAAAAGGTCAAGCAAAAAATACCTGCAGCATTGAATGGGGAGAGAACCTGTTCTTGTGTTGCGGCCGCGCAGCCGGTATAATTGATGTATCAGTCAACTGGATAGAGGAGGCGAGTATGTGAAAGAACAGGAGCGCGGCGTGCAATTTCATATTCAATGCGCCCGCGGCGATGTGGGGCGGTACTGCATTTTGCCTGGGGACCCGGGGAGAAGCGAGGCCATCGCCAGATATTTCGAAGGAGCTGTCCACGTCAATACCAACCGGGAATATGTAGTCTATACCGGTACGCTCTTGGGAGAGAAAGTGAGTGCGGTATCCACCGGAATCGGCGGGCCGTCCGCTGCCATCGCAATGGAGGAGCTGTGTAATATCGGGGCGGATACCTTTGTGCGCGTGGGCACCTGCGGCGGCATTAAGCTGGAGGTGCAAAGCGGGGATATCGTTGTGTCCACGGGGGCGGTGCGCATGGAGGGGACGAGCCGGGAATATGCCCCCATAGAATACCCGGCCGTGGCGGACTTTCAAGTGCTTTATGCCCTTGTGCAGGCAGCGCAGCGGTTGGGAAAACACTTGCATACCGGCGTAGTGCAGTGTAAGGACTCCTTTTATGGCCAGCACGCTCCCGGGCGGATGCCGGTGTCTTATGAACTGGAGGAGAAGTGGCAGGCGTGGAAGCGGCTGGGCGTTTTGGCCTCGGAGATGGAGTCAGCAGCGCTGTTTACCGTGGCAGCTGCGCGGCAGGCGCGCTGCGGGGCGGTATTCCATGTCATATGGAATCAGGAGCGCGAGTTGGCCGGCTTGGATCAGAGGGAGTCCTATGACACAGCTGCCGCCATCGAGGTCGGGGTGGAGGCGGTCAAGCTGCTCATTGCGCAGGATAAGGAGACAGCCGTCTGATGGGGTGTGGCAAACATACCCCTTTCAGCTGGTAAAACAGGTGAAAGGGGTATCAGGGTGTCAAAAAAGCATTGTTAAGAGGAACCGCTTCGCAGAATTCCCGTTGCTGTGCAACGGGAATAAAGTCAAATCCGTCCACTCCGGCGGCACTGGGCCCGCGGTCCTGTTTCCCAGCGGGGCGTTTGGCGCGGAGACGCGCATTGAAAATGCCCCTGCTCACGCAAGTCGGTGTGCCAATTCCAAAGGAAGAGGTGCGCGCTTGCGTGTTTTTCATCCTAATATACCAATTCAGGAGAAGCACCTCTATAGCGGTGCAAAGTCGAAATAACTTAAAAGGCCCAAATAAATGCCCAACGCAAAGGGTTTCAGGTCGCCGCTCAGCTTTGCCGCGTCCTGCGGGTTGCTGAGGTAGGCCAGTTCCACCAGGATTGCGGGCATCCGGGTAGTACGCAGAACAAAAAGGCCCGAATTGACGCGCACGCCATTGTCCTTTGTGCCCGCTTGCCGCACGATTTCATTGAGTACATGCTGGGCCAGCCAATAGGCCTGCGTGCCCTCCCGGAATACATATACCTCTGTGCCATTGATTGCGGGATTGGAATTGGCGTTGGCGTGAATACTGATGAAGTAGTTGGCGGGCCAGTTATTGGCGCCTCTCACGCGTGCGGCAAGGCTGGTTGCGGTGTTGGTGCCAAGAACGGTGGTCGGCGTCTCACGGCTGACACGGACCTCAAATCGCGGATCGGCGCGCAGGAGATCGGCCAGCATGGTTCCTACCTCAAAATTGATATTCTCCTCGTACAGGCCAAAGCCGGTTGCGCCGGCATTATGATAGCCGGTAGGGTTGTGTCCTTGGTCGATAAAAATTTTAATTGACAAATGATATCACCCCCTCCACATCAGAATATGATTTGGAATGGATGTCTTGTGACAATCTGCCCTTGCGTTATGGTTTGCAGCGGGAGCAGGGCGTGTAGCCCGCCTCTTCCGCTGCCTGCCGATGTTCAAAATATACTTGGTTTTGCTCCGCGGGAAGGCCGGAGCAATCGGGACGGTGATAGATATGGGAGTTGCGGTTGCCGATGTAAGTGCCATAGGACTCCGCCCGGTCGGGATTTGTATTGGGGCTGGAATTTGTCTCTGTGGCGAAGGACACTGTGCTGCCATCGCTGACGGCGACAATCGTTCCTTGCATATCGGTGCGGTAGACGGGGACATTGGCGTCCCGCAGGCGGCTCATTACCGCTTCATCCGGGTGCCCGTAGCTGTTGTCACGCCCCACAGAGATCACCGCGTACTGGGGGTTTACCTCCCGAAGAAACAGATAGCTGCTGGAGGTGGCGCTGCCGTGATGCCCGATTTTTAGTACCGTTGCGGACAACGCCGCCCCCGATTCAACCAAATCAAGCTCGGCGGAGCGCTCCATATCGCCGGTAAACAAGAAAGAGGTCTCGCCATAGTCCACCCGCAGCACGATGGATGTGTTATTGGTCTCCTCGTAGTCTGTCAGCGGGCCCAGAACGGTGACCTTTGCTCCGCCCAGGATCCACTGATTTCCGGGGGATGGGATGGTAAGCTCCAGATTCTGGGCGTTTGTATATGTTACGAAGTCCTCAAAGGCTTTGGAATCATATTCCCTGACAGGAGAGAGCACCACGCCCGCTTGGAATTGGCTCAGCGGGCCGGACAGACCGCCCACATGGTCCTCGTGCGCATGGGTGCAGACCACATAGTCAAGGGAATCTACCCCGTGCTCTGCCAAATAGGAGACCACCAGGCTGGAATCGGCCACATTTCCGCCGTCAATCAGCATGCTCTCTCCACCGCACAGGAGCAGGGCGGAGTCGGCCTGCCCCACATCAATAAAATGAACTTCCAACGCGCTGTCTGCCGATGGATTCGGCCGCCCTGGATAAAGGGCGGAGACCCTGTCACAGCCGGAGAAAAGCAGCGGAAGAGCCAATAGGAGGAAGAGAACGCAGGAAGATGGCCTGAAAAAACGTTTCGCAGACACAACATCACCTCAGGAAAGTAGATGGAATCTATTATATCAGCGCGGAGCGGAGAGGAAAAGAAGAATTGGGAAACTGTGCCCAGACAAAGAAATACTTTACCTTTTTGGAAAAATATATTACAATGATATATAATATAAATCCCCTGGATGTTTCTCGCATCCAGGGGGAGACTGCCATAATTGAATTATTCCACCGCTGTTTTCAGCAGATCGCTGGATCTGCCGGCCCGAAGGATATAGCTGTCGGCGCTGTGCCCCAGGAGAGTTTGCACCTTACGGGAGAGCTCCATGATTTTTACAATATCAATCCCGGTTTCAATCCCGGATTCATCGCACATATGAATGACGTCCTCGGTAGAGATATTGCCTGCGGCGCCCGGGACAAAGGGGCAGCCGCCCAGGCCGCCGAAAGAACTGTCAAATTGCGTCATGCCCGCCTCCATGGCCGCCATGATATTGGCTATGGCAACGCCGCGGGTATTATGAAAATGGAGCCACCAGTTGGCGTTCGGGTACTTTTCCTTCACATGTTGGCAGATTTGATATACCTGGATGGGAACCGCCATGCCGGAGGTGTCGGACAGGGATATCTCCGTGATGCCGACATTCAAATATGCATCAATAATAGAGTCAACATCTGCCTGAGGAATGCGGCCCTCCCATGGGGAGGCGAAGGGCATGGAGATGGAGCCGGAGATGGCGATATTGTTTTCTGTAGCCACCTTTACGCACTTTGCAAAGCCTGCCACAGATTGCTCGGGGGTCATATTGAGATTTTTCAGGTTATGCTGGCGGCTGGCCGAGACATTTAATTTTACTTTTTTGCAGCCGCAGTCAATGGCCCGCAGAACACCCCGCAGATTGGGAACCAATGCCCGCAGATCAATTCCCGCAACAGATCCAATGGACTTATAAATTTCATCAGTATCCGCCATCTGGGGGACTGCCTTTGGGTTCATGAATGAGCCGACCTCAATGACCCTAAAGCCTGCATCGATGATTCCATGCAGCAGCATCAGTTTGTCCTCTGTAGAAAGCACCATTTTTTCATTTTGCAGGCCATCGCGCAGCCCTACTTCACATAACGTGATGGAGGATGGGAGGTTCATAGTTATGTACACTCCTTTTTCGTCATTTTCACAAAAAGATGGAGGAGATGAAAGGATATAATAGCCAGTATCTCCTGTTTGTGCTTCAATCATACCTCTGAATCCAACAGGACTTCCAATACAAATTCTGTATCATGGGAATAGATGAATTCGATCAACAGGGAGATCTGCCGGAAGCTGCGCGGGCATATTTATGACAGTATGCCAAATTAATGCTTAAAATGTGGTATAAACTATAGAGTTCAGGCCAGGAACGAGAAGATTTTGATCAAAATTGGCATAGTTTCTTTCGCTGAAATTACGGGAAAATAGGGGCTGTTTACAACGAATTATGAAAAAAACAGATTATTAGATGAAGAATAGGCAGTGGACGGATTGGTCGTTTTGAAATAAAATGATGCCAACATAAATTGTGGTTATTGGTAACAATGTCAATAGCCGCGAATGGAGGAAGGAATATGGAACGACTTTTTTCCTTGGCCTACTTAACGATTCCAGGCACCCATCCGGCAGATCAAATTCGCATTGCGAAGGAGGCGGGGTATGACTGCGTCAGCCTTCGTACCATTCCCATGTATCTGGCTGGCGAGCCGGAATTTATCATGGAACGGGATCCGGATTTGTTCAAAGCGACCAAAGAGGCGCTGAAAGAGTACGAAATGAAGCTTATGGACATAGAGCTGGCCCGTGTGCGGGAGGATCTGGACACTGATTTTGATGCTGCGTTTGAAAAGGGCGCGGAGCTGGGAGCAACGGATGTGCTCTCCAGCATCTGGACCAAAGAAAAGGCTTTTAATGTGGATCGCTGTGGCCAGATTTGTGAAAAAGCGAAAAAGTTTGGCTTGACAGTGAATCTGGAATTTGTTACATTTGCTGGCGTGACCGACCTGAAAGGGGCGGTCGAGATTCTGGACGAGGTCAAAGCGGATAATCTGAAAATTATGGTGGATACTGTCCATGCCCATCGCTCCTATGTAACCGCAGCCGACTTGGCGGCCGTACCCGCTGAGCGGTACGGCTTTATCCATCTGTGCGATTGTCCCGGGCCTGTTCCCGCTTTGGATGATCCGGAGATGATCCGCGTGGCCCGTGAGGGGCGGCTCTATTGCGGAGAAGGCGGCGCTGACATCGCGGGTATGCTGAAGGCGTTGCCTCGAAACCCCTGTTCCATTGAGTTGCCCAACGCGGCGCAGGTACAGAAGATTGGCAAGGCGGGACACGCCGGGCGCTGCCTGGAAACCGCAAAGGCGTATTTTGCTGCAAATGGCGTTGACTGACCTCAATCATTCATAATTTTTTTGAGAATGGAGTCTGACTATGCAGATTGATATTAATACAAAAATGATTACCCTTCTGGGTAAGCCGCTGGGACAATCTTTTGCTGCCCGGATGCAAAATGCCGGCTATCAAGATGCCGGGCTTAACATGCTGTACTTTTACACAGAGGTGGAAAATGACCACCTGGGAGATGTTGTCAATGGACTTCGGCACATGAATTTTGCGGGTTTTGCAGTAACCAAGCCCAATAAGGTGGAGGTACTTAAGTATTTGGATGAGCTGGATCCCCTCTGTGAAAAAATGGGTGCCAGCAACACCGTGGTGCGTACGCCGGAAGGCAAGTTGATTGGGTATAATACGGACGGCGTGGGATTCTATACCTCGCTGGTGGAGGAAAGCGGAATTCAGGCGGAAGGGACTACCTTCTTCTGTTTCGGCGCCGGCGGGGCCGGACGGGCCATGTGCAGCATATTGGCCTACCACAATGCCAAAAAGATCTATATCACCGATTATTATGAACCCTCGGCGCAGAGCTTGGTGGAGGACATCAACAATCATTTTGCCCCTGTGGCTGAATTGGTTCCATATGGCTCATTTGAAAAAATTGCAGAGTGCGATGCCGTGCTCAACGCCAGCGGCATCGGCATGGGGAAGACCATCGGCCAGAGCCCGCTTCCGGTTGAGTATATCGAACCATCGAAGTTCTATTTTGATGCCTGCTACAATCCCGACAAGACGCAGCTCCTGCTCGATGCTGAGTCAAAGGGTGCACGCATTTTGAATGGATTGGGGATGTCCTTGTACCAGGGAACCGCTCAAATTGAACTCTGGACTGGAGTCACCCCCCCACTGAAGGCCATGCGGCAGGAATTGCTGGATATCTTGGCTGGTAAATGAGAATGGCCGGCTTTCACCGAAACAGAAACGGTACAAACAGGATGGAAGCCGATTCAATCTGCCGCAGTGTGGGCTGCGGCTCCCCATCGCATAAAAGGAGGAGGCAAATCAATGAAAGTCATAAAATGGCTGGATGAACACTTTGAAGAGTCGATACTTGTTGTCTTTCTTGTGTTTATCACCTGCATCAGTATGGTGCAAATCTGCGCGCGAATTTTTGCGAAATCACTTCCCTGGCCTGAGGAATTCTGTCGTCTGTGCTGGATATGGACGGTGTTCCTTTCCCTTCCATTCACGATTCGCAAGGGAAGTATGCTCCGCGTCAACGTTTTAGTGGATATGCTCCCCACCAAGGTGCGCAACGTGCTAAACATTGTCATTGACCTGCTGATCGCTTTTGCCCTATTTATCTTTTTCCAAGCGGCCATCAGCGTGGTAGGCGACATGTTCCAAAACGGACGTACTACCGCTGCTCTGGGCTGGTCCATGGGTTTGATGTACACGGTGACCCTGCTGGGCTATGGCCTGGGTACGCTGCGTAGCCTACAGCAGGCCGTGTTGCACATTATGCACTTCAACCAAAAGGAGATGACAACCTTGGAGGCTGCAATGCAGGAAGCCGCGGAAGAAGCGGCGGCGGTACAGGGCGGCGTGGAAGGAGGAGACGCAGAATGAGTTCAGTTCTTGTATTTGTTGTTTTCCTTGGGGGAATCGCCCTATCTATTCCCATTGCGATTTCCATGGTGCTGGGTACTATGGTGCCTTACTACTTCTTTGATACGGGCAGTTCCATCGCAAACCTGATCAACAACACCTGGGGCGGCGCTGACTCCACCCCCATTCTGGCAGTTCCGCTGTTCATATTGGGCGGTGTTATCATGGCCGAGGGCGGCATCTCCCGCAGGCTGTTTAATTTCTTCTCCTATTTCGTAGGGCGGATTCCCGGCGGACTCCCCTGCGCCGCAATCCTCACCTGCCTGTTCTATGGCGCGATCTCCGGCTCCGGGCCCGCGACCACAGCGGCCGTTGGAGCCATGTGTATCCCTTTCCTGGTGGACATGGGCTATGAGAAGCGCTGGTGCGCCGGTATGATTTCCGTGTCCGGCGGTCTGGGCGTCATCATCCCGCCCTCCATTCCCTTTGTCCTGTACTCTCTGGCTACGGGCGAATCCACCGGCAACCTGTTCAAGGCCGGAATCATCCCCGGTATCCTGATTGGCCTGTTCCTGATGCTCTACGCTGTCTGGTATTGTGCTAAAAAGGGCGAGGACAAGACCCGCATCAAACGCCAGATGGATGAACTGAAGAGCAAAGGGTTCGTTCCCCTGTTTGTTGAGAGTTTTTGGGCGCTGCTTTGCCCGATCATCGTGCTGGGCGGCATTTATGGCGGCTTTGTTACCCCCACTGAGGCGGCCACCGTCTCCGTGTTCTATGCGCTGCTGGTCTCCCTGTTTATTTACCGTTCCATCAGCATCAAACAGCTCGTTCCGTTCCTTGTCAGCGCGGTTAAAACCTATGGCGGACTGGCCTTTGTGCTGGCGTTTGCCACCGCGTTTGGCCGGGTGCTGTCCAAGACCGGCGCCACCAAGCTGGTGGAGACCTTTATCCTCAACAATTTCCACACGAGCTGGACTGTTTTGACCGCACTGATGATTATCTTCCTGGTTTTGGGCATGGTGATGGATACCGGCCCCGCCATCGTAATCCTGGCGCCCATTCTGATGCCGGTTGTGATGCAGCTGGGCGTGAATCCCATTCACTTTGGCGTTGTGTTAGTTTGCTGCCTCGCCATCGGTCTGGCTACCCCGCCCTTCGGCCTGGATCTGTTTGTGGCCGCAAATCTGGCTCAGGAGGCGCCCATGGCAGTGGCGAAACGTTCCGTTCCGTTTATTATCGCGTTTTTGGCCGCACTGATGTTGATTACGTACATCCCCTGGTTCTCCCTGGTTCTGCTCTGAATTTGAGGACCACCATTTGCTCTTTGGTTTCCAGGCCACCCATGGGCGGCCTGGAACTGAGGATATAAAAACCGCACAATTTGAAGGAGGAAAAAGTAAAATGAAGAAACTGTCTGCTCTGCTTCTTACAATGGCCATGGTGATGAGCCTGGCCGCTTGCAGCAGCACCCCCCCAGCGGGAAGCACCCCTGGCGGAAGCTCCAGCTCCAGCACTCCCAGCGGCTCCGGTGAGGCCACCGGCTTTGAAAACCTGAATCCCGTGACCCTGGAGATGGCCGATGCCACCGCAGTGGGCGCTGCCGGAAACCTGCTGGCTCTGGCTATTAAGGAAAAAGTCGAAGCGATCACCGGCGGCAAGATGACCATCACCTATTATCCCAACAGCGAAATGGGTGGCGACAACGACATCCTCCAGTCTGTCCAGAGCGGCGACTTGGATATTTCCGTTGGTCAGACTGCCCCCAGCGCCAACTTCGTCAGCAACGTGGCCGTGTTCGACCTGCCCATGGTGTTTGCCCAGTATGACGGCGATACCATTGATACTGTGCTCAACGGCGATGGCGAGTTCCGCACCACCCTGGGCAAAGACTATGAAGCTGCCGGTTTTGTGTTGCTGGGCTATATGCAGAACGCAACCTTCCGTCTGACCACCTCCAATGTCAAGCTGGACACCTTGGCCGCTTTTGACAAGATCAAGATCCGCACCATGGAGAACGCCAATCACCAGGCTTTCTGGTCTGCACTGGGTGCTGCTCCCACCCCTCTGGCTTGGGGCGAGGTGTATGTCTCCCTGTCTAACGGAACCATCGCGGCTCAGGAGAACGCCGCTGACACCTGTGTCGGCGCCAACCTCCAAGAGGTCCAGAAGTATCTGAACCTGACCAACCACATCCTGTACCTGAATCAGGTGCTGATCAACAAGGATAAGTTTGAGGGTCTTGATCCCGCTTATCAGGCCGCTTTGCAGCAGGCTGTCAATGAGGCCATTGCGCAGATGCGTCCTCAGCTGACCCAGTTGGATGAGACCAATAAGCAGGTTCTTGAGAACGGCGGCATGGAGATTGTCTCTTATGACAGCGCGTTCTATGAGGAAATTCTGAATCTGGACGGCGTGAAGGCGCTGTACACCAAGATTGACGGCGATGTCAACGGCCTGGGCACCATGCTTCAGGCAGAGCTGGCCGCCAAGGCAGGCTAAGTAATCGTTGAAACCATGAATATCCAATAACCGGCAGGGGCCGGCAGCGTCCAGATGGCGCCGCCGGCCCCTTTTTCAATTCATTGGCAGAGGCAGGTTCCATTCTGAATCCTGTCTGTAAAATAAAGATGTAATTGCAGGATGACGCGTTGTGAAATGAGGGCAGCATATGAACTGGATCAAAAAAAGCGAAGGTTTTTTACTTCTGTTTTTTACTTTTTTCTGTTGGGGCAGCATTTATGTAGCCGGACGGCTGGTGCCGGAATTGCCATCGGTGCTGGTGGCAGGCCTGCGCTGCGGGGTGGCGGTGGCGCCGCTGCTGCTTATGACCCGAAAATACCGCGGGATAAAAATTCGCCGGGAAGACTATAAGTATTTCTTCTGCGTTGGCAGCCTCGGGTATTTTCTCACCATTTGCCTCATTCAAGAGGGGATTTCGCGCACTGGGGCCTCTATGGCATCGCTCATCAACTCGCTCACTCCGGTGGGAGTGACCATATGCGCCGCTCTGTTGTTGAAAGAAAAAATTACGCCCGTTAAAATTTTTTGTCTGTTTCTGGCGGTAGCCGGAACCTGGGTGATTACCTCTAATGTCACCGCACAGGGAGAATTGCTGGGAATTTTTATGGTGCTGTGTTCCATTGTTTCCTGGAGCTTCGCATCCGTATTTATGCGCCGGCTGACGGCTACCTACCCCGCGATCATGGTGACTGCATATGGAATGCTCTTTAGCTTGGTTTTCCACGTGCCCGTGAGTGTGTACACAGTGATCCGGGAAGGGGGCGTTGCATTTACCCCCAAGAGTGTTGCGGTGATTTTGTATCTGGGTTTGATCGGAAGCTGTCTGGCCCAGTTTAGCTGGACGGCCAGCCTTGCGCGGATTCCGGCCTCCACTTGTGCGCTGTTTTATCCATTGCAGCCTACTTTTTCCGCTATCCTGGGGGCGCTGATTTTAAAGGAGACCTTTGCGCCCACCTTCTTCATTGGAATGGTGCTGATTGGTGCGGATGTTATTTTAAGCGCTTTAGAAACCCGGCGTTTGAGCCGGCAGGCGGAAAAAGAGAAAATGGGTGCTGTGACAGAAAATCATTGATTTATTGTAGAAATTGAGCGATAATAGGGAAAAGTCCCTGTGGAATGGATATATAAGGGGGAAGGGCCTTGAACCTGCGGCAGCTGCAATATTTTAAAACCATCGCGGAACTGGAGCACTATACCCGTGCGGCGGAGAAGCTGTATGTCAGCCAGTCTAATCTCAGCCACTCTATTCAGGAACTAGAGAATGAACTGAACGTGGAATTTTTTGTACGCAAGGGGCGCAATATTAAGCTGACAAAATATGGGGAACTGTTCCTTCCTTATGTGCAGCAGGCATTGGATTTGCTGGATACCGGCGTGAATAAGCTGCAGAATTATATTAATCCCAATACAGGCACGGTTGTCATGGCGGGTTTTCCCTCTTTGGCCCAATTTGTGCCTGAAATTATTGTGCGCTATGTGTCGGAGACGGACCGCTCCGGAGTGCGGTTACAGTTTAACCAGGAGGATACCTATTTCCGGCTGCGGGAGCAGCTTTTGAGCGGTGCGGTGGATTTGGTGTTTGCCACGCAGATCAATGATCAGCAGATCGAATCCACGCCCATCGGGGAACATCAGATTGTTCTCCTTGTGCCCAATCACCACCGCCTGGCGGCTATGGATCGTGTAGACCTGCGGGAGTTGGATGGAGAGAACTTTATCGCGTTTGATAATAATTGTCAGTTGCGCGCGGTAACGGATCAGATTTTTCGGGAACTGAAGATCCAGCCCAAGATTATGATGGAGACGGCCCAGGATGTGGTCATCTACGGCCTGGTTGCCGCCAACCGCGGAGTGGCCATCACCCCGAAACCCCTGGGCGGTGCGCCTTATAATGTGAGGATAATCCCTATCTCCAACGACATTCCACAACGGCAGCTCTATCTGCTGTGGAATAAAGAGCAGTATATCCCTCCGGCCGCAGAGTATTTTCGTGATTTTGTGGTACGCAGCGGGCTTGTTTTCAATGAATTTTTGGAGCGAAGATCAAAAGTGCAAAGTGAATTGTATCTGTGACATTCATGTAAGATGCGTTATTTCCGGAGTGAACCGCTCAGGTTCACTCCGTTTTTTTGCAAGGTGAACCGGGGGAAACCAGCGGGATACAGGCGTTTTTATCCCATTGCTCCGGAGAAAAGAAACTATGAACCATATCGAATAATGAATGAAAACAGAGTATTGGACAAAAAACAGCTGGTAGACTATTCTTTTAATAGTAGATATAGACAGAAAAAGGCTTCGGAAATCCCTGCCTATTTATGTGATTATGCAAAAATCCTGCGGATGTATATCGTGATTCGCAGCGTTGGATAGGAAGGGCAAGCTTCAACGCAATGTTCTGTCAAACATCAAGGAAGACACAAAAATCTACAAGTGCGGAGGGTAATTCAACATGAGTAAAAAGCTTGTTTCAGACCTGATGGTGGATTATCTGGAGCGCCGTGGCGTAGAGCACATTTTTGGCTTGTGCGGACATACGGTTATCGGCTTTCTGGATGCTCTGGAGCGCAGCGAAAAGATCAGGTACATTTCCACCCGGCATGAGCAGGTAGCCGTTACCGCTGCGGACGGCTACGCCCGGATCAAGAAGAAGGCGGCGGTGGCGTTGAGCCACCTTGGTCCAGGCCTGACCAACACAGTAACCGGCGTTGCGAATGCGGCCTTTGACTCCATTCCAATGGTCCTGATTGCGGGTGATGTGCCCAGCTACTATTATGGCCGCCATCCACACCAGGAAGTGAACATGCACTGCGATGGGTCACAGTATGATATTCTTAAGCCCATTGTCAAGCGCGCATGGCGGATTGACGATGTGGAAGCGCTGCCTTCCATCATGGATAAGGCATTCCGCCTGGCAGAGAGCGGACGTCCCGGCCCTGTGCTCATTGACATCCCCATGGATATGTTCTCCCGCGAGATGGAGGATCATCTGTGGGAGCGTACTTATATGGACAGCCACTACACTGTGAAACCGGGGATGGATCCGAAAGCCGCGGCGGCTATGGCCAAGCGCCTGGTAGAGGGTGAGCGCCCCCTCGTCCACGCCGGCGGCGGCGTGCTGTTGGCGGAGGCGTCCCAAGAGCTCACCGCCTTGGTAGAGTTCCTGGATATCCCGGTATCCCGCACCCTGATGGGACAGGGCTGCCTGCCAGACACCCATCCCCTGATGGCGGGGCAGACCGGCTTCTGGGGCCTGGATTTTACCCATTCTCTGTCCAAAAATGCCGATGTAATCTTGGGTCTGGGAACCCGCTTCGCGGAGGCGGACAGCTCCAGCTGGTATCCCGGTGTGACCTTTGATCAGCGCAAGAGTAAGTTTATGCAGATCGATATTGATCCCACCGAAATCGGTCGTAACTACCCTGTGGAAATCGGCGCTGTTGCCGACCTGAAAATCGCGCTGAGCCAAATTTTGGATGAGGTGAAAAAGATTTGCCCCAATGGCAAGAGTAATCCTGAGCTGCGCGCCATGATTGCGGAGAACAAGGCTGCATTTAAGGCGTCCAATGTGGGAATCGCTGAAGACAGCCGCTTCCCGATGACACCTCAGCGCATTTTGAAGGATGTCAAGGAGGTTATTCCTGAAGATGCACTCATCTTCACCGATGTGGGCTGGAATAAGAATGGTGTTGCCCAGCAGTTTGATATCACGATTCCCGGGACGATCCATCACTCTTCCGGTCTTGCGACAATGGGCTTTGGCGCTTCCGCTGTGCTGGGTGGTAAGGTGGCGGCCCCTGACAAGGTTTGTCTCACCCTAGTGGGCGATGGCGGCTTCGGCGCCAATCCCACCTGTCTTGCCACCGCAGTGGAGCAGGGTATCAACTGCATCTGGGTGGTTATGAATAACGCGGCGTTCGGCACCATCGCTGGCCTGGAAAATGCCAACTATGGCAAGACCTTTGGCACCAAATTCATGACTCCGGATGGAAAAGCTTACTCCCCCAGCTGGGCTGAGGTGGCAAAGGCCTATGGAGTTGAGGCCATCTGTGTCCAGTCTGCAGAGGAATTCAAGCCCGCTATGGAAATGGCTGTGAAGGCCAATAAGCCTTTCCTGATTGAGGCCCCTATGGAGAACATTGTTGTGCCCACTCCTGGCTGCTGGAATATCAACGATATCTTCACCCCCAATGAATTTGTGCGTGACGGCAAAGTGGTAATGAATGAGGACGGCGAGTTTGTCGCACCCAATCACAGCAAGTCCCACAAGTCCCACTAATGCTGTTCACGAATTAAAAACAGTTTCATTGGTGAGGCGGCGCTCACGCGGCACATCTCATACCGTTTCATACACGCTGCGTGGGCCCAAAAACATAAAATGGTTTTGAGATGGGATTGGCATCAGATCATATCCACAGAAAGCGGCGGCTCCCCGTTGTACCAGGGAGCCGCCGCGTAGAATGTCTGTGCAAAAGGAAACTCCCCTCCGGCAATGGAAGGAGAGTTTTTTTCTCTTGTTATCCCGGGGCGGAGGCGGCATACCGCTCCACAATATAGTTGCGCACTTTTTGTGCAGCGGGAGAGAGGGTGCGCATTTTGGACCAGGAGAGATATACCGTGCGGATGAAATCTTTATTTGGATCTTCAATGGGAATTGCACAGATTGTCTTGGCTTCCATGGCCGGGATCATAGGCAGTACGGAAACGCCAAAATTCAGCCCGACATATTGGATGGCGGCATTGCATTCCCGTACCTCAAAGACCACCCTGGGGATGACGCCCCGCTGGGCAAAGATGCGGTCCATCTTGGTGCGCAGGCTGCTGGGCTTGTCCAGCATAATCTGTGGCTCCCGGGCAAATTCTTCAAAGGTAATACTGGCGCGCCCGGCCAAGTGATGGCTGTTATGGACCGCCAAATAGAGAGGCTGGCGCATAATGGTAATGGAATCTGCCCAGGTATCCCAGTGCATGCAAAAGGCCAAATCCAAAGCGCCGCTTTTCAGTTGGTTGAAGATGTCAAAGGAAGTATCCTCTGTAAACTGAAAACGAATCTTTTGATTGGACTGGTCAGTGTAAAAGCCCTCCATCATAGAGGGAATCAGGGAGGCGGAGATGGAGTGAAAATAACCTAAATTCACAATTTGCAGGGCGGTGCCTGACATTTGGTGCAGGATATCCTTTCCCTCCTCCAATAGAGAGAGGCCTTTGTCTATGTAAGGAAGGAAGTGCTGACCATATACTGTGAGGGTAATTTTTCGGTTTTCCTTATCAAAAAGTTTGACATCCAGTTCCTTTTCCAGCTCGTTGATCGAGTAGCTCAGGCTGGGCTGAGAGATATGTAGCTCTTCCGCTGCGCGGGTATAGTGCAGCACCCGGGCCAGCGTTTGAAAATATTGCAGCTGCAAGAGCGTCATTGTGGCACCTCCAATCACCAAACTTGACATAGCGGGCTGAGGACTGCATAAGCGGTGGTCCAAGTTGGTCTTATGTTCTGAATGATATCACCGCAAGAAAATTTTACTTTGCTATTTGTATAGATATTTATTTTATCACAACCGAGCGGCTGATTCACCTAGTCGTTATCACCAAAAAAAACTGTGCATTTTTGTGATTTTAAACAAAAACAATTCGTTGGAGGGAAAAAAGTATAGATTCTTTCTATGAAAACAAGAGGAATCAAGTATTGGACGAAAAAGAAGGTCAGGCTTATAATACAAATAAGAACGGACACTACATAGTGTACCAGAACATGCAAGGAGATGTAATTATGGCTAAAGAAATTACTGCCGAGCAAATTCAGTTGATCGAAGAGATGGTTGCCCGCGCCCGGGTTGCGGCCGACATCATCGCTACCTATGATCAGGAGCGGGTAGACCGCCTGTGTCAGGCTGTCGCCGCGTCCGTGTGTGACCTGAAGATTTGGGGAGAGCTCTCTGACGAGGCCGTTGACGAGACCGGCCTCGGTGATAAGGTGACCAAGCGCAATAAGCGCAACAAGCTCAAGCTCATTTTGCGTGATTGTCTGCGCCAGAAGAGCGTGGGTATCATTGAAGAGATCCCAGAGAAGGGCATTGTGAAGTATGCAAAGCCCGTGGGTGTGATCGGTGTGCTGGTTCCCACCACCAACCCCTGCCTGACTCCCGCAGGCCAGTTGATTTACGCCATCAAAGCCCGTGACGTGATTATCTGCAGCCCCCACCCCCGCGCAAAAATTGTGACCAACAAGTGCATTGATATCATGCGTGAGGCGCTGGTGCGCGAGGGTGCGCCCGCCGACATCATTCAGGGCATTCGCGAGCCAAGCGTTGCTCTGACCAATGAGTTGATGCAGCGCTCTGATCTGGTTATGGCCACCGGCGGCCGTCCCATGGTCAAGGCCGCCTATTCCTCCGGCGTACCCGCTTATGGTTCCGGCGCCGGCAATGCGACCGTGATCATTGACGACACAGCCAACACCCCTGAGCGCCTGAAGGAAGCCGCTGAGAATACCCGTATCAGCAAGACCTCCGACTTCGGCTCCGGCTGCTCCTGTGATGGCAACCTGCTGATCCATGAGAGCGTCTATGATGGCTTTGTGGATGCGCTGGTAGCCGAAGGCGCCTACCTCTGTAATGAGGAAGAGGCCGAGAAGGTCAAGGTTGTCATGTGGGATGAGTCCGGACACCGTCTGCCCAACACCGTAGCCATCAGCCCCCAAAAGCTGGCTGAGGCCGCTGGCTTCAGCATTCCTGGGGACCGCAAGCTCCTTGCCATCACCGGCGGCGGGAAAGAGGGAATCGGACAGGACCAATTCTTCTCCCACGAGAAGCTGACCACTCTGCTGACGCTGTTCAAGTACGAGGGTGAATTCCAGAACGCACTGGACATGATGCAGGACATCTTTAATGTGGGCGGCAAGGGCCATTCCTGCGGCATCTATTCCCACAATGACGATCATATCCATCGCCTGGGTATGTGTGCTCCTGTTTCCCGCATCATGGTCCGCCAGCCCAACAACCGCGGCAACTCCGGCTCCGCCAATAACGGAATGCCTCCCACGTCTTCCATGGGTTGCGGCACTTGGGGCGGCAACATTGTCTCCGAGAACATCGCGCTGAAGCACTACATGAACACCACTTGGGTTGCCCGTCCGCTGCCCACCGATATGCCCTCCAATCAGGAGCTGTTCGGCGATTTCTTTAAAGAAGGCATGGACGAGGAGTAATTTGTTCACACTTAGTTTTCTTCACATTGTGTTTTCCTCTCTTTATTTCTGGTATTGCCCACACCGTGAGATGATCTCCGGTGTGGGCGCCCGGAAGAGATTGGGAATTCACATGCTCACGTCACTAGAAAAAGTACAGCGGTGTTAGTGAACATGCCGCTCTGTCCTTTTTCGTATTTTCTTCTTCCTGAAAATCCCCGGCCCTACTGGCCGGGGATTTTCAGATTTAAATTTGACTGTAACAATACTGGAATGGCCAGAAGAGAATAGAAAATATAAAAACTAATTCCATGGGAGGTACTGTTATGAATGAGACTCTGCAAATATTGAAAACAAGGCGCTCGGTAAGGGCCTATCGAGCAGATCAGATCAAGGAGGAGGAACTGGACGCCATATTGGAGGCGGGGAGTTTTGCCCCCTCCGGTAAAAGCATGCAGCCCTGTACGATTGTTTCCTTGCAGGATCCTGAGTTGATTGACATGGCAGCGGTGGTGGATGATTCCAGGGGCGGGCTAGCCCAATACTATGGAGCTCCAACGGTTGTGCTGGTTTTTGCCGATCCGGGTGTGAGAACCCATAAACTGGATGGAGCCGCGGCTACCATGAATATGCTCAATGCTGCCCACAGCTTGGGGGTGGATTCCTGTTGGATCAACATCCCGGCGGGCGCCTATGAAAGCGAAAAAGGGAAAGCGCTGCTGTGCAAGCTGGGGCTGGACAATACCCTGGCCGGAGTGGCCTCCCTTGTATTGGGATATGGCAGCGGAGCGTATCCCAACCCGAAGCCCAGGAGAGAGGGCTGCATCAAAAAGTTTTAAAAACGCGTACCCCGGAGCAGGAGGGCAAGGCCGTCACGCTCCGGGGTATGGCTTTGTTTCAGGGCCCGGGGGAGGCATTGGCCGGAGTATCTCAGCATGCCAGGCAGCCCGGGCCTGGTTGACCTTATGTCCTAAAGGGGCTGATGATTGAGGCAATAGCACATACCGCCATAATTGCCAGCGATATTCTTCTTACCATTATCCCACTAAATGGCTGATTATCTACCCACATACCAAACGCAAATGTTGCTGCCCCTAAACAAAGCGCGATTGGAATCGCCCTCCCCCTTCCATTCTCTTACTATAAACAAGCCATTTACCAGCGTACAGAACGAAGCACCTGTATTCCCAGCTAAAAACACCGGATCAACGGCGATTGTTCTGCCATACCGCGTTAAATTTTCTTGAAATAAACCAATGATTCCTGCGAAAATTTGCCTTGCCTGGCAAAAAAATGAAAACAATTACCATATTCTGCCGATTCGCTTGGCGGACCTAAGTACCAGGGAAACATTGAATCAATGCTGTTTGCCAAAAAGAAGAATAGGGACGCGCTGTTCCGGAATAAGGTGACACGGAGGTGTTGTGCTGTGCTATCCCCGGTAATTTATTTGATGATGAACGGTCTGTTCCTGACATTGCGTCTTTCAGGGGGAAGCGGTTCCTTTCCACGGCCGCTGAAGGCGGAGGAAGAGCGAATGTATCTGGAGCGCTGCACGCAGGGAGAGTTAGAGGCCCGCAATATTTTGGTGGAACATAATTTGAGGTTGGTGGCACATATCATCAAAAAGATTTACAACGAAGGGGAAGCCGGCGGAGGTACTGGTATTCCAACATTTCACCCATCTTAAGGTGAATGTCCATTTTGATACAGTGCGTCCCCTCTGTGTTGTGTACGACAATCTGATCCAGAATACAGGAAACCAAATTAGAATTAATTCCGCCCTGAAAGGAGAGCTCATGCTCAAGGGCTGACCTGATCTGATTGAGCGAATCCAGCTTCGCGTCACATTTCCCATGCTCCAGTTGTAATTGAGTGATACGGGCTTTCACCTGCCTGGCCTGCTCGTTGAAGCGCTCGTTGCGCTGCCTGAACTCTTCATTGGAGACAAGCCCCTCCATCGCCAAATCCAGAAGCTTATCTTTCTTCCCGGTGATAGCCTCTGCTTCCTGGGCCAGTGCCGCAATCTCCACTGAGCGGTCCTTCTCCTCCGATGTGTGCTGAATCAGCGAAAGCGTATCATGGATCAGTTGTTCCTTGCCATTTAAAAGCTGAGAAAAAATATTTGCCATAATTTCATCTAACTCAGAGGTGCGAAGCTGAGGCGCTGAGCAGTAATCGGCACCCCTTTGTTTATGCTCCTTGCAACACCAAAACTCTGTCTCTCCGGTTTTGGTTTTAAAGGCATGACGGTGATAAGAAGTACCATGCTCGGCGCACTTGATTTTGCCGCTGTACGCGTAACGGTTATGGTACTCGGCGCCGCTTTGCCGGAGGGCGCCGCTTTTTTGCTTCAGCATCTGATTGGCTTCTTCCCATAATTCCTCGCTGACCAAGGCGGGAATGGAATCGTCTTTGTACAGGATCCATTCACTTTTATCCAGAAAAATATTCTTATGTTCCTTATAGTCAATGGATTTGGTTTTGTTGGCACAGTAATAGCCCTTATATTTTGGATTGGTGATGATGTTTTGAACGGTTTTCACATTAAAGGGAGTTCCTTGATAACTCCTCGCCCCTTTTTCGTCCGTTAAATACTGGGCAATTTTTCGGAAGCCCATTTTTTCATGCACATATAGGTGGAAAATAAGGCTGACAATTTCGGCCTGTTCCTCGTTGACGGTCAATTGACAATTCTTTTTATCATAGCCGTACATTCGGCTATTGCCCAAAACATGGCCGTCCTTAATGGATTGCCGGAACCCAAATTTCAGCCGCTCCGATAGCTTCCTGATTTCATCCTGCGCCACCGCCGCCATGATGACCAGGCGGAATTCGCTGTCGGTTTCCAAGGTATTGATGCCATCGCTTTGAAAGATAATGGGGACACCCATGTTAAGAAGGTCTTGCGTATAGTGGATGGAATCCAATGTGTTTCTGGAAAAGCGTGAGATTTCCTTTGTAATAATCAAATCAAAGAGACCTTGCCTGGCATCTTCAATCATCAGATTGAAGTTTTCGCGTTTTCGCGTGGAGCCGCCGCTCAATCCCTCATCCACATAACCGGGAACAAATGTCCAGGCCTTTATCTCTTTTATATAGTGTTCAAAGTGCTTTACCTGATTGGATAAACTGTTCATTTGCGCATCTTTTTCAGTTGAAACGCGGGCGTAAAATGTTACCCGGAGGGGGATGTCATAAATACTTTCACCCAATCGAATCCTGTCTCTGACCGCACGAATATCCATTTTGAACCTCCCGTGATATAGTTTCTTGCAGATAATGATATCGGTGAGGTTGGGTGCTTGAAAGTGTGTCAAGAGACCTGCGATAGGTGGCTTCTGTAATATAGCCTTTTTCAAACACGCTTTTCAGAAGAATTGAAATTACCTGCTCATCAATCGTTTTCATGTGCCTATCACCTCTCTTTAATCTATGAATATCAGTGCCTGTCCCATTCTTAGGCAAGAAAAGTATCAGGAAAAGCGGTTCAGATTGTGCCGAGCCGCGTTCTCTGATGTTGATTGACTCTGTTTTTCTATTGGCTCGCCATGGCGCACCGCTCATGTGGCTTCTGTTTTTTAGGTCAAGGCGATGAGAAAAGAGCATGCGAGATTTTACCAGAGAAAAAAGTGCTGCGGTGATTTCAATCACTGCAGCACTCCATGTAGATCAGTCGCTTCTTCTCAAAAACGGCATATCATCTTTCCTGCCAAAAGGGAACGCGATGAAGTCAGATTTGCTCGTATTCCCCCGTAATCGGGATAATACGAAGGCAATCGGTTCTGTCCATGTCTCCGGCTTAGAGAGGAATTTGATGACTGGCGAAGTATGCCTTTGTTGTTTCCAAACAGCGCTTGGCATGGCCAAGCTTGCCGCGCAGCTGTATTTCCGCGGCATTGGGCAGCTCAATGGCGTAATAGGGCGCGTCCACTGAGCGAAGCAGGCCTGCGATGTCAATGCCGCCTTCACCGGGATAATTTCGGCCTCCGCGGGCGACTGCGATCATATCCGGATGATCTATCGGAGGAATAAAGGCCGGGCCGTCACAGACATGGGGAAAGCCCAGCAGGTTGGCGGGAACGGCCTTGATGTCATCTTCCGTCACTTCGGCGCGGTGGGCATGCAGATGGTCTACCAGAATTTTTATATTGGGGCAGCCAGATTGTTCGACCAGTGCTAAGGTTTGCTTCAGGTCTTTGATCTGGGAAAAGGGCACAAATTCAAAATTGATCTCCATACCATATTTTGCGGCCAACGCACAGAGAGCAGTGATCTGTTTTAAGTAAAAGGCCTCATCCGATGTCCAGATGCTTCCAATGGCTGATTTTGCACCCAACTGGGCCGCGCGGTCAAAGGCAGGTTCATAGCTCATTACGTCAACCCCGTCAGCAACCCGCGCCAGCTCAATGTTCATCAGTTTGATACCAGTATCCTGAAGTGCGGCCTTTACATTGGCATAGATGACATCATCGGTAAAGGGAAAATCTGCTTCGCCGGGCAATTTTTGTGAGATAGGGCGCAGACCGACACCGTCATAACCAGCCTGTGCCGCAATGTTAATTTGATCCACAGGATGTGTCCCGGGGATTGTCAGATATGCGAGAGAAAATTGCTTTTTCATGTTGTTGCATCTCCTTTTAATACATAAATAGCAAAAGTATGGTTGCGTTGGTGACTGGATTTTGGTATAGTAAGCTAGCGGGATCAAGCAGAGAGGGGGGGCGTTATGAGAACGCTTCGCTTTTTATTTCAAAACTATCGTTTTCGCAGTATCGTGATACGAAACTTTATCATTCTGATCTCCTTATCTATTCTTTCTGCGGCAATGTTCTACTATTTCACGCAAAATTTGTTTTATGAACAATACAAACAAAACATCAGAAATGTACAGACTTACTCCCTCAACAGTATTTCATCCGTGCTGGACTCCCAGTTAACAAGAATTGCACAGTCCATGCAGATGGCAATGAATGATGAGGATATTATTCGCGCCTCCCTGAATCCGGAGCCCCAAAACTACATACGCAGCAAAAACATCACATCTTATTTGAGTAATGTCTTTGTGGAAAATGTCTCGTTAGTTCGTCAGGCGTATTACTGTGTTTGGAGCACACAGGAGGTATATACCTCCAGAGATGCCGTTCTCTCCCTGGATGAGTTTGAAAAGGGATATATTTTGCGGATGATAGAAAGATCAGATAGTAATATGACTGTTTTTTCGGTGGGGTCAAAACCAACCTATTTATATACCGCTGGTGAGACCATTTGCCTGATTCAGGATTTTCCGCTTGAAAAGCGGCTGGGGACTATGATCTGTGTTTTAGATGTGCGTCAACTGTATGAGACTTTTTTTTCCAATGAAGGGGGATATGCCGAGGAGTTATTTATATACTCTGAAGCAGGCAGAGCCATCTTTTCTTCCCATCAAGAATATCCAACCTTTATGCTGGAGCTTCCGCAGGAGTCAGATGGAACGATTCATATCGGAAACACAGAATACTATACACACACGGGGTCGCTGGTTCCATGGAATTATCTGTACGAGATTAATCCGGCCCGAATGACTGTAGACAATCAGGTGCTTCTGGAATATTTTCTGCCCTTTTTAGCGTTATTTTTGCTCATCAGCTTGGTGGTTTCAGTTTATACCACGCTGCATATCTATCACCCTGTGAATCGGCTGATTGAGTCAGTTCAGCCCGATGAGGGGACACAATCCCAGCATCGAAATGAATTTGAATTTTTACAGTATTCCTATAAGAGCATTGTCTCGCAAGTGGGGCAATACAGCGAAACGATACAAATGGTAACCCCGGCAGTGCTGCGAAACCTTTTTAACAACCTGATTATGGGGCGGGAAAATGATAGAAAGTCTATTGGAGATACTCTGGCCAGCCTGAACAATCCATTCCAAATTGAGGATCGCTATCTGGTCGTTCTCACACGGGTACTTCAACCATCTACGGCCCGGCTGCCTGAAACAGAAAGCAACGTTTGCCAGTTGCGTCTGGCTCAGATCTTAATGGATATTACGATGTCAAAGAGTGAGGTTTCTGCTTATTTATTCTCGGATTACCGGGGGGATTTTGTCACAGTCCTCAGCTTCAAGGAAAGTACATCTGATGAACATGCAGAAATGACCATCCATGAAATACGATCCGCCTTTTTAGATCAAGGAATGCATTGGCCATATCAGATGCTGCTTGCGGTTGGGGCTGAGCGCCGGGGACTTCCCAGCTTGTCTGAGTCTTACTCGGAAGCGCTGCAACGTATTCGCGCAGAACAATACCGAATCACCGACACCAATGCTGTGGAAGAACAGGAGATTGAGGAAGCTTCTTTTGGTCTTAATGAAATTGAGTATGACTTTCTCAAGCGGAGGATACGGCAGATACACAATTATCTGGATGAGGAAGAACTGGATGAGGCCTCTGCTGCGCTGGCCGACCTGGTAAATGAGGTGGCGGAAACAGTTCCTGTTGGGGATATATCCAACTACTATCAATACCTGATTGACAGCTTGCTTGAGCGTGCCATTCCGCTGACACCCGGCGGGGATGAAAGAATACTGGGGAAGGAGACCATCCAAGATAAACTGACAGATGGGAGTCTTGAGCAAACAGTTGATTTTGTAAAAAGCTATTGCGGCCAACTATTGGAAATGCTTCATACGCATGCGGGCAAGAAACAAAATCGGTACATTTCCACAGCGAAGGAATATATTGCTCAGAATTATGCTGACAGCAGCCTGGCGGTGAACTCGATCAGTGAATATGTAGGCATTCACGCCTCCTATCTGGGGCGCTTGTTCCGGGATCATCTGGGACAGCATTTTACCAGCTATCTCAATGAATACCGTGTCGGCATTGCAATGCAGATGCTCAAGGCAACCAATCAGTCGGTGAGTGAAATTGGATTTAAAACCGGATTTAATTCAGCGCAAAGCTTTATCCGCGTATTTAAAAAACATACCGGAATGACACCGGGACAGTATCGAGAAAAAGGAATGTAACTTTGTTTGTGTAAGCTCCCGCCGCATTTGCGGCGGGAGCTTGTTTTTAATTTGATTCGACTGTGTCCAATTTAATTTTTTGCCAGTTCGTTGATATACAGGTCAACAATCTCATTGCCGATGGCAGCGCGGATCTGGTCATAAACGGGCTGAGCGGCCTCACGGATGCGGTCCAGTTCAGAGTCGGGCAGCTCAATGATTTCCAGACCCTTGGCCTCCATTCCTGCCATCGCCTCCTCAAGCGCAGCATTGCAGTTGTCAATGCCCCAGGCGGCGGCCTCGTCCATGGCGGCCTGGAGGATGATCTGGTAGTCCTCGGGCATAGCGTCCCACATGGACTGGTTCATGGTGATCGTGTTGTTAAACAGGATGTGGTGGGTCAGAACAATATATTTGCACTGCTCGTGGGTGTTGTCGCGGAACATGGTGTCGATGGGGTTCTCGGCGGCGTTCACCAGCCCCTGCTGGAGGGAGATATACAGCTCAGAATAGGCCAGCGGAGTGGGGTTGGCACCCAACGCAGTCCAGAACGCGATGTGGTAGGGATTTTCCATAACGCGGATTTTCATGCCGGCAATGTCCTCCAAGGAACGAATCTCCTGACTGGTTTCCAGCTCACGGTAACCCGTGGGGTAGATGTTCATCAGCTTCACGCCCACGTTCTCATACTCCTGCTCCAGGCGGTCTCGGAAATCGCCGGAGGCCAGCGTGGCGACAGCGGCGTCAAAGTCGGTAGAGTAGCCGCCCATGTCAAACACCGCCAGCATGGGGATGAAGGTGGACTGAGGAGCGGTCACCATGCCGGTCATGGCGATATTGCCCAGCTGAGCGGCCTCAAACATTTCACGGTCGCTGCCCAACTGGTTGGCCGGATAGTGTGTGATCTGAATTTTGCCATTGGACCATTCGTTCACAACTTCGATCAAGTGGCTAATGACCTTGCTGCTGTAGGCTTCCGGATTGTAGCCGCTGGCCAAATCCAGCTTGTAGACCTCTCCGTCCTCAGGCAGGGTAATGCCGGTAGGATTGGGGCTGACTGTTGTGGCATTGGCGCCGGTAGAAGCATCGGAATTGCTGGAAGACGCGGCGGGTGTGCCGGAGCTGCCGGCGGGGGGATTGCCGCTGCTGCCACAGGCAGCGCAGCCCAAAACAAGAGCGGCGGCAAGGAGCATTGCGAGTAGGCGTTGTTTCTTCATGTTCATTTCCTCCATTTAATTTAAATTAGAATGTTGACTGACTGGTTAATAACAAGCTCAGAGGTGGGAAGGCAACGATGATGATCAGGGAAATGATAAATGCGATGATAAAGGGGAGGGCCATTTTTGCCAGGGTCATCACCTTTGTATCACCCATGGGGGCGGCAACGAACAGGTTGACACCGAAGGGCGGAGTGACGAAGCCGATGGCCAGTGCAACGACCATGACAACGCCCACATACACAGAATTCAGACCCATAGCGCTCAATGCGGGGACAAGCATGGGGCCAAGAATCAGAATGGCGGGGGCCACGTCCATGAACATACCAATGATCAGCAGGACAACCATAAACGCGTACATGAACAGCATGGGGTTTCCGCCGAAGGTGGCCAAAATCCAAACGGCCAGATCCTGAGGGGCGCCGGTCAAGGTCAATACGCGGCCAAAGGCATTTGCGGACATAAACAAAAGCAGCAGGGGAGCGTAGGATTTGCAGGCCTCAACCAAAAACTTGGAGAGCCCGGTCACTGTGATGGAGCGGTAAATAAAAAGGCACACAATCAAGGAGTATGCTACGGAGATGGTGGCAGCCTCAGTAGGGGTGGCAAGTCCGCCGTAAATACCGCCCAGAATGATCACCGGAGTCAGGATAGCCCAGAAGCTCTCCTTAAGCAGACCGGATAAGCCCTTGGCCTTCAGCGCAGCATGGTTTTTGGCGATTTTCTCTTTGTCCTCTCCATGTTTTTTACAATAGATGTAAGCATAGGTCATCAGAGAGCAGGCAATCAGAATGCCGGGGATAATACCTGCCAGGAACAGGTCACCCACGGAGGTGCCGGTGGAGAGTCCATACAGAATAAATGGAATACTGGGCGGGATAATCACGCCCAGTCCACCCGCAGTGGCGCAGATTGCGGCGGCAAACACCTTGTCATAGCCCAGACGAACCAGCACCGGGATGGTCATGGAGCCTACCGCGGCACAGGTTGCGGGACCGGAACCGGAAATCGCGCCGAAAAACAGGCAGGTAACAATGACGGCGCAGGGCATACCCGCAGTTTTCTTGCCCAGAAAAAAGGCAAATACATTAAACAACTTTTCCGAAATGCCGCCCTTTGCCATAATGGCGCCGGAGAGCATAAACATAGGAACCGCCAAGAGAGGGGTGGAATCCAAACCGGTGAGCATGCTTCTGATGACATATTGTGCGTTCGCCAGAAAGGATGGGTCCATAAAAGAAGGGGTCAGGGAGGAGAGGATAATTGCAACACCAATCGGCAAGCCTAGAATTAAAGAAACAGCGAATACAATACCGACAACACCAATCATACGGACTCACCTCCCTCTTCTCTTGTCTGTTCCAGCTCCTTTTCCAGGTTGGTTTTTGGGCCTTCGCTGTCGGAGAAGTGCATTATTTTCTGAATCACTGACTGAGCGCAGCGTACCGTGCCGAGAAAAAGTCCGATGGAACAGACGACATATAGTATATACATAGGCAGGCGCAGCGCGGAGCTAATCTGATTGGTCGCCTTGATTGCACTCACCAGGCCAAGAGATTCAAAGAAAAGATAGCCAAAAATAATGCCGGTGATGGCGAAAAGCAAAACATTAAGAAGCTTCTGTATCTTTGCGGGGAACATACTGGTGACAATATCTACCTTTAAGATGGTATCTTTGCGTACTGTGTAGCCCAAGCTTAAAAAGCCGGAGCAGATCAGGCAGTACCTTGTCAGCTCTTCTGCCCAGGAGAGAGAGCTTCCAAATGTGCGCAAGGCAACCTGAGCCATCATAACCACAAACATGACGATCAACAGGATGCACAAAAAGAATTCTTCAAAATGTTCATCCAGCCATTTTATCACATTCATACAAGCATCTCCTTCTTCACGCCTTAATAATAGAGGCCGCCATTCATGTCCAAAACCTCTCCGGTGATCCAGCCTGCGTCCGGGCCAGCCAGAAATGCGGCGCAGCCGGCAACCTCCTCCGGTTTCCCCAGTCTGAAAATGCGTGCGCCCTGCTTCAGCTGGTCAATGTATTCCGCAGGCGAGTCAGCCAGCATAGAACCGAACAACGGGCCGGGGGCAATGGCGTTCACCGTGATGTTGTCCGGCCCCAGTTCATAGGAGAGGGTCATGGTCAGACCAATCACACCTGCCTTGGATGCCGCGTAGTTGACTCCAATGGGACGGCCTGTCCGACCGCCCAGCGAGGAAACATGAATGATGCGGCCATATTGCCGCTCCTTCATGTGGGGGACGACTGCCTTGCAGATGTTAAACACGCCGGTCATATTGATGTCCATGACAAAGCTCCAATCCTCAGCGGTCATTTCATGGATGGGCTTGTGACGGATCACACCGGCGGTGGTAAACAGGATGTCGATTTTTCCATATTCCCGCACCACGTCCTCCGCGGCTGCCTGCATCTGTGCCAGATCACGGACATCGCCGATGACTGCTTTCAGTAAGCTAGGATCATTGATTTCGTCAAGCGCTTGTTGCATCAGGGGAGGGATGCGGTCTGTGACAATGATCACCTGTGCGCCTTCTTTAAGAAAGCGCTTAGCGGTTTGCACTCCCACATCGCCTCCGCCCGTAATCAGGGCGACCTGATTTGATAATTGCATGGAATCATCTCCTTTTTGATATAAGCGGGCACAGCCAAGACATTCCTTGGGAAACACTGAGCTTTGTATTCAGTCTACAAACTCCGAAAGCCGCTGTAAATGTCAAAAATCCGAACTCGTTCACAAATTCTTAATTTTTTTGGAGATGTGTGAACAATGTTTGAAATGAGTTCATTTTATTGTGAAATATGCCACAAGATAATATAAAAATGCACAAAATCATGAACAAAATTAAAAAATGATTCGCAAAATCGGCCTGTTTTTTGAATTGGTTCATCCTTTTGGATATTTTGATATTTACACGGATCAACCTCCGGATTTACAATTTGGAACATAGAAATTTGTACAAGGGCAATGCAAAGCAATCCATTCTGATTGAATACCGGGAGACGAGAGGGTAAAGGAGGATTCCCATGCGCGGAGAGACTGTTTGTATTGGATTAGTAGGTGCGGGCTATGCGGCTTTTTTGCATGGAACAGCGTACCAGAGAGTTTGCAAGGTTCCCATCTGCTTGAAAACAGTAGTAGATGTGAACTTGGAAAAAGCGAAACAAATTCAAGCGCAGTTTGGTGCAGAACAGACAACGGACAGCTTTGACGACATGCTGAAAGATCCGGAGATTGATGTGGTGGACTTGGTAGTCCCTCCTCAGCTGCACGCGGAAATGATTAAAAAGGCGATGGAGGCGGGCAAGCATGTGATCTGCGAGAAGCCCCTTCTGGGCTATCTGGGACAGCCGGGCGATCCGGAACCCATTGGAAAAACCGTATCCCGAGAGGTCATGTATCAAAAGGTTCTGGAAGAAATGGAGGAACTGCGCAGGATTGTTGAGAATGGAAAGACCCAGTTCTTCTATGCGGAAAACTTTATTTACGCCGCTCCGCTTCAAAAGGTTGCGGAAATCATTCGTGCGCGCAAAAGTAAGATCCTTTCTATGAAGGCTGTAACTGCGCTAAAGGGTTCCAGTTCTCCTTTGGCCGGAGAGTGGAAGTTTACCGGTGGTGGGTGCTTTGCGCGCAACGGAGTTCATCCACTGACTGCCCTGCTTTGGTTGAAGCAGCAGGAGGCTCACAGCCGCGGCGAGGAGATCCATGCAGTCAGCGTCACCGCCGACATGGGAGTTTCCACCGCCTGCCTGACAGAGCGTGAGCACCGCCACATCTCCGCCACCCCCGTGGACGTGGAGGACAACGCTGTGGTGAGTATTAAGTTCTCAGATGGCACCAATGCCGTGATTTACGCATCGGACACCCGTCTGGGCGGTTCCCGAAACAGCATTGATATCTACTGCAATGATACCGCGTTGGAGTGCAACCTGACGCCCACGGATCTTCTCAATGCGTACTTCCTGGACGAGGAGGGGATGGATGGGCTGCCCATTGCAGAAATGCTTCCTACTACCAGAGGCTGGAACAAGGCTTTTGTCTGTGACGATGTGATTCGCGGTCATTCTGGAGAGCTGCAGCACTTTATGGAGTGTATTGCCGGGAAAAAGAGTCCGGAGACCAATTTTGATCTGGCATATGAGACCACAAAGCTTACCTATGCGGCCTATCTTGCCGATGAACGCGGCGCGCGGTTCCTACTGTAAAACCAGCTTGCTTCTGGAAAATTTCTTCCTTCTTTTTTGTAAGACGGAGCCAAAACGTGAGAGCAGCACGTTTGGCTCCGTCTTACAATGTCCGAATATCATGTGTGAAAACACATTGCAAATGTTGAATGGTAAGCCCGATACCAAAATGCCCGGCTGTGGCGCTTTTTCAACCGCCGCCCTTTTTGAAGAGCAAAAAGGCGGTTCTGTGATCGCTTGTCCGCAAATTGGGTGCAGATGTCGAAAAAAGCGAAGAGAAAATCTATGCCCTAAAATTACCGGATACGCACAGCTCACATGGACAGGAATTTTGACAGTTGGCATCGAAACATATCTTGTAAACTCCGCTTTGTTTGTTGTAACAATTGAAGAAATATTATGCTCGGACCGGTGACCAGGATGATTTGATCTCAATTGGAACCATTGGGCTGATCAAAGGGATTACGACCTTTAAGATGGACAAAAATGTGAGGCTTGCCACCTATGCCAGCAAGTGTATTGAAAACGAGATTCTCATGCACTTCCGCGCCCAGCGCAAGCTGCAAGGGGAGGTGTCTCTGGCCGACACGCTGGACAGCGGGGAAGATGGGGGCTCCCTGTCCCTGATGGATGTCATCTCAGTGGATGACAATATGCTGGAGGACTTGGATACCCGGGATGCCTGCGACAAGGTGCGTAAATGTGTGGAGGAGCATTTGAGTGACCGGGAAAAAATGATTATCATTCAGCGCTATGGGCTGGATAGCAGACCACCCCGTACCCAGAGGGAGATTGCGGCGCAATGTGGGATCAGCCGGTCGTATGTCTCACGGATTGAGAAAAAGGCCCTGTCAAAGCTGGAAAAAGCGATGGAGGAGCGGTAATTTATTTTTCCAAAATGGCAGCGCGGGGGATATCGGACTGCCGCAAGCCGGCGCGCTGGATTTATTCGTGTCACTATGGTATTGTAGTCCAAAGGGGCGAATAAACCGTTGCGCAAATTTAAGGGAGGCAGTCTGATGAAAAAGGTTGGTTTGATTGGCGTTGGGATTATGGGAAAATCTATGGTGCGCAATTTGATGAAGGCGGGCTTTGAAGTGCATCTCTTTGCCCGCACCAGGGCAAAGGTGGAGGATGTCATAGGGGAGGGGGCTGTGTTTCACGGCACAATTGGAGAATGCGTCCAAAACTGTGAGGCAATGATCACAATCGTTGGGTTTCCCAAGGATGTGGAGGAGGTCTACCTGGCGCCCGGAAACATTATGGACCATGCGGCGCCTGGTACCTATTTGGTTGATATGACCACCAGCAGTCCGGCCCTGGCGGAGCAGCTGTACGCGTTGGGCAAGGCGAAGGGGCTCTCTGTCCTGGACGCACCGGTTACCGGGGGAGAGGCGGGGGCGAGAAACGGTACGCTATCCATTCTCGTAGGCGGAGATGATGCGGCTTATCAGGCGTGCATGCCGCTTTTTCAGGCAATGGGCGCCAACATCAACCATCTGGGGGCGGCAGGATATGGACAACATGCAAAGCTGGCCAATCAGATCATGATTGCGGGGACTTTGTCCGGAGTTTGCGAGGCATTTGCCTATGCCAAAGCAAAAGGCCTGGATTTGCAAACCTTGTTTTGTTCCGTATCTGCGGGCGCAGCCGGGAGCAAGCAGCTGGATGCCCTTGGGCCTAAAATAATGGCTGGAGATTTTGCGCCTGGATTTTATTTGAAACATTTTGTCAAGGATATGAAACTGGCGTGGGAGGAAGCGTGCCAGAGCAATGTGAGCCTGGAGGTCTTGCGCCAGACGCTGACAAATTATGAGGCGCTGGAAACGCTTGGATATGGGGATATGGGAACGCAAGCGCTGATGAAGCACTATGAGGCGTCAGATGAGGGGAAGTAATCCAGGCGGGCTATGACAGCGCCCTGGATCAGCAGTGTGTTTCCCTTCCATGTGGCAGTGAATGCGGCTGTGGCCAAAGATGGGGATGCCAGGCTATGCCGGTCCAACCCTGTCCCCCGGATATAGGCCTCCGCAGGGATAGCGCTTACTCTGACGACTGAAAATTTATCCTGGAGATTTGGAATGGAATTCTATCGATCGGTATCGGAGTGATCTATTACGCCCATTGGAGCAAAAGTGGATTTTTTCAGAAGACCATGTTTGATCTCCGGTCAAGATCTGACAGGGGGAGCATAAACTCCCCGGTGCGGCTGCATAATAAAAAATCAGAGAGGAAACAGAGATGTGGCGGGAGGGCTGAACAGCTATCTTGCCAAGGGGCCAGTGGTTGCGGTATGATGTGGTATAGGAACCAAAAGAAACTATTTCTGTGGGCGGAGCCGCTGGAGGGAAAGCAGGTAGATGCCGGACATCTGTTGGGACGGGGGTCTGGTTTGGTCTGGAGTTCCGCTGCTGTTCACGATGCCCTAACAGCGCGGCCGCGCTTTCCTGGTGCGCGGTGAGCTGGCTGTAGAACCAAGGGTAGAAAAGAGAGGAGCTGTAAATGGATATCATCTCTGCGTTTGATGTGATTGGGCCGATTATGATTGGCCCGTCCTCGTCCCACACAGCCGGCGCGCTGCGCATTGCCCTATTGGCCAGAGGGATGGTTCGGGATACCATTGTGGGGGCGCGGTTTACGCTGTACGGATCCTTTGCCGAAACCTACCGCGGCCACGGCACAGACCGGGCGCTGGTGGCGGGGATATTGGGGTTTGGCACAGAGGACAGAAAAATTAAGGATTCTTTTACCTATGCGCAGCAGGCGGGCCTGGTTTATAGCTTTGTCTGTGACACCACCCGCCGCGATCTGCACCCAAACACAGTAGAAATTGAGTTAACCGATGCGCATGGGCACGCAACGATGGTTCAGGGGGTATCTCTTGGCGGAGGACGTGCTGAGATTCGAGCCATCAACGGCATTGAGGTCCGTCTGACCGGCGAGTATAGTACTGTCCTGATCCACCAGACCGATGCCCCTGGCGTCCTGGCCTATATTACCCGCGTGCTCAGCGAGCAGAACATCAACATTGCTTTTTTAAAGCTATATCGTGAAAAACGTGGGGAAACCGCCTACACGATTGTGGAGGCGGATCAGGAGATTCCCCAGGCTGTGGTTCATGAAATGGAGCAGCACCCATCCATCCACAGCGCGGTTCTGGTCGCCTGAGAAAGGAGGTACCTATGGATTTCATGAACGCAGCGCAGCTGCTGGACTTATGCGGGCAGCAGGATATTTCCCTGGCCGAGGCAATGCGCCGCAGGGAAGTTGAGCTCACCGGCGTGCTCCGGGCGCGGAATGATGAGCGGATGCGAAGGACTTGGCAGGTGATGCAGGACGCCATCCATACCCCCCTGGAGAACCCGGCGCGCAGTATGGGCGGCCTGATTGGCGGCGAGGCCGCGAAGCTAGATCAGCGCACCAAGATTCAGGCGCCTGTTTGCGGTGCGGTGGTTGCCAACGCGATCACCTACGCCATAGGGGTGCTGGAGGTAAACGCCTCCATGGGCCTGATTGTGGCCGCGCCAACGGCGGGCTCCTCCGGCGTCATTCCGGGGGCCTTTGCCGCAGTGCAGGCGCATTTGGGACATTCGGAGGATGACATTGTGGACGCGCTGTGGTGCGCGGCCGCCGTTGGATACCTCATTACACTCAATGGGACGGTATCTGGAGCCCAAGGCGGATGCCAGGCGGAGGTGGGCAGCGCCAGCGCCATGGCCGCTGCAGGCGTTGTGCAATTGATGGGGGGCACCCCAAAAACCAGTCTGGATGCTGCCGGTATTGCCATCACAAATTTGCTGGGACTGGTATGTGACCCAATTGCCGGTCTGGTGGAGAGTCCCTGTCAAACCAGAAACGCGCTGGGGGCGGCAGGCGCTCTGGTTGCCGCGGAACTGGCGCTGGCTGGAGTCGCGCTTCCTGTCCCCTTTGACGAGGTGGTGGACGCGATGTCCCGGGTGGGCGCGAGTCTGCCGTATGAGCTGCGGGAAACTGCTCTGGGCGGGGTGGCGGCAACGGCCACCGCTTGCCGGCTGGCTGCCGGAGGCTGTGGGGACTGCGCCAAATAAGCTGTTTTGAAGGAAAACAACCACTGGATGCCCAGCCCTGCGCCGCGCCTGGAAAAGCGCATAAGCGTCAGGCCGCCTGGCGACCCTAACATAGGGCCGCCAGGCGGCCTGACGCTATGAGGTCTATGCTTCCGCGATAATCACCCGCGCCACCGCGTATTTCCCGATGGTTCCACAAAAAACCGCCGCGCTGGTTCAGTTTGCGAAAGAGGGCGTGGGCGCGTCTCTGCTCATTTCATGAATATTTTATGCTTGCTGGATTTTCTGACAGATATCATGATATACTAGCCGCAGAGCGGCTAGTATATCCGGTGATTGGCACGATTTGCTCTGTTTGCTTCGAAAAAGAACCGCAAACGATGCCATATACTGCAAATGCTTCGCATGTATGATATCATGACCGCAAAGCAGATATTATTTCTTGCGCATCCGGCCACGCTGGGGCCGGGCGCTCACATTATGTTAGGCCGTGCTGCTGAACACGGTACATAGCCGAATGATATCATGATTACCTGCGTAATTTATGATACAAAAAAATATATAGTTGACATAAATCATGTTTTGCTGAGAGGATGGTACAAAATGGAACGGCAGGATCGGGCGGCTAAAAAACCTTTGATCTATCATTTTCATGTTGGAATGCGGATGGTAAAAACGGTTGTGGCCGTGTTTCTCTGTGGCGTCATGGGGTTGCTGCGCAATGAGGCGCCTGTATTTTCCACGGTTGCGGCGGTGTTGTGTATGCAGAATACCGCGGAGGACACCTTTGCCAGTGGAATTAACCGCACCATTGGGACGATTATTGGAGGACTGTTTGGCTCTGTGCTGGTGTTGCTGTGTCTCAATACCTGGATAGCCGATCATATGTTGGTTTATTACCTGATCATATCCGTGGCGTTGATTCCTGTTATTGTAATCACCTTGATTGTGAAAAGGCCTCAGGTAACGGGGCTGGCTTGTGTGGTTTTTTTAAGCATCACCGTCTCGCAAATTACTGAGGGCACGCCGATTAATCACGCGATTCAGAGGATTTTGGACACGCTCGTTGGCATCATGGTTGCGGTGGCGGTGGATCTGGTTCTGCCGAACCATCAGGCAGCGGAAGAAGCGCCTGCCGGCCCGCAGCCGTCCGCCGCAAATCAAAAAGGGGTACAGGGCGAGGTGGAGCGGACGGCAGAGCAGCCTTCAACCGCAAAGGATGACCAGGATAACGTATGATGTTCCGGATCGTGTTAAATAAGCGCAAAAATTTGATGATTACACGAAAAAAAAGTAAATTACTCTGAGTAGTGCGCTTGTAACATAAAAATGCAAGAATTGGAAGCGTTTTGGGATATGAGCCAGGAAAAATGCAAGAAAAAGTGCATAATTATTCCTTTCAAGCGTGACGAAAGCCCTGTAAGGAACGGATTGCTTGATGCGGATGAAGAAAAGTGCCTTGCATTTTTTTGGAAAATGTAATATAATACCTCTGCAAGTAGGTTCACTTTATGTGGATCGATTCACTTGATTGGAGGAAGATAAAATGAAGAAGACACTCGCTTTCGTTCTCGCCGCAACTATGTGCCTCGCTCTTGCCAGCTGTAACAATGGCGGTACCAGCACACCCGGAACGCCCGATGGCTCCGGCTCCGGCAGCGCCTCGTCATCCGCGGGCACGCCTTCCGGCGCCACAGGCAGCACCAAGGTTACATTGGGCACCGGCGGCACATCCGGCACCTACTATGCCGTGGGCGGAGTGCTGTCCACCGTCTTGAACCCGGTGATGAGCAATGTGTCACTGGATGTGATTTCAACCGGCGCGTCTAAGGCAAACGTTTGGGGTATTACCGATGGCGATTGCCAGATGGCAATCCTGCAGGGCGATGTTTTGGCCTATGCCCATGCGGGCACCGACCTGTTTGTCGGGGACGGTGCGGACACCAACAGTTACTGGGTCGCGGGCCTGTACAATGAGACAGTGCAGATCATTGCCACCACAGACTACACCTCCGTTGAACAGCTCAAGGGAAAAACTGTCTGCGTAGGCGATGTGGGCTCCGGCACGGAGTTTAATGCCCGCCAGGTATTTGAAGCCTATGGCATGAGCTTTGACGATATCTCAGTGGTCAACGGCACCTTTGCCGATGGCGTAGACGGCATTAAGGACGGCAAGGTTGACGCCGCGTTTACTGTGGCAGGCGCTCCCACAACCGCCATTGTTGATCTGGCTTCCAGCAACAGGTTTAACATGATTTCACTGACAGACGAGGCGGTGACCTATCTGCTGGAGAAATATCCATTCCTGGTTCGCGATGACCTGCCGGCCAACACCTATAATGGGATTGACTATGAGGTGACCTGTGTTGCGGTGAAGGCGGTTTTGGTTGCTTCCAAGGATCTGAGCGAGGATGTGGTCTATGAGTTTACCAAGACCATGTTTGAGAATTTGACGTCCCTTCAGGGCGGACATGACAAGTTCAACTACCTGAGTGGGGAAACTGCTCTGGATGGCGCCAATGTACCCCTCCACCCCGGCGCTGAGAAGTACTACAAAGAGATTGGTGTCCTGTAAATTGTACGGCACACTGATGTAATCGCTTGAAGACAAAACGAGCTAAGGTAGCCGCCGCAATAATAGCCTCTATTATTGCGGCGGCTACTCTGATGTATGTGAGGCCGGGCCTTTATCTGACTTTCACTGATGTTGATACAGGCGAGGTCTATGCCAGGTTTCCCGTGGCAGAGGGGGACTGCTTTGCCATAGGCTTTCTTCACTCGGTGAATAAAACCCCGGTATTGGATGTCTACTATGTGGAGCACGGTACGCTCTATGTAGAGCAGACCATTTACTATAGCTTTGGCGCCGGAGTGCAGACAGAACTCAATCCGGGGGAAACGTTGTCCTATGGCGTGGATGGCAGCATGATCATCAGTAACATTCACAAGAATTTTGAGCAAACAGGTCTGACTTATTTGATCGGCGCCGCGTCAGACCACACTCTTTTCCTTGGTGCTGTGATGGAAGAGTATGTTGGGCTGCGCGGTCTGGTTGGTGTGTATCCGGAGACAGCCCGGCGGGAGAGTAACGGAATACAGGTAATCAGCTTGAGTGGTTTGTGTGGAAGATACTCAGTTGTCAGCGTTACCTGTGAATATCGCTGCTTTAGGGCGTAATGCCGCTGATTGAATCAACCGGCCTATATAGATACATCTGAAGGAGGAGAATATATGGCGGAGAAAAAAGAAGTCAACACCGCATCGCAGGCTGACATTGATGTCGGGTCTGCAGCGGATGTTGAGGCGATTATGAAGAAGTATGATCGCGAGTCCAATACCCGTGTCTGGGAGGGGCTTCCAAGGCAAATACTTCGCTACACAATGGCGCTTTTTACTGTCTTTTTGATTTGGATGAACCTGTTCGCCACATGGGATGAACGGATCCGCCGCTGCCTGTTTCTGGGATTTATCATCCTGTTTGTATTTGCCCTGTACCCAATGCGCAAGAACGGCGTGAGCCGCAAAAACTATATTCCATGGTATGATATTGTGCTGGCCGTTGCCGGCGCCTTCCCCTATTTCTATTATGTGTTAAATCTGAAGACCATTGTGGCGAAAGCCACCCGCATTGGCAATTTGGAAATTGCACTGGGAATCATTGGAATCTTAATTTTGGCGGAATGCTGCCGCCGGGTGGTGGGAATTCCCATTTTATGCGTGGCTACTGCGTTTATTTTATACGCCTACCTGCCGGCCGGAAAGGCGATCAAATATATTATTTATAATTTGTTCTATACCACCACAGGCGTCATCGGGACCCCGATCGGCGTGTGTTCCACCTTTATTGTGCTGTTTATTGTGTTTGGCGCGTTTTTGGAGGCCACAGGGATAGCCAATTTCTTCATTGACTGTGCCAATGCCGTTGCCGGTTCGGCGACAGGCGGTCCGGCTAAGGTGGCGGTCATCTCATCCGCGCTGTGCGGCATGGTCTCTGGCTCTTCTGTGGGCAACACTGTGACCACCGGCGCGGTGACGATCCCCCTGATGAAGAAAACAGGCTATCCCGCTGAATTTGCGGGTGCGGTAGAGGCGGCCGCCTCCACAGGGGGACAGATTATGCCTCCTATTATGGGCGCCGCCGCCTTCCTGATGGCGGAAATTGTGGGCGTCCCTTACGCCGAGATCATTAAGCGGGCGATTCTCCCGGCGTTCCTGTATTTCGCGGGTATTTTTCTGATGGTACACTTCAAGGCCAAGAAGATGGGGCTGAGAGGGCTGCCCAAGGAGGAATTGCCCAAGCTGAATAAGATTCTGCCCAAGATCTATCTGCTTGCGCCCCTGGTCATTCTGGTTTACATGATCATTACCGGTTTCACTATGGCGCGCAGCGCGATTTTTGCCACACTGGCGTGTATTGTGGTCTCTATGTTCGACAAAGAGAACCGCATGACGCCCTCCTCCTTCGTGGACGCACTGGAAAACGGCACAAAGAACACCCTGTCTGTGGCGGTGGCCTGCGGCATTGCTGGAATCATCGCCGGTGTTGTTACGATGACGGGCCTGGGCCAGCTCTTCATCAGCACCATCGTGGGGATTGCCAACATTGTGGAGATCCCCCAGCTGAGGCTGTTGATTGCGCTGTTTCTCACGATGCTGTGTTGCATTATTTTGGGGATGGGGGTGCCCACCACCGCGAACTACATTATTATGGCGACCACCTGCGCTCCGATTCTGACCATTGGCATGGGGATGAATGTTTTGGCGGCCAACATGTTTGTGTTCTATTTCGGGATTGTGGCCGACATTACCCCGCCGGTTGCGCTGGCCGCCTATGCCGGCGCCGCCATTGCCAAGGCTCCCCCGATGAAGACGGCGTTCAATGCCACCCGGCTTGCCATTGCGGCCTTTATCATCCCCTATATCTTCGCGTTTAACAATTCAATGCTCTTTATTGATACCACACCGCTGGAGGTGATTCAGGTTGTCATTACTTCCTGTGGAGGGATGTTCCTGATTGCCGCAGGTCTCATGGGCTATATGCTCCGCGAAATAAACTGGATCATTCGCGTTCTGTGTGTGGCGGCCGGATTGTTGATGATTATCCCGGAGACGATATCCGACGTGGTTGGTCTGGGAATCTTGGTGGCCTTGCTCATTGTTCAAACAATGGCGAACAGGAAAGATGCGTCTTTCAAGGCGGCATGATTTCCCGGAGGGATCTATTTTAAGAAAGCGCGCCCTCCTATGAAGGAGGGCGCGCTTTTTGTATGGGGCGAGGATTGGCCTTTTTCATTGCGTTTGCCATGGAGATAGAGTATAATAAATACCATTCATGTTAAATTGTGAGTTGGAAGAGATAGATTGTATTGCTGTTTCTGTGGGCAGGGACACAAAATGGAGGAATTGAAATGAGCAGGTTATTGGAACTTCTTGAGCAGGACTGTATGCAGACAGTGAACCAATTGGCTGCGCGCGCAGAGATGACGGAAGACGCGGTGCGGGCTGAAATTGCCCAGCTGGAACAGAGCAGGGCGATTGTGGGGTATCAGGCGATTGTAGATTGGGACCAGGTGCGCCGGGAGAGCGTAACGGCTTTGATTGAGGTGAAGGTAGTGCCTCAGTCCGTTGACGGGTTTGACCGCATTGCGGAGCGGATTTACCAGTATGACGAGGTGGAGAGCATGTACCTCATGAGCGGCTCGTTCGATCTGACCGTGATCATATCCGGACGCACCCTGCAGGAGGTCGCCCGCTTTGTGGGGGAGCGCCTTGCGCCGCTGGAGGGAGTAACAGGGACCGCCACCCACTTCATCCTGAAAAAATATAAAGAAAAACATCTGGTCTTCAAGCCGGAAGAGCCGGAGGAAAGAGAGTTGATTTTTCGATGAATTATGAGAGTATCTTAAATAAACGGATTCAAGCGGTCAAACCTTCCGGTATCCGCAAATTTTTCGATCTGTTGGAGGAGATGAAGGACGCGATCTCCCTTGGGATCGGCGAGCCGGATTTTGTCACCCCGTGGCATATCCGTGACGCGGGAATCTACTCCCTGGAGCGGGGATATACAAAATATACTTCCAACGCCGGAATGGTGCAGCTGCGCCGGGAGATTTCCTCTTATCTCAGCCGCAGATTTCAGTTGGAGTACCATTATAAGGATCAGATTGTGGTCACAGTGGGTGGAAGCGAGGGCATTGACCTCGCCCTGCGGGTGCTGGTGGAGCCGGGGGAGGAAGTGATTGTCCCCACGCCGTCCTTCGTGTGCTATGGCCCGCTCACGGAGATGGCGGGAGGAACGCCGGTCTATGTGGAGCTCCAGGCGGAGGATCAATTCCGTCTGACCCCTGAGCAGCTGAAGGCGGCCATCACCCCAAAAACGAAGGTGCTGGTGCTCCCCTTTCCCTGCAATCCCACCGGAGGCATTATGGAACAGAAGGATCTGGAGGCCATCGCCCAGGTGCTGGAGGGTACCGATATCATGGTGGTTTCAGATGAGATCTATGCGGAGCTCACATATGGGCAGAAGCATGTCTCTATTGCCAATATCCCCGGCATGAAGGAGCGCACCATTCTGGTCAACGGCTTTTCCAAAAGCTATGCCATGACAGGCTGGCGCATGGGCTATGTGTGCGCGGCGCCGGAGATCATTGCGGCGATCACAAAGCTGCACCAATTTGGTATTATGTCCGCCCCCACCATGAGCCAGTACGCCGCCATTGAGGCTATGCGCAGCGGAGACGGGGACATTGTGCATATGCGGGATGAGTATGACGGGCGCCGCCGCTATCTGGTGGAGCATCTGCGAAAGATTGGGCTGCCCTGCTTTGAACCGAAAGGCGCTTTTTACGTTTTTCCGGACATTCGGCCCACAGGCCTGAGTTCGGAGGAGTTCTGTAACCGCTTTTTGGTAGAGGAAAAGGTGGCCGTGATTCCCGGCAGCGCCTTTGGGCCGGGGGGAGAGGGGTATGTGCGCGCGTGCTATGCCGCGTCCATGCAGGATATTGCGGAGGCCCTGAACCGAATGGACAACTTTCTGCAAAATTTAGAGCGGAAAAGCGCAAGGGAATAAAAAGGAGACGCGCGATGAAGTATATTTTGATCATCGGAGATGGAATGGCTGATAACCCTGTTCCGGAGCTGGGCGGACTCACCCCGCTGCAAAAGGCCGGGATTGCGGAGATAGACGCCCTTGCGCAGCGGGGTGAGGTCGGTTCCGTCATCAACTGTCCGGAGGGGCTGCCACCGGGGAGCGACACCGCCATCTTGTCCATTTTTGGCTGTGACCCATGGGAGTGTTACACCGGCCGCGCGCCGTTGGAGGCCGCCGCTGATGGAATTACCCTTCAGCCGGGCGATGTGGCCTACCGCTGCAATATGGTCTCATTTGAGGATGGGGAGATGCCCATGGCGGAAAAAAGAATTCTCTCCCACTCCGCCGGATCCATCGAGGGGGAGGAGAGCAGAGAGATCATTTTGGCCCTGTTTGAGCACCCTGAGTTTAAGCGCGCGGCGAAGGAGGCGCGGCTCACGGTATATCCGGCTCCCTCGTTCCGGCACATTGCCGTGCAGAGCCAAACGGATGTGAAAGGGATTTGCCTGATTCCACCCCATGACCACTTGGGAGAGGCGATTGGATCATTGTTGCCCACTGGATGTGATAACGCCGCGGTATTAAAGGGGCTGATGGAGCTGGCCCACCGGATTCTGGACCACCACCCTCTCAACGAAGCGCGCCGGGCCGCGGGAAAAATGCCCGCCAACGGAATTTGGTTTTGGGCGGAGGGAACCGCCGTGGCGCTGCCCAATTTTGCCCAAGTCTTTGGAAAGACGGGCGGGGTGGTCTCTGCAGTTCCGCTGTGCCATGGCATTGCCCGGCTCACAGGCCTCTTGCCTGTGACGGTGGAGGGGGCCACCGGAGAGCTCGAGACCAACTATGAGGGGAAGGTGCAGGCCGCTCTGAATCTCCTGCGGGAGCATGACTTTGCCGCCATCCATGTGGAGGCGCCCGATGAATGTACCCACAACGGCGACCTTCCGGGGAAACTGCAGGCCATTGAATTCCTGAGCCGCCGGGTGGTGGGGCCGCTGGTGAAGGAGCTGGAGGCGGGCGGAGAGGCGTTTCGCGTTCTGATCCTATCCGACCACAAAACCCTGACCTCCACACGGGGGCATGATGGGGACCCGGTACCCTATCTCTTGTACGACAGCACAGAGGATACCGGCTTGAAGCTGCCCTATTGTGAGGAGAGCGGAGAAAAAGGACCTCACTGGCCCGATGGCGCTTACGCCTGTATGCGCCTGCTGTTTCAGCAGATCCACAGTGCCTCCAACTAGAAACGGATGAGATTCCTATCTGAGAGGAATGATTGGAAATGATAGATGCATTTGAGGGCCTGGCCTTTCGGCCGGCCAATATTCTATTGGCGCAGGACTGCGACCTGGCCTTGTGGTCGGTGGTGGCCTGTGACCAGTATACCTCCCAGCCGGAATACTGGCAGCGGGTGGAGGAGCGGGTTGGCTGCGCGCCGTCCACGCTACGGCTTATTTTGCCGGAGTGCCGCTTGGAGAGACCCGACATCGTCACGGAGATTACCGCCATCAATAACCGGATGACCCGTTACCAGCGGGAGGGCCGTTTTTTGCAGCTGCCGGACGCCATGATTTATGTGGAGCGTACCCTGGACTGCGGCAAGGTGCGCCGGGGCCTGGTGGGGATGGTGGATTTGGAGCGGTATGATTATGAACCGGGGGCGAAGGCCCAGGTGCGAGCCACCGAGGGAACTGTCCTTGCGCGCATCCCACCCAGGGTGGAGGTACGGAAGAATGCCTCCATTGAATTGCCCCACGTGATGTTATTGACCGATGATCCCATGCGGACTGTGATTGAACCGCTGGCGCAGCAGACGGAAACGATGCAGCCGCTCTATGACTTCGATTTGATGGAACGGGGCGGGCATATTTCCGGTTGGAAATTAAATGCCGGTCAATGTACCGCCGTGGCAGATGCCCTGCAGACGCTGGCGCAGCCGGAGGCCTTCTCCGGACGTTATCAGGCGGAACACGAGCCGGTGCTGCTGTTTGCGGTGGGAGATGGAAACCACTCCCTGGCAACGGCGAAGGAGTGCTATGAGCGGCAAAAGCGGGTCATTCCGGAAGAACAGTGGGAGGACCTGCCGGCCAGGTACGCCCTGTGCGAACTGGTCAACCTGCATGACGCTTCGCTGGAATTTGAACCCATTCACCGGGTCGTGTTCGGCGCCGAGCCGGAGAAGCTGCTGCGTCAGCTGCAGGAAGCCTGCCCCGGCGCTTTCTCCGGAGAGGGGGAGGGGCATGTGCTGCGCTTCGCCTACGGACAGAACAGGGGGGCGGTCACAGTACCCCATCCGCAAGGCCAATTGCCGGTGGGTACGCTGCAAAGCTTTTTGGATCAATGGCTCCTTCAAAACACGGATGCAAGCATTGACTATATCCATGGGGAGGATGTGGCCTGCCAGCTGGCCCAGCAGGATCATGTCACCGCATTCCTGCTGCCCGCCATGGAAAAAGAGGCGCTGTTTCCCACGGTTATTTTTGACGGGGCGCTGCCCCGGAAGACGTTTTCCATGGGGGAGGCCCACGACAAGCGGTTTTATCTGGAGGCCAGGAAAATCCGCAACTGAACATTCCAGGAGGAGTGCGCCATGTCCACCCAGGAGCGGGCTTATGCAAAATTGAATTTGACCTTGGATGTGCTGGGCAGGCGAGAGGATGGATATCACGACCTGTGTATGCTCATGCAGTCTGTGTCGCTGTACGATGAGGTCACTTTGATCCCCACCCAGCGTACGGGAGTCAGGGTGAGCAGCAATCTGGGCTTTCTTCCCACTGGAGGGAACAATCTGGCTGCCATTGCCGCCCTGCGTTTTTGGGAGGCAAGGGAGAGCGCAGGAACAGGGCTGTCGATCCAAATTGCAAAACGCATTCCGGTCAGCGCGGGGCTGGCCGGTGGGAGCAGTGACGCCGCCGCTGTGCTGCGCGCGCTCAACCGGATGGAGGGCGAGGTCTTCACCATGGAGCAGCTGATGCAAATTGGAGAGAAGGTTGGGTCAGACGTCCCCTATTGCGTTGTGGGCGGAACCGCGTTGGCGCAAGGACGGGGAGAGCGGATTACCACACTTTCTCCCATCCCGGCGTGCTGGGTGGTATTGTGTAAGCCCCCCTTTCCAATCTCCACACCGGAGCTGTTTGCCCGCATTGACCGGGTCAGCCTGCGGTACCGACCGGATACCGCCGGAATGCTCCGGGCGCTGGAGGCGCGGGACTTGGCCGGTGTGGCCCGCAGGCTGTACAATGTCTTTGAGGATGCCCTCCTGCCGCAGCATTACCGGGCGATTCAGGAGGTTAAGCGAACCATGCTGGAGTGCAATTGCCTGGGTACTGTGATGAGCGGAAGCGGCCCCACCGTTTTTGCGCTGTTTGAAACTCAGGCGGGGGCACAGGAGGCAAAACACCGCCTCTCTCTTCAGTACCGGGACACTTTTTTTGCGCAACCTGTTTAAAGCATGAAAAAGCCGTCCATACTGTAAGTAACTTACTTATAGAATGGACGGCTTTTTGGGTTTACGGTCCCCTCCGGCATGGATAAGAGGAGGAGATGTCCATTCGAAACAGAACAGTCTATCAGACTGTGGAAGAAAGGAATGGACTTTTGATGGATCGAAGGTTAAAACGATGGGAAGTCGCACTGATGACCGGTATTTTGATCGCCCTTCTCACCGGCGGCTGGCTGGGGCAGGAGCGGCAGGATTTGGCGGACAGCGTCATCCGCCTGCATGTGCTTGCCAATTCTGACAGCGCGGAGGACCAGTCGCTGAAATTGGCAGTACGGGATGCAGTTCTGGCGCAAGTGGAGGCAATTTATCCTCCCGATGCCACTCTGGACGAGGCCTACGAGACGCTGGAGCGGGCGCTGGACAGCATTGCGGCCGCGGGAGAGGCGGTGGTTGGGCAGTGGGGCTATGACTACCCTGTCATGGCGGAGTTGACTAAATGCTGGTTTCCCACAAAAGAGTACGATGAATTTGCGCTTCCGGCGGGGCAGTATCATGCCCTGCGCGTTGTGATCGGAGAAGGCGGCGGGCAGAACTGGTGGTGCGTGGCATTTCCGCCCCTGTGTGTGGGTGCGGCCAGTGAAACGGTGGCAGACGCGACAGAGGCGGGATTGTTTACCGAGGGCCAGGCCGCACTGATCACCGGGGAGAACGAGGGTTATGTAATCAAGTTCAAGGCTATGGAACTGTTGGGTGGGCTGTTTGGTTAAGCGGGGAGGCGCGCCAAAAAAGCGCATCCTTCCCGCCGGTGGCGAAGGGGATACGCTTTTGTCACTGAAAGGAAAATGGATTACAAGAATAGCTCCACATCCGCCCGGCGCGCATAGACTTCCTCCAGTTCGTGCTGGTGGTAGAGATATCCTTCATCGTCATAGTACTTCGCGCCCTCAGGGCATTTCTTTACACAGGCGCAGCATTTGATGCACACGCCTGGAACTTGAGAGACATCCTCCCTGCTGATGGAGCCCATGGGGCATAATTCAGCGCATAGGCCGCATTGTGTGCACTTTTCCGTGTCAGTGTTTGGTTTGACCTTCAGGATGTTAATGGGGTTTCCATGGCGGTCCCGGGGGGTGTAGTAGGGGCGCAGCGGCTCACAGCCCGCAACGGAGACGGGGGCTGCGGGAGGCTGTGTCAGGCCCCGCACTTTTTTCGCGGTTTCCAGGCCCAGGGCTTCCGCCAAATCCATGTCGTCACTGTCGGGGCGGCCCGCGCCCAGAATGGTGGAAAAGGAGTGCTCGCCCACAAAGGCGCCGGCCGTGACCGTGTGAAAGCCGTCCTCTTCTAAAATATTGCGCAGCTCGATGAGGCCATCGTCAAAATTGCGGTTGCCAAACAGGGAAATGGGGACGGCCAGGGCGCCGTGTCCTTTCACCTTTTCCTTCAGATAGGGGAGGAGCAGGTTGGGGACCCGCCCGGCGTAAACCGGTGCGCCGAAGACCACTAAGTCGTCTGGGGTGAAATGAAGCTCCTCTGTCCGGGATTGAGGAGGGCTATAGCTGTACGCCCTGAATTCGGCGCCTAGGATTGCGGCTGTGGTTTTCGCAACGCAGGTGACTACTTTTTCAGTGGTTCCGGTGCCGCTAAAATAGACGGCCCAAACAGTTTTCACTACCATAATGTATTCATCCTCCCCAGAAGTGGTTTCTTAAAGTATAAACTTTACCAAGTCCGTATCAGCGACATAGTCTGCCTTTATCGCAGCAAACTTCTCCATGTGGCCGGAAGCTGCGTGGGCCGCCAGTGCCTCCTCGTCTGTCCACCGCTCAACCAGAATCAGCTTGCCGGGATCATCCAGGGAGGTGAAAAATTCGTATTGCAGACAGCCCGCCTCGGCCCGGATTGTGCGCAGCAGGCCGGCCTGTTCCAAAGCGTCCACAAATTGCCGGCCGCTGCCGGGTGTCTTCAGAATTTGAGTTACATTGAGCACGACACGTTCTTTTTGCATGATACGGGTCCTCCTTATATCAAATCAGTTTCATCATGTATATGCCGGTGATCTGAAACATTTCGCTTATATGTCAAATACCCTTCCAAAATTAAACTGGCGGCAACCGCGTCCACAGTTTTTTTGCGTTTTTTGGCATTTTTTCCTGATTCAAAGAGGATGCGGTGGGCGTCCACCGTGGTGCGCCGCTCGTCCCATAGGACAGGGCGTAACCCTGTTTGCTGCTCCACCGCGGCGGAAAAGTCCCGGTATAGCTGCGCCCGCGGCCCCTCTGTGCCATCCATATTGCGGGGAAAGCCGAGCACCAGCTCGGTGACCTGGCGCTCTGCAATGAGGGAGGAAAGCGCCTCTAAAACCACCTCGGGCCTGCGGCTGTGAATGGTGCTTGTATATCCGGCCAGCAGGCCGGTGGAATCGGAAATGGCGACCCCTGTATGGGCATCGCCATAGTCGATGGCCATCACACGCATAGCGGCTCCCTCCCTGACACTTTTATCTTAACCACTCCAATTCACTATACAGGAATCCTGAGAAAAAAACAAGTATCAAAAATGGCTTGACGCGCAGGGGGATTCATGATATAGTAGATTCACCTGTGAAAAGGGGCTTTTTTCTTATGCGTATTACGGTGTTTGCATAGGGACCCTCTTCGCCTCCTCCGTGGGGAACACAGGGAGGCAGTCGCCGAATCCCACCGTGAACGCAATGATGCGCGCGGTCGCCGCGCCTGTGTGTGACCGGATTCGGCTAATGTGCCGCATCCGGTTTTTTGTATGCGGCAAAGTTGGGCAAACACGATCCACGCGTCACGCCGGAAGGCAGAAACGGATTTGTGGCGGGTTTTGCAAAATCAAAAGGAGGTGCCGAACAAATGGCAAGTAAGGCCGGCGCACGCATCAAGATCACTCTGCGGTGTTCCGAGTGCAAGCAAAGAAACTATAACACCATGAAAAATAAGAAAAATACCCCGGAACGTCTTGAACTGAACAAGTACTGCCCCTTCTGCAAAAAGCATACGGTCCACAATGAGACAAAGTAATGCGTCTTTACGATGGCTGAAAGGAAAGAAGGGAAACTGAATGGCTGAACATGAAAAGAACGAGCAGGTCGCTCAGACCGCTGCGAAAAAGGAAAAGAAAACAGAAAAGAAGTCCAAGCCCGGCTTTTTTGCCCGCGTTAGCCGTTGGTTGCGGGAAATGAGAGTGGAGCTGAAGAAAGTTCAGTGGCCAACAGGAAAGCAGACGCTCAATAACACGCTGATTGTCATTGGCTGTGTCGTATTTGTTGGCATTTTTATCTGGATATTTGACTTTCTTGCCAGCAGCATCATCCAGGCATTGATTTCCTTTGTTAAAGGCTAGGGTGGCGCAATGGCTGATGGCGCTAAGTGGTATGTTGTGCATACCTATTCCGGGTATGAGAACACAGTAAAGGCCACAATTGAAAAGTACGTGGAAAACCGAAACTTACAGGATTCCATCCTTGAGATCAGCATCCCCATGGAGACAGTGACTGAAATTACAGACAACGGCCTCAAGAATGTGGACCGCAAGGTCTTCCCGGGCTATGTGTTGGTTAAAATGGTTATGTCCGATGAAACCTGGCATGTGGTGCGAAATATTCGCGGCGTAACCGGGTTTCTGGGTTCAGGAAATAAACCCATTCCCCTGTCAGAGGATGATATCGGCGCTTTGGGCGTTGAAAAGCATGAAGTGGTAGTGGGGTATCAGGTGGGCGACAGCGTGAAGATCACAGATGGCGCACTGGAATCCTTTTTGGGCACTGTGGAGGAAATTGATTTGGAACGCAGTAAGGTCCGGGTCGTTGTCTCCATGTTTGGGCGGGAGACCCCGGTCGAACTGGAACTGGACCAGATCGAGGTTGTACACTAAAATGATCTGACAGCACATGTTATTCATACGGCGTTTGGCCGTACCAACGTGGGAGGGACACATTGTCCCGCCAACCGGACAGAGTGAAACCGCTGCCGGGACACGACCACATTTTTTCATATGGAGGTGCTCTTTCGTGGCACAGAAAGTAACTGGCTATGTAAAACTGCAAATCCCCGCCGGCAAGGCGACCCCTGCACCCCCTGTTGGCCCCGCCTTGGGTCAGCATGGCGTCAATATTGCCGCGTTCACGAAGGAATTTAATGAGCGCACAAAGAACGATGTAGGGCTGATTATCCCTGTTGTGATTACCGTCTATTCAGACCGCTCCTTTACTTTTATCACCAAAACGCCCCCGGCGGCCGTTCTGATCAAGAAAGCTTGCGGCATCGAGTCCGGCTCCGGTGTACCCAACAAGACCAAGGTGGCGACCATCAGCAAGGAAGACGTACGTAAAATTGCCGAGACTAAGATGCCTGACCTGAACGCCGCCAGCATCGAGGCCGCAATGCGCATGGTCGCCGGTACTGCCCGCTCCATGGGCATTGTCGTGGGCGAGTAAGGAGGGTGTAAGGATGTTTAGAGGCAAGAAATATCAGGAGAGCGCCAAGCAGATTGATAAAACTGTTTTATATGATGCCAATGAGGCGATGGAACTTGTTGTGAAGACCGCTCCCGCCAAGTTTGACGAGACGGTGGAACTGCATGTAAAGCTGGGTGTCGACTCCCGTCACGCGGATCAGCAGGTGCGCGGCGCCATTGTGCTGCCCCACGGCACCGGAAAAACACAGCGCGTGCTGGTGTTCGCCAAGGCCGCCAAGGCGGATGAGGCCCGCGCGTCCGGCGCCGAGTATGTGGGCGAGATGGATCTGGTGGAAAAGATTCAGAAGGAAAACTGGTTTGATTTTGACGTGGTGGTCGCCACACCCGACATGATGGGTGTGGTGGGCCGGCTGGGTAAGGTTTTGGGCCCCAAGGGCCTGATGCCATCCCCCAAGGCCGGCACGGTCACCATGGATGTGGCCAAGGCCATCAGTGAGATCAAAGCCGGTAAGGTGGAATACCGTCTGGACAAGACCAATATCATTCACTGTCCCATCGGCAAAGTGTCCTTCGGCGCGGAAAAGCTGGGGGAAAACCTGAGTGCGCTGATGGTGGCGATTGTCAAGGCGAAGCCCTCCGCCGCAAAGGGAACGTATATTAAGAGTTGTGTGGTGGCGTCCACAATGGGCCCCGGCATCAAGCTCAATGGTGCGAAGCTGGGTTAATTGTCCTGCCGACAGAATAGAAAAGAACCTTGACCATGGTCAGGGTTCTTTTTCTTCATAAGGTGAAAAGTCATCGTAAGGCCCTTTACAGAATTCCGCCCCCGTTATATAATGTTGCAGCCTGTTGGATGCAGAGCAAGTAAGATTTTGGGAGGCATCATGGAAAAGGATGTGATCATCTCCATCAAGGGGATGCAGCGATATGAGGGCGGCGAGCCGGATGCCATCGAACTGGTGACAGCGGGCCGTCTGGAGGGGACAGACCAGGGGTACACCATCTCTTACCAGGAAAGTGAGATCACCGGATTGGAGGGCACACTGACCACGTTTCAGATCGAGGCGGAGCGCGTCACCTTGATGCGTATGGGTGAAGTCAACTCCCAAATGGTGTTTGAACAGGGCCGACGCCACCTGTCCATGTATAATACCCCGCTTGGCGCTATGTCTGTGGGAATTAACACCCGGCACCTGCAAACGGAGCTGGACGACAGCGGCGGATTGATTGAAATTGACTATGCCATTGAAATTGACCACGCCATTGCCGGGCATAATGTATTTCAAATTGCCGTAAAAGAAGCGGGTCCGGGGAGAAGTATTAAACAGTGAGCGCTCTCCTCGCGCAGAGGAGCAGGGAAATCATTTCAAACTGATTCCGGCGTTCATTGAGCTGGTGCGCAGCCCGTTCGCTGCGCGAAACCGCGCCGTGTGCACATGGATCGACTCGTCAGGATAATTTTGTGCCTGTGGTGCAGCGGAAAGGAATGGTCATAAACGATGTCAAATATGATACAGGCTGCCCGGGCGCAGGTTGCGCAGCTGACCCGGCAGGCCTATGAGAGGGCGGCGTTGGAGGGAAAGCTCCCTCCAGGCGCTGAGATTGCAGCAGCGGTGGAAATTCCAAAGGACGCCTCTCATGGGGATTACGCCTCCTCCTTTGCCATGGCCGGAGCCAAGGTGCTGGGGCAAAATCCACGCGCCATAGCCCAGATTCTTTTGGACTGCATAGAGCTGGAGGGGAGCTTCTTTGCAAAGGCAGAGCTGGCGGGTCCCGGTTTTCTCAACTTCTTTTTGGGAAATCGCTGGTATGCGGAGGTCCTCGCCCGCGTGGAGGCCGAGGGAAGGAACTATGGCGCCACCAATGAGGGGGAAGGTGGGCGGATTGTTGTGGAGTTTGTTTCAGCAAACCCCACCGGTCCCATGCACATGGGCAACGCCCGGGGTGGCGTATTGGGGGACACCTTAGCCAATGTCCTGCGCAAGGATGGCTATGATACCTGGAAAGAATTTTATGTCAATGACGCCGGGAACCAAATTCAAAAGTTTGCCATCTCCATCCATGCACGGTACATGCAATTGCTGGAGGGGGAAGAGCGGGTTCCTTTTCCGGAGGAGGGCTATCACGGAGATGATATTAAGCAATTGGCCCAAATCATCTATGATACCTACGGGGATGGCTGGAAGGATCTCCCTGAAGAGGAGCGGCTGGCAAACATGGCCGAGTATGGCCTGTCTGTCAATGTGCCCAAGATGGAATCAGACCTGAAACGGTACGGGATTGTCTATGACCGGTGGTTCTTTGAGTCGGAGCTTCATACCTCGGGCTATGTGGAAGAGACCGTTCAGCTTCTGACAGAAAAGGGCTGGACCTATGAAAAAGACGGCGCGCTGTGGATGGATACCACAGCACTTTTGAAGGCAAAATACCTGCGGGAGGGAAAATCTCCGGAGCAGGTGGAAAAGCTAGATTTAAAAGACGATGTGCTCTGTCGGGCCAACGGATTTTACACCTATTTTGCCGCGGACATCGCCTACCACCGCAATAAGCTTGGCGTGCGCGGCTTTGACAAGGCCGTTAATATTTGGGGCGCGGATCACCATGGGCACGTTGCCCGTCTTCAGGCGGCGTTGGACGGCCTGGATCTGGACGGTTCCAAGCGTTTGGTTGTGGTGCTGATGCAATTGGTCAATCTCCTCCAGGACGGAAAGCCCGTGCGGATGTCCAAGCGGTCCGGAAAAACCATTGCCCTGGCTGATCTGCTGGATGAGATCAGCATTGACGCCGCCCGGTATTTCTTTAACAGCCGGGTCAGCACCACTGCTTTGGACTTTGACATGGATCTGGCGGTGCGTCAGGACTCGGAAAATCCCGTCTACTATGTGCAATATGCCCATGCCAGAATCTGCTCTCTGGTATCTCGTCTGGCAGAGGAGGGGTATCCTGTCCCCGAAGCGGACAGTGTAAATCTGGCGCTCCTGAATACCCCGGAGGAGATGGCGCTCCTGAAATGTTTGGCCCAATTGCCGGAAGAAATCCATCTGGCCGCCCGGGAATATGATCCCAGCCGTATCAACCGCTATTTGGTGGTGTTGGCGGGAGATTTCCACCGCTTTTACAACGCCCACCGCATCAAGGGGGAAGAGGATGCGATTTTACATGCCCGTTTGAAGCTGGCGGATAGCGTCAGGGTCGTTTTGGCCAACGGACTGGAGCTGTTGGGCGTTTCCGCGCCGGAAAAAATGTAAGCAAACGACCTTTCCACTGTTTTGGAAGGGGGTTCCGCGCAAGCGGGAGCCGCTCGCGCGTTTCAATGGCAGCGTGATGTTTCACGCGACCACTCCATAAAACGTGGTTTCTATTCCAGGGAAGGGGTTGAGCGAAGATGGCAAATCTGTTGGCGTCCTGGAAGGCGCGGCTGCAAAGAAACCGCAATCAAATCACCTATGTCCTGTTGCTGCTGGCGCTGTTTGGCGCGCTGGCCGGTTGGGCGCTGCTCCCGGATCTGGTGGCTTTGCGGATCTCGGACGGGGTAAAGCAAGGCTTTGTAGCCAAGCCAACGGCGCTGTTGGCCCATCTGGGGATCAGCGGGGGCTTTAGCCTGCTATTTTGGCTCCGACCGCGGGAGATCGTCTTTTTGGTGGCGGCGTTGCTGGGAATTCTTCTCACCTATGGATCGTTGCTGATCAACTTGGGAGTATGACATGGAAGAAAATGGGATTTTGACACAACTGCAGAAACGGCTCACCGGCCGCCGGCCCCAGCTGATGGATGCCGCCGGGCAATATGCTGTGTTGGTTCCCTTGGTGGAACGGGCGGGGGCGCTGCACATTCTCTATGAGGTGCGGGCCAGTGACATGCGCCGGCAACCGGGGGAGGTGTGTTTTCCCGGAGGGCGGATGGACTCGGGAGAGAGCCCGGTGTGGTGTGCTTTGCGGGAAGCACAGGAGGAATTGGGGATTGCCCCCCATGAGGTACAGGTATTGGGGCAAATGGATTTCATTGCCCACCGGGCCAACTTTCTGATGCATCCTGTGCTGGGGTATCTGGATGGAGCTGTTCTGGAGCACATGGAACTCAACCCGGCGGAGGTGGGAAGCGCTTTTTTAGCCCCTGTGGACTATCTGCTGTCGCACCCCCCTCAGGAATATCATTATACCTTGGAGCCCAATACACCGGAGGACTTTCCCTATGAGCTGATTGGCATTCCAAGAAATTACCGCTGGCAGAAGGGCGGGGAGGAGGTCCCTGTTTATGAATTTGAGGGACACACCATCTGGGGGCTGACCGGGCGGATTACCCGGCATCTGCTCCGGCATCTGTCAAGCTCACAATAGTGCGGAAAAAAGGAGCGGTTTCTCTTGGCACAGGTACAGTTATTGCCCCCTTTTCGGTTGGAGCTATGGGAAGGGGTATTTCCAGTCTGCTCTGAGAGCTTGGCCCTGGGCTCGTTTGCAACCGTACACCCTGGAAATCGGGTGTGCGATTTGGGGACCGGTTCCGGCCTGCTTCTGCTCTTGTTGGCCCGCCGGGCGCGGGGACTGCATTTGCTTGGCGTGGAACTGGAGGAGGGGAGCGCCCGGTGCGCCCAATCTAATCTGAGGGAAAATGGACTCAACGGCGAGGTTGTGCAGGGGGACCTGCGCCATATGACTCAGCTTCCCAGACAGCTTGATTTGGTTCTATCCAATCCCCCCTATTTTTCCCTTGGCAGCGGAACGTCCGCGGGCGGCGCCCGCAGCGAGGAAAACTGTACCTTGCAGGAGCTTTGCGCCGCCGCAGGGCGGCTGCTGAAACATAAGGGGCGGTTTGCCCTGTGTCACCGCCCGGAGCGGCTGGCGGAGCTTTTTGAATGTATGCGCTGCCACGGAATAGAGCCAAAGCGGATGAAATTACTGTCCCATACGCCACAGAAGCCGCCCTATGCGGTGTTGGTGGAGGGAATGAAGCAGGGAAAACCCGGGCTGAAGATTTTACCCTGGGATATGGAGACCGGTCTGTGAGGGGCCTCTATTGCGGGGATCGCCTGCTTTGGGTTGCGGGGCCAAATCAACGGGAAGGCATAGATGGACTGTCTACAGTAAGCGCCCCGCCAGACGGCGGGGCGCTTACTCAGAAGTGGCACAGCCGCTTTTTGAGAGGACAACGGCGCCGTATGTACGCAAGTAAGTGCGCGCACTCACTCCTTCGGAATGTGCACACTTACTTGCGTGAGCAGTGTCATGTTCGAGGTATACGCCCCCGGAAATGACAAATTTTATTTTATTTCCGCCCTTTGGCGGAAACGCTGCAAAGCGCTTGCTGTGTTGGAGCTATGCGAAAGCATAGCATGTTTTTGACCGCCGCGTAACGCGCATAAGATGGTATGAGATGTGCCGTGTAGCGGCTCGCTGCCTCGGCAGTTCCATCTGGGAATACAGGTTCTTAACATAGGTTCCTTTGTGAGTAGGATTAAAAGACGGCTGGAGGCTCTTTGGTGAGCGGATCCAGATTTTCGCAGGCCATTTGAAGTTCACCCAGCGAGGCGTAAGTGTTTTGGCCGTTGAGCAACAGTTCCTGAATTTTTGGGGATACAGTATCCCAATATTGCATCATGGCCGGGTCATTGCCGATGACATCCTCTACACGGCGGTTAGGTGGCAGCATAGCGATCCCTCCTTTTGGGTTCAGTGTTCCACAGAGAGGGGAAAATAATCACATCCATTCTTGCCAAAATATGACTCTTTCGATATAATAGCCGTAAAGCGCAGCCATGATATCACGCAGTTACTCGCGATACAGGCCAGCGCTTGGATGAGTTCGGCATACGCCAACGGCCAGCTAGAACCTGTATGCACAGATGGAACTGCCAAAGCAGCGAGCAGCTTTTTTTGCCGGGCAAGGAAAATTTTTGCAGGAATCATTGGTTTATTATAATATCAGCACATCTTTTGCGGTACATTTTGAGATGAAAAATGAGAACAGAGATGCCTTGGAAGAACAGACTCCCTGATAGAAAAGGAGATACCTATGTTCGCAACGCTTTATCTTGTTCCAACCCCCATTGGAAATCTGGGGGATATTTCGGTCCGCATGCGGGCCACATTGGAACAGGTTGATTTTATTGCTGCCGAGGATACCCGGGTGACAGTGAGGCTGCTCAATCATTTGGGCATCAAAAAACCCATGGTCTCCTATTACCGCCATAATATTGATACAGCGGGGGGGACGATTCTGGCCCGCCTTCAAGCCGGAGAGAGCTGTGCGCTGGTAACAGACGCGGGAACACCGGCCATTTCAGACCCGGGTGAGGATCTGGTGGCGCTGTGTGCCGGGCAGGGAATCCCCGTTGTGGCGATTCCGGGGCCCTGTGCCCTGGTGACGGCGCTGGCAGTTTCCGGCCTTTCCACAGGGCGTTTTACCTTCGAGGGATTTCTGGCTATGAATAAGAAGAACCGGAGACAGCACCTGCAGGCCTTGGCCAGGGAGGAGCGCACCATGATTTTTTATGAGGCGCCTCACAAGCTGCGTGCCACATTACAAGATTTACGGGATTCCTTTGGCGGGGAGCGCCCGATTGTATTGTGCCGGGAATTAAGCAAGCTCCACGAGGAGATTCTGCGCACGACACTGGATGAGGCCGTTGTCCATTGCGAGAATACGCCGCCGCGGGGGGAATATGTTTTGGTTGTTCAGGGGTGCCCCGCGGTACAAGAGGCGGCGGCGACTGTAGAGGAGGGACTGGCTTTGGTTCAACAGGAGATGGAGCGGGGAACCTCTCTTCGGGATGCTGTAAAGCAGACGGCAAAGCAGTTGGGGCTGCCGCGCAGCGCACTGTATGAGCTGGCAGTGGCAAAATTGAAGTGAACAACGCAAAAAACCGGCGTATCCTGTACAGGATACGCCGGTTTTTTGCGCCGCGTGATTGGACTCGGCCTGTCCGGCCGCATAGTGGCTGCGGCCGCTCTTCCTGACAGGGGTGGGTTAATCAAGTGCTTGCAAAGACTGAATGCAGTTGGGGCAGACGTTTTTTCCCCGAAAAATAACCACATCCTTTGCATCATCACAAAAGATGCAGGCGGGCTGATACTTTTTCAATACGATTGAGGCGCCATCCATATAAATTTCCAATGAGTCTTTTTCTGCAATATCTAATGTGCGGCGCAATTCAATGGGCAGGACAATACGTCCCAACTCGTCTACCTTACGGACGATGCCTGTTGATTTCATAATGACCATTCCTCTCCGTTCTGGAATTTCAGGGCGTTGGACAACCGTAGCGAACCATAAATATTTCCTTCATTATACTACAAATCAATCGTGTGTCAACGAAAATCTCCAAATAATTACAAAATATTTAAAAATTTGGTAATTATTTTATGGGACAGCATCAAATATGTCGAAATAAGAGGGGGGGTTTTGGGCATAAGAACCATGGACAGACCGTATATCTTCCATAGGGACATGCGGGAAAGAGGAGGACGACAAAATGACGATGACCATTATATGGACGGGAATGGTGGTAATTTCGGTTCTGTGCTCTATGTTCACGGGACAGCAGGCGCAGGTGGCCGCGGCGGCGGTGGAGGGGGCGGAGGCGGCAGTACGGCTATGCCTGTCCATTACCGGTATGCTGTGTCTGTGGTCGGGGGTTATGGAAATTATGCGCCGGGCCGGCCTGGCAGAAAAGCTCTCCCGCCTGCTGCACCCTGTCCTGCGCAGGCTGTACCCGCAAGAGGCCGGAAATCGCGCCACAATGGACGCCATTGCGGCCAATGTGTCAGCCAATCTTTTGGGGCTGGGAAACGCCGCTACTCCGTTGGGGCTGGAGGCGGCCAAGCGCATGAGCCGCAAGGCCGGGGGTGTGGCGACAGATTCCCTGTGTATGCTTGTAGTCTGTAATACCGCTTCGATCCAGCTGATTCCAACAACAGTGGCGTCTGTTCGTCAGGCTGCCGGGTGCGAGACGCCCTTTGACATTTTGCCGGCGGTTTGGCTGGCCTCCAGTCTCTCAGTGGGGGTGGGGATCCTGGCCTGTAAATTCTTTCAACACGTTTGGAAGCGGTGAGTTGGATGGAATTAATCTTTACCATGATTGTCCCCCTGACCATTGCCGGAGTGGCTGTCTATGCGGCGGGAAGGCGGGTGGATGTATATGACGCGCTGGTTTCAGGCGCGGGTGAGGGGCTTACAACGGTGACGCGCATTGTCCCGGCCCTGATTGGACTGATGACGGCGGTTTATATGTTGCGGGCGTCTGGGGCATTGGAGTTGGCGGCGCATGTGTTGGGGCCGCTTTTGGAGTGGGTGGGGATTCCGGGTGAGTTGATCGCCCTGATGCTGGTGCGGCCAATCAGCGGTTCGGCGGCATTGGGCGTGGGGGCAGAGCTGATTGCCACTTATGGAACGGATTCTTACATCGGGCGGGTAGCGGCAGTGATGCTGGGGTCAACTGAGACCACATTTTACACCATAGCCGTCTACTTTGGCGCCGTGGGCATCAACAAGACCCGGTATGCGGTTCCGGCGGCACTGTGCGCCGATCTGACCGGGTTTCTGGCCGCGGCGCTGGCTGTACGCCTTGTATTTGGCAGTGTGTGACAGTTGCAGCTGAGCTTGGGCAGAGAGGCCAGGCAAGGCTGGGCGTGGCAAGAGAATAGAGGGAGTCTAATCCATCTGTGAATACTGGTTCGTACTCTCGCCTCCAAGGCCCGTCTCAGACAGAGACGGGCCTTCTTGTATTCCAGATGGGGCTGTTTCTCTCAAAACCGACTCCGTCAGAAGGGATATCATCATACCGCGAGCCGCTGCCAGAAAACCGCCTGCATGGTCAAAAAGTTTTGTTTTACTGACGCATATGGAAAATTTTGTTGCTATTGTAATCTATTTTGGTTAAAATAAAGAATGGGTACAGTTTGGTTCATTGGAAGCGGTGAACGATCAAGCGCCGTTGGGAAAAGGAGTAAAACCATGGTTTTTAGCAGCATCAGCTTTCTATTTTTCTTTTTGCCCATCCTGATTATTTTGTACTATCTCATCCCGGCTTCCATGCGGGAGGGGAGAAACGGTTTGCTTTTACTATTCAGCCTGTTTTTCTACGGTTACGGCGGACCGCGTTTTTTGGCGCTGATGCTTTGCTCCATCTGTGTCAACTATCTCTGCGGCCGGTTCGCGGCGGAGGGATATCCTCCTCTGGTGCGCAGGATTGCGGCGATTTCAGCTGTGGCAGCCGGGATCGGTCTTTTGGGGTGGTTTAAATACGCCGGTTTTTTTGCGGAAATCTTAAACAGCATGGGGGCGTATCTGCCCATACCGGAGGTGACGCTGCCCATCGGGATCTCCTTTTTTACCTTTCAAGGTCTTAGCTATGTCATTGACGTCTACCGCAATGAGGTACAGGCGCAAAAAAATCCGCTTCGGCTGGGGCTTTACATTGCCCTGTTTCCCCAACTGGTGGCCGGCCCCATTGTACGCTATACCACCGTGGCAGAGGAGTTGGGCGGCCGCCGGGAGTCTTTGGATGAATTTTGTTCCGGCACAGTTCGCTTTCTCTTTGGCCTGGGCAAAAAAATGCTGATTGCCAACTCCATGGGCGAACTTGCCGATACCGCGTTCGGCCTGCCTGTGGAATCCCTGTCCACTCCTGTGGCCTGGATTGGGCTGGTCGGGTATACGCTGCAGATCTATTTTGATTTTTCTGCATACTCGGATATGGCCATTGGTCTTGGGCATATGTTTGGCTTTCACTTTTTGGAAAATTTTAATTATCCTTATATCGCGCAAAGCATTCGGGAGTTTTGGCAGCGGTGGCATATCTCCCTGTCCACTTGGTTTCGGGATTATGTTTATATCCCCTTAGGCGGCAGCCGGGGCTCCAAGCTGCTGCATATCCGGAATTTGTTGATTGTCTGGTTTTTGACCGGCCTATGGCACGGCGCCGCGTGGAATTTTGTTATTTGGGGGCTGTGGTTTTTTGTTCTGCTGGCGGGCGAGCGGTACCTGTGGGGCAGCCTTTTGGAGAAGCTGCCGCCTCTGGCCCGCCACAGTTACACGTTGCTTCTGGTTATGCTCAGCTGGGTTTTTTTCAGAGCCAGCAGTCTGAGTTATGCCGCCGGTTATCTTCAGGCCCTGTTCGGTCTGAGCAGAGGTTCCGGTTATGGGGGACAGGCTGTGTATCTCTTAAAGCAATACTGGCCGGAGCTGATGTGCGCGGTTGTGGCCGCCATGCCGGTAAAAACCGCTCTGGCCGACATGCTCTCTGCACGTTCCTGCCGTGGCGCCTTCCGCAGCCTCTCTCGTTGGGGGCCGAGGGTGCTTGCGCTGGGACTGCTCGCATTATCTTATGTGAAGCTTGTCACCGATGCGTTCAATCCGTTTATCTATTTTCGTTTTTAGTCAGGAGATTATGATGAGAAAAGCCGCCGATCTTTTATTTGCCGCACTCTTTCTGGTGATCCTGCTGGGCGTCATGTTGGGGACCATGCTGTGGCCAAAGCAAACAGTGGCTTATTATGAAAACCGGACCTTGGCGCAGAGGCCTCAGCTTTCTGCCGCGGCGGTGGTGGACGGCTCCTATTTCAGCGACTGGGATGACTATCTGATTGACCACGCACTCCTGCGCGGTTCCATCTCCCGTCTCAACACCTTTGCTGATATCTATCTCTTCCGCCGCCCGGTGGTCAATGACGTTGTGGTGACGCCTGAGATGCTTTTGGGCTACTATCCCTATGAGCAAATCAATGTTGACGACATAAGGCGGGCGGCTGACCGGATGGCGGATCAGCTGGAGGCGCTCAATGAGCTCATCACCAGCTATGGCGGGCGCTATTACTATATGGCGATTCCGGGGCAAACCGCATATTTTCAGGACCGGTATCCCGCCTACCTGAACAACCGCAGCGCATATACCGAAATGGAGCTGGCTCTGTTCCGCCAGGCTTTGCAGGCCCGGGAGATCCTTCTCATTGATATGGGGCCGGTCTATGATGAATTGGGGCACCCGGACGATTTCTTTTCCGCGGTAGACTATCACTTTACCTATTACGGGGGATTGATTGCGGCGCAAACCCTGTTACAGGTCATTGCGGACACCAGTGATGATGTGATCCCCTTGTTTTCTGAGGAGGACTATACCTTTACGCAGCTGCCCAACCCCTATATGGGCTCTCGGGGGCGGAAGCTTCTGGATGTTTGGCGCGGAGAGGAGAAGGCCGAATTTGCTGTGCTCAATACCCCCGTTCCTTTTCTCAGAGAGGATAACGGCGAGACTGTGGAGCCGGAGACCGTTCGGATGCCCCCGAACGATCAGGTTCCGGTCTTCTACAATATTTATATGGGCGGCGATCAGGCGCATACCGTCATCCGGACCGGACGGGAGGAGCTGCCCACGATTTTGATTTATGGAGATAGCTTTACCAATGTGATCGAATCCGTGGCGTATACAAGCTTTGACACGCTATACTCCATTGATTTGCGGCACTACCATGAGATGAGCCTGGCGGAATATATCGCGTTGGTACAGCCGGACATTGTCGTATGTGTGCGGGATTACGAGGTGCTGTTGTCCATGGCTGGAAATGGGGCTCTGTTTTAGTGCATCAGATGCACAGCGACATGTGTAACCCCAGCTTCCCCCGAATCACTTTGTCACCTTTTTGACACGCTAAGCGCCCCGCTCCGCCTCTCCGCGTTCAGCAGGCTAAAAGCGGAGAGGCGGAGCGGTGCGCTTTTACTGCGTGTTTCTATGATGGAGTGTAAAACGAAAAAAAAGAGATCATTCTGGAATCTGTGTTGACTATTCGACAAAATCAGCATATGATTGCTTTATGAAAGGATATACGAAGCGCAAATTGCCTTTTTAGATGGAGAGGACGTATGGCAGATTACAGTGGTAAGAAAAGGCCGGATACCGTATCCATAGACTGGAAGCCGGATCGTCAATTAAAAACTCCACTTTATAGTCAAATTGTCAGCTACTTTGCCGAAAAAATTTCATCCGGGGATTGGGTCAGCGGCCAGCGCCTCCCTTCCCAGCGGCGCCTGTCGGAATTATTTGGGGTAAACCGCAGTACGATCGTAGAGGCGATGGATGAACTGACCGCCCTTGGCATGATCGGCGGAATGCACGGCGGAGGCACCCGGATTGCGAATGACAGTTGGTCGCTGCTTATGCAGCATAAGGCGCCGGATTGGAAGAGCTATATCAAAGCGGGAAGATTTCGTGAAAATGTTCCCACAGTACAAATTATCAACCGCCTGGAATTTAAGGAGGGGATTACCCGGCTGAGCACCGGGGAGCTCTCGCCTGAGCTGATGCAGAGCGAGCTGACGAAGAAAGCAATGTCCAATCTTTCCCAGCGGGATTTGTTTATGAACTATCCAGACCCATTGGGAATGCCGGGGCTTCGCAATGAGCTGCAAACGCATTTGCGCGGCATTGGGATTGACGTGCCCACAGCCTGCATCTTGGTCGTCTCAGGCGCACTGCAGGCGCTGTTGCTGATTTCAATGGGGATTGTTCAGGCCAAATCCATCGTTTATGTGGAATCGCCGTCTTATTTGGGTTCCCTGAATATTTTTGAGTCCGTGGGCGCGGAAATCAGAGGCATTCCCATGGACGAAAATGGCATTTTACCATGGATGATTCGGGAGTGGCGGTCCGCCGACAGGCACTCTTTGCTCTATACCATTCCAACCTTCCAGAACCCAACAGGCTGTGTCATGCCGGTTTCCCGGCGCAGGGAGGTGGTGAGCTACTGCAAGGAAAACCATCTGCCCATTATTGAGGATGATGTGTTTCGTGACCTGTGGCTGGATGAACCGCCGCCGCCGCCCATTAAATCCATGGAACAGAATGGGAGCGTTGTGTATATTGGCAGTCTCTCCAAATGCTTTTCACCTGGGCTGCGACTGGGCTGGTTGGTGGGGCCGGAGTCTGTGGTGCAGCGGCTGTCCGATGTGAAAATGCAGATGGATTATGGGGTGAGCGTCCTGATTCAGCAGGTGGTGGAGGAGCTTTTGAAAAGCGGACTTTACTATGTTGGAGTTAATACCATTCGGGAAAAGCTGAGAGAGCGGCGCGACCTGATGATGCGCCTGCTGGAGGAATCTTTTTCAGATCTGGCGGAGTGGAAGCGGCCTTCCGGCGGTTTTTTTGTGTGGATTAAGCTGAAACACCGGGTATCGGCGGAGCAATTGTTTTATAAGGCGCTCAAGGAAAATCTTTTGATTCTGCCGGGAAGCGTTTACAACATGGGGTATTCCTCGTGGTTGAGGCTGACCTATGGCTATCTGCCTCTGGAGGAGATGGAAAAGGGCTTTCGCCATCTGGCGGAAATTCTCAGGCGGTCTGCGAATTTATGATGCCATATAAAGCATAAACCCGGACTTTTACGGCGGAAAGTCCGGATTTATGCTGTAACAGGGCAGCTTATTCTTTGAAGAGAGTCTGTGGACGTGCGGGCAGCTTGTATGGGCCGCTGAGATGCAGGCCTGGCCTGGTCAATGAATGGAAATCCGGTGGTTTACACCAGGGTCGTTAAGCGGCAAGGCGTTATGAGAAAATGGAGAAAACCAGCGCTCCGGTTTGTACCAAGCAGACCGGGGAGCCGGTTTGACGTTGAAAACGGACCGCCATGGGATAGTCCTGCATAAGACAGTATTTGTTTGGAAGTATGGCGTAGGGTAAAATATAAGCGGATTTCTTAGCTCGTCTATCGGATAATAAAGTATATTGGTAGGTTGTTTGGCCGTTATGAACAAAAATGAAAAGCACCTGAAAAGAAAATACATTGGCTTAATGTTTTGCGCAGTTGTGATATTAGCCGTCATGTATGTCGTGTTCCGTTCCGATGGGGAAGATTTTGATTTTATAGAAACGGTTAACAACGAAGCAATTTCCGCGAATGTTCTAATAATAAATAAAACGGAAGAATCCGACTCAATATCATATTCCGCAGGACTAAGTGGAGTAATCTTCAGAAAGGATTCCGAAACATATTATGTACTGACAGCTTTGCATGGAATACCTTTAGATTCTGAATTAAACCATACGAAATTCATTGTATTGGGATATGACCAGCCGACATATGGCGAAGCAGATATTAGTATTGGCCTATCGGCATATTATTCACAATTTCCAGAAGCTGTCCTTGAATATTATGATAATGCTTACGACCTTGCGGTTGTAAGTTTTATTTCCGACAAAGAATACACGGTATTATCGATTGCATCCAGACCGCCAGAATACAATGAGCCTGTGGCGGCTATTGGCAATCCTTATGAAAACAGTCGAAATACTGTGACCACGGGAAAAATTACAAGTAGAGAGCCTGTTCCATTCGGAGATAGGGCCGGGGTAAATCAATATAATATTGTTGAACATTCGGCAAAAACTTCGGTTGGCAGCAGCGGCGGGGCTTTGTTAAATAAAGATTTGGAAATTGTTGGTATTCATTTGGGTGGAGGCGAAAATATCTTCCATAGATTCGTAAAAGGGAAAGCCATGCCCTGTGATAGAATATTGGATTTTTTAAGTGGCATGGATGTGGAATAATTGCTGAAATAGATCGTACAAATGAACATGATTTTCTTTCGCCTTTGGCCTATCAAGAGAACCCACGCGGCGGGGGGTCTGTCTGGAACGGCCCCATGCCTGATACACTCACCTGGAAGATACGCAATACAACGGCGGCGGCCTCCGGGTCGATTCCCCATTTTGTCTTGTCGTCCGGGACTTTGAGGTAGCCGCAAATCATACCGTTGGTGGTGCGCTTCCCGTTGTTTCCTTTGGATTGGTAGACCGCCTTCAATTTGCGGCTTGCGTTCCTCACGTACCACTCCGCCATAATATTTAAGAACGGGGCAAATTCCTTGCTCTCCCCGTCCTTACTGTCAATGCCGTTGCTGACCGCGATAAAGCGGACGCCATGCAAAACCCGGTCTGTAAATAATCCCGGCCGATCCGCGACACATCTTTGCAAATGACCGTACAGATTGGGATAAAGCATAAACCCAAGGAAAACAGCGGAAAAGCATTGTAAAACGATCCAGCCCGCGAGCGAAAAAGTAAAACCATAACCACAATTTAATTCTTGCGCCGTAGATTTTTGAGGCTGCGGCGTTTTTTCTTGCCGATTTTAGGAAAGAGAAAAATAGTGTGCAAAAAAGGTGCGCTTTTGAAATCATAATGATGCAATTATATTGGACCAAACACAACTGGCTATATAGACGAGTTTAAACATAGTGGGAAATAGTTAAGTAATCTAAAACAATGCAAGTCATGATTCGTCCTCAAGACATCTGTAAGTAACAATAGGAACCGTGCCTTTTCCTTTATCCCTTTCTATGTGATATTTTTGGGGATATGCCTTCAACAAATCAGTTAATTTAAGATATCCATATGTTCTCGAATCAAAATCTGGCTTTGCTCTTTTAATGAATATTCCTGCGGAACTGACATGAGCATAACCTTCATCATCTTGATATTTTTCATAGGCCATCTTCAGCAAGCTGTGTATTTCATCGATTCCCGAATTTGAAGAATCTTCGCTTTTCACAACCTCTTCATTTTCCGCGGTAAGCTGTTGTGTTTCAGATGATAGATTTTCTAAGTATATAAACTCATCACAGGCATTTCTAAAGGCTTCGGGGGTCTTTTTTTCACCTACACCAATAATATGTACGGCGGACTCACGTAGTTTAATTGCTATAGGTGTATAATCACTGTCGCTTGCTACGATAACAAAGGCATCATAGATACCAGTATGCAACAAATCTACAGCATCAATGACCATGGCCATATCGGTTGCATTTTTACCAGATACATAATCAAATTGTTGCACCGCCTTAATTGCCAATCGTTTTAATTCATCTTCCCAATTTTTTAGGTTATCTTTTTTCCAATTGCCATAAGCTCTTCTTACAACAATGCGTCCATATGTGGATATTTCACGCATTACTTTTTCTAATTTGCCAATTTGCGTATTATCAGCATCAATAAGGACTGCTATTCTCTGCAAATTCTCCATTACGATACTCCTTATTTTTTTATTATGAGTGGGCAGGAACCAACTGTACATTATTGCTATTATAACTTGTTGCTCAGCTACGTTTACAGTTCAACTTCAAACTGTGGCGGCGATTCTATCAACTTCATAACGAGAGATTGCCGCATATTCTGGTCAATAACTTTCTTCACGCTTCCGTCCAGCTGCCTTTTTGCTATCGTACAACAACGATCAATCTCATCGGAATAATGCTCGGCTACCTTTTCCACCGCCCACGCTTCTCCGGCGATGGTGGCGCGGATTGTCTGTAAATCAAGCGATAGATTCTCTTTTTCCATATGAAAGCCCCTGTCCGATAGGATGAATTAATTTTACCATAGTTTGGGGCAGATTTCCACCAAAAGTGGCATGATCAGCGCGTACCTCTCTTTTTCGAGGGTTACCGGGGTATGGGGCAGCCGACCATAAACAGTTTTAGTTTTTATGCTGTCTTATGCAGGACTACCCTATGGCAGTCTGTTTTTGCACAATAAATAAATTTAGTGGGCGAGGCGCGTTCCAATTTGGTTGTTTTAAATCAGAGAAGTTGGTTGGTTACATTGAACGCCAATCCCAATATAATAAACGCAGCTACAAATCAGGGAAGATATGATATTCCCGAACTAGGAAGATAGATAGATACAAAGGGGGAGAACAATGGGAAAGCTGGATGGCAGGATTGCGGTGGTCACCGGAGGCGCCCAGGGAATTGGAAACGGCAGTGCGAAGGTGTTGGCCCGGAATGGAGCCGCAGTGGTTCTATTGGATTATGCCGAAACAGTTGAGGCCGCGGCGGAAGAACTTCGCGCCATGGGATATCGGGCCGCCGCCAGACGCGTAGACGTGAGCAAAATGGACGATGTGCAGGCGATCGTGGATGAAGTCGTTGCCGAATATGGAAAAATCGATATTTTATTTAATAACGCCGGGGTGAACCGGCGGGCCCGTTTTGAACATGTGGATCTGCAATTGCGGGATTTCATCTTTGGGGTCAATCTTTATGGCGTGTGGAATGTGACAAAAGCGGTATATCCATATATGCTTCAGGCCAAATACGGCCGAATCATCAATACCTCCTCTGTTACCGGAGTGAAGGTGGTGGACGAGGGGCAGACCACCTACTCCGTGACAAAGGGAGCGGTGCTCGGCCTTACAAAGGCGCTGGCGTATGAGGCGGCGGAGCATGGGATTACCGTCAACGCGGTGCTGCCTGGGTGGGTGCGCACCCCGATGGTAGAGCAGAGCGCCGCCCGCAGCCGGCCGGACGATCCGGAGAGCGCCATGCGGGATATGGCCAGGTTTATTCCTATGAAGCGTCTGTGCCGTGTGGAAGAGATCGGGGATCTGGTGGCGTTTCTGGCCTCGGATGAGGCGAAATATATTACAGGAACCGAGATGGTGATTGACGGTGGGAGCACTCTGCCTGAAACCTTTGATATTCTGCACGCCTGAGAGAGGAAGCAAGGAAGCTTGGGCCTTACAATACGGAACACAGTATGAGGAGGCGAAGAACATGACGCAATACCCCTATATCCCAAACAGCAATGAGACAGTTAGAAAAGAGATGCTGGATTTCATCGGATTGAAATCGGTTGCGGAAATTTACTCATTTATCCCGCAGGAGGTTCGCATGAAAGAACCTCTAAACCTGCCTGAGCCTTTTTTGTCAGAGATGGATCTCAAGCACCATATGGAGGGGATTTTGAAGCAGAACAGCACCTGTGATGAAAACATCAGTTTTTTAGGAGCCGGCTGCTATCATCACTATGTCCCTGCAGTGTGCGATGAAATTAATGGGCGCTCTGAATTTTTGACGGCATACAGCGGCGATACCTACGCCGACCATGGAAAATTACAGGCCTTTTTTGAATTTACCAGTATGATGGGCGAGCTGCTGAATATGGATGTGGTTGGCTTTCCAACCTATGACGGCGGACAGGCTGCCTCGACCGCCATTATGATGTCACGGCGTATCAACGGCAGACGTGTTGCCCTGGTGCCTGAAACGATGAATCCCAACCTGTTGTCCCAGATGAACTGCTACTGTGACGGAATGGAGTTGGTTTCAGTTGCGGCCAAGGAAAATGGGCAGCTGGACCTGCAGGATTTAAAGAGAAAGCTCTCTGACAATACGGCCTGTGTGTTCATTCAAAATCCCGCGTTTTTAGGCTTTTTTGAAGAGCAGGGACAAGAAATTGGCGACCTGGCCCATTCCGTTGGCGCGGAGTATATCGTCTATGCGGATCCATCCGCCCTGGGAATTACACAGCCGCCCGCCGATTACGGCGCGGATATTGCCTGCGGGGAGATTCAGCCCCTTGGCATTCACATGAGCTATGGCGGCGGCTTGGGCGGTTATCTGGCCACCCGCCAGGAGGAGCGGTACGTGATGAACTACCCCCATCACCTGTACAGTATCTTCCAGAATTCAAAGGGGCAGTTTGGTTACGCCCGTGCCCTGCCGGAGCGCACCAGCTATTATGTGCGGGAGAAGGCGGTTGAATTTCTTGGCACCTGCGTTGGCCTGTGGGCAGTCACTGCGGCGGTATATCTGTCGGTCATGGGACCGGAGGGGATGCGGGAGCTGGGCGAAAATATCCTGTATAAAAGCAATTACGCGCAGAAGAAGCTGGCAGAGATCAGGGATGTGTCTCTCCCCTATCAGGCCGGTCACAGCTTTATGGAGTTTGTTTTGAACCTTGATAAAACCGGAAAGACGGTTGCGCAAGTGAACAGGCAGCTGAGGGACTATCATATATTTGGTGGCTATGATTTGAGCGGACCGATGCCGAAGCTTGGACAGTCGATGCTGCTGTGTGTCACAGAGAAAACCAAAATATCGGAAATTGACACGCTGGCAGAGGCGCTAAAACAGATTTTAGAAGGGAAAAAGTTTGGATGAGATTCAAGCTTCCCTTCATGTGAGTGCGCGGCGCTCTCGCTGCGCGAAACCGCGCCGCAGGCACATAGAGACCATTCATGATGGTTTTGCGCCCTGCAGCGCGCCAGAAAGGAATGATCGTAATTATGACGTCTGATCCAAAACTGAGAAATTTTCACGAGGCGAAGTGGGATGAACCCATTATCTTTGAGCAGAGCGTACCCGGCAGCAGGAGCCTCTTGATTCCTGACGTCTCCAAAGAGGCGAAGCCTGTTACCGGAGATGTCTCAGCCTTGATACCACAGGGCATGAAGCGCAAGGAAAAGCCCGCGCTCCCCGAGTTGGGGCAGCCCCAGGTACTGCGGCACTTCCTGCGCCTTTCCCAGGAGACCATTGGCCAGGATATCAATATTGATATTGGCCTTGGCACCTGTACCATGAAGTACAGCCCAAAAATTAATGAGCAGTTTGTCCGCTCCCCCAAATTTACCGAGCTGCACCCCTATCAGGATGATGAGACGGCCCAGGGAATTTTGAAGATTATCTACGACTTTGAGCAGATCATGAAAGAAATCTCCGGTTTGGATGCGGTGTCGTTTCAGGCGGGCGGGGGTGGCCAGGGAATTTTCTCCAATGCCGCCATTCTGAAAAAGTACTTCGCCGACCGGGGTGAGGAAAAGCAGAGGACCCAGGTGATCACAACGGTCCTCTCTCATCCGCTGAACGCTGCCGCTCCGGCGACTAAGGGGTTTGAAGTGATCAATCTCTTTCCCGATGAAAAGGGCTATCCCAGCCTGGAAAATCTGAAGGCTGTGGTTTCGGAGAGGACGGCCGGGATTTTCATCACAAACCCGGAGGACACCGGCGTATTTAACCCCATCATCCGTGAATTTGTGGATGTGGTACACCAGGCGGGCGGCCTGTGCGTGGCGGATATGGCGGACTATAACGGCCTGTTCGGACTGGTTCGCGCCAAGGAGCTTGGGGCGGACATGTGCCACTTTAATCTCCACAAGGCGTTTTCCTCCCCCCATGGATGTATGGGGCCGGGGTGTGCCGCGCAGTGTGTCAGCGCTGAGTTGGAACGCTATCTCCCGCGCCCCCGCGTCCGGTTTGACGGACGGCGGTACGATACTGATTATGACGGGCCCGCCTCCGTGGGTAAGGTCCGTCAGTTCCAAGGAACGCTGTCCGCGGTGATCCGGGCGTACGCCTGGGTGATGAGTCTGGGACGGGACGGCCTGGAGACTGTGGCTGAAACCGCCATTTTAAACAACAACTATATGATGAAGCGCGTGCTCGGCGAGGTGAGAGGCATTACCATGTCGTGGGCTGAACAAGCGCCGGACCGCCTGGAACAGGTGCGCTACAGCTTTGAAAAGCTGCTTGAGGAGACCGGGGTGGGGGCCGAGGCGGTCAACCGCCATATGCTGGACTTTGGCTTCCAGCGATTTTTCCCCAGCCATCATCCGATGATCGTCCCGGAGCCGTATACCCCTGAACCGACGGAGTCCTATTCCAAGGCGGATATTGATGAATATGTTGCCGCGCTGAAACAAATCAGCGAGGAGGCATACAGCACACCTGAGATCGTGTTGACCGCGCCCCATAACGGCCCTATTGCACGGCTGGAAGAGGATCATATCGAGGATGTTTCTCAGCTGGCCGTGACGTGGCGCTCCTATCAGAAACAGCATGGAAAAACGTAAACGCTACGGTCTCATTGTCAATCCCATTGCCGGGATGGGGGGAAAGGTGGCGCTGAAGGGAACGGACGGCGCGCTGGTGCTGCAGGCGGCCCGCGCCCGGGGGGCGAAGCCGGAATCCGGGATAAAGGCGGAGCGGGCGCTAAAGCTGCTGGTTTCCCGGCGGGATCGGATTGAGATTTATACCGCGTCCGGCGATATGGGGGAGAGGATATGCAAGAAGCTGAATCTTCCATATCGGGTGGTGTATCAGGCGCAGGGGGCTACAGGTCCTGAGGATACGGTGGCCGCGGCCAGACGGATCATGGACGCCGGAGTGCGGCTTTTGCTCTTTGCCGGGGGGGACGGGACGGCCCGGGATATTTATCAGGCGGTGGAGGAGCGAATTCCTGTGTTGGGGATTCCCGCCGGGGTAAAAATTCAGTCGGCGGTGTTTGCCCTGTCCCCGGAGGCCGCGGGCGCTGTGGCGGCCACAATGGTAGAGAGCGCCTCCATGCCCACCAGCCGCCGCGAGGTAGTGGATCTGGATGAGGAGGCCTATCGGACAGGTCACGTTGCTGCAACGCTGTACGGCTCCATGCTGGTGCCGAACCAGCCGGGCCGGTTGCAGGGGATGAAACAGAGCGGCTTTTCCAATGAGGCAAGCCAGATGTCGGCCATTGCCAGCTATCTGGAAGAGCGCATGGACCCGGGTGTGTACTATGCCGTGGGCTCCGGTTCCAGTGCGAAATGCATCCTCCGGCGGCTAAATTTGCCTTATGAGCTGCTGGGGATAGATGTGATTCAGGATAAAACACTATTGGCGCGCGATGTGACGGAGGAGATGCTCTGGGTGTATGCAAGGTCGGGAGAGCTGCGGATTATCGTATCTCCAATCGGCGGGCAGGGTTTCCTGTTTGGAAGGGGGAATCCTCAGTTTAGCGCCAGGGTCCTGAACGCTGTGGGGAAGGAAGGAATTACCGTCATTTCGCCGGAATCAAAGCTCCTCTCCATCCAAAACAGGACATTGCGGGTTGACTGTGGCGATCCTGAACTAAATGAGCGCCTGAAGGGATACTATACTGTTCTTTGCGGGTACGGGTATTATTTTTCTCTGCCCTGCCGGTGAGAATTTGGATGGGCAGGCCGTGAACTTGGTTGGCCTTGTAACGAGGGCTTGGTTGTGGTGGAACGCTTCTATTTATGAAATAATTGCTTAAATAGCAGATGCGAGCTACGGAAAGATTAGTGGAAATACACAATTTAGTCGGATGCTTCCTGTATGGATGGATCGGGGTGAGAGAGAGCTTGTAACCACATGTCAGAATAGAAAAATCTCTATGCTCTTTGGCTGGGAGGGTATGAGAAGGAATGGGGGCTACTTAATATGGTAACAGCATATGTAAACGGCAAGATCTATACCATGAAATCTGAGGGGGATTGTTGCAGCGCGTTTGCGGTAGAGGACGGAATGTTCTTGTACTGCGGAGCAGATGATGAGGCCAGGCGCCTGGCGGAAGGCGGCCAAGTGGTGGATTTGCAGGGCGCGCCGGTTTTACCTGGTTTGATTGACACCCACCAGCATCTGTTTGCCTATGCCAGAAACCTGCTGAGGCTGAATTTGCAGGAAGTCGGGTCGATGCGGGAGCTGAAAGAGCTGCTTCGGAAGAAGGCCGGGCATACCCCGGCTGGAATGTGGATTGTGGGCACCGGTTTTGACCATGAGCGGTTTGCCGATGGGCACACACTGCCCACCCGTAAGGAGCTGGACGAGGCCTGTCCCCATCATCCGGTCATCATCACACGCTACTGTCTGCATATCAATGTGGCAAACTCCATGGCTTTGAAGGAGGGCGGCGTGGGAAAGGGGTTTCAGCCCAAGGTAGAGGGCACCGTTGAATTTGACGAGCATGGAGAGCCCACCGGCGTTTTATGGGATCAGGCGGGGGCAGACATTATCGCGGCAATCCCGGATCCCCTCTCCACGCAAAAAGCAAAGGTGGAGGCAGTGAGAGCAGCCTGTCACGAGCTGAACCGATATGGGCTGACCGGAGTTCACGCGATTCAAGGGAAACACTGCGATCTCTTGGAGTATACCGATGTGTATCAGGATTTGGCCGATCGGGGAGAGCTGACTGCGCGCGTTTATCTGGGATTTGATGAACTCCCCCATTGCTCCATTCGCACGGGGCTTGGAAACGAACTGGTGAAATTTGGGTTCTTCAAACTGTTTATCGATGGAAATATGGGCGGCCGCTCGGCCTATTTGAACGAGGCCTATGCCGATGCACCCGGACAATACGGCGTTGTCAATTACACGCAGGAGGAACTGGATGCAAAGGTGAAGGAGGTCTGGGATCTGAACATCCAAATTGGTGCCCATGTGATCGGCGACCGGGCCGTGGAGATGCTGGTAGAGTCGATTGAAAAGGCCCACACGGCCAACCCCAACCCCAATGCCCGCTTCCGGTTGATCCATATGTCCCTGCTCAATGCGGGAATTGTGGAGCGGATTCGAATCCTTCCCGTTGTCATTGACATTCAGCCTATGTTTGTATCCACCAATGTCCGCTGGTCGGAAGACCGTGTGGGCCACGAGCGCGCAAAGTATCATTACTGTTGGCGGACACTCATAGACGCGGGGCTTATCCTGACTGCCGGGTCTGATTCTCCCATTGAGACGTATAACCCGATGAAGGGGACCTACGCCATTGTCACCCGTCAGGGGATGGACGGATACCCCGAAGGGGGCTGGTTACCGGAGCAGCGGGTCACGGTTTATGAAGCGATTTCTATGTATACCCGCAATGCGGCCTATGTTTCCTATGAAGAGAACATAAAAGGGACCATTGAGCCCGGAAAGCTGGCCGATTTTGTCCTGTTGGATGCTGACGTGTTCCAGACGGAGGCGGCGCATATTAAGGATATCACAGTGGAGAAGACCTACCTTGGCGGCAAGCTGGTCTATGAGAAGGGCTGAGGGGATGGAGGGGAGGTCACAAGTCACTGCGTATATCAATGGCCGCTTTTATACTATGCGGGAAGAGGGCGAGATCTGCCAGGCTGTTGCGGTTGGTGGTGGGCGGTTTCTATACTGCGGCAGCAAGGAGGAGGCCCTCGCATTGGCGCACGGCCGGGTTGTGGACTTGGGTGGGCGAACCGTGTTACCCGGACTCATTGATGACCACCAGCATGTGCAGGCCTATGCCAGAAGTCTTCTGAAGGTGGATCTGAGTGACGCCCACTGCATGGAAGAGGTGAAACATAAAATTTGCAGCCAAGCGGCGAAAGCGCCGAAGGGCAAACTGATTTTAGGCAGCGGCTTCAATGAGACAAGATTTGTACCGTCCAGATTGCCCACCAGGCTGGATTTGGATGAGGCCGCGCCGGAGAACCCTGTTGTGATTACCCGGTATTGCCTGCATATTCATGTGGCAAATTCTATGGCGCTGGAACGAGGCGGAATTCTGGATGGGAAGGCTCTGTCGTCCGGCTTTGCGCGGGACAGCGGCGCAACGCTGACAGGATGCCTGCGGGAGCGGGAGGCGGCTGAGCTGGTCCGCTCCATTACCCAGGGAGCGGATCTCACCTATGACGAACTGAAGGAGGTGGTGTGTCAGGCGCTGCACCGGGCGAACTCCTTTGGCATCACTGGGATTCATCCGATCCAGGGAACGCTGTGCAATCTCTTTGAACAAACTTGCCTCTACCAAGATCTCCGGGATGAGGGGCGGCTGACCGTACGGATCTGTCTGGGGAGTGATGAGTTTCCCGGCTGTCATATCCGCAGCGGCCTGGGAGATGACATGGTCCGGTATGGGTTTTATAAAATTTATACCGATGGCTCTCTGGGTGGACGAACCGCGCTTATGACAAAGCCCTATCACGACCGCCCGAATGAAATGGGGACCTGCCATTACAGCCAGCAGGAACTGGATGTCATGGTAAAAGCCGCATATGACCGGCGGCTGCAAACAGCGGTGCACGCCATTGGAGACAAAGCGGTAGAGATGACATTGATTGCTCTTCGGCGCGCGTATGACGCAAATCCCAGGCCATGGGATGAAATCCGCTTCCGCCTGACCCACTGCTCCCTGATCAATGAAACCATCCTCGCCATGCTGAGGGATATGCCCATGATCATAGATATGCAGCCGGGGTACGTTTCCAGCAATATCCGCTGGAGCGATGACCGGGTGGGAGCGGGGCGTTCGCCTTTTCTTTTCGCATGGAAGACGCTGATGAACCTGGGAATGACGCTGTGCGGCTCCTCCGACCTCCCCTGTGAACAGCTCAACCCGATGGTGGGTGTTTACGCGGTGGAAACCCGCAGCGGATATGACGGGTATTTGCCCCAGGGATGGCAGCCTCAGGAGCGGCTGAAGCGCTATGAGGCGGTCAGTCTCTATACAAAAAATGCGGCGTACGCCTCCTTTGAGGAAAAGGAAAAGGGAACGATCGAGGCGGGAAAGCTGGCGGACTTTGCGGTGTTTGATCAGGATGTCTTTGCTGTAGAGGCGCCGCAGCTGCTCAAGCTTCAGGTGGAACAAACCTATTTATCGGGAAACGCGGTATATACCCGCTATGCGTATGACTCAGGCAGCAAATATAATTAAAATATAAGGAACTGTAAGGAGGAGTATGAAATGAAAAAGCTTTTTTGCCTCTTGCTAAGCGCCGTGATGGTTGTGTCTCTGGCAGCGTGCGGAAATAGCGGAAATGGACAGCAGTCTCAAAGTGGCGCTGGCGGAAGCGCTGGCGGTGGGGGGGCGTCTCCCGCGGATTATGGCCTTACAACAGAGCTCACTTCCACGGAAAAGATCACCATCCGCTTGGCCTATGACTGTTCTGATGTACACCCCTCTCATAGGGCGTTTGTGGAAAAATTCCAGGAACCACTGGAGGCGATCAGCAACGGGAACATCACGGTAGAACTGTATCCAAATTCACAGCTGGGTTCTCTGGCAGAGAATCTGGAATCCATGCGAATTGGCGATCTGGAGATGTCAGGACTGACTGACAGTACCCTGGCGGCCACCATTCCCGAGTTTAATCTGGTTGGACTGCCTTTTCTCTGGACCTCGATTGATGCGGCGCACTCAGCGCTGGATGGTGACTTTGGGGACTACCTGAACACACTGCTCAATGAGCGGGTAGGTATCATTAATTTTGGCTATCTGGATGTGGGTTTCCGTAACATCACCAATAGCAAAAGAAGCATCAGTCTTCCCGCTGATTTGCAGGGCCTGAAGATCCGGACCATGACGAACGCCCTGCATGTGGAGTACTTCACGGCGCTGGGCGCAATTCCAACGCCCATGGCGTTTGGCGAACTCTTCACCGCCTTGCAGCAGAAAACAGTGGACGGCCAGGAAAATCCCACCGCCATGATCTACAACAACGCGATTTATGAAGCACAGTCCTACATGACCGTGAGCGAGCATGTCTGGACCTCCACCCCGTTCTGCATTGCCGCCGACTTCTACTACGGTCTGCCCGAAGATTATCAGGCCCTGATTGCCGAGGCGGCCGTCCAGACTGTCGCATATCAGCGGGAGCTCATTACAGAGCAAAATTCCAGTCTGCTGTCTGAAATCGAGGCCGCCGGTGTGGAAGTCACGGTTCTGACAGCGGAGGAGAAAGCAGCGTTCCAAAAAGTTGCCGAGGACTCTGTCTATATCACTGCTGCCGGCGCATATGGTCAGGAGCTGATTGATATGGCCGCCGCGCACAACAAATAGTCATTCATCAGCAAAGCAGCGGAACCCCTGCGCAGAGACAGCGGTTCCTGCGCAGGGGCTCCCCAGAGGGAGGAGTGTTGGTTTGAAGGTATTGAAATTCATAAACCAGAGGCTGGAGGAAATTTTTTTGGTCATTCTCATGAGCTTAGCCGTGATTGTGGTGGCCTTGCAGGTGATTACACGCTATGTCCTGCAAATTCCCTTGCCCTGGAGTGAAGAGCTCGCCCGCTATATGTTCTTGTGGCTGACTTGGGTGGGCGCTGCGTTCGCAACCAAGGAGAGAAAGCACGTCAACATTGACGTGGTATTTCAAAAGCTGCCCAGGGTGGGAAAAGGGGCCTGTACCATTCTGTCTACAATGATTTGGATTTCCTTTTTGATTGCAATGGCGTATCTTTCACTAAAATTGACCATCAGCGTCTACGGCGGCGGGCAAATTGGCGTTGGCAGCGGCATCCCCATGTGGATTCCCTATGCGTCAATTCCCAGTGGAATGATCCTTATGCTGTTTCGCCTGCTGCAAAACTGCTACTACGATATCAAGGCCGCCAAAGCGGAGGATTCCCAAGAGAAGGAGGGTGAGCGCTAATGTTGTTGAAGATTTTGGTCCTATTCGGGGTTATGTTCTTTTTGATGATCATTGGCGCTCCCATCGCGGTCTCCCTGGGCGTTGCAACGCTTTCGACCATGGTACTTACCACCAATATCAGTCCCACCACGATGGCCACAGCCTGCTTTAGCGGTCTGGACTCCTTTCCCTTGATGGCCATTCCGTTTTTCATTCTGGCCGGAAACCTGATGCGATCGGGAGGTATCTCGCGGCGAATTCTGGAGTTTGCTGATGCGGTGGCCGGCTGGATTACAGGCAGTGTCGGCATGGTTACTGTTGTGGCCTCCATGTTCTTTGCGGCGCTGTCCGGCTCATCCCCCGCAACTGTGACCGCCATCGGATCCATCACCATTCCTGAAATGAAAAAAGAGGGATATGATGAGGCCTATGCCACCGCCATTACAGCGGCAGCCGGAACCATCGGGGTCATTATTCCGCCCAGTATCCCGTTTGTCATTTATGGTGTTGCGGCCCAGTGTTCCATTTCTGATCTGTTTTTGGCCGGCATCATTCCCGGAATTATGATCGGCATTGTGCTGATGATTGTAAACTATGTCACGGCCAAGAAGCATCATTATGGCTCAAAAAGGGCATTTTCCGTTGGCAGGATATTCAGAACGCTCAAGGACTCCATTTGGGCGCTGCTGGTGCCGGTGATTATTCTGGGCGGCATCTATGGCGGTATTTTTACACCCACCGAGTCTGCTGTGGCGGCGATCATTTACTCCCTGCTTATTGGTGTTTTTATATACAGGGAGCTGGATGCCAAAAGTATTTACGAGGCATTGCGTGATACGGTGCTGATCAACGGTCAGACTACCTTCCTGGTTGGCATTTCCATGTCCTTTGCGCGTTTTCTTACCATGTCGCAGGTTCCGACTACCATTGCAAAAGGAATTTTGAATATCGACAATCCAATTTTGATCCTGCTTGTAATTAACATTTTTCTGCTCATTGTGGGCTGTTTTATTGATAATATTTCCTCTTGTGTCATCCTGACGCCCATTCTCTTGCCCATCGTAACGGGAATTGGCATGAGCCCGATCCAGTTTGGTATTGTGATGACAGTCAACCTGGCGATTGGCTTTATCACCCCGCCCTATGGCTGCAACCTGTTTTTCGCGTCTGCCATTGCCAATGTTTCGGTCACTAGAATTGCGGCAAAAATTGTGCCCATGATTGCGGCCATGCTTTTTGTATTGCTGCTGCTGACCTTTATTCCCGCGCTTAGTATTGGTATTTTGGGCTAGAAGGCCGGGAATGAGGCGGGAGAAACCTTTCGCCTCATTTCTCGGAAGGGATAAGTGGAAGGAGGAACTGCACAATGGAGATCTGGGATCAGTTTATATCCCTTGAAGGGAAGGTAGCAATGATTACCGGCTCCGGCTCCGGCATCGGGCTCGCGGTAAGCCGGCTGATGGCAAAGTATGGAGCGGGTATCGCCATGATTGACATAAGTAAAGTCTGTGCAGATGAGGCGGACAAGCTCTGCCAAACCGGTGCGCAGGCACATTTTTTTCCCTGTGATGTCAGTGAGGAAGCCCAGGTAACGCGGACTGTGGAAGCGGTGATGGAGCGGTTTGGCCGGATTGATATTCTGGTCAATAATGCTGCGGTGATGGTGCGAAAGACGGTTGTGGATGCCACGGTGGAGGACTGGGATCGCAGTATGAATATTGGGCTAAAGGGCACATTCCTTTGTTCCAAGTATGTGATTCCAATCATGATGGAACAAAAGCAGGGGGTGATCATCAACACAGCCTCCGGGGCCGCCATTAAAGGCGTGCCCGATGCGGCGGCCTATAATGCCGCCAAAGGAGGTGTGACGGCGCTGACACGCAGTATGGCTGTGGATTTTGGAGAGTATGGAATTCGGGTCAACTGTGTTTGTCCCGGCGATATTATGACCCCCATGCTGCTGGAAGAGGGGATCCAGACCAGGAAAATTACCACCACCGCGCCCCGGACTCAAAAGGAAAAGGAGGAGATGGAACAATTCCTGGCCTCCTGCGGCAGCCACCGCCCCCTGCGCCGCATTGCGACTGCGGAAGAAATTGCATATACTTTCCTGTTTTTGGCAACCGATATGAGCGCATACGCCACGGGTGGAAGCTTTATTGTAGACGGGGGGCGGTGCAGCTGATTTGTTCCATAAGGGGCGAGAAAACCCGGTGTGCAGAACACCGCCGAATCCCAACGGGGATAGGAGCCCAAACGGCTTGAAGCTGGCCTGAGGTGAATTTTAATCACCAGATGGGATATCTTCATATAGAAAAATCCGATGTCTGCCACCGTTCTTTACGATATAGTTTAACGCAATGACGGCTTCATTATAATAGTTTGGCAGTTCATTTAAGTTTTCAAAACAACTGCTGATTCCGGCACATATATTGTTCTGCTCAAAAATTCCATACAGTTGATCTAAATCATCTATCCGAAGCACGTTATGATCAGAGCTCATAAGAATCACGATGTAGTTAGAATATATGAAATATTTGAACTTTGAACAAGCCTGCTTGAATATATCTTTAAAATATGCAAGCTTGGCATATGTGGGGTCACATTGAGCAATATCCGCAACAGCTAAATGAAGATTGCCCTTTAAGCTCATATAGATACCCTCCATATGAGCCAGATAAAGGTCTTTATCTTCAATGCTATCTTCAATTAGCTGGCTTACCAGGGTTTCCATATACGCCTGACCATAGGTTTGATAAAACTCACTCATACAAAATTCCCTGTTGAGAACATCGCAGATAATTTCAAAAAGCACCGAGTCATCGTCTTCAAATGCCCTATAACACGCCACCATACAAGCGCAGCCTATTTGAATCTTATGTTTGGTAAAAAGTTTTCCGTAAATTCTATCATATTTTAATTTGTCACTAAGCAAAAAGGCGATTTTTTTCGCATTTGCTGTCAGTTCAAAAAAATGTTCGTTTTTGTAAAAATCCAACCTGTCGTGACCGACCATGCCGGTTATTTTAAACTCGTTCCAAATTGGGTCATCGGTGACCGTGTTTTTAGTGCGTGCGATAACCTTGTACTCCATGTTGTGCGCCAAGATAGGGTTTCCTAATATCTTGTATGCTTCGTCCAGTATGTATTGCACGCCTTTCCCGCTTTTAATTTTTTTAAGTTGTCCCTTTTTGCTCAGGAAATTTTCGCTCATAAATTAATACACCTCATATTGAAATCAATGGATTGCATTTTGTTCTATCATTTTTATTTTATAGAACACAGCGTAACCTCACGCGTCCTCGCGGCGGTGAAGCCGCACAAAAAAGCCGGGGTGTGGCCACACATGCGCCCGGCTTTTGTTACGGCCTGTGAAAAGACGATTGCGGAGCAAGCGCGTTTCATCAGGCTGTAAGTTGTCCGCAGGCGGCGCAATTCCCCCTGGAGCGCCCACGGGACACTTTGCCGCGAAGCGGAAAATGTCGAAAAGTTTGGTATACTTCCCAGCGGGAGGATATAACTGTGCCCGTCTGCAATAAGGTTGCCCGATATCTTGTGGGCGTTGTTCAGAATGTGCCGTGTTCCTCTGCCCTCTGTTTTCTCGGGTTGCTCTTTTTATCTTTTGGGCCTATCATTCAGCGCTTTTCCCCTCTCTTTGTGGTTTTGTTCGGTTTCCCATGCCAGTATATGTGTTATCAGGCCTACAAAATGAATATTAATCCATTGTAAATCCTGTGGAAATTTGTTCTCCACCTGCCATGAAAGCAGTTTCATTATGCCGCCGGCGCAAAAATTGGAAAAAACAATATACCGTGGACTGGGGTTCCCATCTTCGCCTTTTTCCACGGAGCTTCCTAAGAAAGAAAACATAAATGCATCCAACAATTCCAGAGTTTCAACATTGGCATCTTTTATCAAATTCGTAATTACTTTTTCATTCTCATGGACGAGTTGATTCATCGCTTTTTCAAGCTGTACATAACTTTTATTTTTATCTATCAGTACATTCATTTTCTCGCCTATATTTGATAAGCAGAATTTCAGCAAATCATATTTGCTGTTAAAATGCGTATAAAAAGCGGGACGGCTGATCTGCGCCTCTTCGCATAGTTCATTTACCGTCATCTGACTAAAACTACGGAGTTTTAAACGCTTATACAACGCGTTCTGTATCGCCTTAAGCGTTTTTTGGACCCTTAAATCAGCCTCTAGAAAATTGCCGGGCATTTTTTCCACACCCTTCTGTACTATGTTCTCATAGTGCTGTTTATGATCATTATTTTAACCGTTTCGCCATGCGAAAATGGAAAAAAACAGTCCGGATCGCAATATTTTTTCCAGGGGCGCTGTCAACATCGTAAAACAAGCCTCTCCGATTACTCGCTCTGGACGGCCTATACTATGATAAGATTGAAAGATCCTCCGTGTCTTCGGAATTACATTGGTGCCGGTTTTCAGCATGGGTCGCGGTTCATCAAAAAAATTCTTCCTGGCGGGGCATGTCTTTCTTGTCATACTGCTCTAACTTAAAAATGGTCAGGTATTTTGTTATCCCTGCGTTAACTATCATTGTGATACCAGTCGCTGGGGTGACAATCACATCAAGAGTCACATCTGCCAGCAGTTGCTCAATGGTGTTTTCCGAATAAGCCACCGTGAAGGGTTGAGTGGCAACCGCTGACCCATCATTTACTGCCGTTATCATATCCGTTCCGTTTAACCGTATGGCGAAAGACAGCTCTGTTGTGGCTGCGGTGAATCTGTTTGCACCTGCATTTTTTCACTTAAGGTTTCAAACCGCACTCCCGCTGAACCCAGACCGGGACAAAGCGTATCCGCCTGCCGGAAGGCTTCGGCCGCCTGCTCGGCCTGCCCTTGCTTTTCGTGGCACAGTCCGATGTAGTGCAGAGGCAGGAAACTTCCGCTGCCCGACAGTATGAGGTATTCCATGTTTGTCTCCCCAAGAAGCAGGCAGTACCGGAACGTATCTCTTGCCTTGCTGTATTCTCCCTGTTTGTATTGCAGGATTCCTTTATATAACTGAAGGTCAACATAATTCGGGTAAAGCATGACCGCCTTTGCAATCCCGCGGTAAGCCGTTTCATATTGTGATGAGGCGATCAGCATGTCGTATTTGAGTTTGTACATAAGGGCGGGCGGTTTGATTCCTTTTCCAAGAAAAAAGATAATCGCCGTGTTTACCTCCCTGTACGCTTCGTCAAGATTTCCAGATCTGTAATACTCGGCTGCGAGATAATAACTGAGCCAGGGGTCAGCGGATTGACTGTCCCTTTCGTTCAGAAGCAATGGAATGTTTCTGTCCGTTTTATTCACAAAGACATCTTCCATATATCCATAGTGGAGAATACGAATGAGATGCCGGGTCTGCGAAGTGTTGCCAATACTATGGTTGCCGGAGACTATTTTTTCATGAATACTGCCCGTGAACCGCACAGTCCCGTCATTGCGGGCCAGTCGCGGCGCGCTGGAGAAATGCGCGCGTTTTTCATCAGCGGGTTTTTTCCCGTAAAAATGCATCATTTGGACTGGAAGCAGATTGTATTCGCACCCCTGTAAATATTGCTTTAAACCGGCAGAATTGCCAATGGAAAGCACCTCATCAGCATCCAGCAGCAAGATCCAATCGCTGGAGGCTTTTGATATGCTGAGGTTTCGGGCCTCGGAAAAATCTTCCTTCCACTCAAAGTCGAAAATCCGTGCGCCGTATTCCTTACATATAGATTTCGTCCGATCAGTCGAACCGGTGTCTACAATGATAATCTCGTTGGCAAATCCGCGAACGCTTTCGAGGCAGCGCCGGATATTGTTTTCTTCGTTATACACGATCATGCACAGGCTGATTGTCGGCATGGCTTCCTGCTCCTTTTTTATTGTTCAACCTCAAGTTATGATGGGAATAAAAAAACCGTTAGGAATAGTTATCACTTTTCCAAAAGTGATAACTATTCCTAACGGTTTTTTGTTAACATATAACAGTTTCGATTCCACCGGACTGCCACCTACATTGCTGTCTCCCGATTCGGTCAAAGTAAACCAGTCAAGCGTCTGTTACACGATCATATTCTGTTGATCAAAGTCGTGTTCTCCACGATTTCTATGCAGCGGCAGGATCAATATTGCGGGAAAGACTGCCAAATAATGAGGAATCCTGGTCAACATAAAATAAGGCCAAGAAACACAGATTCATCATCTGCATTCTTGACCTTTTCTTACCCTGTAAACAAGGAGGGCTTGTATTCAAAGGATATTAAGTCGATCTGCTTCTATATTACATGAAGTACCAGTTGTATCCCAGGGCCATATTACGGCCAGTGGGCATATAATATCAATGGCCATGTGCGCCCTGCCCAAAATTATAAGAGCGCTTGTCCGCAGAGCGGGCGAGGGCGCAATATCATAACGCAAAACTGTGTTTCTTTCACTTTTGGAAGTTGACTTCTCTGTGAATGCAAAGTAAGGTAGGTTCAGCAATGACATAATTGAGGGGTCCATACCTTGTTGGCAAGGGGCGTGTTTGGATGCTTTCTGAAGATGCTTTATTGTCTGCTTGTAAAAGAAAGTCACCACCTGAAATAGTATCAAATAGAGGGAAGGTGTGATCATGATGAAATTTTTCAAAAACAAGAAAAATGATCAACATATGATACTTGGATTAGTTGCCGCATTGATGCTGTGCATCGGAGGAGCCGTTTTCCACAAGTTATTTGGCAATTTTAAAGAAGTGATCCTTGAGGGTGATGTGCCGCTGTCATCCGGTATCGTCATCAGCAAGGGGGGCCAAGATGATACAGATATCATACAAAATGCCTTTCATGAGGCGGCGGAAAAGGGGCTTCCGGTTCTATTTGAAAACAAGTCGGGAGAGGATGTGTACTATGTTTCAAGGACAATTATCATTCCTGATGGTTTAACCATCATTGGAAACGGTGCGACCCTTGCCATTGATAGCAATAGGATGGATTCCTTTGCATGGGCCCGGGAAAATACAAGGAATGACGCCCGGTATCGGGAATTTTGCATCATGAACGAGGGGATGCTGACTCAGGAGATTACCACGTTCAGCATGGACGGACTGAAGGTGGTGCTCCGGGATGACCATGGAACGAGGGGTATCCCGGAAACACTGATTGGGTTCGGCTATATGAGGGATGTCAAGATTACAAACTGTGAATTTGCCACTTATTCAGAGATTCACCGCGGCCTGACTACCTTTGATGTATATACGACCTGGAACAGCCTGTATATTTCAAATTGCACCTTTCATACGCTGCATGACGGAAATAAGGGCGGCGTATGGCTGCGCAATGTTGGCGGAGAGGAGGCTGCTTCCGGCGCTGTGATTGAAAACTGCGTATTCAATAACAGGGCGGCGGATGAGATACTCACTCTTTATGCCAACCATTCCAGAAAGATGTCTGACGTTACCGTTCGCAACTGTGAGTTCTATTGCTACACGTCCGAATATAATAATCCAAATCATTTTATTACGCTGGGAAACACCGGTGATACCACAGGACTTCTTTTTGAACATAATTATATCTATATGGAGGCCGTCTGGAACTCCGTGATTAAGATGAGGGCGCACGAGACAAAGGGCAGTTCCGATCATATTGTTGTGCGCAATAATACCATTGTGGTGGATGATGTGATGCTGACGGCAAACCAGATCATCACCGGAGATGATGTTGAGAGATACGCTTTGGTTGAGGGGAACTCTATCACGGTGAACACCAAATCCGGCATCATGAAGCATGGAATCAGTGGCAGCTATACACAAGTGATCAATAATTCCTTTTATGGAAATGGATATGATACGGTGTGCTACAATATCCGCTATGCTGAGGGGAATCTGATTGAGCAATGCCGCAATGCGTTTATTGGCATCATTGACTGTATTGGGAATACCGTGCTTGAGTGCTCAGATAACCTTGTCATGTGTACAGCGGCAAATTTTACTCCCGATGAAAGCAGCCGGCAGGTGATTCGCCTGGAGCGCAACACGTTCACGCCATCCATCCGGGCATTGATTACTACCAGCGTAAATGCCTTGCTATACTGCGATATAATTATGAAAAACAATGTGATTTACGGGGGCCGTATTTGGGCGTCCAATACCACGGCGACCTTGGAGTTATATGGAAATCTGTTCCATATCAAGTATTTGGATGATATCACCTTTAACGGAAAAATTACACAGATGTCCGGAAATAAGTTTTATGATATGAATGGCGCTGCCCTTGTCAGCGCATCGGTCTGGCCCCAGGGTAACAATTTCAATCGTTCCTTGGCGGTGGGGATTGTGATTGAATTTGGCACCATGCAAAAAAGCGGCACTGGTGGGATCATAGGCTATAAAAAAGTAGCGGAAGGAACAACGAAGGATACATGGGAGTCGGTCTATTCCTCCGGTTGACGTTCCTGTCGGAGAACCGGAAGGCCCTGATTCCGTTTTGCGAAGCCCTCACCGGTGCATCGTTTAATATGCACCTTTCCGATTGAGTACAACAGCAATGGTTTTGAATAAGATTTTGAAATCGGTGAAAATGGTCCAAGTTTTTATGTACTCTGTATCAAGAGCTACAATTTCATCAAAGCTATGAATCGCGCTGCGTCCCGATATCTGCCATAGGCCGGTGATGCCAGGCTTAATTCTCAGGCGGCGCCAGTGAACATCTTCGTAACGGCTTACCTCGTCCTCTGTGGGAGGGCGGGTACCCACCAAACTCATGTCTCCGGCCAGCACATTGAAAAACTGGGGGATCTCATCAATGCTGGTTTTACGCAGGAATGCGCCCACATGGGTGACCCTGGGATCCTCCTTGATTTTAAACATCAGCCCTCCGCCGATTTCATTGGAGGCAACCAGTTCTTCCTTGTGTTCTTCTGCATCTACAGTCATGGTACGAAGCTTGATGATCTTAAAACGTCTTCCGTTTTGGCCTACGCGGGTTTGGGTAAAGAAAATTGGGCCAGCAGAGTCCAGCTTGATGGCGATGGCAGAAGCCAGCAGAATGGGAGAGGAGAGAATAATTCCAATGCAGGCGCCTAAAACATCTACGGTGCGCTTGACAAAATGCATCATAGGGTCGAGAGAGTTTAGATGGTAAGAGACGACAGGATAAGTGCCTACACAGCTGATGTGGGTGGAACAGTCTTCACGGGCAAGGGGAAGGACAAGGCGGGTTACAATTCCCAGATTTACGCAGATATCCAAACAGCGCTGCACAGTTTTCTCATGGTGGGCCTCACTCATAATATAGACCTGGTCCACCACCATTTTGCGAATCAGCTGCTCTAAATCTCCTTCACTGGCGAAGCCCAGGTATGCTCCGGAAACTTCATCTTCTGTTTCTTCGCGCTCCAACTTGACGTAGCCGATGGGGTCAAAGGAGAGGTTTGTTTTGAAAATATAGCCGCTTAGTTTTTCGAAGCAGGATTTTGTACCCACCAGAAGAGTTTTTTGGGCACCGGTCTGCCGTCGGTTGCACTGGAACGATAGAAAAGCCGCAATCATATGGGCGATGACGCATAAGATGAAATAAGTGGCGTAAAAATCGCGGTTAGAGGCCGCGCGGTTGGTAAAATAAAATACAAGTGTAACCACTGCGGTGGAAGTCATGCAGTCAATCAGAACATGGCGAATGACACGGTCTTTGTAATAAAATGTGGTCATGTCGTACATTTTCCCTGCAAGCCCCAGCAAAATATAAATGAATAGATAGATTCCGCAAGCCATTAGGGTATTGCCAAAGGAGATATTTGCCCTGTCAAGAAAGGTTGAAAAAGCATAATGGCAGAGCAGGAATACCGTGAGATTGCCGAGGACATCATAAAGTATATTTCTTAAATTAATCATGCAGCTGCGATTAAATCTGTTCATTGTGAGCACCTCCGAACTGGTGTGAAAAAGTGAAACAAATGATAATTTAAGGCATTTATATATAATTAATTTTAATTTGTTATATTATAACATATTGTAATTCTGAATATATTCGAAAAAGGTCATTTAGTGTCGATAAAAATCTATAAAATAATAAAATAAATTTAAATTCAGTGAATTGCTTTTTTTTGAATGTCTGCTTTGACGAGGGATAGCATTCTTCCTGCCGGCCGCATCGTTTGGAATATCATCGTTGGGGTAGACTATGTAATATGAAATTGTTATGGAGAGGGCATGGGCAATAGAATCTGTGTGTAGAAAATGATAAGGCAGCGCCTAAAAACACGTCTGGCGAAAATGGAGCGTCTGTTGACGAAAGAACGCATCTTTCATGTGATCTAGATAGGGGGACCGATATGTTTTTACTGGGCTTTTTTCTGGGAGGAGTCTGCGGATTTGTGCTTATGGCTGCGATTGCAGGGGCAAGGCGGTAAAACAACGAAATGGGATAAAGGACGGGGCGCGCATTGCGCTGCTGCTGCGTGTACAAGTGTCATTTTCGAGGTACACGCCCCCGGAAACGACAAATTCCATTTTAGTTCCGTTGCTCGGCGAAAACTCTGCGAGATAGGCTGTCAAAAAAGAGTTTTTTGACAGCCTGAAAATGACAGGGCGCGCAATGCGCGCCCTGTCATTTTGTAATAAAAATATCAATTTTTAAATTTTAATTGATTAAAAATGTATTACATGATAGAATATGGAAAAGAAACAAATAAAAGAAGGAATTGGTTGGAGGGGTAATGTGCCCGGTTATTACAAAGCCTTTGGCTATAGAGTGGACTCCAGTATTCCTCTGCCTGAAGCGCTGCCGCTGCAAGCAGATAGGGCAGCGGATGTCACTGTGCGATATGAGGCTGTGGATATCACAGCGGTCGCCCCTAACCCGGGTGGATTGTGGTGGCAGGCCTGCCCAAGTGAATCGCACATGCTGTTTGGCTGTCGCGCCGGGATCTTTGACATCAGGGACGGAAAACGGATTGCCATAGATGCTGCGGCGGATGCGGCGCCGGAACTGCTGCGGATGTTTTTGCTGGGATCGGCTATGGGAGCCATACAGGCCCAGCGCGGACGTATTCCGATTCACGCAGGGGCTATTGTCGCAGACGGGCATGCGGTGATGATCGCAGGCAATCAAGGCGCGGGAAAATCAACAATGACCAGCGCTTTAGTACACAATGGGTTTTTCTATTTAACAGATGATGTCTCCCCGGTGGAGATTTGCGGTGGGATTCCCATGGTAGTACCCTCTTATCCCCAGCGCAAGCTTGTGCGGAACTCGTGTATTGAGCTTGGTTATGATCCTGCCTGTTTACCGGTGGTTGACCGCGCGCGGGGCAAGTTTGCGGTGCGTGACAGAGCGCGCTGGTGTGAAGAGGCTGTGCCAGCGGAGGCGCTGATTGAACTGATTCCTGTTCCGGAAGGGGAGCGGCTGCGCGCTGAGCCGGTGAATGGACTCAAGCAGCTTACCGTCATTCTCCGCAGCCTATACCGCGTTTGGATGCATACGCAGGGGGATGCCATTCCGCCTTCTACGCTCAAGAAGCTCCTCACCATCGCATCAGAGATAAAAATTTATCATGTCTACGTTCCACGGGGCGGCCGGAACATTTTGAGGAATGCGCGGGATCTGGCTGATGTATTGGGATTGCGTCCCTGAACTATGCGGTAGGGAACCAGGCAAAAAGGGGGGATTGAATATGGAAGACATGAAAAAAGTGAAAATTTTGAAAAAGCCGGACGTGACCGACTTGGCCGGGGAAAAGGTAATGATTGACTTTGAAAGCGGAACGTACTTTATGCTCACTGGGGCTGCCAACGACATTTGGGACATGCTGGAGCCCGGAAAAACAGAGGAGAGCATCGTTGACGCACTCATGGAGATTTATGAGGTTGACAGTAAGACCTGTCGCGCAGGTGTGCGCAGGTTTCTTGAGGAACTGGCTGAGATAGGGTTTATTGCTCTGGTATGAATGTGCTCAAGCTAATTTATCATTTTCTATTTCGAACGAAACGCCGCAGACTCACGGTGAAAGCAGTCTTGCTCGTGGCAATTGCGCGACTGCGCATTGTTCTCTATCCTGGACCTAAGCTGTACCGGTATTTCGGTGAAAATGGCGGGGAAACCGACTGTGTGGAAATAAGAGAGGAAGAGCGCTGCCGCGACATGTTTTATGTATCGGACAAAGTGGCGCGCGTGGCATCACGCGTGCCCTGGGAATGCAAATGTCTGGTGCAGGCCATGGTGGCGCAGCGGCTCCTGCGGGATTACGGGCTGTCGTCAACCTTGTATCTCGGCGTGGGACGGGATAGGGGAGATGGCAATCAGATGGTAGCCCACGCCTGGGTGCGCTGCGGCACGTGTTATGTGTGCGGAGGCAACGGAGAAGGATATGGTGTTGTGGCGACCTTTATTATGAAAAAATAGCGGAAGAGGACGTTCCCCTTCCACGAAAGATGTTGTTTAGGATGCTGTCGCGGGCAGTAAAATGGTAAAAACGGTGCCACGGCCCATTTGACTTTCGCAAAGGATATCCCCACCATGCTTCTCGACAATGATTTTTGCAATATAAAGGCCTAGTCCGCTCCCGCCCTCGTCCGGCGTTCTTGCTTTGGAGGAGGTATAGGTGCGCTCAAAAATATGGGGCAGGTCTTCGGGGGAGATTCCCTCGCCGGAATCCCGCAGGCAGATCAGGATGTCCCCGCCCTCCCGCCGGCAGCTGAACAGGAGGGAATCCCCGGTCTGCGTGTGGTGCAGGGCATTCGAAAACAAATTGTCCAAAACCCGAAGAAAATGTGCTGCGTCAAGATTTGTCCGCAGATTCTGGTCTTTTGGCAGGAGCAGGGTTGCGCGCCGTCCGTCCAGCTTTCCAGTGGCCCGGGTAGAGATGAAATACTCCTCCAAAAAAGGAACAATGGACAGAGGCTCCGTTTGAAGGGAGAATTCCGGTTGATCCAGCCGCTGGGAGAGGGAGAGCTTTTCCACTAGCTGTTCCAGGGAGGAGAGCCGGCGGTCAATGATTTCCGCCAGGCGCTCTTTTTCTTCCTCCTGCAAAGCCCCGGATCGCAGACGGTCCACCGCGCCCCGCACCGCCGAGAGGGGCGCGCGCAGGTCGTGGGAGATGTTGGACAAAATTCGCTCTCTGGCCTGCTGAGATTCCTTTAGTTGGCGATTTTTTTCTTCCAGCTCCAGATTGAGCATAATCAGACGGGCGGAAAGATTCTCTACAGGATTGATGGCGGGCTGGATAAACTGATCGCGGTGCTCTTGCTGCTTCACAGCTTCCCCTTCTTTCCGGTAAATTTGTATCCGGTGGACCAGACTGTCTCAATCATTCTGGCAGTGACAGGGTTCCCCTCCAGTTTTTTTCGCAGGCGGGACATGACTACCATAACGGCGCCCCGGTCCTCAATGCGGTAGGAGCCCCAGATCTGTACTCCGATCTCCTCATATGGAATGGCCTTCCCGCCTGAACTTGCCAGCAGATACAGCAGGCTATATTCCCGTGCAGTCAGGTTCAGTTCTTCCCCGTTGCATGAAACGCGGTGTTGGGCCACATTGATCTCCAGCGGCGGGAAGGACAGCACGCCCGCCGGGGTCGGCGCCGACCGCCGGATGGCGGCCTGAACCCTGGCCTCCAGTTCACGGAAGCCAAAGGGTTTTTCTACATAATCGTCTCCGCTGAGAGAAAGTCCGGTTACTTTGTCCTCCTCGGACACCCGGCCGCTGAGAAAGATAATGGGCACAGCGGAGGTCTCGCGAATTTTTTTGCAGGTCTCAAACCCATCCATGCCTGGCATCATCACATCCAGAATGACACAGTCCGGTGCGGCCGAGGCGAGAAGCCGCAGTCCCTGGGCGGCGTTTTCAGCGGTGCGCACTTGATAACCCTTATCATGGAAGCTGGCAGAGGTGATTTCCAGCATCTCGCGGTCGTCATCGATCAGCAGTAATGTCGGCATAGTGCCGCCCCCCATTTGAAGTTTGGAACCTGTATTCACAGATGGAACCGCCGAAGCGGCGAGCAGCTTTTTTTGCCGGACAAGGCAAAATTTTGCAGAAATCATTGGTTTATTTCAAGAAAATGTAACGCGGTATGGCAGAACAATCGCCGTTGATACGGTGTCTTTAGCTGGGAATACAGGTGCTTATCCTATTTTACCGCGTTGCCAGTGTCTTTGCAAGGTACAGCGAAACAACAGGAGAATGAATCATGAAAATTGCGATGATCGGGCATAAACGCGTCCCCTCCCGTGAAGGGGGGATTGAAGTTGTGGTGGAGGAGCTGGCTGTCCGAATGGCGGCCCAAGGCCACAGCGTTACCCTCTATAACCGTGCGGGGAGTCATGTTTCCGGAGTGCAGTATGGCGCGCAGTCCAATAGGAGGGAATACAAAGGGGTACGCATCATTGATACGCCTACCCCTGGAAACCGCAGTTTAAACGCGTTGGTCTATTCTCTCCTGGCTACCATACATGCCCTTTTTGGCGCTTATGATGTGATCCATTACCACGCCGAGGGCCCCAGCGCCATGCTGGTGATTCCTGCGCTGTTTGGCAGGAAAACGGTGTCCACTGTCCATGGCCTGGACTGGCAGCGGGGTAAGTGGGGGGGATTTGCCTCTCGGTATCTCCTGTTTGGCGAGAAGATTCTGGCCGGAAAGGCCGATGAGGTGATTGTTTTATCAGAGAACGTACGGGACTATTTTAAGGCGACCTACGGAAGAGACACGCACTATATCCCCAATGCAGTGAACCGGCCGGAAAAGCGGCTGCCTGATGTGATTGGGAAACAATACGGCCTTGCGGGGGGAGACTATATCCTGTTTCTGGCCAGATTGGTGCCGGAGAAGGGAGTGCATTACCTGTTAGAGGCATTTTCCCGCGTAAAAACGGACAAAAAGCTGGTCATTGCCGGGGGAGGAAGCCATTCTGACGGCTATGTGGCCCAGGTGACGGAGCAGGCGGCACAGGATTCACGGGTGATCATGACCGGGTTTGTCCAGGGCGAGGAATTGTTGGAGCTCTACTCAAATTGTGCTCTTTATGTCCTGCCCAGCGATGTGGAGGGGATGCCCTTAACCCTGTTGGAGGCCATGAGTTGCGGCTGCCGGTGTCTGACAAGTGATATCCCGGAAAACACCGCCGTGACAGAAAGCTTTGCCGTCTCTTTTCGGAAGGCCGATTCGGAGGATCTCAGGGAAAAGCTGCAGGCCATGTTGGACGGGACACTGCCGCTGCCTGAGCCGGAGGCAATTTCGGCCTACCTGCTCAATCGATTTCACTGGGATGATGTGACAGCGCGGACGCTGGCAGTGTATCAGTGTTCTGACAGAGCGAAACAGGAAAGAGATCTGAATCTTTGAACCCGATTTTTAAAAATGATATTATTTAAAATAAAAAATAAAAATTTGATTATAATAATCCATAGACATATTCGGACATTTTATGTTAAAATATAAACGGATCCGGTGGAAATTTGGGAAATTCTGTCTGCCCTTGATGCGGACGCATGTTTGAAAGTGTGGTGACCCCTATGCTAAGGATATCAGTGATTGGAGCTGGGTATGTTGGCCTTGTATCCGGCGCCTGCCTCTCTCAATTTGGTTTTCAAGTGACGTGCATGGACAGTGACAAAGAAAAGGTGGCGCGGCTCCGGCGTACGGAAATTCCAATTTACGAACCTGAGCTGGATCGTATGGTGAAGGAACATATTGCGGCAGGCCGCCTCCGCTTCACCAGCGAGTATTGTGAGGCGATGGATGGCGCAGATGTTGTATTTATCGCTGTTGGAACGCCTTCAGATGTGGATGGCTCTGCGGATTTGCGCTATGTGATTCAGGCCGCAAACTTGATTGGAGCCCATATGGGCCAATATACCGTGGTTGTAGATAAGAGTACTGTCCCCGTTGGAACAGGCCAACTGGTAAAACAGACGATTTTTTCCGCACTGAAAAACAGGGAGCTTACCATTCCCTTTGATGTTGTCTCCAATCCGGAGTTTTTGCGGGAGGGCTCCGCAGTAAAAGACTTTATGGAGCCGGACCGTATTGTCGTTGGCGTAGAATCTGACCGCGCCAGAACCGTCATGGGAACGCTCTATGGCCAGCTGGCTGAGGAGGGGCGCGACATTATTTTCTGCGATATTGAAACTGCTGAGTTGATTAAGTACGCCTCTAACGCATACCTGGCAACGCGCATCACGTTTATCAATGAGCTCGCCCTTCTCTGTGAAGAGATAGGGGCCGATGTGTCCAAGGTCAGTGCGGCCATGGGCGCCGATCACCGGATTGGACCTAACTATCTGATGGCGGGGCCCGGGTACGGCGGGAGCTGTTTCCCAAAGGATACCCGCGCTCTGGTTTCCATAGGCCGGGATTACGGTGTAAACATGTCTGTTGTTGAGACTGTGATTCGTGCAAATGACAATCAGCGCAGACATATCGTCAAGCGAATCACCAATGGCCTGGGAGGAGCAAAAGGGCGAAACATCGCTGTGCTGGGGTTGGCCTTTAAGCCCGACACGGATGACGTGCGGGAATCTCCGGCGGTGGGGATTGTAAAAGATTTAATCTATCGGGGGGCCCAGGTTTCGGTTTATGACCCCGTTTCCATGGAGAATACGAAAAGCGGGGCACTGGCTCAACTGAACGTATCCTTTGCGGACAGCGCCATGACAGCGGTGAGGGACGTGGACGCGGTTGTGATCGCGACAGAGTGGGAGGAATTCAAACATCTTGACATGGAAAAGGTGCGCAGTCTGATTCGTGGAACCCATCTGTTTGATCTCCGGAATTTGTTTGAACGCACTGCCATGGAGTCCCTTGGCTTTACATACTATGGAGTGGGGAGGTAATGTTGTGGAAATGAACACCATTCTGGTTACCGGCGGCGCCGGATTTATTGGATCTCATCTTTGTCAGGCGCTTCTGGAGCGGGGGGGAAGGGTTGTATCCATTGATAATTTTAATGACTTCTACGATCCTGGCGTCAAGCGCGCCAATATTGGCGCGGTGGAAGAGACGGCCCGCCGTCTGACGGGAAACGGGTGCAGTTTTATATCTCACAAAGCCGACATCCGCGATGCGGGGGAGCTGGAGCGCCTGTTTGCCGCTGTTCGGCCTGTCGCGGTGGTGCACCTCGCCGCCTGTGCCGGTGTGCGCCCCTCCATTGCAAATCCGGCGCAGTATTATGAGGTAAATGTGAATGGAACGGGGAACCTTTTGGAGTGTATGAAGCGCCACGATGTGAAGCGCCTGGTGTTTGCCTCAAGTTCTTCTGTCTATGGGAACAACAGCAAAGTTCCTTTTTCAGAGGATGACCCAGTGGACAGGCCCATCTCTCCCTATGCGGCAACAAAAAAGGCGGGAGAGCTTTTATGCCATGTCTACCACCAGTTATATGGTATGAGCATCGCGTGCCTGCGCTTTTTCACCGTTTACGGGCCGCGTCAGCGTCCTGATTTGGCGATCCGAACGTTTACCTATATGATTGACGCGGGCATGGAAATCCCGTTTTACGGAGATGGCTCAACGGAGCGCGACTACACCTATATTGACGATATCATAAGCGGAGTCATGGGAGCGTTGGATTGGACGGAAGCGGACGAGGCCCGCTATGACATCTTTAACCTAGGAGAGGCCAGAACAATTTCCTTATCTGAACTGGTTTGTACCCTTGAAGAAACGTTGGGAAAACGGGCGATACGCAGCCACCTCCCCAATCAGCCGGGCGATGTCCGGCGCACCAACGCTGATATTTCAAAGGCGCGCGCCCGGCTGGGGTATTGCCCCCAAATCGGATTTGAAGAGGGTGTTGCGCGGTTTGTCGCCTGGTATCAGGCGCAGGGGCAGGCTGGCGGTGATGAAACATAAAGGGAAAGCGGTGGAAGCGTGCGCTCCCTCTATTGACAGTCTTGCTCATGATTTTTTTGCTGTTTTGGTTCTCCGGACAGCAGGGGGCCGCGTCCAACGAGTTGTCCGGCAAGATAAGCGGCCAAATTGCACAGCTGCTTGAGCCGGTTCTACGCCATGTAACCAATATGCCCATGTGGATGTTGAAGGATGAAATCAATACGGGCATCCGTAAGCTCGCCCACTTTTTTGCGTATTCTTTCCTTGGAATGCTGATGTTGATTGCCGTCAAAGCGTATGCTCCATGCTTAAAAAGGCCGGTGAAATATCTGGCTGTGCTGGCTATTGTTGTAGTGCTTGCCTGCCTGGATGAGGTGCACCAGGCGTTTATTGCTGGAAGGAACTCCAGTTTGCTGGATGTGGGGATCGATGTCTGCGGGGCCCTGTTCGCCTTTGTCTGTGTGGGATTGGTGCGGCTGCTAAGCCGCCTTGATCAGTACATGAGCCGCAAGTTTGCGCCCGGTCCTGACAGGATAGGGCAAAAGGGATCCGGGGACTGATCTGCACCCCTATCTCTGTCCGCCGTCAAAAGAGAAATCAGAAGTCGACAGGGCTTGCTTCCTATGATGATAGGAGGCAAGTCCTGTTTTTCTGTTCCCTTATGATTTTGCCGCCGCTTCATTGGGGCGGTTTTCGCCGCTATGGCTCATGCGCATTTGCCGCACTGCGTGAAGGATATAGTAAAAGCTCTCATTTTTTAATATGACTGATAACAGCAGATAGATTGCGCCGCCGGAGATGACTTGCAGTATCAGCACCAGGATAGATGCAATCGGGAGGTACTGCATTGGATAGATGGCCGCGGCCATGACCGCCGACATCAGTACCGAGGGCGCTATGTCAGCTAGCTGGGCAAAATATCCATATCCAAGCAGTTTGGAATTAGGAAAGGCGTTGATTACCGTGGATATCACAGAGACGACTGCTCCGCTGACTGTGACGGCAAGTACCCCGAACGGGATGGAGAGGAGCAGCAGAAATACGCCGATCCCTTTTTTGATGATTTGCAGTTTTAGATGCAGGCCGCTTCGCCCCAGAGCTTTGATCGCCTGCTCATTTGCTGTCAGCATGGGCAGTAAGGCATGCGTAATACAAATAATCTGGAGGAAGGGGACACATGCAATCCATTTTTCCGTCAGCAGCGCCAAAACAAGGGGGCGGGCCACCACTGCCAGCCCTATCATCAGCGGCATAGTGAAATAGGTTGTTACCTGAATAGAGCGCCGCGTCATAGTTCGCAGATCATTTGGGGACTTCTGTTTTCTGGACATGGCGGGGAACAGCACGCCTTCAATGGTTGAGGAGACATTGTTGGTGATGAGTGAGGGAAAGGAACGCCCTTTCGTATAATAGGCCAAGGCCGCGGTGGAGTACACCCGTCCGATAATTAAGCTGCGCAGCTCGTGATAGACCGTGTTTATCAGGGAGGCGGCCATGAGCTTCCAGCCGTAGGAAAGCAGCGTCTTTAAGCTAATCCAAGAAAAGCATCTTTTTGGGCGCCAGCCCACCACAATCCACAGGACGATCATATTGACCAGGGCGCTGACCAGCATCTGCGCCACCAGCGCCCATACGCCAAAGCCGCGATATGCCATGCAGAACGCTGCGGCCGCAGAGGTGATTGTCCCAATCAGGGTGGACAGGAAGTATTTTTTAAATTGCAGATACCGGTGAACATGTGCATATTGAACCATATTGAACGCAGCAATGATCAGGCGCAGTCCCATCACGCGAATGACCGGTGTGAGCAATGCATCGCGGTAAAAGAGGGCAATATATGGCGCTGTCAGAAACAGCAACAGGTATAATCCGGAATATGTGCATACGCCGAAATAAAATACCGAGGAGTAGTCGATCTCCTCAACGGTTTCCTTCTGAATCAGAGCATTTCCAAACCCGTTTTCCGCCAGGGCGGTGGCAATGTTTACAAACACGGTGACAAGGGCTGTGATACCGAACTCCTCCGGTGTCAGCAGGCGCGCCAGTACAATGGAAACGACCAGGCTGATCAGTTGTACGCTGATCCGTTCCAAAAGCCGCCAGACCAGGCCGGCCATGACCTGGGCTTTTAAAGATTTTTTTGGAGGATATTCCTCTTTCATGTACCAGATTCCTTCCGATCTTCTGTTTTATGAATTTCCTTCCGCTGCCGGGCGAGAAAATTCTGTTTTCGGCGCCCAGCGCCTGAAGGACTCCCGGATTCAAGCTGCGCACCTGAACCTTGGTTTTGATCAGGCGCTTTCAACGGAGCAATTCAAAATAAAATCATTGCCGCACGCTGTTTTCCGTGTTGATTGGACTGGTTATTCCTGGGGCGGAGCCGTCAAATTCAGTTGTTCCAGCAGCCGGATTCGGTTATCCGTCATCAGAATGCTGTCCCGCAGGCGCGGGGAATTCCTTTTTATCATTCGGGTTCGAACGTACAAAAGCAGTCTGTGTCCCCATGCCACAGGCAGCAGCAGCTGATTCTTCTTTGCGTAACGGTATTTTTGGGGCAAGGCGGCGCGCGGAGGAAAGATCATATGGATCAGCAGCAGAATCTTGCTTTTTCGCTTCAGCCCCAGGTAGTAGGATCCTTTTGCCACGCTAAAGGACACCGGGCGCTCCGGTGTGGTTCCAAATACGCCGGCCTCCGCGATATCATCCAGCAGTGACTTAATTAGAGCTGGTGTTGGCGTCCATGCGGTTCTGCTCTCATCAAAAATGCTGGGATCCATGCAAAAATGTTCACAGCAGATATAAAATAAATTGCAATACAGACGGTCAAAGCCCATGTCAGCGACCACACGCCACAGCGCCGGCACATCAATGTGTTCCCTGTATGCGTTATAATACAGGCTGATGTCCAGCAAGTGGCGCAGTCCCGCTCCCTTAATAATAAAATGCTTTGCCATATGGACCAGCAGATAAATGAAATATTCCTGGTAGCCCAGTGTGTTTACAGGCAGGCCGTCCAGATCAAAGATCCGTGTTTTCTCCGGACAGTCCAGGGCGAGGGACTCTGCAATGGCAACATGCTTGCCGTGCATGTCGCCCCACAGGCGCAAATGGAGGTCAACGGACAATCTCTCGGACACAAAAGCTTTGACTTCCAGCTGGGATTCCTTTCGCTGATAGGAAAACCCCTGTTGTATCAGCACATCCGCCGCCTTGTCGTAGTCCTCCGGCCGAATGAGAATATCCGCATCGCATGAGATGCGGGTGGAAGGTTCTTTATACAGACAGGCGAGAGTTGCGCCTTTGAACAGGACTGCTTTTAGTTCGGCCTCAGCCAGTGCCTTCATAAGCTGGCGCAATGCTCGCATCGCTACCGCCTGAGAGAGACACCTTGTTATCACCAAGCGGCGCAGCTGGTTGCGCTCATCTTCACAGATCGTGCAGCGGACGCGGGCGTCAGAAAGCGCTGCGTAAATAACAGGAAGCGCATTGTGAAACGAGGCCAGTTCAAAAAGCTCAGGCCACTGTGTAAATTCAGAGCAATCCGGTGGCGCAGTCCCCTCTATTCCGCCATAGCGCAACAACGCAATGAGCGCTTCAACGTTCTTTTTCATGATGAAACTTTTTCATCCGCTTCTCGGGAAGGGTGAGTCCCCTGCCGAAGATGATATCATAGATGTCCGGATGAAACGAACAAATCCCGGCGGTATGGTAATAGGTCAGTTCTCCAAAATAAATGTGGCCCTCAACTTCATAAAGATCGACCCGAAGCACCGGGGATCCCGCCGATAAATCCTTGGCAATCTCCAACATTTTGGAAAAGTGCTTCGGGCATGGAATCTCGCGGTCTCCGCGGGGACGGTTTCCAGCATGCACAGGCAGTTTGTTCCACCGGAGGTCATAGATACAGGATGAGGCGATATGCCCGATTCTTCCGTAAAACACCATGACAAATTGCGGCTGTCCGTGAAAGCAGAAGAATTTATAGTCCGTTGGAGCGGTTTCACCGGGTTCCTCCAGCAGAGCTTCACACACAACCCGCCGGGGCATGTGAGCATAGTGGGATTCGGCGCACTGGTAATAGTAGTTGGTGCTCAGCCAGCGCTTGATCATTTTTTTGACCTCCTCCGGGTTCAACGCGGACTTATCCCGACAGATGAAATTCATCCCGCTTCCATGGGCCGCCTTTAAGATAAACCGCTGCGGAAGGAGGTCCGGGTCAAACTCTTCCGGGGAGTAGTACACGTCCAGCAGAGGAATCAGCAGCTCGCCGTATCCCATCTCCTGCAAAAATTGCCTGACCGCATACTTATCAGCACATACGACAGCCTGTTCATCATGCCAGTAGCGCTTAAGCCAGACAATTTTTTCACTCAGCCGCGTTGGATTTTTTAAATTGCAGGGCCTGCCCAGCTTCAGGCGATAATAAAGCCGGTCAAAGGAGACCGGGCTGACCGCAATCAGCCCTCCCCGGGACAGATTCAAACAAGCCGTTCTTAGTTTTCCCATCTTGTTCACCAGACGTACCTTTCCTTGCTTCTCATTTCATCGTTGCTTCTTGCCTGCAAGGAGCAGGCGAGGGCCAAAAAGATCATTGCAAGCCCCGATGAGTAAGTGATCCAGCCGGATTCCATGACCGGCAGAAGGAGTATTGGACATAGGGCCAGCGCGCGCAGCTTCCGTTCCTGTTTATGGCGAAATAAATTTTGCCAAAGCAGATACAGATAGAACCAATAATATAAAAAAGGCACCTGAATGCCGCCAGATATCATCAGCTCCATATAATTATTATGGGAATAAGTGCCGTAGCTTCCGGCCAGATACCGGAAACAGTCCAGTCCATAGCCTGTAAAGGGTCTTAATCCCAGCCAATACACCGCGGAGTGGAACATGTTACTTCTTGATATGGCGGAGCTCTCCTCCAATTGACCGCCAAAAAGGCTTTGCATCCAGTTGATGAGGCGGTATCCAATCACGTTATATAGTGATTCAACATTGAGAACCAAGAACAGAGCCGCCGCGCCAAGCAGCCCGGTGAGTACGAGATTTCTCAGGCGGTATTTTGGTTGGTTGAAAAACTGGAAGAGAAAGACAAACAAAATGGCCAGCATCAGCGCTTTTCTGGAGCCGGACAGCAATACCACGAGGGCGTTGACCGCCATAAAGCCAAGCCGCCAGGACTCCCCCCGATTGCCATCGAACAGATACAGTTGAAGCAAAATGCACAGGGCGGCAGACATTCCGAGCATGTTGGCGTTATACTGCACAAGTCCAAGTACAGGGAGGGGAAAATGGGTGGTCCCCAGTCTGACCGTGACAAGTTCATGGCGCTGCAGTAACAGGACAATCACCGTTTTGGCCAGCATTGTGGCGGTGTAGAGGTTGATAAACTTCCGCAGGCCGCGCTCTGACTTTATCATACAGATCAGCATATTCAGCAGCATCATGTTCATCAGGCTAAGGAGAATCTGATTTGCGGAGGTGGAAGGGGAGATGGAACATCCAAGCAAAGTATGAAAGGAGAAATAAATTAAAAAAATTGACTGCCACAAAAGCTGAGGGCGCATCGGCTGCTTTGTATCGGAAAAAACCAGCATAAAGACATGAAACACCACCACGGCAGCTCTCATAATGTCATGCAGCAGGGAATAAGTAAAAAGATCCGATGATATGAGATAGAGCGCCACGGTCATATCCCGGAGCCGGTATATGGCCGTGTACTGCCGCTGTGCGCTTAGCTCCGTGTTCATATGACATGTTCTCCTGATAAAATGCGAATCAGACGGTCGAAATGATACTCCGCTCTGTAGTGCGCTTCAAAGGAAGCTCTGGCATTGCGGGACATTTCCAGGGCTGTGGCGTCATCGTCCAGGGTTTGAATACAGCGCATCAGGTCTTCTGCATCTCCCGGCTCAAACAGCAGGCCGTTGCGCCCATCGTCCACAAGCTCAACCAGGCTGCCGATCCGGCTTGATATGACAGGCCGGGCGGCGGAAAAACCCTCTAAAACCGTGTTGGGAATATTCTCATACCACAGTGCCGGCATCAAAACAAATCGAGCCTTCCGCACCAGCTCTTTCAGCGCTTCTCCAGATTGGAATCCTAAAAACGTTACGTTCGTCATACCATGTTCTTCTACAAAGCGCTTTAGCCGTCGGCCCTCGTCATTGTCCGGATTTCCTGCCATATACAGCTTGTAGGAGGGACCCAATCTGCAATATGCCTCCATTAGGGTCATCAGGCCTTTCTCAACAGACATTCTTCCAAAATAAAGGCCATACTGCCCAACATAGTCTGTCCGGTGCGCTACATCTGGCGTAAAGGTCATCAGACTTATGACCTTGTCCCTGGAAAAGCCGTGTTCACACATTTTTTCCCTCAAAAACTGTGAGGGACAGAGAAACAGATCCACGTTGTCGTAGACGCGCAGCAGATTGTGAATTTTCATGGCGATCACACGGACCAGAGAGGCAAAAAAGGAGTCCTTCACGCAGCGCTTGCGGATGCAGCTGCGGTAACCCAGCGACAGACAGTCTTCGCACACCTTGTTGTCGTGGAGAAAGTCGAACCGCGGACAGAGAATGTTGTAGTCCGACAGGCGCACAACAACGCGTTTCCCGCATTCCTTCGCCCCGGCCAGAACACTGGGGGAGAGCTTGTTGACAAAGTGCAGGACATAGACCACATCGGGGTTGGTATCCCGGATGATTCGCTTTACCGCCCGTTTTACCTCAGGGGAATAGATGCTGCGGGTGAGCAGCTGGCGAATGGTTTTTGGTGTTTTCTGATAGTCCTCATAATATACCTGGTCCATCCCGCCTATGGGATCGACAAAGTATGGTTCGTATTCGCTGGGCTCATTTTGATTTGAGTGCACGGAAAAAGAGACCACCTCATGACCCCGTTCCTTCAACTGGGCGATCAGGTTAAACATATACTTTTCCGGCCCGCCAGATATAAAATATCTGTAATTGATCATCAATACCTTCATTGTCATCATCCCTGCTGCTGAGATCAGCTTATTTGCCCTGTGCGGGCTGCTTTTCCCGTTGTTCCTTTACGTTGGGCCGGCTCTGGATAAAATCGCCGCGGGCAAAGTAATCGTAATTGCCAACATATCGCTGATACTTGGTCCGCGGCACACGGTTTAGCATAATTCCGATCACATTTGCATTGAGCCGCGCCAGCTCCCGCCGGGCGGCGCGGATCTGCGCCATCCGTGTCTGCATATAGCCGGCCACCAGGATTACGCCTGAGGTTTTTCTGGCAATGATTCCCGCGTCTACCGCTGCGTTTTGGGTGGGCGAGTCAAAGATGGCGTAGTCATATTCCTCTGTGATATGTTCAATAAAGCGGTCAAACTGCACGGAGTTGAATAGGGTGGAAGGGCTTTCTGTGCGCTCACCGCAAGCAATGTAATTCAGGTACTCACAAGTTGTTCCACACACAATCTCAGAAAACTCTGACCGGCCTGTCAAATAGTCTGACAGGCCACGCGTGAGTCCCTGGTTTAGGCGCTTGGCCTGCGGACCCTTTCGGATATCGGCGTCAACGAGGAGTGTGTTCCACCCCGCTGCGGCCAGGGAGGCCGCAATATTAATGGCGATCGTGGTGGTACCAACGCCGGGTTCGCAGCCCGATAGGGTAAATAGCTTATATCCCTGTTGCGCCTTCATGATCGGTATTTTTGATATCACCCGGTCATAGGCGTCTGTCACAAAAGGATTTGCGTCCCTGTAAAGATCAATATATATCTGCTGCATATGCCTGCCTCATCCTCACATTTTAACCTTAAGTACATGCTATGACACTTCCGTATCTTTTCGGTGCGCAACCCGGTCAGGTCAGATATTTCGATCGGGGATGGCACCCAAAAGCTCAAGTTCACCGTTCAATGTCACTTCGCGCGGGAACGCCACTCTGGGATCCAGCAGCGCGAGGGCGGCAATCAGGGCGCACACCAGAAAAACACAGAAAGCGGTGAGCGCAGTGCACACCTTCATCACGGTGACGATGCCCCTTGAAGATAGGTGCGCGGTCAGCGCGGGATCAAGGACTTGGACGCTTTCCACCGCGGTGATGTTCTCCACCTCCCGCACAAATGCCTCCGCCACCGCGTTTGCCACATCCACGGCCAGATCAGGATCCGGTGAGGTGGCGTAGAGCGTCAGCACGGCGGAGTTCTCTATATAGGAAAGGGAGACCATCTGCATCACCTCCTCGGCGGAAACAGGCTGCGACATTCGGGCGGCCGCCCGCTGTGCAACTTTTCTGCTCTGGACAATATCTGCATAGGAAATCATGGCGTTAATGCCTTCCACGGACTCCCGATAGGAGGCATAGGACGCGCTGTATATGGTCGCCGATGTAGTGTACAGATCTGGTGTGCCCAAATCCGCAATGAGCAGTCCAAAGAACAGAGAAATGACAGCTGTGGCCATGATCATCCACTTTTTTGCAATGACGGCGTCAAGGGCCTTCCATGGGTTCAATTGATATTCCATATGTTTTCCTTCTTATCGTCTCTTCTTGAGGGCGGCCAAACTCACAATGACGATGACCGCCGCCGCAACCCCTACAGCGATCCATAAAATAACCGGCAGATCCGCTGTTGCACCGGGTTCAGGCGCTGTCCCGGCAGACGCGGGCGCATCCGCTGAACCGTTTGTCTCACCCTGAACCGTGTGAGCTGTAGCCTGTGCGGCATAGACCCGCGTTACCACCGGATTTCCGTCCATATCTTCAAAGGCCATGCTGATGGAAAAGACGTTATCTCCCTCCGAGAGGATTGTAAGATACCCCTCAGTTACGCTGGTGGCATAAGCTTTCACCGTTCCAACGTCAAGTTCCAGTCTGCCGCCCTCCACATCGCCTTCCACCAGAATTTTGGCGTTTCGGACATCTTCCGCGCCTGTATTCTGGTATTTTATGCTGATCAGCGTCTGTCGTCCCACAATACAGTCGCCAGGAAGTGCAATTTCCAGTACGGACAGATTGCCGCGCTCCTGTATCTGCAGCGCGATGGCCGGCTCAGAGAGCAGTGAGACACCGTTCGGCCCCTGATACCGTATAGACAAAACCAGAGAATATACATTGGAGTCCGGCAAGGTCTGAGCAGCAAACGTCATAACGCCCTCGTAAGCTTCCTGTGCGGCAATCTGAGCTACATACTGCTGGTTGGAATGACCGTAAGAGGGGTAGACCGCATTTTCATCAGAGGACCAGGACAGGAGAATATTCTCCGCTACAGAAGTTCCGGTATTTCTTATCGTGTAGTGCAGCTCAAAATCCTCGCCGGCGGCAATCGCCCCCGGCAGCGCATAGGATTCCAGGATCAGCGTGGGGCTTGTCCTTGCATCGGCATACGCAGGGAGACAGAGAATCGCAGCGGCCCAAAAAAGGGCGGTCAGGGAGCAGGCAAAGCTCTTTATCAATCTCATGCGATGGTCTCCTATTTTAAAACAATGAATTCTGTTTTTCATCAGGGAACAACAAAAAACATAGTTATTATAACAAGATGGTGTAATGTAATCAATAGAAAAGAAAATAATAAATAAAAAATATTTTTTCAATACCAGCGCTTTCTATCACCGGCCAGAATCAAATACAGCCTGAGAAATCTGTTGCGCTAACTCCGCTGGGGGAAAGCCGGATACGGGTCTTATGGCTTGAAGCACTTGCGCGGCTGCTGTAATTTCCAAAATCTGTTTCATTGTCTGGGGTGCGATTCCGGTGTCATGATACAAAAAGCGGCGGTAAAGGTTGCGAAGCACTACTTCAAGCCCCGCGCGGCCCCGCGCAGGGATCAGTTCCGCTGATGGGGGGAGGTCTTCCGCCCCCTGTTTCACTGTGAGTTCCACAATTGTCCGCAGGGGCAGCCGCTGGGGGAACCACTCCTCAGTGCGGCGGATCACGTATTTTTCGCGGCAGTCCTCGGTAATCACTGGCAATCCCGCTATGTTGCAGTTCAATTCCGCCGCAGTATCCACGGAAAGCTTTCTCTGTGGGTATGCCGGCAGTACCTCCGGCAGACCGCGCTCCAGTGACACAACGGACACATCATCCGCCAGATAGCGGTACCCTTTTTCGATCAGCGCGCCGAGCATTGCGGACTTGCCTGCGCCTGAATATCCTGTTATGATAATAGCGCCGCCGTCATGTTCCAGCGCGGCGCCGTGGATTGGGATATGCCCGCGCTGCATACTTAAAACGCCAAAAGCGGTGCCGAGTAAAAGGGTATGCAGCTTGGTATCGTGGTGGGCAAGTTTATGAGAGGCGATGACGATCCGCGCCCCGCCGGAGACCTCAAGCTCGACCCCATGGGAACGGAAGGAAAAGCGGCCGTCTTCGGGGAAGCAGTAGGACCCGTGACCGTCCAGCCGTTGTGTTTTGGGGTGGGAGGTTAGGTCAAAGGAGGTCTCGCCAAAGGAGATATCCACATCCACACCGGCTGTTTGCCGTTGGGAGATAGGCTCCGTCTCGGGGAGGAGAAGTTCCGACTTTGTCACAAGGTCGAAAATCCTGTAAAACTGCATGTGTATCACATCTTTTCAACTGATTGGTTCTTGTACAACCCTGAAATCCTGGGAAAGGGGGGGCAATGATATATGCGTAAAAACCTGTTTGGAGGGGGCAAGTTTGTCGCCTTTCTTAAGAACTGGAGGAGCTACGGCCCCGCTGTGCAGTGGCTTGCACGGCATACAAATCCGTTTGTGCGCTGGCTGTTACTGCTGCTTACAATGGATCTGATCGCAACTTGTGTCAGCATTTGCATGACGCTGATCAGCCGGCATATCATCGATGCCGCCACAACGGGACACAGCTTTTCCAACAGCGTGTTGCTCTACGTCTGCGTGGTGGGCGTCTCACTGCTGACCGGCGCCACCGCAAACGTTCTTGCAGTCGTGATCAATGAGCGTTTTGCATTTAGCATCCGCCTGCGCATCTATAACTCGGTTATGCACACCTGCTGGAACGATATTTCCAAATTCCACAGCGGAGATATCATAACACGCCTATCCAGCGATGTTGATGTTGTGGCAACAGGGATTGCGGAAGTTCTGCCCTCCATCTTTTCCCTGGGCATCGGCCTGGTGGCCGCGTTCATGACACTGGCCTATTTTGATTTGGGCATCGCGCTCTTTGCTCTGATTTTGGCCCCAATTACGGCCCTGATCGGTGTTTGCTCCGGGCGCTTGCTCAGCCCGATACAAGCGAAAATCCAGCAGAGCGAGTCCGCTTACAAGTCCTATATGCAGGAGAGTGTTGCCAACCTCGCCGTCTTCAAAGCATTTGGCGCGCAGACACAGGCCGCTGAAAAGCTGGAGGAGCTGTGGAGCGAACGGGTTCAATGGGTGATGAAGCGCCAAAAGATCAGTGCCGCCAGTTCCACCCTTTTAAACGCCTCCTTTCAGCTGGGCTATATTATCGCTTTTATCTACTCTGTCTTCCGCCTCTCCAGAAACCTGATCACATATGGGACCATGTCTGTTTTTATTTCCCTGATCGGTCAGATTCAGGCGCCGGTGGTGGGTCTTTCCCGGGTTGTACCCCGTGTGGTGTCTATTTTTACATCCGCAAACCGTATTATGGAAGTGGATAGAATGCCGGCGGAGGATATGTCCGCGCCTGATTTTTCCACACCGGCTCTTGGGCTTCGGGCAAAGGGGCTCTCTTTTGCCTATGACAAGGAGGAGATTTTCAAGGATGCCGATTTCTGTATTGAACCGGGAGAGTTTGTGGCCATGATGGGCAGTTCCGGTATTGGAAAGACCACCTTTGTACGCCTTGCGATGTCTTACCTTGAACCGGATCATGGTACGATTACCTTGTTTGACGCACAGGGGGCGGAGCATAAGGTGACTGCCGGAGCCCGATCGTACATCTCCTATGTGCCCCAGGGCAACACCCTGATTAGCGGCCGCATCATTGACAATATACGTTTGGGCGCGCCCCAAATCAGCCAGGAAGAGATTTGGAGTATTCTGAACGTGGTCGCGGTGGATGATTTTGTCCGCAGCACCCCGGACGGCTTATACACAGTGATCGGAGAGCGGGGTTTGGGGCTTTCAGAGGGACAGGCCCAGCGGCTTGCCATTGCCCGCGCCCTCGCAAAAAAGGCCCCGGTTCTCATTTTAGACGAAGCAACCAGCGCCCTGGATGAACAGACGGAGTTGGCCGTGCTCAACCATTTACATACTCATAGAAGCGGAATTACCTGCCTTCTGATCACGCACAGGCGCAGCGTTCTGGGTTTCTGCGACCGTTGTATCCGCATTCATGACAAGCATTTTGTGAATGACGGGATTTCTCCAAAACCAGGCAATCCATAAAAAGCGGAGCCCGCGCCCGGCAGCGCGCCGCGCACACTGGAAAGAAGCGTGTCGAAAAAAATCAACACGCTTCTTTTTGCGCTTTTTCATTCTCCCGCTCAGGAGCAATGGCAAATATAAGACTCAAAGCCATTCTGCCAGGAGAGATCGTCCTGCTGGTCTCCGGGAGTTACGTCTCTGGTGGTCCGATTCAGGTTCAAAGCAGTGACTTCAGGTTCCATCCAAAGCTTTTTCATGACAAAACGCTCCTTTCATTTTAGCAATCAGGCCGTTTAACCAGGCCTAGGAAAAGTACAGCGGGGCGCAGTTGAATTGATACTCATCCTCTTCAGTACCCTTTAGGGTGGTCCACTGGGTCTTTCTCATATCCAGTTCCTCAACGGAGGGGTCGCACCAGATTTTTCTCTGATCCATTGCCTCTATCTCCTTTTCATGTTTATAGGAACATGCGTAGACCAAATTGCATGCGTTATCTCACAAAAATCATAACAGTATGTTCCATTCGGATCAAGGATCCTAACGAAAATGATAGATTCTTTTTGGTGTGACCTATCACTCCTGCCACTCATACCCTTCAAGAAAAACACCCATGGAATACACATAAATCAGCTTCTTTAATTCCTCCAGAGGCGCACCCTCCGGGCTCTCCTGAATTTGATCCAGGATTTCCCGCACCCGCGTCCCGTTCGCCATCCGGAGCATCTGCGGAGAGAGGCAGACCCGTTTCAATTCTATGTACGCCTGCTCCCACACCGTGATGAGCCGCTCAATGGTGTCGGAACTTTGGGAACCCCGCGGTGACTTCTCCGCGCGCACCTCAGGCGGATAAAGATCAGAGAGATAGATGCGGGATAACCTGCGGGTTTCCGGCCCTGCGTTGGAAAAACACTCCATTGGAAGAGAATAGCAAAATTCTATGATACGGGGATCCCTGGTGACGTCAAACGATTCTATACCATGATATAGTGTGAGCTTCGTCTCGGAATCGCTTACATGGGCCAGGGGAGTTTCATCAAAAAGATAGCGTTGTTCCTCTTGGAATGTGGGTTTCGGAGTGATGTTGAGATTGGATTCCAGATGCCTGTCTTTTGAGGTGATTTTACACATTTGGGCAAATTCCCGGTTTACAATCGAATCCTTTAAATAGTCTCCGGCAAGCAGCCTGCGCACAAAAAGAGGGACGAACCGGCTCAGAATATACCCCAGGACCCGCTTTCGGCTGTAGCCCATGACGCGGCTGTATCGGGTCAACGCGGTTACAAAATGAATCAAGCGGCCTTGGGAAAGCACCGTGGTGAGATAGGTTTCCATGCTCCCGCGGGAGATCGTGACATTACCATACTGCCCCCCCAGAGATACCCTGCATCCGTCCTGGTGCATTTCCTGGAGAAGTCCATCAATCCAGCCGATATTGGTTGTGGATTTGACGGGGAAGAGCCCTCTGCCCATGACTTCCGCCAGGGAAAGCACCGCGTTTCGATCCGGTGTGTCCAGAAATTTTGGGATAATGTTGGGATGCATGGCACAAAAGCGCAGGACCCCCTCCTTTTCGTTGTAGAGGATGCGCCTGTTGTTTTCACGGGAGAATGTCTGAACTGGAATATGGGTATAGGAGCGCAGCGGCTGTCCCCGCTGCGCAAGGAGGCGCGCGGCGTACGCCGCCACCGCGCCTGAATCAAAGCCGCTGGAAAGCCGAACAGCAACCCCGCCCTGAACACGAAGTGTCTCCATGGTGCATTGTTCAAACAGCGCACGAAAGCGCCGTTCGTATTCCTCATCGCTGGCAAGGCGCAGGGGAGGGGTGGTCTCGGGAAACCAATAGCGCACCTTGCGGATGTGATGCTTTTTGAATCGATAATAATGCGCCGCAGGCACCCGGAATATACCGGCAAAGGGGGTGTCTGTGCCGTTGGTCATAATGGCATAGGAGGGCATAGACAGAAAATAGGCGCACCAGGTTTCATTTAAGCGTGGCAGGGCGCGGCGGCCTTCTATCACCGGTGACGTCAGTGTGGAAAAATAGACCCGGGTTCCGTCCTGTTGGTAATAAATGCTCCGGCTGATGGTATGGTCTGCGCCGAGGACCAGTTCATTGGCGGTGATGTCATAGGCGGCATAGGAATAGCTTCCATAGATTCGCTTCACACAGTCAGGGCCCCATGCCAGATAGGCAAGAAAAAACAGCGTTCCATCCGGGATATCGCCGCGGTTCGGGCACAGTGCGCACACCAGTTCCTCCCGGTTATAAATGTGCACATCCGCGGTAAAGTAAATGCCTGCCTCTGCATCGTATATGGGAAGCGGTTCACGCTCAGATTCTTTGTGGATGTACTGTATGCCGCAGCCCATCACCACATTTTTGTTTGACAGTGCGGCAAAGCGGTCAATTTGATAGCGGTGCAGCGGTTGCTCCATCAAGGCGCAAAGGTCTTCCGGAAGTGCCTTGCCTGAGAGATCGATACAGCCCCAAATTGCCGACATGATGGTTCTCCTTTTCCAATGCTGTTTTCAATAGACATCGCAACGGATGCAGCTTGGCGTTTGCGGTGATTCTAAATTCCGAAATAGTCACTCTGTTGGAGCATCCACGCTGTTACCATATCCAAGTCGATGTTGTGTTCATAGGTCCACCCCACATTGGAAACCAGCGCTCCATTGGCGTATCTTGCATAGGTGGGTGTTCCTTCCAAGCCGTAAATTGCTTTAAACTCAGACCAGGCATTCTCATCCTGACGCAAAAGCACCACATTAAGGTAATAGATTTGATCTGCGATCCCCAGTTCTTGAGCGAATTCGATCAATGGCTGTTCCAGCCGGGCGCAGTTCGAGCAGTTTGGCCTGGAAATCAGAACGATAAATTCCTCGCCGGACGCTACCTTCCTCTGAAACGATTCCACAGTCAGGGAATCAAAATAAAAATAGGACTCACTGTAATGGATCTCCATGTCGCTGACATACCTGCGAAGTGCGTCATACCGCGCGCCCAGATATCCATTTGCCAGCAGGGAGAGCAACAGAACACATCCTATCACCGCAGAGAGCCGATTGTGGCGATGTTTGCTCCATGGCTTGTTCCCTTTGATCTCTTCCATTACAGCTGTATTTTGTTCGCTGGGATACTGCTGTTCCCTCATAAACGCATCTCCCTCTCTGGTCGACTATGGCATCGGCCTCAACGCCTCAGGGGGGAGCGCTCGTTAGAAGTGATTTGACCCGCCGCTGCAGCTTCAGAGTGCCTTTTCCAGAAAAAATTTACTCCATGGCTCAAAGATAATCCTGGAAAGAGAGCAATGTCAAGGTTACTATCAAAATTGTAAAATTTTGAAGTTGCGCGGAAAAAGATATCTCCGATAAAAATATGGAAGCTTATTGCTCCCGCCGGAGGCGGGAACGATAAGCGATACGAGCCCAGTGCGAGCGCCAAAGAGAGAGGCACGCGGTGAATCCTCTTGCGCATTCAAATTTTCGAAAAGTCTCGGCAGATGCAGTATTTTCTGATATAATATCATAAAATTGCGTGTTGAGGGGACATTGTGCCTTGAAGAACGAAAATGGCGTCTGGCTTGTTGAGGATAAAAGAATCCGCGCCAGAATGGGAGTGAGCTCAAACGCAAAATGAAAAAAGAACGCCCAGCGCAGTTGCACGAAACAATGTCATAATATGAAAAACAGAGGCGGACAGGCCCACGGAATGTGCATTTCCCATGACAAATAGATCAATGAGGAGCGGATCCGATGTCAAAAGGTGAGAGAGCATCCATTGCAACAAAGTGGAGCGCGATATTCCAAAGAATGCATCCACACTATACAGGTGTTGACGGGAGAACGTATCAGCTTGACCGGGAGGCGCCTTCCACAGAACCAGATTTCAAGTATGCGTATCAGCGCATGGGGCACGGATTTCCCAGTTTGACAGAAGTGTTCAGATGCGACTATTACCTTGCAAATAAGGTCATTTTTCATAAGAGCGGCGTGCCAACGCGGGAGCGGGACAGGCTGCTGCAAGAGCTGGAACTGAACTTCAATCAGACCATGATGCGCTACACCTCAAGCCATGACGCTTTGTGGGCATACTTCAGTGAGAAATATCCGGAGCGTCTTGCGCAGGAGCGGATTACCTCCTATGGGGAACTGGTGCACAGGGCGTATTATCGAAGATAGGCTCTGAGAGCCCATCGGACAATTTGGATACAAAGGCAGAAGTGTCGCCGGCCCATCTCCTGTGGCAGGGCGGCACTTCTGTATTTGACATATAATTATTTATAGAATATAATTATTATAGAAAAAAATAAATCATTAAGTAATTGAAAACATATAATTAGTCCATACAGATTAACCGCTTGCCTTCTTGCGCCCGCTTCTTATGCACTGTGAATGGGATGTTACGCTGAGTTCATCCGTACGCGGAGACGGGATCCTCTGGATCCGAAACAAGGACGAGGACATTCGTACTTTCGGTAACGGCACTCTGAGCGGTCCAGTGCTTCTATGCCTTCAGATTGCCGCATGATATTGTTTCTGCAAGCAGAAGGGAGAATTTTAAAATGAAAATGAGAATTGTTTTACTTTTTGTAATTGCGGCACTGGGGGTGTCCATTTCCGGATGCACCCCAGGTCAACAGCCTGAAACAGTCAACTATGCCACAAATTTTGAGATTGAATCCAACTTGAAAAATGCTTATGAATACGAATTTTTGGAATTCGATCTTGGCGACCGGAGCTATACCTCACTTGCAGGCAGAGAAATGCCATATAAGCTTCGGGGAATTATGGCGGCTCCAGTTGGAGACGGACCGTTTCCGGTTGTCTTGATCACGCATGGTTCCCATGAAAATCTTGATGAAACGAAACGCTTTGACACAGGCTATGATTTCCTTGTCAAAGCGCTCGCACAGAACGGGTATATAGCAATCTCAATGGATATGCTTATGCCGTATATATGGGCGTATGGGGACGGCGATGACATGGAAAAAAGCGTGGCCGTTGCGAACGAACATATCAAAAGCATCCTTGCGGCCGGTAGTGGCGAGATGCTCTACCCCATAGATTTAACGGGGAAAGTCAACCTGGATAACATTGCACTCATTGGGCATTCCCGCGGCGGAGAAACGATCTTCCGGATTGCAGAGGATCAGCGTGAGAGAGGAGTAAAGATTGAAACACTGCTGTCCATCGCCCCGGCATGGGAAGTCTCCAGAGAATTCCCTGACGTATCGGCCACAATCATCGTTGCGCAGTATGACGGCGATGTCACACGCCTCGATGGGATTGCGTTGTACGACTATCTGGTGGACCGGACAAGCGGCGATGATTCCGTTACCTTCCTGATGGGGGCTAACCATAACTTCTTTAACCGGAATATTGAAAGAGATGATTCTACATCGCATGAAGTGGAAGACGGATATCCTCCGCTGTCACGCGGGGAGCAGGAAGAATTTTTGGTCAATTATGCGATTGACTTTTTTGACGCGTCCTTCGCAATGGAAGACAGATTCTATCAGATATCGCAGTCCCAGCCCAATCAAATGTATGGACTGGATGTCAGCCGGCGGGTTCGCCTCAACCATGCAGTCAGCCTTATCGATGCGGGCACAGCGGATGCCTTTTCCAGCGATACGGCGAGAGTGAAGCATGTGGTGGATTCGTGGTTTTTTAAAGAGGATGAAGTTTTGATTGATACGGTCACCATCGGCGTTCTTGATGAGAACCTGAATCCGGTCAACTTGAACAGGAATTTAATCAGTATTGAATGGGAGAGCAGAAATTCGACCGTAAAAATGATTCCGTTGGCCTTTGATTTCAGTGGTAAAAACGCATTGAGCATCCATATTGTGCCGGACTCCGCATCGGCGCTCAACCAGACTGGCGAGGTTCTGCGGTTTACAATTATGCTCCGAGATACGAATGGCACTACCGCATCGGTCGTCACTGCGGCAGGTCAGAATGTTTTATCGTGTTATCCAGGGGCGCTTGGAAAAACGGAACTGACGGATGCCACCATGGAATATTGGCACCCATCCACACCATTGGGTACGCTGAACATACCCTTAACGCTTTTTGAGGGCATAAACCTTGCGGCAATCGAATCGGTGGAACTGCTTTTCGACCAGACCGGCAGCGGAGCCATTTTTATTGATGCGATCGAGGTGCAGTGAACGAAGAATGACTCGTTCGTGAACTGACAGGCTTGCCCGGTTCAATTCCTCCGTCAGCCGTCTATGATGCCAATGGTTTGGCTGGGATGATTATTTGGTGGATTGAGCAGGATTTCTCTGTGACTGTAGAAGAAATGGCCGATTATCAATATAATCTGCTCTCGGATCTGAGGCACGGAAATAAGTATGGGAACTGGAGTTTCTGGTGCAGGGGATATTAGGTGGAACGGGAATAAAACCGCACATGCGCCGGTCCGCTCCTTCTCGCGTAAGAGGCGACCTTGTGGGGCATATTGGTCCCGCAATCGGTGCAGCGTATGATGCCCGCAATCAAAGCGCAGATTTTGGCGTTTGCCAAAGAGTATGGACTGTCCTACCGCATGAAGCTCCTCAAAACACCTACTATTGTGTGGGATTTTTCCGCGCTGAAAACGGCTATTGACACGCTGTACAGCTTCTACGCCACCGACCCAGAAAAGCCGCTGCGTATCTGCAAGCATTGCGGAAAGGCGTTCGTGACGGCGAACAAGCGCGCCGAGTTCCGCTCCGTGCCGTGCCGGAATCAGTTCAACGCACATAAGAGCAGGGGGAAAAGGTGAAGCAGATAGCTTTTATTCTCTGAGCTGGTTACCAATTTCCCAATATCAAACGCAACCACATTGGGAAGTATTATATGATTACATCCATTGATAAACCAATTAAAAAACCAAAGTAATGAGTAATGTTAAATGGAATGAGTCCGGCTAATTACCGGACTCATTCCTTCATGCGTTATGGGATATGTTTAACAAGTTTACATCTGCTCTTCCATCTTCAACCCACCGCCCAAATAGCCGGTTATGTTTGAGGCTTCTATCGACTCTGGAGTTGCTTTTTTCGGATGTCTGCTGCGTGGTTTGACTTTGCGCCACCCGCGCACGTCCATCAAAAGCCGCTAAAAACCCTTCTATGGCGGAAGACATGAACCTATCGGGGCATTTTCGGCATACCACTGCCCAGCATTTCATCATACAAGTCGGTGCGACGATCACGGAGCACCACGTTCATGTTGTTCCAGTTAAGGCGGCGCGACTCCATCAAATTGACCTCAGCGATCAGGATCTCTTCCTGATCGAAGCTAGCTTGACCGGCGCGATACCAGCCTTCGGGACCAACGATGCAGCTCATGCCGGGGAACGTGCAACCGCGCTCGGTGCCGATGCGGTCAGCGGCAACGATAAAGATGTTGTTGCAGTTGGCGTTGACAAGGCAGGAGTAAGGGCCGAGGGTGTGAAGATCCACGGGAACGCCGTCCACCCAGTTTGTGGGGCAGCAGACGATGTCAGCACCCATGCCAGCCAAAATGCGGAAGTTTTCAAAGTACCACATATCGAAGCAGATAATCATGGCTATGCGGCCAATGGAGGTGTTGAATACTTGGTATCCCAGGTCGCCCGGCTCAAAAAAGACTTTGTCGTCACACCACAGGTGCAATTTGCGATGGGTTCCGATATAGCCATCGGGGCCGATTAGTACGGCGGAGTTGTACAGCTTGGTACCGTCTTCATTCATCTCGCCGATGCCGGCAACGATGTATATGCCCCGCTCCTTAGCCACTTTTATCCAAGCTTGTGTGGTAGAACCCTCAGGAATTTTTTCGCATAGTTCATAACATTCCTGACGGCTGTTGAACATGTATCCGGTATTGCACATTTCGGGCAACGTGATCAGGTTGGCGCCTTTATCGGCGGCATCGTTGATCAGCTCGATGGAACGCTTGACATTGTCGTCTTTGCAACCAATTTTTGGCTCGAATTGAATGGCTGCGAGGGTAACCATGCTTTCCTGATTGATAAGTTTGTTTTGCTCGATCATTGTAAAACCTCCTTTAATATTACGCCAACACAGGGAAGGCGATTAATACGTATTTAACCAGAACACCGACACCGAAGGAACAAAATGCCATGGAGAAAGTCGTGCCAACCATTCCACCCCAATGAGGCGGGATTTTTTTGTTGACCATCAGCGCGATAGGCGGGCAAAGAAGTGCGCCCAGGATAGCCGAAAAGACAATGACGAACATGGAGGGCCCAAAGGTTAAAACCATGGCCGGAGCCACCGACACCACTGGAACAAAAGACGGGAATCCGTCTCCGGCGACCCAATGTGGCCAATACACGTAGATGGCGAATGCACCGGTGATAATTTGGCAAAGAACCAGGGCGGGGAACCAGCCCGTGCCATAGTAAGGATGCATAGGGTTGAGCAACCAACTGATCATACTGCCCAGCACCAGCATTCCGCCCGCGATCTCATTGCCAACAAACATGGGTTCCGAATAATCGGCCAGCATCCGGCGGATAAAAAAGCGGTTCTTTTTCATCTGCTTTTCTTCGCTGGTCATGTTTTTGGGCGCATCGGCACTGCGCTTGGGGTAAGGCGTTTTTTTCATCCACGGCAGGATATTGCACAACTCGAACACCAGAATACCACCGATCCACATGCCACTGACGCTGCCGATCACGCCGGGCAGCTCCATTGGCAAGCAGATAAAGTAACGGATGAACATGGTGATGGGAGTAGTGAACAGCGCGCCCAGCACCGCGCCGGTAAGCATGTTGATAAAATTGCCGCCATAAATCAGGATGACCGCCGCCGCCACGCAGACATAGGGAACAAAGGTGGGAATCCAGCCATCTCCCTCAATGCGGATGCCGCCGTAGAGAATACCCGAGATGGCGAGGCTGACCCAACTGGCAAGGAAAATCCAGGGCCACAAGCCGGTGCCATAGCTGATAGGTGTTCCGGCGGCTTTGGAATTACTTTTATCCAGTAGATATGCGATAAAGGAACCGATAATTACGAAAACGCCACCTAGCAAAGTTTTATGGAAGTGCGGCTCAGTTCCATCGCCCAACAGCCAAAGAAACCGTAATAGCGCGTTATCCTTCATTCCTCCAAACCATGTGTTGTAATCGAACAGAATAGTTGGCAACGAAGGCTGTATGGCTTGCATCACAAAATATAATGCAAATCCGGCAGCCAGTACGCCGATGAATGCGGCCGTTGGTCTTGAAGCTTTTTGCATATTTAGTACCTCCTCCTTTATTTTACCCACCACACTCATGATATCAAGCAAACGGCGTGCCAAACAATACGCTGGCAATCGTATTTAGAGGAACACATAAAACACAAGGCTTTTTGTTGGCCAATTTAACAAGAAGTATTTGTTTTGACCGACAACAATGATTGATTGGTATTGAAAGGCAAGCGGCAGGCGGCGGCAGGCGTAGGGGATCATTGCAAAAATGCAACAAAACATGAAAACGGGGTTTGCCAAAGAGGAACGTAAAGATTGATCTGAGTAGCGCATAATGCTTGCTGCAATATCGCATTGCAAAATTGCAGCAAAAGTTGAACATTCATTTGAGGCAATAAATACAGCGCAAAATCATGATAAAACCGTATGAGAATCCACATACCGCATATCAAAGGACTGGAGTCAAAAGTATTGGCCCGCGGTGGAGCACAGGCAGCCAAAAATGTGGCCTCTGTTCCGCGAGCCAATATGATCAGCCAGTGGACTCGTATAGCTTCTTCCGTTTACGCACAAATGTGGAGGGCTCCATGTCAAGACAAGCGGCAGCATCACGCACATTGCCATGAATTTTGTATGCCTTGTTGATATATTCCAGCTCGATATTCCCCAATATTTCCTTGAGTTTGATGTGATCGTCCGGTGTATCAATTTCTACGGTATCCGCCTTACCTGGATGTTTTGCCTCCAATTCGTGCATGCGGATTGTCTCGTCAACGCAGAGCACCATTGAACGCTCCACCAGATTGCGCAGTTCCCGCACATTGCCGGGCCAACTGTACTCAACAGCCCACTGGTATGATTGGGCATCAAGCCGATAGTTGGTACTATATTTATTATTGAGCTCCTGCAGGAAAAACTGGATAAATGGGATGATGTCGTCTCTGCGCTCCCGTAACGGTGGGATATGGATGGGAAAGACATTCAGACGATAGTACAGGTCTTGACGGAACTGACGTTTTTTTACCATCGATTCCAGATCCTGGTTGGTGGCGGCGATGACCCGCACATTTACCTTACGGGTCTTAATGCTGCCAATACGCTCCACCTCCTGCTCTTGTAAAACGCGCAACAGTTTAACCTGCATGTTGAAAGGCAGCTCGCCAATCTCATCCAGAAACAGCGTTCCTTCGTTGGCCAATTCAAAAATACCCGGTTTCCCCTCCCGGTTAGCGCCAGTAAAAGCACCTTTCTCATACCCAAACAGCTCACTTTCGATCAAGCCCGGAGGGATGGCACCACAGTTGATCTTTAAATATTTATTGTCTTTTCGTTGGCTGTTTTTGTGGATAAAGGCAGATACCTTTTCCTTTCCAACGCCAGTTTCCCCGGTAATCAGTACCGTACTGTCCACCTGGGCCACTTTACAAGCAATTTGCAGTACTCGATTCATATTTTTGTCCACTGAAATTATGTCTTTGGCGTCCAAGAGGCTATTGCGCAGCACCTCAAGCTCACTATTCATACGATGGGTCAGTTTTTTGCTGCGGCGCAACTGCTCCCTCAGTTCATATAGTTCGGTGACATCCCGCACATTGGTGACCACCAGCACGATATTGCCTGTCTCATCAAAAATGGGGGTACTGGTAATTAAGGCGGTTTTGCCGGTTTTGAATGCCTGTTCCAGCGTTACGGAAGCTTTGCGCTCAATAGCCAGCAGTGTTCCAGACTGGGAGACAATGCCGTTGTCTACAAGCTCGCGCATGTTTTTACCCATAACATCTTTTCTTTTGAGGCCGGAAATCACTTCGTAGGCGCCGTTGATTTGCAATGTATTGGCTGCTTGGTCAGTGATATAGATACCGTCATGAGAGTTTTCAATGATGGCGCTGAGGTATTGGGAGCTGCCATGCCATTCGGCTACTTTCGGGTCTACCAAATAAGGTTTTCTGCTATTCATATCCGGCACCCTCTTTCATTGTTATTATTTATCGAACTCGGATACACTACTTATAACATAGTTGGTGCAAAAAAGAAACAATTTGCTGCATATTTACAACCGGACTTTCTGTTGTATCATTATTGTTAAATTCTGTTACCAACTAATATTTGAAATTTATTGGCACGAAATTTGCTTGTAATAATTAATAATCCACCACATGTTCGTGCTTTACAAAATTGCCCACCGCAAAATCGCTACAATGTTTGCAATGATGCAACAACCCCTCTGCTGGAAGTTGTATGGGCTCGCTGCCGGCAACAAACCTATACGACACAGGTAGAAAACCAGCGCCTTGCTGGAAATATTCATCCGAATTGGAGGAAAGGAAAATGATGACAAGAGAACAGTATATCCAGAGTCTGAAGAAGTTGAATTTAGACGTATACCTGTTGGGGGAAAAAGTGCAAAACCCCACAGAGCATTCTGTAATTCGTCCCTCGCTTAACTCGGTTGCCATGACCTATGAACTCGCTGGCCAGCCGGAGTATGCTGAACTGATGACAGCTAAATCCGGTCTAACGGGTGAAACGATTAACCGGTTTACACATCTGCACCAGAGCGCCGAAGACCTGGTAAAAAAGGTGAAGATGCAGCGGCTGTTGGGGCAGAAGACTGCGGCCTGCTTCCAGCGCTGCGTTGGGATGGACGCCGCCAACGCCGTCTTTTCCACGACTTATGAATGTGACGAAGTCCACAGTACCTCCTACCATGAAAATTTTAAAAAATATTGGACAGACATCCAACGCAGGGACCTGACAGTAGACGGCGCCATGACCGACCCCAAAGGGGACCGCGGTCTATCCCCGGCAAATCAGGCCGATCCTGACCTCTATCTGCGGGTAGTCGAGCGCCGAAAGGATGGTGTGGTGGTACGAGGTGCTAAGGCTCATCAAACCGGTATTGTTAATTCCCATGAAATCATTGTGATGCCCACCGTGGCGATGAAAGCGGGAGAGGAAGATTTTGCTATTGCTTTCGCAATCAAAAGTGATGCCAAGGGAATCCTGATGATCTACGGTCGCCAAAGCTGCGACACCCGCAAGCTGGAAGAGGGCGCCGACATCGACCTGGGGAACAAACACTTTGGCGGACACGAGGCGCTGGTGATCTTTGACGATGTTTTTGTGCCCAACGACCGTATCTTCCTCAATGGCGAGGTGGATTTTGCGGGTATGCTGGTGGAGCGTTTCGCCTCCTATCACAGGCAGAGTTATGGCGGCTGTAAGGTGGGCGTGGGCGATGTGTTAATTGGTGCGGCGGCATTGGCGGCGGAGTATAACGGCGCGGCAAAGGCCAGCCATGTCAAGGATAAACTTATTGAAATGACCCACCTCAACGAGACGCTGTATGCCTGCGGCATTGCCTGTTCCTGCGAGGGATGCGCTACCAAATCGGGCAACTATTATGTGGATGCGCTGCTGGCCAACGTGTGCAAGCAGAATGTGACCCGTTTTCCCTATGAGATCACCCGGCTGGCGGAAGATATCGCCGGCGGCTTAATGGTAACGATGCCTGGACAACAAGATTGGAATAATGATAAACTGCGACCCTACATTGAAAAATATTTGAAGGGTGCGGCCGGTATCCCCACTGAACATCGGATGCGGGTGCTGCGGTTGGTGGAGAACTTGACATTGGGTACTGCGGCGGTGGGTTACCGCACTGAGAGCATGCACGGCGCGGGCAGCCCTCAGGCTCAACGCATTATGATTTCCCGGCAGAGTAACCTGGATCACAAAAAAAAGATGGCAAAAGATATCGCAGGCATCAAAGGGTCAGAATGAGACTTCATGTCAAGTATTGCGGCGGCGGAAGCCCGGGATACGGTCGGGTTGTGCCCGCTGCTGTGCACCCCCCACCGCCCAAGTGGGGCGTGCACACCGATAAAGATACTGACATTGCGCTGTTGACCCACATGATGTTACAGGCAGTGGAAGGATTGGAGGCTGGAAATGACCAGACAGGCAAAAAAAGTCACCGCGCTACAAGCGGTGAGTGAGATAAAGGATGGCGACCGGGTGGTGATCGGCCACGCCTGTGGCGAACCGGTGGCACTCACAAGGGCACTGGGTGAGCGCATGACGCAGTTGCGCGATGTGGAGACAGTACATATGGTGGGGATGGGAGAAAGTCTCTATTGCGCTCCTGAGGCATCCGGGCATATCCGCCACAACTCGGTTTTCGTTGGCGCTGGCGAGCGACAAGCCATTGCTGAAGGGCGGGCGGATTATCTGCCGCGCTACTTCTCCCGCATTCCTGCGCTGTTTACCGATGGATCGCTGACACCTGACGTGGCGCTGGTGCAAGTAAGTACTCCCGATAAACATGGTTATGTCAGTTTTGGTGTGTCAGTGGATTATACGCTGACTGCCGCTCAAAATGCCAAAACGGTGATTGCCCAGGTCAACCGGCATATGCCGCGCTGCCACGGCGACTGTTTTATGCATCTGTCGGAGTTTGAATTCATCGTAGAGGAAGACATCCCGCTTTTAGAGCTACAACCTGGCGAATTGGGTGAGATTGAGAAAGTGATCGGCGGCCACTGCGCCGAATTGGTACCTGACGAAGCAACCTTACAGTTGGGTATTGGTGCGTTGCCCGATGCGGTGCTGCTCAATCTGAAGGGCAAAAAGGATCTGGGGATTCACACAGAGATGTTCAGCGATGGTGTGGTGGAATTGGTGGAAACGGGGACAATTACTAACCGCAAAAAGACGTTGAATCCGGGTAAGATGGTGGCAACTTTCCTAATGGGATCCAAGCGGCTGTATGATTTTGTGGATGACAACCCCACAGTGATGATGGCCAGTGCTGAATACACCAACAATCCGTTTGTGATCGCCCAAAATGACAAATTGGTATCGATCAACTCTTGTGTGCAGGTTGATCTGATGGGCCAAGTATGCTCCGAAAGCATCGGCCTTAGGCAGATTTCCGGCGCGGGTGGTCAGGTGGATTTTGTGCGAGGGGCCACCATGTCCAAAGGCGGCGTATCCATCATCGCCATGCCCTCTACTGCCAAGGGCGGCGCCGTAAGCAAGATCGTACCCTTTATCGATCAAGGCATGGCGGTGACCACCTCTCGTTGCGATGTGATGTACATCGTTACCGAATTTGGTGCGGTAAACCTGCAAGGCAAAAACATGCGCCAGCGGGCCAGAGCACTGATTGAAATAGCGCATCCCAATTTTCACGATAGTCTGACTGAAGAATGGGAACGCCGTTTCCACCAAAAGTGGGTATAGCACGATCCGTTCCCGTAAGGATAAGCTACTGGCGAAGTTAAAGAAAATCATAGAAAACTAAAAAAGTTTCGTCATACCCCTCACTTTTTGGGCTTACAGGAAACCGAACTGCTTTTTGCCAACGATTCACCATGCCATAGCTGGATTGAGCATTTCAAGCAGTATCGGAATGTTGATGAATTGTCGCGGGAACTGGCGGTTAATTTGATCAAGCGGATAGGCATTTATGAGGGTAAGCGTATTTCCGTACGTTTCCGCTATCAAGACCGGCTGGAAGCGGCGCGGGGAATTCTGAATGGGTACACCGTTAAAGAAGCGGGGTGTATGTGATGGCGAGGGTGAGCAGGAAAGCAAATGTGGCCCGCGCTACGCAGTCGGCCGTAATCCAGATCTACAAGACCGCGGTCTGTCTCCGGCTATCCGATGAGGACATACGCAAGAAAATCAGTCATTCCATTGGCACTCAAAAAGCCATGCTGGTACGCTTTCTGCAATCACAGCCCGAATTGCAGCTTTTCGATGGTTATGACGATGTGGACGACCCGGAGGCATTTGCATAACTTTGGGCCAACTTGGCCCGAAGTCCTTTGCTATCACAGATAAACAGCAAATGCGAACGTGTCACCAATTTCGTTTATTGGTTAAAGGTTAGAATATTTTTTGTATAGTTCATAAAACCGTACAACTAATTGTTTTTGGGTAGACATAAAATATCCAAAACTATATTTAGAGTCATCATCTAAGGCAATATTTTCTTCAGTAAAATTTTCTCCATCTTTTTTAATTTTCACCATACAGAAATGTAATCCAATGGCATCCATAATATTAGAATTAATTTGTGCTATTTCACCACATTGTTTAATGATAAAATAACTAAAATCATCATTTGAAAAATAATATTTCTGAATAAAGCTATAATCTACAGATTCACCGTAATATATAAGATAAGCATGATAGCTATAATGAATATTACTTTCAGTACAATCTAAATCCACATTGAACATTGGAAGTCCATCGATGGTATTGTTGCCAATACAATGAAACAAGGACCAAATAATGTCATCTGGATTGTAATACCAAAATCTAACCCTAATATTTTCTTTTAGCGATGATATATCTGAAAAAATCTTTTCCGTCAACAACTTTAATTCATTATTAAATTGCAAAAATAATTCGAGATTTTCTCTTATTTGCTCCCATTTCTTCCTGAATTTAGTTTCACAAATATCATTAAATATAATAGGGTTTTCGCCTGTAATACCTGTTGCTTCGTTGATTAACCAATCATCGTTTGTTCGCGCATCTTGTTGAAAAAGACCAAACTTGTGGACTTTATTAATTTTCCAACCTTGCTGGTTAATAACACGATAGAACTTTTCGGGATAAGAAATTTCCAAAGTATCTCTTGGGATATCATTAATTAATTCCGAGATCACACTTTCTTCAAGATAATGCATATATTCAATATATGAGTTTTCTTCCTTGTATTCGGAAATATCCTCAACAATATTATAGTACCATTTATTAACCAGATCACAATAAAATGATTCTTCATATTGTTGAAACACTACGACCAGTCCATATGGAAAAGGAATTTCCTTTTTGGTGCTCATTTGAAACACTAAGAAATCAGGTATTCCACCTTTTATTATTGTATCAAATACTATCTCTGCTTTACTGTTCAATGATTGCTCAGTTGAATATAAAAATGCCAGTTGCTGCCTCGACATTTTTCTTGAAAATGAATTATTATTTGGCTTTATTATTTCAACATTGCATATGCAATTATCTAAAATTACAAGACGATATCCCTCAATGGGTATGCTTATTTTGGTGCGGAATTCTGAAAAAGGAGCAAATAATTCATGCCATTCAACAGAAACAATGAATATACGCACTTCACTATCTTTAATTTTAAAATTTTCTTTTAATAGCGCTACATATTTAACAACTTCATGTAATGCCTGTCTTGCTGCTTGATTAGACTTCTTTATTTCAATTATCACATAGTTGTTATATGAATCTTTAGCCAAAATATCTACAAAACCATCTGACCCTTTAGAATTCTTTAAATGAAATTCTTTTCCGATTAAAAATAAATCGGCTGATAATAAGTTCAAATGTTCTGCTAAATGATCTCTAATACCTGCCTCTGTCATAACAACACCTCAATATAATTGTGTATATTAACATTTTATCATATGTCTGTTGAAATCACAAACCTTGCATTTGCTGAACTTTAATCAGAAGCGCAAAGCCCAACCTAAAAGCTTGGGTGTGGATATAAAAATCTATTATGCTCTTATCATAAAAACTAATGTGAATAGAGAAAAGACTTCGGGCCAAGTTAACCCGAAGTATACTATAAACCCTTTATTTGTAAGGCTTTGCGGTTTTGGCAACATTGATCGCATTACCCAGAAATGGTATAATATAGATGTAATGTGATAGAGAGGAGGACACATGGCACGCACGAAAGACAGGGGAACAAATAACGCTGTTGATGGAAAAATTGATTGAGCATACCCGGTCATCAGAGAAACCAGGGCAAAAGCACTGACGGTAAGGGAACGTGGCGTGATATACTGTATGTCATGAAGATACAAGAATTGATAGAAAATGCAGGAAAGATAGGAGATCCACGGCGGGAATACGGATATATACAGCACAAACTCGCTGCGATAATCATTATCGCATTTTGCGCAATCATCTGTGGCACAGAGGATTTTGAGGATATAGAGGAGTTTGGGAAAGCGCGGAAGGAATGGCGTTCCAGATTTCTCGAAATGAAAAACGGCATACCAGACAAGGATACGTTTCGGCGTGTATTTGAGCGTCTGAATCCGTCTGAAGCAGCCGAACGTCTTTATAGTCGGCAGGGCAATCGTGACAGCACAGGCAAAACCGTCAACATAGACGGGAAAACGATTCGTGGCAGAGGAATTCTTTTCCTTGACAAGAAGCTAGTTATCTGCTACAGTGAATGTGGCCTTGGCTATGCTTGGCTCTTTACAAAAGAATACTAGGGGGACTCTTCGGAGTTGAGAAGGTAAAACCTGACCCTTTGAACCTGTTTGGTTAATACCAGCGTAGGGAAGCGATTTGATATAATGGATGAAATGGCGCTTTTCCTAATGGAAGAGCGTTTTTTTATGTTTTAAACAAGAACCCGTATTTATTAAAAGGAGGCATTTATGCAAAATACAGCTGCTTGTACACGTCCGGATCTTCCCTGGGAGGGCAGAGGGACCAACCTCGATATATCGGGGTGCAGATTCTCACTTTATCCAATGGATGACCGTTTTATTCCCATTATTTTAGATTCACTGCAAAAAACCGATACATCGGCAGTATGGGGCGGGTCCGATGCGCTGTCGACCGTATACCGGGGCAAACTGGCCTATGTCGCGGACGCTGTCCGCGGGCTGTTTGTAAACGCGTACCGGCCCGATGTGCACATGGCTCTTGAGGGTCAATTCTCCAAGGGCTGCCCGGGGGACACGGACGGCGACAGCTATCTTTTCGAAAACCAGCCGCCACCGAATCAACCGCGCGTACAAGACAAGCATTTCTCGGTGCTGTGCAAGATTGCCCTTTATCCGTTGGGATGTGAGAACTACATCGACCACATCGCCTATGTATACCAACTGGCTGAATCCATGGGGCTCCATCCGGCTTCCATCCACTATGCCACCCGGATAAGCGGGGACGTTCATGTGGTATTCGATTATTTGGAGGAGGTATGCGCTTACATGCAAGAAGTAGCTGCGCATTATGTTCTGACTTTTACCGTATCTGTAAACAGCCCGACTGAGGAGAGGAATTAACATGAAACATTATAAGTGGAAATTAAAAGACATTATCATGGTTGCCCTGCTGTCAATCGTTTTTGCCGTCATCTACCTTGGAGCAGTATATTTCGCTTCTTTTCTCAGCTCGGTCCTGACGCCGCTGGGGCTCGCCCCGCTGGGCAACGAAATTGTTTTCGGCGTGTGGTTCATGGCGTCCACACTCGCCGCTTATATTTTGCAAAAGCCGGGGGTCGCCATCATCGCCGAGGTGCTGGCGGCACTGATTGAGGTGCTGATGGGGAATATGTACGGGCCGATGGTCTTTGTCGCCGGCATCATCCAGGGGGCAGGCGCCGAAGCCGCCTTTGCGCTGTACCGTTATAAGAAGTTCAACTTGGCTACAATGTGCCTTGCCGCCGCCGGCAGCTGCATCACCAGCTTTCTCTGGGGCTTTGTCCGGTCGGGGTTTGGGCTGCTGGCGCCGGGGCTCCTGACTGTTATGTTCATCATCCGCCTCATAAGCTCCCTTTTGTTTTCCGGCGTATTGTGCAAGCTGATTGGTGACGGACTCGCCGGAACTGGGCTGCTGAAAAGTTATGCCTTGGGAGAACCAAATGACTGACCCGGAGCGGAGCTCTCTTTTATCCTGCAGCGGCCTGACTTTCCGTTATGGGCAAAAAAAGGCGCCGGTCTTCAAGGATCTGACATTCTCCGTAGGACGGGGGGAAGCGGTGGTTCTGACGGGGCCTTCCGGATGCGGGAAGAGCACACTCGCTTATTGCCTCGCGGGCCTGTATCCCGAGTATGCAGGGGTGCTGGAGGGCGAAATTCTGGTGGGAGGCGCAAACATCACACTGCTTCCGCCGTCTCAGAGGGCGAAGCGGGTATCCATCATGTTCCAGAACCCGGACAATCAGTTCTGCATGGGGCGTGTGGATCATGAAATCCTGTTCGCCCTGGAAAACATCGCGTATTCCGGCAACATGAGAGCCCGGATGCGCGAGCTCTTGCGGATCGTGGGGCTGGAACAGGAGGAAACCGCGCCAATCCACACTCTTTCCGGAGGGACAAAACAAAAGGTCGCGCTTGCCACCGCGATGGCGACAGAGGCGGAGATGCTAATTTTAGATGAGCCGTTCGCCAATGTAGATCCGGCTGCCTGTATTGAGCTGGCAAAGAAACTAAAAGAGCTCAACAGGGCCGGGCTCACGCTGTTCATTGTTGACCACAGGCTTGGCTATTGGCGCCCGTTTCTGTCCTGGGTGATGATTATGGACCAAAACGGGCAAATCCGGGAAGCCGGAATTTATCCGGATGAATTGGAAGACCGCAAGGCTGCCTTTACAGACCGGGGGCTTTTTTTCGGGGAGGAATGGCTGGCCGGCCGCATTCCTCTCGACCCGCCATCGCCGGCGGAGACTGCGGTGGAGGCGGAGGACCTGACGGTCCTATATGGTCGGAAAACAGTGTTCTCATCTCTGGCGTTTGCGGTGCAAAAAGGGGCAATCACCGCACTTGTCGGCAGGAACGGAAGCGGTAAGAGCACACTGTTGTCGGCGGTCGCGGGACTGATCCGGTTTGATGGCAGCCTCAGGGTATCCGCGAAAGTCGGTCTCGTCTTTCAAAATCCACGATACCAGTTTTTATCGTTAAAGGTGAGGGATGAAATCCTGGTCACGCTGAAAGGCGCGCGCCCCGCTATGGCCGACAGCGAACTTTCGGCCATGGCTGAGGCACTGCTCGCCGAGTTCGGCCTTTCGGAATACGCGGACGCCTCCCCCTATGCATTGAGCCAGGGCCAGCAGCGGCGCCTCGCGATTCTCTCCATGCTGGCTGGAGACCGGCCCATAATGCTGCTCGATGAACCGACATACGCGCAGGACGAGCGGGCCACCCGATTTATCATGGAACTATTGCAAAAGCAGGTATCCGGGGGGCTGACCGTAATCATCGCAACGCACGATTTCGCGCTGGCAAGGGCCTTTGCCAACCGCATCTTCCAGCTGGAGGACGGAGCAATTTCAGAATGGAAATAGAAAAATAATGATAAAATTACCGCCCGCTTTCCTTTCGCGCGGCGGCACGAGGGAGCCCCATGGACAGACTCAATCCGGGTTACAAGTTTTTAACGCTGATTATCGCATCCCTAATCCTGTCGATTAGCTATAATATCCGCCTGAACCTTTTGGTTTTTTTGATCAGCTTTGCCGCAACGGCGTTTACGCCTTCCGTGAACAAAAAAAGGATGCTGTTCGGGATGCTGCCGTTTTTCCTCGCGGCTGCCGGAATGTTCATGTCCGGTTTTCTGTTCCCCTCGGCGGCAGAGGCCGCGGGCACCGCCGGTATCTTGGGGGGGAGAACGGTTTATGTGACCTCATGGGACAGCGCAATGAAGCTTTCCTCACGGGTACTGGCTTTCGGCGGAATCGGCATGTTGTTCGCGCTCACAACAAATTCCATGGACTTTATCATGAGCCTCATGCAGCAGTTTCGCCTGCCGCCGAAATTTGCGTATGGGCTGCTTGCAGCTTATCATTTTTTCCCGGTCGTTCGCAGCGAGTACGGGATTGTGCGCGCTGCGCTCGCGGTACGCGGCGTCAAGGCGGGTCCTCTGTCCAGGAAACGCATCTTCCCGATGCTGGTCCACGCTTTAGAGCGATCGGAGAATATTGCGATGGCCATGGAATCCCGTGGCTTTGACAATGATGCGCCCCGGGGAGTCGCTTTTCTCGTGTCGTTGCGGAAGGTAGATTTTTTCTTTTTGTTTGCCACCACAGCCGGGATGATTGCCGGTGTTATTTTTGTATGATCGGAAAGAAGGTGCCGTCATGGATTCTCTGAAAGTGTCGGAGTTGGAGCATCTCACCGCCAAATATCCTGATGTTTCCCCCTTTGTAATCCTTAAGCTCAGCATGATTTGCCACGGCGTTGCGCTGACGCCCCGGGCGCTGGATAAAGTGCAGAGCGCTACCTATAACTTTGGATTTCTTGAGCCATTTGGAATCGACTATGAAGGGAGGACGAAAGATAAAGCAATGCCGGGACCAATCCTCCTGCGGGATGCGAGCAACGTGTATATCAATTACGGAGACGCCGGATATGCCGATCCCTATCGTGTGGACTGGGATGAGGAGGATGGGATATTTCTGCTCATGGACGGCGGCGAGCTCATTGATTCCGTGGATTTCGTGCCCAGACCCGGCTTTTTTGGAAAGAAGACAAACAGAGGAGTCCCCATGGAAGCGGTGGCCGATGTTCGGGCGCAGAAACTGATTCTGACCGCATACCAGCGTTGCCGCCTGTGGGAGACTGGCCACCAGTGTAGATTCTGCGCTTTTTTTACCAGTGAAAATGCGGCGAAAGGAGTCGCCGGTGTAGCGAGTGCGGAAATGGATACAGCGGATATATACGAAACGGTAAGAGAGGCTTTGAAGGAGCGCGGGCGATTTTCGGAGATATACCTTTCAGGGGGACTGGACGAAAGCGGGAAAGAGCTGTTTGATAACGAGCTGGACCGATATATCAGGATATTGCAGGCCGTTGGCCGCAATTTTAGGGGGCGTTTTTCAAGTCAGCTCATGGCGCCGGCCTATTCCAAGAGGCAGGTGAAAAGATTATATGATGAGACCGGTCTGACGTCCTATTGCCCCAACATAGAGGTTTGGGATGAGGAGAAATCAAACTGGCTGTGTCCGGGCAAGAGCCGATTGTTGGGGCATAAGGAATGGGTTAAACGCACATTGGACGCGGTCGAGATATTCGGGAAGGGGTACGTTTACACCCAAGTCGTGGCCGGCGCGGAGCTTGCCGCCCCTTATGGGTTTAAGACGATTGAGGAAGCTTTGGAATCCAATTTCCAGGCGTGTGAGTTTTACGCAAAAAATGGCGTTATCTTCCTGAGCACCATATGGCGCCCGCATCACGCCTCAAGGCTTGGCAGACAGCAGATGCCGCCGCTTGAGTACTATATCCGTCTGGCCCGCGGCCTCTACCAGATCCGCAGGGAATACGGCCTCAGCGCCGACAATGACGACTATAAGCATTGCGGCAACCACCCCGACAGTGATCTTGAAAGGATGGATTGAGATGATCAAGCTTCCAAAAATATCGATGCTTTCTCCAGAACTGACCAAGCTGCTCAAAATGTCGGACAGCGTTAAAATAATCGGCACTCTCGATGCCAGCGGAGAGCCTCGTCTCTCAGCGAACGATACACTCACCAGCCTTAACGGGATCTCGCTCATTCTCAGCGAGAAGCTGGAAAAGTCCCAATGCAACAGAGACCTGGTGCGGAGCATCTGGTACGGCAAGCCGGTGACGGTGCTTGTCTTTCATGACGGAACTTCGTTCGAGATTAGGGCAAAGATTTATCGCTGTTTGATCGTTGGACCTATTTTTGATGAGATGCTGGCGCGGGCCAGGGAGAAATACGGGCCGGACGCCGACATTGCGGCCGTTTGGGAGCTTATCCCTGAAAAATGCCGAGACGTATCGGAAGATACCGTATTGAGGGAGCAGAAAGCGGCCCACCCGTATTATGACAGCCACCTTGACAGGGAAAGCGTCAGGTCGATTATTAGTAAATAGGCTGGAATTCTCCGAGCCTATTTACTTTTTCAAAAACAGTTGGTTCTTACTTGACACATTATTTGAAAGGACAAGCTCGGAATGGGTCAGATGCTCTAAATACGATTACAAGGAAACCGGCGGCAGGGGAATACCTGACTCCCGCCGCCGACTCGGACATAACCATATACAACCCGCTTGAAGTGGCGGAAGAATTAGTGGTAGACGCCCTCAACCGGGGCGCTCTGCTCTGCCAAGGCGAAACAATTACGGATAAAGAAAAAGCCGCCCTGCTTGATTATACGGGCAGGTACGGCTTGCTCGGCTTTATGACCGCCATACCCTTAAACGGCGGCTTTATGGTATACCCTCATGTGTTTTTTGGGCGCAACGGCTTTTTTGACGCGGACTACATGGAGACGAAAGATTATCTGCAAATTTTTCAGCCGTTTGGCAGTAAACAAGGACAACCCAAAACTGGCTTTACCATATACCTTGTGCGAGCGCAAGGTGTGTGGCAGGATGGGGGAACGGCAGGAACGGGGACAAGGGAAAACGGTCCGCAGAGCGTAAAAGACCCGCAAGGCTGTGTGAGCCTCGCGGGTTTCTGTTGCCTCTAATCGGTTGACTTCCGGTGTAACATATTATTTGTTGTTACATCGTTATGACAGTTAATCCAAGGGGTTTGACGGTTTGCCGAATTCTTTTTCCAACCTTTTTCCACTCAAAAGCAGCCTAAAATAATCCGGCCAAGAAAGTGGATTTTTCATTAGCGACAAAAAAATAAAGGGGTACTTCCATTGAGAGGTACCCCCTTGTTTTAACCTATATTCAAGCAGCTTTAGGAGATTATCATTAGGATTCGTTCGGCTCAGGAAACCAGGTTATTTTTCATGCGCCAACTACCCCTCAGAAAAAATGCAATCCCAACACAACAGGGAATCAATGGAGAGACGAACTCAGCCACAAGAAGTCCCACATAGCCATGATTCAGCAGGATAGCCAGCAGGATGCTCAATCCTAAACGGATAACTATCGAGTGCAGCAGAGAGTTGACCATAGCTAGCGCCGGCGCACCCACGCCAGTAGCAAAGCTGTCCAACACATACATTACCATATAGGGGATGAAGTTGGCCGAGCAGCAAATACGCAGGTATAGTATACCCAGTTCGATAACCTCGACATCGGAAGAAAACAGTCCAAGGAACGGGCGAATAAGCAGGTGCATTAACGTCAGAAAAACGCCGGTGAACAAGAGGCTCACCAGGATGCCCTTTCGGGCGATTTTGCCAGCTAGTACGGTATCTTTCGCACCCATGCTATACCCTGCCATTGTGGTTACCGCTTGACCGGCTGCCCAGCAGGGCATAGCCACAAAGGTATTCACTTTAATTCCGATGCCAGCCGCAGCGGCTACTGCCGTTCCATAATTGTTAAACAAGGCTGTCACAATCAGGTAGCTCATATTTAACGCAGCGGTGCGCAGGGCGGTGGGGAGACCTATACGGATCAGGGAATCGCAGATCTCCGGATTGAGTTGAAGACTTTGCCGGTCGAAGTGGAAGACAAACTCCGGATCACGGCTTCCCTGTTTCTTTAGTGTCAACAGCGCAGAAAGACAGGAGGCAGCCTGGGCAAGTACAGTGGCAATTGCCGCGCCACGGACACCCCAATGGAAAACGCCCACAAATAAGAAGTCCAACACGATATTGACCACCGCTGTAACTGACACAAAGTATAGGGGGCGGCGGGAATCCCCCAGTCCCCGCATAATCGAGCAAACAGCATTGTAGCCAAATACAAATAGATTACCTGCACAGATAATGTTCATATATTCTACAGCATAGGGAAACGCTTCAGCAGGAATATTCATCAGGCGCAATACAGGCTGGTAGAGAAGATAGTTCATCAGGGTTAGCAAAATACCGCCCAGAATGGAGAGGGCAAACATGGTTCGGATCGTATCCTGCTGGGCGGAGGCGTTTTTAGCTCCACGGAACTTGGCAATTAGAACATTGCATCCCACAGTGAAGCCTATGCAGATGGAATTACTGATAAAGCAGATCATGGAGGTGTTGCTGACAGCGGCTAGGGCCTCACGCCCCACAAACTGCCCGACTACCGCCATGTCCACCATGCTGTAACATGACTGGAGGACATTCCCCAGTAACATGGGCAAGGCAAATAAGCTCAAATCCCGGGTTACGGGATCTATTTTTCGATTCATTTATAGTACCACCTTTGGATAGAATAAAAGGCCGCAAAATATGCGACCTGAATTGAAAAAGCCGCGGACAGACACTGTTCGCGGCTGGTATTCTATCCAATCGGCGGCATAACAACAAAACAGGCTGTTCCCACCTGCTTTTTATTATGTACTCACCGATGAAAGACGGCAGGTATCCTACCTGGCCAATTAAGCTCCGAACAATGCCTCATCTATGCAATTGTGCGGAGCGGCGTCTGATGCAAAGTTTCATGGTTATTCCTCCCGTTATTGTTTTCTATTATACAGCAAAGGCATTGGCTTTGCAAACAAAAAGAATAGTTGTAAATTTTATAATATATACCAATGGTAAGAAAGTAGATGTTTCATTAACAAAAAAACACCTTGAAATCAACACTTTGCCATCTGAACCCAAGCACCTCTGAACGATGAAGTCCATAGAACCCTCCGAAGATCACACCCATTTCCAGGTTTCTTAAAAATTCTTGGCTGGAGCATTGTCCAAAGGGGTTGCCGCTCTTGACATAGAGGGCAAACTTTAGTTAGGTCAAAATAGCTTGGAGAGGTATATTGACCACCTTGGTCGCTGTGGAGGGGCAGTCCGTCAGCAATCTCATTTTTTGCCGTTTTTATTGATGCGATAGAAGTGCAGTGAACGCAGGATGACTTGCTTGTGAAGGGACAGACTTGCCCGGGTGTAGATTCTGGGGAGGATGAGCAGAATACCAAAAGAACCCCGGTTATCGTTTTTGAAAACCGGGGTTCTTTGACACTCTGAGGAGGCTGTTGCAAAAAGCAAATCAGCCCCGGTCATGAACCGTTATTTGTGCTATATTCCCCGCCTCCGGCGGGAAATATAGCACTTTTTTATCGCGTTGTGTGAGGTCAAATGCAAACTTGCATCAGCCTCCTTTTTGACGGTCCGACCGGAGGTTCCAAGAGGAAACCCCGGATTTGCTTTCTCACAACAGCAGCGCAGCTGCATGGATCTCACCTGTTTTTATTACGCCATTTGTACAACCCATAAACAAATCGAATTGTCCACGTAAATGCAGACAGTATAGCACATAAAATAGCATAGTCTGGAGAAATAGATGCAAATAAACATAGATTTACAAATACTAAAACTGGTAACATCCATAGAGTCGTGATGATAAACTCTTTTTCTTTACGATCCATAACGATCATCCTAAATTTAGTTGTTCATCGAACATATTATCGTGTATAGTAGCTATCAATTATACAAACGAGAGCTATACTAAATATTTTTTTCATTGCCAAACGCTCTCTTCAAAAAATAATTAATTTTGAAAATATGATATTATAAAATTGATTTATAGGTTGAAAATAAATTTAGAAATAAATAAAATCTCTCCTTCTTGATAAATTTCTGACCTCGAAGTCTGGTGCTACTGATACCAATTTAATATTTTAAAAATTATTTGTCAATAGTAGTCTTTTAAATATAAAATACTTTATTATTATAAAACAGAAACAGTGATTGTGATGTTATTTGCGCTGCGCCATAATATCGCCGTCAGGTGATATATGGGAACAAAACCATTCAGGCGCATAAAAAAATCTACCGGCGCAGCCGGTAGATTTTTTTATGCAAACAGATCGATCAGAGACCTCTCCGCGTCACTGCGCGTTCACCGACTCCGCGATGCTGTCCGCCAGGGCGGCAATTTCCGGGGCCGACAACTCATTCAGGGCGGAGGTGATGGTGACCGGGTCCTCAAGTTGGTGGATGTTCTTCATCTCCTGGTCCAGGAACTTGCTGATGAGGCCCCCGGCCTGGGGCGCCCAGGAGCCGTTTTCAATCACCGCAAAGGTGCGGTTTTGCACATTCAGGTGCTTCATATCCTCCAGATAGCTCTCCATGGGGGGATAAATGTTCAGATTGTAGGTCACGGAAGCCAGCACCACATGGCTCAGGCGGAAGGTCTCCGCGATGAGCTGGGAGATATGGGTGTTGGACACATCATAGATGTGGACGTTGGTCACCCCGCGCTTACACAGCTCGCTGGCCAGGGTCTGTACCGCCAGCTCCGTGTTGCCGTACATGGAGGCGTACACGATCAGCACGCCCGTCTCCTCGGGGACATAGCTGCTCCACTTGTCATATTTGTCGATGATGTACCCGAAGTCGGAGCGCCACACGGGGCCGTGCAGGGGACAGATGTATTTGATGTCCAGGGTGGCCGCTTTTTTCAGCAGGGCCTGGACAAAGGGGCCGTATTTCCCCACGATGTTGGTGTAGTACCGGCGGGCATCGTCCAGCCAGTCCCGGTCAAAGTTCACCTCATCGTTAAACAGCTTTCCGTCCAGCGCGCCGAAGGAGCCGAAGCCGTCCGCCGAGAAAAGAACGCCGTCCGTTAAGTCAAAGCTAACCATTGCCTCCGGCCAGTGGACCATCGGCGCTTCCACAAACGCGATGTTGTGGCGGCCAAAGGACATGCTGTCTCCCTCCTTGACCTCAACCTCCCGTCCGTCAATATGAAAGCCAAACTGGCGCATCATCATAAACGCCTTCTCGGTGCTGACCACCTGGGTTTCAGGGTGGCGCAACAGGATTTCCTCAATGCTGGCTCCGTGGTCGGGCTCCATATGGTTGATAATCAGATAGTCCAAGGCACGGCCGTTCAAGATGCCCTCCACATTATGCAGATAGGCGCGGCAAACGGACCAGTCCACCGTGTCAAAGAGCACCGTCTTTTCGTCCGTCAGCAGATAGGAGTTGTACGAGACGCCCCGGGGGATGGGGTGCACGTTTTCAAAAAGCGCCAACCGGTGGTCATTTCCGCCGACCCAGTATAAATCATCTGTTACATTGCGCACTGTATACATAAACGAACCTCCTTATCCATTCTTTCATGACTTGTACGAGCGCTTACACTGCAATAAACTTTTCCTTCTCCTCAGCGCAACAGGGGCAGATCCACTCCTCAGGGAGCTTATCAAAGGAGGTGCCCGGCGCAATGCTGTTTTCCGAATCACCTATATCCTTGTCATATTCGTAGCCACAGCCCACGCAGGCATAGAGCGGATAGGTGCGGGCAGGCTTGCGGGGCTTTGCGCGCTTGATCTTTTTCATGGGCGGCGCGTCCTTCTTGGGCTGGCCGTTGTCCAGCGCCTGAGTCAGCAGGGGCAGAATCTCCTCCACATCGCCCACAATTCCGTAGTCGGCGTTTTTAAAGATGGGCGCATTGGGATTGTTGTTGATGGCCACAATAGTGGAGGCATCCTTGATTCCCTTCAGGTGCTGGCCCGCGCCGGAAATGCCGCAGGCGATGTACAGATTTCCCTTAAACTTCTGTCCCGACATGCCCACATACCGGCTCAGGGGGACATATTTCAGGGTCTCCGCCACAGGCCTGGAGGAGCCCACCGCGGCCCCGGCCTGGGTGGCCAGGCTTTCTATCAGCGCCATATTCTCTCTGGATCCGATGCCCTTCCCGGCACTGACCACCCGCTCGGCCTGGGTAATGGGGGTGTCCAGGGGGATGCCCACAGTAAAGTCGTACCCATCTTTTTTCAGGTGGTCCGCCACGGCGGCCACCCGCTCGGCGGCCGTGCCGTCCTTAAGAATGATCTTTTTCCGTTCGCCGGTTAGAGCTCCCTTTTTCTTGGGCTTACCATCGCTCTTGGGCGGCTTTCCAATCAGATAGGAGGCGATGACCACCCGCTGGATCTCGTTGGTCCCCTCATAGATGGTGCATATCTTGGCGTCACGGTAGAAGCGCTCCACGTCAATGCCCTTGATAAAACCGGAGCCGCCGTAAATTTGCAGGGCATCGTTGACAATTTCCAGGCACCGGTCAGAGGTGTACTGCTTTGCCATGGCGGACTCCATGGCGTAGGATTCGTGATGTTCTTTCAGCTCCGCCGCGCTGTACACAAGGTAGCGGCAGGCGCGCAGCTTGGTTGCCATGTCGGCAATTTTAAAGGAGATGACCTGCTGGTGGGCGATGGCCATGCCGAACTGCTCCCGCTCTTTGGCATACTCCAGCGCGCTCTCATAGGCCCCTTGGCCGATGCCCAAGGCCTGTGAGGCAATGCCGATGCGTCCCCCATCCAGGGTGGCCATGGCGATTTTAAAGCCCTGGCCCTCTTTTCCCAATAGATTTTCCTTGGGAACCCTCACATGATTAAAGTTCAATTCCGCCGTTGTGGAGGAGCGGATGCCCAGTTTGTCGTAGTGCTCGCCGAAGGTGAAGCCCTCCCGGCCCTTCTCCACGATAAACGCGCTGATTCCCCGGGTTCCAATGTCAGGCGTGGTGACCGCAAATACAACATAAGTATCTGCCTTGGGCGCGTTGGTGATGAAAATCTTGCTGCCATTGAGGATATAGTCATCGCCGTCCGGTTCTGCCGTAGTTTCCGTGCCACCGGCATCGCTGCCGGCCTCGCTCTCTGTCAGGCCAAAGGCGCCGATTTTCTCCCCTTTCGCCAAGGGGGTCAAATACTTTTTCTTTTGCCTCTCGGTTCCAAAGGCAAAAATCGGCCAGCAGCCCAGAGATACATGGGCGGATAAAATCACGCCGACTCCGCCGTCTACCCGGGATAGCTCCTCCACGGCGATGGAGTAGTGCAGGATATCAAGTCCGCTGCCGCCGTACTCCTTGGGATAGGGGAGCCCCATCAGGCCCATTTCTCCCATTTTTCGCACAATATCGTCTGGAAACCGGTTTTCCTGATCCAGGGTGGCCGCAATTGGCTTGATCTCCGTCTCTGCAAATTCCCTTACTTTGGCACGGAATTCCTCATGCGGCTGCGTTGTTTGGAATAGCATAATATGACCTCCCTTATAATTTGATTTCCGTCCAAGCTTCCAAAATGGGGAAGAACACAAAAGGTACAAAACATATGGGAAGACGGCCGTTCAGAGCATACTAGAAAAATTAGTCCACTTTAAGTCGTGCTATAAGTACCACGGTAAACCGCACAGCGCGTGTTATATTATGGTGCGGATAAGCTGCAGCTTCATAATCTGAATAAACTGCTCCTGCAGGCTTTCCAGTGCCGCGTGCACTTTACACCGTTTCCCGCCGTTCCGGTTGGGGCACTCGCTGCCCGGTCTCTGGCAGTCATTCAGGAGTAAATCTCCTTCAATGGCCTGGTAGATATCGTAAAGCGTGGTCTGCTCCAAATCACAGGCCAATTCATATCCGCCCTTTGCACCGCGAAAGATGTTGACCAAGTGCGCTTGTTCCAGTTTTTTGATAATTTTGTAGGCATATGCGTGGGGAATATATTCCTGCTTACAAATCTGCTGGATGGACATCCGCTCAAACGTGGAGAGCGATCGAATGACACGGATAGCATAGTCACATTCACGAGAAATTAACAAATCGATCACCAATCACTTATCTTTTCAGTTCAATTACATCATCGCATACTGGACTTAAAAAGTCAAGTATAATCACTGAATCCTGAAAAATTTAATTTGGTACAGCAAATGCAATTCATACCGTTATCAATTGCCATTATGACGGATAGGAAAAGCGGTACGGCATCTTTATATGAATCCTTAAACATTCTATTTTATTCATTATATCGTATAAACCGACAAAAAACAAGTAAATTTTCATAGCACTCTGTGGGATTGTTCAGTGTGAAAAGAAACAGATGCACGCCGCGGTATGGTATCACTGCGGCGTGCTCTTTATTTGTTTGGTTTTGATATCTCAGTGCCAATGTTCGCCGCCATCTCACGGGAGGTCCGGGCAGTCTGACGCCGGCAGGAGGTCAATCAATACAAGCTCGGGCGGGTTGAACACGCGGGGAATGGGGATGGATTCCTTTGCCAAGCCCCGGCTGACCAGCATTTGTATCTCTGAACGCTGATAAAGCCCGCTGGTGTATTGGGGAAAAAAGCCTTGGTTTGGCGCGACCAGACCGTCCAGCAGATATGGAATTCTAAACTGGCCGCCGTGTGCATGCCCGGATAAAACCAGGTCAAAGGAGTAGGCTGCGTATTGTGAGAGCCGCTCCGGCCGGTGGGACAGCAGAATGGTAAATGACTCTGGATCCGCACTGGCGGCCGCAGTCTCCAACTGCGCTTGAAACACCGCCTCTCCCACATCTGGATCATCTACACCGCAAAGGTTGATTGTCACGCCATCTACCTCCGCAACAGCGCAGCTGCCCTCCAGCACGGAAATACCATACCCGCGGACCATAGCTTTGACAGCCTCTGCCTCGCCGCTTCGAAATTCATGGTTTCCGGTCACATAGTAACAAGGATAGCGTTCTGCAATTGCGTCAAACAGCCACTTTGCTCCGTCCTGCAGCATAACATCGTCCACCATGTCTCCCGACATTACAATGAGGTCCGGGTTCGCTTGGTCAATTTTTGCAATGAGTTCCGCTTGCCCATCCCCATAGACACAGCTATGCAGGTCTGACAAAAAAATGATTCTGACTGGCCGGCCGATTTTTTTGCTTTCGATTGTGTACCGGGTCTCTGCCAGTCGCTGATCCAGAGCGATTACGGCCAAAGAAACAACGAGTGCAATTAGAACCAAGAAAAGTGTGCGGTGCTTTGTTTTCTTCATATCCGTCCCCTTGTAAAACTGAAGTGCAAAGGTCTGTGACCGCGGTAATAATATCACAATCAATTCTCGTTGCGTTGCTGCACCAGAGCCTGCGTGACAGGCTCAAATTTGCATAAAAAGATCAAACAGTTATTCACTGGCATAGTTGGTAAAGTAATTTTTGATATGAATGATCGGCGTTCCGCGATCCCCGCTGCCGGAGGTCAGATCGCACAGGCTGCCAATCAGATCAACATACCTGCGGGGCGTGGTGCCTTGGGCGGTCATATTTCCCACTAAATTCTGATCCTTTTGCTTGATTTGCTCGCGCATCGCGTCCGCTAAGGCCTCACCGGAGAGCTCCTTCAGCTGGTTATCCGCCAGGTACTTCATTTTCAGCTCATTTGGAGTGCCCTCTAATCCCGGCGTGTAGGCGGGGGCGACAACGGGGTCGGCCAATTCCCAGATCCCCCCAACAGGGTCCTTAAAGCAGCCATCACCGTAAATCAAGACCTCTACACGTTTTCCGGTGCGTTCCAATATGCGCTGCTGAACCCCATCTACAATGGGCTGGCAATCCCGTGGAAACAGCTTGACGCTGTCCTCGGTGGACAGATTGGAACCGAGAAGACCATACTGAGGGTTATATCCACTGCCATTAATACTTTGAGTTATAATTTCATCCAAGGCAAACACAACTTCCGCACCCTTGCCCCGCAAAACGCGCTTGGTCCGGTGGCGGGTATGGATATCACAGCATAATACCTTTTTTGTATAGTTTAAAATATGGGCGGGGTCATTGGAAAAAATAATTTTAATGTGACTGCCAAAGCTCTTGTAGAGCTCAATGTAATCCACGCCTGTGAAAGGGTGCAGCGTCTCTGCGCCAAACGTGCTGCGAAAGCCCGCCTCGTCAAAGCTGTCGCTATAGGGATTGACGCCGCTGGCGTCCAGCTTGTTCCAATCAACCAGGGTGTTGCCCACTTCATCGCACGGATAGGACAGCTGAATAAAAAGGGTTTCACAGCTCATCGCAATGGCCTTAAGGAGGACGGAGAAGCGGTTGCGGCTCAAAATGGGAAAGACAATGCCCAGGTCCTTGCCGCCAAATTTTCCATGTAGGTCAGCGGCAATTTGGGAACACGAGGCATAATTGCCCTGGGTGCGGGCAATCACCGATTCTGTGATGCCAATGATATCGTTGTCATCAATGGAGAAGCCATCTTTCTGCGCCGCGTGGAGGAGCGTGTCACACGCCATGGAGACAATATCATCTCCCTGTTTGAAAATAGGAGATATGATACCTCGGGAGATTACGCCGGTATATTTCATAAATAGGACCCTTTCCGCATTTTTTCTAACGCCGATTTCCATTCCAAACTATACAATATTGTCCGTAAAAATTCAAGCTCTGAAACGCGGTCTTGGAAAAGTGTGATGGGATGCCCTCTCCCATATGCGCCATGGCACCGGAGTGCGGGACGTCCGATTAAAGGTGCATAAGAGGGTAACCCCGCCGGCTAAGCCGGCGGGGTTACCCTTGTTGCCGTGGCAAATGTCGTATATCAACAGTTGCCACGCGTCACCTTATTTTGTTTGTCCCGCAGTCTTTTTTTGGCAGTGGGTGCATCTGCCGTAAAAGGTGAGCTCATGCCGGTCAATGCATAGGCCGTATTCGCGCTCTACCTCTTGGTTCAAGTTATCGTTTGGTTCCGGGTGATGGAGATCCAAGACACAGCCGCACTCTGTGCAGATAAAGTGGGAATGGGGTATGGCGGTGCCGTCAAAACGCTCCTGGCCGCTCACCACACCGATGCTCTGAATGGCGCCCTGCTCCTGCAGAAAAGCCAGATTGCGGTAGACGGTTCCCAAACTCAAATCCGGATGGCTGGGTTTCAAGGTCTGATAAATCCACTCAGCGGAGGGATGGCAGTCGGTGCTGCAAATTGCGGACAAAATTGCCTCCCTTTTTTTGCTGTACCGTATAACACGCGGCATAGTTCATTTCCCCTAATAGTAATGACAATCTTTATTGATAATATAGTAGCACAGAAATAAAAATTTGTAAAGGGGCGGAATTTATTTACAGCCGTGTTTCCGGCGTTATCTCTGCCTGGGGCTGTATCGGCGCAGGTGCTGTATCACGGTGCGTTCCCACCGGTCGCCATATTTCAGGCCAAGGATGAAAACAAGAAAGCCCAGTATGCCGACAACGACCATGGCCCAAGGAGGGAACTGCAAGGTGGACCCTCCAATGGCGCAGGCAACCAATAGGCCCCAGGGGCGGGTGAGCACCGCGATGAGCACAAAACGTTTGGTTGAAATAGAAGTCAGTCCCGCCAAAATGCAAAGCAGATCATCGGGAAAAAAGGGAAACAGAAATGCAAGGATCAGAAAGGTGCTGGTGCGGCTGTGAATCAAATCAAGGTATTTTTCGGAAACCCGCTGGTTGACAAAACGGTCGGCAAATGGACGGCCCAACCGGCGGGTGAGGCAGAACATCAGCGTGGAGCCGCACAGTACGGCTGAAATGGTGAGGAAAAAGGCGGGCCAGGTGCCAAACAGAACTCCGCCAGCCGCCGCGCTGAGGTTGCTGGGGATGGGGGCCAGAACAACGGACAATAGCTGCACAAGAAAGAAGATCAGATAGGGATATCCCTGAAATCCGGCAATATAAGCTTCCATGGCCTGTTGAGAGCGCATCGCGTAAAAAAAACCGGTTTTCCATAAAAACAGCCCGCTTCCAACGAAAAGACATAAAACAAGAACAAGCCAAAAGAAAGGAAGCCGATGGTTCGTCTCTTTCGTAATTCACACCCCATTTATCATTGATACGCGCATATGATATCAGGCGGCCCTGTGGCGTGCAGCGTGCCACGGCCTGAAATCAAGTTTGGCTCCCGGCCGCGCAGTGGCCGCAGGCGCGAGATATCATATGCGCTTTATAGCTATGATACCATAAATGCGGAGCATTTGTGGTATCCGGCATTGTTTGCGGTTCTTTTGCGAAGCAAAAGGAGCAAATCGTGCCAATCACCTGGTATCATAGCTGCTCTGCGGATATGATACCCTATGGGGATTAAGAAACGTTATGGAAAAAGTAAAAATTAAATGAAAATTGCCGGATTTCAGCGGATGTTTTGATTCAAGGCAGGACAGGGTATCATTTCAATCAGAAGGATATTTCCCGGAAGGGGGATGCAAGCGCCGCTGATAGAGTTCTTCCAGCCCGTGCAATATCGGATGGAGTTCCAGGATAAACCTTCTGCTGCAATGGGGGATGATCAAAGCTGGTTGTGCTGGTCCCCGGAGCAAAGGCCAATATCATGGGTCGGACTTCGTGTTCGGCTGGACGGCTTGCGTTGTCCGGAAGCCCGGCAGGCGGTTGAGGGCAAGGACAACGGCGGTGACCAGGATTGCGGCAACCACCGCCTCTGGGATGCCGTTAATTCCAATGACGGAAAGAATTGCGCCATACAGAAGCTGGGGCGCGCGGTTGGTGGCCTGCGCATAAGTCTCGCCAAAGAAGAGATAAATCATGTTCATGACAAGCAGTGTATTGGTCATGGAGCCGAGAAAGCCGGCGGTGACAAGTGCGGCTTTCTCCTTGGAATTTGTTTTGGAAAGCCTCATAATCAGCTTATATACAAAATAAGGGACGACCCCAGTTAATATTCTGGGCACAAAACAGATCACCAGACTCAGGGCGTTGCCGCTCATACCCCCGACCGAGTAAAAGGGGGAAAAGACAAAGGAAGTCACCGTGGGGAACATGGTATTGTTGACCAGGCTGGTGAGGCCAAATACCGCCCCCAGCAGGCCGCCTTTTTTGGGCCCTAGAACAATGGAACCGATGATCACCGGGATGTGCAGCGTTGTGGCTCGGGTGAAGCCCAGGGGGATATATCCAAGGCCTGGGACAAACGCGAAAAGCAAGATGATGGAAGCGAACAGGGCCAGAATCGTCAGGTCATAGGTGCGGGTATGCGTTTTCAATTTCATCAACCTCCTGCTGCTGCTCCTGAAAATCAGGATGTAGCGCATCACAAATTTTTCCGGTTCAACGCAGGGCCTTGCTGCCGCTTCCCTTTTTTCGGAATACAGCACGCGGCCGGAACCGGATAGCAATATTATAAAACTGAAAGATTCTTTTGTAAATTGTTTTTTTTCTGGTATACTGGCCTATATAAAACAATAGATGGGGAGATGCCTTATGCTGAAGGGGAAACATGTGCTGCTTGGGGTTACCGGAGGAATTGCGGCGTACAAGGCGGCAAATCTGGCAAGCCTTTTGGTGAAATGTGGCGCGCAGGTGCATGTGGTGATGACGGAAAACGCCACGCAGTTTATCACCCCGCTGACCTTTGAAACACTGACGGGCAGGAGATGTATTGTGGACACCTTTGAGCGCAATTTTACCTTTGAGGTGGAGCATATTTCTCTGGCCCAGAAGGCGGATATTGCGCTGGTGGCGCCGGCCACGGCCAATGTCATTGCCAAGCTGGCCGCAGGCCTGGCGGATGATATGCTGACCACCACCCTTTTGGCGTGCCGCTGTCCCTGCGTGGTCGCCCCGGCTATGAACACCGCCATGTACCAAAACCCGGTCACCGCCCGTAATCTAAAGACACTGGAGGAGCTGGGATTTCTGCTGGTGCCCCCGGCGGTGGGGCGTTTGGCCTGCGGAGATGAGGGACCGGGAAAGCTGCCCGAGGAGACGGTGCTGATGGAGCATTTACGCAAAGCGCTGTCCCCCCAGGATCTCAGGGGAAAACAGATTTTGGTGACGGCCGGGCCAACGCAGGAGGCGCTGGACCCTGTCCGGTTTATCACCAACCACTCCTCCGGAAAAATGGGGTATGCCATTGCCCGCTGCGCGGCGCTGCGCGGCGCCGATGTCACGCTGGTATCCGGGCCGACCGCTCTTCCTGTGCCGGCTTTTGTGACGCCGGTTCCTGTGGTCACGGCCCGGGATATGTTTGAGGCGGTCACAGCCCTCAGTGAGAGGCAGGATATCATCATCATGGCGGCGGCGGTGGGGGATTTTCGTCCCGTGGGCGTGGCGGAAGAAAAAATCAAAAAAGCCCATGGCCAGGGGGTGCAGCTGCAGCTTACGGAAAATCCGGATATTCTCCAGTGGCTGGGGGCGCACAAAAGCCGGGGGCAGATAATCTGCGGCTTTGCCATGGAGACGCAGAACCTGGTGGACAATGCCAGGGAAAAGCTCCGGCGCAAACAGATTGACCTGATTGCCGCCAATGATTTGCGGGAGGCGGGGGCAGGCTTTCAGGTGGACACCAACCGGATTACCATCATCACACAAAATGAGATGTTGAAGTTGGGACTTTTGAGCAAGGAGGAGACAGCGCAAAAGCTGCTGGATTACATGTTGGGGCAGTGTCCATAGCAGTTAGAACCTGTGTTTCCATCTGTGAATACTGGATATTTAGTATTCGGTCTCTTTTGGCCCGGATACAATGCAATGACCGCCACGGCGGGACAGTGAGCTGTCGGCCGTGGCGGTCAATTTTTTCACATCAGGACAGCCGGGGTTACCGGGGCAGCGAGCCCGCAGTGCTGCATGTAGAGAGGCTTGCGGCTGACGGCGGGATTTTTACAGCAGGGTGACGCCCGCCTGCGCGCTTGCGCGCAGGGTTTCATCATCCCACAGGGAAACCTGTACCTCCCCAATGTGCGCCTTGCCCAGCAGCAGCATGGAGACCCGGGACTGACCAATGCCGCCCCCAATGGTGTAGGGCAGCACGCCCTCCAGCAGCATTTTATGGAAGGGGAAGCTGCGCCGGCTGTCACAGCCGGCCAGGGTGAGCTGCCGGTCCAGGGACTGGGGACTCACCCGGATGCCCATGGAGGACACCTCAAAGGCGCAGCCCAGCACGTCATTCCACAGGAGGATGTCGCCGTTTAAATCCCAGTCGTCATAGTCGGGCGCCCGGCCATCGTGGGGGAGGCCCGAGCGCAGCGCGCCGCCGATCTGCATCAGGAAGGTGGTGGGATGCTCCCTTACAAAGGCGTTTTCCCGCTCCTTTGGGGTCAGATCGGGATAGAGATCCTCCAGTTCCTGCGTGGTGATAAATGTAACATCGGGGGACACTGCCGGCAGGGTGGAAAGCTGCGGGAAGACAGAGCACAGAACGCTCTGCGTATCGGTCAGGGCGGCGATGATGGAGCGGACTGTGGCCATTAAATAATTTGGATTACGTTCCTCCTCCAGGATCACTTTCTCCCAGTCCCACTGGTCCACATAGGCGGAGTGTAAGTTATCCAACACCTCGTTGCGCCGGATGGCGTTCATATCAGTGTAGAGTCCCTCGCCGGGGTGAAATTGATAGCGCTTGAGCGCCAGACGCTTCCATTTGGCCAGGGAATGCACCACCTGCGCCTGCGCCTCCACACCGTCAATGTGGAAGGAGACCGCCTGTTCCACGCCGTTTAGATCGTCATTCAGGCCAGAGGGAGCGGCCACAAACAGGGGGGCAGAGACCCGGCGCAGGCGCAGGCTGCCGCTGAGCTTATCTTCAAACAGCCGCTTGAGCAGACCGATGCCCCGCTGGGTTTCATAGATGGAGAGCAGAGAGGTATATTTTGTGGGAAAAACAGTTTTTTCCATTCTGTAAAACTCCTTTTCTGGTTCATAAACCAACATTATATCCAAAGTGGGGGAGAAAAGCAATCGCTTCTTGCAATGGGCCGCCGTTTCCAGTATAATTACACCTGTAGTTTTACGGAAGGATGGTCCTATGGAGGCGGGCCAGGGAGAGAGAGGTGCGTTATGAAGCTGATTTCCTGGAATGTAAACGGTCTGCGCGCGTGTCTGAACAAGGGATTTCTGGATGTGGTCGGACGGGAGCAGGCCGATTTTTTCTGCCTTCAGGAGACCAAAATGCAGCCCGGACAGGTGGAAATTACATTCCCGGGCTATCTGGAATACTGGAATTCCGCGGAGAAAAAGGGCTACTCCGGAACCGCTGTGTTGACAAAAGAGGCGCCCGTTGCCGTGGCCTGCGGTATGGATATCAGCCGGCATGACCGGGAAGGGCGGCTGATTACGCTGGAGTATGGGCAGTTCTATCTGGTCTGCTGCTATACCCCCAATGCTCAGGATGGTCTCAAGCGGCTGGAGTACCGGATGGAGTGGGAGGATGACCTGAGGGATTACCTCCTGTCCCTGGACCGGACCAAGCCGGTGATCTACTGCGGCGACCTGAATGTGGCCCACCGTGAGATTGATCTGAAAAACCCAAAAACCAACCGGCAAAACCCCGGATTTTCCGATCAGGAGCGGGAGAAGATGACAGCGCTGCTGAGTGCGGGCTTTACTGACAGCTTTCGCTATCTCTACCCGGATTTGGAGGGGGCTTATTCCTGGTGGTCCTACCGCTTTCATGCCCGGGAGAAGAACGCGGGATGGCGCATTGATTATTTCATTGTCTCCGGCCGGCTGGCCTCCAGGATACGCCGGGCGGAAATTTTAAGCGAGGTCTATGGCAGCGACCACTGCCCCGTCCTGTTGGAGATTGATCTGTAGGTCTGCGCCGGCTTGACGCCCTTAGAACCTTAAAAACACCGTATCAATGGCGCTTTTTCTGCCATACCGCGTTAGATTTTCTTAAAATAAACCAATGATCTCCGCGAAAATTTGCCTTGTCCGGCAAAAAAAGCTGCTCACTGCTTTGGCAGTTCCATCTGGGAATACAGGTTCTTAGATCGTGTTGACACGAGTGCAATCGACCCGCAATAGAAAGGAATATACAAGCATGAAGATTTCGCAGCTGTTTCAGTTGGGCAGGACTGTCTTTTCACTGGAAATTTTTCCGCCCAAAAGGACTAGCCCTGTGGATACGATTTATCGGACTCTGGATGGTTTGAAGGACGTCCGGCCTGATTTTATCAGCATTACCTTTGGCGCCGGGGGGACCTCCAATGTCAACCAGTCCACCCGCGAGATTGCCTCCATCATCAAGCGGCAATATGGAATTGAGTCCATGGCCCATCTCACGTGCATCAACCATAGCCGCGCTGAGGTGGAGTCCCTCCTGCGGGAACTGGAGGAGGATGGGGTGGAGAATATCCTCGCTCTGCGGGGCGACCGCAATCCCGATGTCAAGCCCAGGGAGGACTTTCATTACGCCAGCGAGCTCATCTCCTTTGTGCGTGAGCGCAGCGGGATTCACATTTCGGGGGCCTGTTATCCGGAGGCGCACCCGGAGAGCCCGGATATGGTCAGCGACATTCGCCATTTGAGAGAAAAGGTGGACGCGGGGGCAGAGCATCTGGTGAGCCAGCTGTTTTTTGACAACGATGACTTCTTCCGTTTTTTGGAGCACTGCCGTATGGCCGGGATCAATGTTCCCATTGAGGCGGGGATCATGCCCGTGCTGGGCAAGAGCTCTATTGAGCGGATGGTATCCCTGTGCGGCGCAAGCCTGCCCAGAAAGCTGACCCGAATTCTCAGCCGGTACGGCGACCACCCGCAGGCTCTGAGGGAGGCCGGAATTGCCTACGCCATCGACCAGATTACCGACCTGATTGCCGGTGGGGTGGACGGGGTACATCTCTACTCTATGAATAACCCTGATGTAGCATGCCAGATTGCGGGCAGCATTGACGCAATCCGCAGGGTTTGACCGGCAGAGAGGGGGTGGCCTGCCGTGGAGCTTACACTGACTGAACTGGATGAGCGGGAAATCCTGCGCTATCTGGGCTGCCGGGGCGCGGCGGATGAGAGGACGCTGAACCTGGTGCGCCGGGGACAGGGTGAACTGCTCTCGGCCATAAAGCCTCGGTTTTTATACAAGGTATGTTCCATTTTTCCGGCGGGGGACGAAGACGGGGTACAGATGGAGAGCGGCCCGCTTCTTTCCGGACAGGACATCAAGCGGCATTTGCTTGGCTGTGACCGTGTGGCGGTGATGGCCTGTACCATCTCGGCCCAGGCGGATGCCCTGGTTCGCCGCTGGGAAGCCGAGGATATGGCCTATGCCCTGGTGCTGGACGCCTGCGCCAGCGCTGCGGTGGAGGCGGTCTGCGATTTGGCGGAGGAGAACATCCGCAGCGCCCTCCCGGGGTTTCATTTCCCCTACCGCTTTAGCCCGGGATATGGGGATCTTCCCATCGCACTGCAAAATGAATTGCTGCATCTCCTGGACGCCCCCCGCCGCATGGGGCTTTGCGCCACCGACCATCACATCCTGACGCCCAGAAAATCGGTGACGGCGCTGTTGGGAATTGCCCAAGGAGAGATTGAACGAGAAAGGCGGGGCTGCCAGAGCTGCAATTTGGCGCAGCGCTGTGCCTTTAGAAAGGCGGGAGGACACTGTGGAACTGAACAAACTGCTTCGGGGAACTAGCCCCATCCTGTTAGACGGCGGCATGGGCACCATGCTCCAGGCGAAGGGATTGCCTGCTGGGGCGTACCCGGAGCTGGCCGCGCTGGAGCACCCCGACTGGCTGATGGAAATTCACAGCGCGTATGTGGCGGCGGGGAGTCAAATTCTCTGTGCCAACACCTTTGGCGCCAACCGGGAGAAGCTGGAGCGCACGGGACGCACGGTGGAGGAGGTGGTCTCCGCTTCCATGGCCATTGCCAGACAGGCGGCGGGGGATCGGGCCCTCGTGGCCCTGGATCTGGGCCCAATTGGGCAGCTGCTGGAACCCACTGGAACCTTGCGCTTTGAAACCGCGTTGGAACTATTTGCACAGGTGGTGCGCGCCGGGGTGAAGGCCGGGGCGGACCTGGTGTTGATTGAAACCATGACCGATTTGCAGGAGGCCAGGGCGGCTGTGCTGGCGGCCAAGGAACACAGTACGCTTCCCGTCTTCGCCTGCATGACCTATGAGGCGGGCGGGCGCACTTTTTTAGGCTGCGATGTAGCCTCCTGCGTGGTGACGCTGCAGGGGCTGGGAGCGGACGCCGTGGGGATCAACTGCTCCCTGGGGCCGGGGCAGATGAGGGATATGGTGGGGGAGATGCTCCGCTGGAGCAGAGTGCCGCTCATCTTAAAGCCTAACGCCGGGCTGCCCGATCCCGGCAGCTCCGGGTATGACATCACGCCGGAGCAGTTCGCCCAGACCATGGGGGAATTGGCCGAAACGGGCGTCCTGCTCCTTGGCGGGTGCTGCGGCACCACACCGGAGTACATCCGCCTTTTGAAAGGGGCGCTGGAGGGGCGCTCTATTCCGCGGCGGAGCGGGCCGGTTCCGGCTGCGGTGTGCAGCGGCACCCGCCTGGTTCCCATAGACCGGGTGCGGGTGATCGGGGAGCGCGTCAATCCCACGGGAAAAAAGCGGATGAAGGAGGCCCTGCTTCAAGGGGATGTGGACTATATGCTGGGACAGGCCCTGGAGCAGATGGAGGCGGGGGCCGACATCCTGGACGTGAATGTGGGGTTGCCTGAAATTGATGAGGCCGGGATGATGGTGCGGGTGGTGAAGGCGGTGCAGGGGGTCACGGACGCTCCGCTGCAAATTGACTCCACCGACCCGAAGGCGGTGGAGGCCGCTTTGCGGATTTACTGTGGAAAGGCCATTGTCAACTCGGTCAACGGGGAGGAGGCGAGCCTGGAGGCCATTCTCCCGCTGGTGAAAAAATATGGCGCCAGTGTGGTGGGCCTGACCTTGGACGGCAAGGGGATCCCTAAGTCGGCGGAGGCCAGGGTGGAGATCGCCCGGCGGATCCTGGAGCGGGCGGTGGCGCTGGGAATTCCAAAAGAGGATGTGTATATCGACTGCCTTACCCTCACTGTTTCCGCCGAACAGGAGGGGGCGGCACAGACCTTGGAGGGGCTGCGCCGGGTAAAGGAGGAATTGGGCCTCAAAACAGTGCTGGGGGTGTCCAACATCTCCTTTGGTCTTCCCGCCAGGCCCTTAATCAATCAGAATTTTCTTGCCATGGCCATGACCTGCGGGCTGGATTTACCCATTATGAATCCCAATGTAGAGGCGATGATGGCCGCAGTGCGCAGCTATCATCTGCTCATGAACATCGACCGGGAGGCGAGAGCCTTCATATCCGCCTACGGTCAGGCGCAGAGTACCACCGCCATCTCCGCTTCCGGCGGGATCGGCGCGGCGCCGGGGGGTGATACTGCGGCGCGCTCCCTGGGCGAGATTGTGGCGTCCGGCCTGCGGGGAGAGGCCCCATTGGCGACAGAGGTTCTGCTGCAGTGCCAGGAGCCGATGGAGATTATCAACCAAGTGCTGATTCCCGCCCTGGATAGGGTGGGAGCGGACTTTGAAACGGGAAAGGTATTCCTGCCGCAGCTGATTCAGTCCGCCGCCGCCGCCCAGGCGGCCTTTGGCGTACTGCGCCGGCACATGGCAAAGCAGGGGGGCGCTGTACAGCACCGCGGTACCATTGTTCTGGCCACGGTGAAGGGGGATATCCACGACATCGGAAAGAACATTGTGCGGGTGTTGTTGGAAAATTATGGGTTTTCCGTCATTGATCTGGGAAAGGATGTGGATCCGGCGCAGGTGCTGCTGGCGGCCAAAGAGCACAACGCCCCCCTGGTGGGCCTGTCCGCGCTGATGACCACAACGCTCAAGAGCATGGAGGAAACCATCCACCTGCTGCGCCGGGAGCGGGTTCCCTGCAAAATTATGGTGGGCGGGGCGGTGCTCACGGCTGAGTATGCCGCACAAATCGGGGCCGACTTCTATGCCAGGGACGCTAAGGAGAGTGTAGATATTGCCAAGCGTGTGATTGGATAAGCCGCGATAAAAATTTAATCGTTTCATAAGAAAAGTTCCCGTTTTTTGTCTTGCGGCAAAAGGCGGGGACTGTTATAATGAACACAATTATGGTTCACTATGGCGAAAGCGGTCTTCTCCTGTGTTCCGACTAAAATAAAAATCCCGATATTTGGATTGAAAAGCGGTGCTCACGCGTTGCTGCGCGGCACATCTCATACGCGATACGCGCTTGGCGCGATCAAAATAATTTCTGAGGATAACGGGCCTGCCCCGAACAAGAAAGGAGCATCCCCCATGAGTCAAGTACAATCCGTCCCCCTGCACCAGACGGTGGCCATCCCCCGGAGGCAAGCGCAAAAGACAAAACGGAGATGGAACCATATTTTGTTTTTCTCCGCTGTTGTGGCCGCGGCGGCGGCCATCGCGGCAGTGGGCTTATTGGCCGGAAGCGGAGGAGGCGCGCCGGCGCCGGATCCAATTCCAACCATCCTGTTCCAGGGAAAAGAAATCGCGATCAATGAAAAGCTGTCTGTCAATCCATATGACAAGACCGCGTTTTATGTGGATGAGAGAGGCTGGCTCCACTATAGTCTCAACGGCGTTTCCGCGAAGCAGGGGATTGACGTCTCCTCCCATCAGAGAGAGATTGACTGGCAGCAGGTGGCCGATTCCGGAGTTGACTTCGCCATCATTCGGGTGGGCTACCGGGGGTATACGGCGGGCTCCCTCTTTTATGATACATACTACAAGCAAAATATTGAGGGGGCGTTGGCTGCGGGCTTGGATGTGGGGGTCTATTTCTTCTCCCAGGCCGTGAATACCACCGAGCTTTACGAGGAGATGAACATGCTGCTCTCCGCCATCGAGGGATATCACATCACCTACCCTGTGGTGTTTGACTGGGAGTATGTCAGCGACAGCTCCAGCCGCACCTACAACACAACGGGGAGAGAGGTGACAGCTCTGGCTGTGGAGTTCTGCCAGTATATGGAGCTTGCCGGGTATCAGCCCTGTGTTTACTTCAACCAGACCATGGGGTATCTGAAAATGGACATGACCCAGATCCAGGGTTGGACGCAATGGCTGGCGGAATACCGCACGCAGCCCCAGTACTACTACTATTTTGACCTGTGGCAGTATACCTCCAGCGGCACAGTGCCCGGCATTGAAGGCAGAACGGATATGAACCTGTCATTTTTCAATATGACCTGAACCAAACGCCGAAGCGGCCATTTTCCTGAATAGGGAAAACGGCCGCTTTTTTTGTCCCAAGAGGCGCCGGCGGCGGAAACAGAGTGTATGGAGAGGAGGGAAGCGCAGGGTCATCGGTGTGCCGGACTGCGTTCCATCAAGTATCCATCATTGCTGAAATTCAGCTGCGCGACGTTTTACAACATGCAAGTTGTGATTGATACAGAAAAGAGACTTTACATGATTCCTGTTTTGGTATAATATCTTGGATGGCTAGTATAGAGGGGAAATGGCAGGCAATCTAATTATAAATGGAGGAAAGAGAATGCGGTATAAAATTTTATTGCCCATGGCGGTCATGGCACTGTTCTTGTCTGGATGCTCCGGCGTGTCCCAAAAAGAAATGGACACGGTCCAGGCGCAGGTTGCGACTTATGAGGGCAGCATTGAGGAACTAAAAGCGGATATTGCGGCCTTGGAGGGCGAAATTGAGGCGCTGAGGCTGGAAGCGGAAGAATATGGCTTGACATTAGATAAATGAGGGAAGTCAGGGAGTTCGACACTAAAATCTATAAGTTTTCAGGAGGTATCCCTATGAAATTAAAATTGAAATGGATCGCGCCGGTTTTAGGCGCCCTTTTACTTTTTACGGGTTGTTCCGGGATTACGCAGGAGGAGTACGATGCGGCCGTTGAGCAGCAGACCTCCCTTGCCCAGGAGGAGTCTGAATTGCAAGTGCAGAAAAGCCGGCTGGAAGAAGAGAAGGAGGGGATAGAAGCAATCGTGGTACCTGAACGGGAACAGCGTGAAGAGATGAGACAGCTTCGTGTTGCAGCCAATGATGTCGGCCAGGCATTTGAATTTGCCAGCTTTACGATTACGATTGAGTCGTGGGAGTTTCAAAGCGAATTGGAATCCGGTTATTGGGTATTTAAACCAAGCGATGGCAAGCAACTGCTTGTTGTAACTATGACGGTAAAAAACAACTCGGATGAATCTCAGAAATTAGGGAAAATGATTGGCGGAAACAGTATGGGAGTTGTATATGATGACTCAAAATTCTACAGCTACTCCATGGCATTGCAGGCCAGCAAAGATTTGTCTCACGCCACCTTTAGCGCTCAGGAAGAAAAAACAGGGTACATTTTAATTGATCTTCCGGCAGAGATTGCGCAAGCCGATGGGAATTTGGTGTTTCGCTTTATTGAGGAGTCCGGCAACACCACCGTTGCGGTCTTGCTTCAGGGGACGAAAGACTGAGCCGTACAAACCGGCGCGAAAAAGCGTGAGGAAGGCATTGTCTTCCTCACGCTTTTCTATGCCTATGGCTGCATAGAAAAGAATCGACCGGCCTGGTTGCGCCCGGTGGGAATCAAAAGGCGTCATGCAATGCCCTTTAGGGGCTATGAACCACGTTGACGGCTGTGGTACTGATTTGGACCGCCGCCTTGAGGAGCAGTATATGTGAAAATCTGTGGATCTGCTCAGGTCAAATTCAGCTCGGTCAGGAGTTTTGCAACATATTCATCCACCCGTTGGAAATTAACATGAGGATGATAAATTCCCTCCAAATCATCGTGTATCTCCTTGGCCTGAGACAGGGCGGAAACTGCCTCCTCCATCAAGGTTGCGAAGACCTTTTTGTAAAAGCGCAGCCGGGGGCGGCTGCGGTGCAGCAGGGTCTGGTCGGCCATAGAATCCATGCGGATACGGCGGTAACTGTCCGCGGGGAATGGCAGATTGGGGGCACAGGTTAAAAATGCCAGGGACAGCTGGGGAATCAGCAGATGCTCTAACCGCTCGGGGGCCATGGGATTGGGACAGGCAATCACATCATATCCGTATGAGGTAAAGCCGGACAGCAGATGGCTAAGCAGCACATGGGACAGGCCGAAGCTGTCCGCCAGTTCATAGATCCGGTCGCACTGCGCGAACGCGGTATGGAAGAGGCACAGGTGTCCCCTGTGTGTTACAGCGGAGAGAAAGCGCTGCTTGACATCGCCGGGCGCATTGGTTTTTAGCGGCTTCCCCTCACGGGAAAGAATTCCCTTGGCGCGCTTGGCCGCCTTCTCCTCCAGGGCATCGGTTTGCAGTGTGACGCGGATATCGGTGAAAATTTCTGCTGCGGCGGAAAGGCAGCGGTATGCGCGCTGATAGCTCTCTTTGTAGCTTGTCATACAATGCTGGAGGTCATAACGTAAAGAGGAAAGTTCATTGGCGTCATAGCACTCCCCCAGATTTAAATAGTGCTCCACGGCGCCTGGATATTTCGGCTCCACCACATGGGGAGCGGTGCCATCCACCAGGGCGGTGCGCGCCTGGGGAAGCACAATGGCATCCAGGGAGGCCGGGTCGCCGGAGCAAAGAATGTACTCCACCGCCTCGTCCCGCTTCTGTGCGGCGGCGGCAATTTTCCGCATCAAAGTGGACTTGCCACAGCCCGGACCTCCTTTTAAAATAAAGATTTTTTCCGCACGTTCCGGCGGAAGGAGTTGGTCATAAAGTGAATAGAATCCTGTGGGGGAATTGGCCCCCAGGAAGTATTGAATCTCTGATTTCACAGCCATAAATGGATCCTCCGTCTCAGCAAATCTGTATCCCAGACTATGCCGAAGAGAGGGGGGAGGTGCCCACGGAAAGGCTTGGGCGGGCCAGCAAATATTGCACTATTTTCGTTACCATGGAGGCGGAGCATGTGGAGAAAGGGAGGATGAGGTATGGATGAATCCGGCAGTATGCGGGATTCTGGTGCATTCCCGGGAAAGACACGAAAGGAAGTTCTGTTTTGCAGAAAAAACTGGTTGAAATAGACATTGACATCCCTTATTGTTTTCGCTAAAATTGAATAGAAATGAAGGAAAACTTGCACACTTGCGTTGTTGGGCGGGGAGCGTGCGGTGTTGTTCCCGATTGAATGGACCGCAGAGAGGAGGGGGGAAGCTTTGCATCGCTTTGAAACAAAAATTCAGGAATTGAAAACTCAGGTGTTGACTGAGGTGTCCAGGCTGACCTGGGAAGATAAGCTGCAAAATTCTGTGGCGCTGCTGGATATTCCGGAAAAAATTATTCCCGGCCCCAAGGCTACGCTGCGCTGTTGTATCTATAAGGAGCGGGCCATCATCAACAGCCGTGTAAAGATGGCCATGGGCGGGGACAAGAGCAATCCCACTGTGGTGGAGGTGCTGCCCATTGCCTGTGATGAATGCCCGGTGACAGAGATCACGGTGGGGCCGTCCTGCCGCGGGTGTCTTGCAACGCGGTGTGTCCGCTCCTGCCCAAAAAACGCCATATCCGTTGTGGATCACCGCGCCACCATCGATCACTCCAAGTGCATTTCCTGCGGGAAATGCCTCTCCGCGTGTCAGTATAGCGCCATCATCAAAACCCAGCGGCCCTGTGAAAAGGGATGCCCGGTCAAGGCGATTACCATGGGCGAGGATAAAAAGGCGGCCATTGATTACTCCAAGTGCATCTCCTGTGGCAACTGCGTATACCAGTGTCCTTTTGGAGCGATTCAGGATAAATCCTGGATTACCGATGCCATCCACATGGTTATGGGGGCACAACAGTGGGGGTATCAGACTTATGCGGTGGTGGCGCCCTCTATTGTGGGACAGTTTGCACCGGCCACATTTGGGCAGGTGGTAACGGGTTTAAAGGCGCTGGGCTTCTGCGGTGTGGTCGAGGTGGCCCTGGGCGCGGACATGGTGGCGGATCAAGAGTCGGAGGAACTGGTAGAGAAGGGGATGCTCTCCAGTTCCTGTTGTCCCGGCTATGTGGGCTTTATCAAAAAGCAGCACCCTGAGCTGGTGCCTCTGGTTTCCCACACGCCCTCTCCCATGGTGATGATCGGATTGCATATTAAGGAGAGGGAGCCGGACGCCAACGTCATCTTTATCGGTCCCTGTGTGGCAAAAAAGAAGGAGTTTCAGCTGGGCCGCACAATGAATGCCATTGACTGTGCGCTGACCTATGAGGAATTGATGGCCCTGTTCCTGTCCAGGGATATTGATCCCGCGACCTTGGAAGAAGATCCCCTGGACGAGGCCAGCGGCTATGGCCGGGCCTTTGCCAAGAGCGGCGGGGTGAGCCGGGCGGTTGCCCGTGCGCTGGAGGAGAAAGGCGTGACAGAGGAGCGGTTTGCGCTGAAAGCGGTATCCTGCAATGGAATTGCTGAGTGTGAGGCGGCCCTGGAAAAGTATAAGCGCGGCGTGCTGGAGGGCAATTTTATTGAAGGAATGGCCTGTGAGGGGGGCTGTGTCCAGGGGGCCGGCTGTCTGGTGCGCAGCCCCAAAAACCGGGTTCATGTGGAAGGGCATGCGCAAAAGGCCAAAGACCGCACGATTTTAGGGGCGATCAAGGGAGAGACCGCACCTGCCGGGCCAGAGGAGGACGGGCAGGGGAAGAAACGGAAATCTGATGTGAAGTCCGCGCCTGCCGCCGCGACATAAATGAGATCCCAGCCGCTCCCTGTGGGAGCGGCCGGATGCTTTAGAACCTGTATTCACAGATAGAACTGCCAAAGCGCCGTTGATACGGTGTTTTTAGCTGTGAATACAGGTTCTTACAAACAGATCCGGGGAAAAACAGGAAAAAGGCCATAAAACCTGATTGACCCGGCGAAAAGAGGGGAGACACGGGTTTATGTCTCCCCTCTTTTCGCCGGGTCAGCCCCAAAGCGGGTGGTTCTTTCTGAGGCGCTCTCTTATTGTATGTCAATATCAATGTCCAGCATGATATGATCGGTGCCGTGCTGTTCAAATTCGGCGATGTAAGCGTCCATGCGCTGAATGAGCTCAAGATAATTTTGTTCATCGATTGGAACATCGCCCATATCCCGCCGTGCCAAATCCTCGGCTAATATCTCAAAAAATATGTTGCTTTCATAGTCAGAGATGGCCTCATGAATCCCTCCCTCCGCAAAGGCGCGGGAGGGGATAATTTCTCCTTTATATAGTTCAGCCAATGTGGGCATTCCATCCATCGCGGCTTTGGCGAAAAGCAGACTTTCCACATTGTCGTAATCCTGAAAACGGTCTTCTCCCCGTGTGGAATTGAGCACCCAGTTTCCTATATAGACCAGATCCAGCAGCCGGCGGAATTGTTTTTGTGATAGCTCCAGGTTCATTGCAGCAGAACCTCCTCTCTTAGACTGGAATCCATTATGAGCCTTTACTACCGACTATAATATAGTATATGCCGCTGGGTTGTCAAATGAAGAAAGTGGGAATCCTTTCGGAAAAACAGGTTGACAAATCCTGCGTTATGGCATATAATGCATTTTGCGTTCAAAGACAGCAGGCGGTATGTACAGAAGTCCTGCCGAGGATGCGGCATTTACAGAGTTGTAATTACTTACACGGTTGTTTTATGCTGTCTTCGTACTTTGTGCGCAGACAGCATTTTTATATGCAAGTTCAATTATCTCTGGAGGTGAATCTCGTATGCCAAACGCAAATGTCCTGGAGGCCAAGAAGGCGGTTGTCGCCGGTCTGGCCGAAAAATTGCGCAGCGCCGCTTCCGGTGTGCTGGTTGATTACAAGGGCATCACCGTTGCTGAGGATACCGCCCTTCGCGTGGAGATGCGCAACAACGATTTGGAGTATGCCGTTGTCAAGAATACCCTCACCCGGTTTGCCGCTGAAAACGCCGGTTTGGGCGATCTGGCCGAATGTCTGAACGGTACAACATCTCTGGCCCTCAGCCACAGTGATCCGATCGCGCCGATGCGGGTTGTCAACAAATTTTCCAAGCGGTTCAATGGAGCAAAGTTTACCATTAAGGCTGGATTTATGGACGGAAGAATTCTGCCCATGAATGAAATCTTAGCTCTGGCGGAGCTTCCGACCAAGGAAGTCCTGCAGGCGCAGGTTCTGGGAACCATGCTCGCGCCCATCACCAGCCTGGCTATCGTATTGAAGGCCATCGCGGAGCAGAGCGGCGCCCCTGTTGCTGCGGAAAGCACGCCCCTTGAGGAGATCCCTGCCGCCGAGTAATCGGGTTTGGCGGACAACATTCATTCATTTTAAATTTTACAATTCAGGAGGTATTTCCATTATGGCTAGTGAGAAGATTACCGCTCTTATCGAGGAAGTTAAGGGCCTTACCGTGCTGGAGCTGAGCGAGCTGGTTCACGCGCTGGAAGAGGAATTTGGCGTTTCCGCCGCTGCCATGGCGGCTCCCGCCGCCGCCGCCGCGGCTCCCGTTGAGGAGAAGACAGAGTTTGATGTGGTTTTGGCCGGCTTTGACGCTGCGTCTAAGATCAAGGTCATCAAGGTAGTGCGTGAGATTACCGGCGATGGTCTGGCTGAGGCGAAGGCCAAGGTGGAAAGCGCCCCGGTTACCCTGAAAGAGGCCGCTGGTAAGGACGAAGCCGAAGAACTGAAGAAAAAGCTGGAAGAAGTCGGCGCCAAGGTGGAGCTGAAGTAATTCAGGCGGTTACACACTCTGTGGAAAGCCCTCGAAACCATTCTGATTTCGAGGGCTTTTATTATGCCCTGAACCGGAAAATTTCTCTCGCCTGCAGCCCTTGGGCCTGAAGCAGTGTGAGATAGAAAACAACGGAAAACACGCTGTAAATGAAAATAGCTGAGGAGAGAGAAACCCCTGCGTCTTTCAAATAGTGATACAGCAGATTGCCGGTGAGCGCCATGAGGAGCGTGGCCAGTCCCGGGGCGGTGACCCATTGAAACAGACGTACCTCTAACCCGGTAAACCGCACAAGCAGCCACCCGCATAGCAGCGCCCCGCATAAGGAGGCAATGACGGTTCCCACCACAAATCCTGACATTCCCATAGATGGAACCAGAAACATTGTGGCGGCCAGCTGTCCGGCATTACAAAGGATGGAAACCATGGCGGAATAGAACTGTTTTCCAATGCCGTTGAGACTGGCGGAGAGGGTGGAGTGGTAGCAGCTTAGGGCAGTGGCAAGGGCCAGTGGGAGGAGATAGGCGCCCACATCATTTTGTGAAAAGAGAAGTGGCCCCAAGTCCCCGCCGATTACGGACAGGATCCCCATGGCCGGCAGCATGGTGACGGAGATGATCTGTAAGGCGCGGTGGATTTGCCGGTGAACATCCTTTGGGCGGTTCAGGGCAATGGAGCGGGACAGCTTTGGAATGAGCACCAGATTCAGCGCCCCCAACAGCACTGTGGGTAAGGAAAGCATGGGGAGCGTCATTCCGCAGATCACGCCGAATTGCGCCACCGCCTCGCTCTGAGTGAGCCCCCGCTGTACTAGAAGCCGAGGGAGCAGAGAGGCATTGGCAGCGCCCATCAGGTTTCCCAGAAGGGCGGTAAACGCGGTTGGAACGGCGATGGAGGCCAGCCGCCGGCAGAGGATAGGGCCCCTCTCCCCCGGGCCCGAGACGCCCATAGCGCGGATTTTTCGCTGGTATAGGATGGTAAGGGTCAAAGCGGAGCTGATTTCACATAAAATCATGCCCAGCACAATGGTTCCGGCCGCCTTCTCCGGATAAGCGGGGGCGAGAACTATCAGCAGGCCCAGCACAGCGCCCGCCCGCACCAGCTGCTCCACCAGATCGGCGATGGCGGGAGGGCGCACCAGCCCGGCGCCATAGAAAAAATGCTTATGAATGTTTTCGACTCCGGTGAGCGCTACGCAGGGGACCAACAGCATCAGTCCCAGCTGGGTGCGGGCATCCCCTAAAAAATAGACCGAGATGGGATCGCTGAAGAAGATGACGGCAGCGCCCACAGGAATCAGAGAACAAAAAAAGAAGATCAGCGCCAGGCGCAGCGTTTGCCGCACGCCCTTGCTGTTGTTCAGTGCCAAATATTGGGGCGTTAGATTGGAAACGGCACAGGTTCCCCCCACTGCGGTCAAAGAGAGAAGGACGGAATAGACCGGAATGATCAACTGGTACAGGCCCATCACTTCCGCGCCTACCGAGCGGGACAGTGCCACCCGGTAACAGAAGGACGCGAGTTGAGAGAGGCTTCCGACAGCGGCCAGAAACAGGACGCTTCCCGCTGCGGAGAGTTGGGTTCGGCGCATGACAATACTCCTTCCTCGGCCGCATGTCCGGCGGCTCCTATCCAATCTATGAGGGAGGGGGGAGAAAAAATGTCCTGAATTAAAAATATGATACGCAGTCCCGTGACATGAAGTTGTTTTTTGCGGAATGGGGGGAAGAAAACTGGCTGCGCATCTTCGGTTTTGCCTCAATTGACAAAAAGATGGCGTATCTTACCTTTTAAATTAGAAAACTTGCCACAAAGCCTGAAATACAGTATATTGAAAGCATCCAAAGGAAATATTGGCGGGTGGTTCCGCCTATCAGATTGGATTGCTTTTTTAGGAGGGCGCAAAATAATGGAATTTATTCAACTGGAACAGCAAGGCAATGTTATGGTTGTAACCATCAATCGCGCTGAGGTACTCAATGCCCTGAATGACAAAATCTTACGGGAATTGGATATTTTAATGTCCGAAATGGAAGACCGGGAAGATGTCCATGTATTGGTTCTCACAGGGGCTGGGCGCTCTTTTGTGGCGGGAGCGGACATTGGAGAGATGGTCAACTTCACCGCCGTGGATGGAAAACGCTTTAGCGAACACGGAAATTCTGTCTTTATGAAATTGGAAAACTGTACCAAACCTATCATTGCCGCTGTCAATGGATTTGCGCTGGGCGGTGGGTGTGAGCTGGCTATGAGCTGTGATATCCGCCTTGCCAGCGAAAAAGCGAAATTTGGTATGCCTGAGGTCGGGCTGGGGATCACAGCCGGGTTTGGCGGCACGCAGCGGCTGTCCCGCCTGGTGGGTACATCAAGGGCCATGGAACTGATTTTGACGGCAAAGACCATCGATGCGCAGGAGGCGCTGGCCATCGATCTTGTCAGCCATGTCTATCCCCCGGAGGAGTTGATGGACCGGACGATGGAACTGGCGCAGGACATTGCGGCAAAGGCACAAGTTGCCGTGCGGCAGTCAAAGCAGTCTATCCGCCGTGGTATGCAGATCGATATGAATACGGCGGTTGCCTTCGAGGCGGAGGCGTTTGGACTATGCTTCTCCACACAGGATCAAAAAGACGCCATGAATGCTTTCCTTAATAAACGAAAGATGAATAGCTATAAAAATAAGTGATGAATCTGCCGCTGGCTGCTGCCGTCTTGGCAGCAGCCGGTGATGCAGCGCGGAATAGAAGGATATACTTGGGCAATTGATGCAAATTTTCAGGATAATATATGCATACTTTCAAGAAAAAGTAAAAAAAGAACCGCAAATAACTGTCTAATTTGACGAAGCAGTTTTTCTTGCCAATGCGGTGGAAAACCGATATACTTTTGAAGGTAGATGTCCTGCTTGGTTCCAACGATTGCCCAACGCAACAACAGGGGGGTGAGCCTTGTGTTGCGATTTTTCTGGTCTCATTTTGTTAAAATAATAACGAGATTGAGCTGTCACATTGGACAGTGAGAATGGAACGGTAAGAAAGGAACGTAATCATGAGGAAAATTGTTGTCGTTGGCGGCGGAACCATGGGACTGGATATTGCGCATACCTTTGCCCGGAGTGGTTTTCGGGTTGTTGTGCGGGAGATCAGCGAGGAACTGGCGGAAAAGGCCAAAGACCGCCTGACCGCCACGCTGGACAAGTTGGTGTCCAAGGGAAAGATGGAGGAAGGCAAGAAAGCTGAGATACTACATAGCATGACCTTCACAACTGAACTCTCTGCCGCTTCAGATGCGGATCTGGTGTTGGAGGCCATTCTGGAAAATTTGGAGGTCAAGAGGAACCTCTTTGCAGAGCTGGATGGAATCTGCAAACAAGAGGCCATCTTTGCGACCAATACATCGTCCATCTCCATCACGGCGGTTGCTGCGGGGACAAAGCGGCCGGACCGCTTTATTGGAATGCATTTCTTTAACCCCGCCACCATTATGAAGCTGGTGGAAATTATCCGCGGCGCCCATACAAGCCAGGAGACCTACGATACCATCCGGCAGTTGTCTGTTGATATTGGAAAAGAACCGGTGGAGATTAATGAGGCCCCGGGTTTTGTGGTCAACCGCGTTCTTGTCCCCATGATCAATGAAGCCATTGGCCTTGTGGAAACCGGCGTTGCCAGCGTAGAGGACATTGATACGGCTATGCGTCTGGGGGCCAATCACCCTATGGGGCCCTTGACGCTGGGCGATTTTATCGGTCTTGATGTCTGCCTGGCTATTATGGAGACCCTATTCGCCGAGACTGGCGACCCCAAGTATCGTCCGGCCCTTCTGCTGCGAAAGATGGTTCGCGGCGGGCTGCTGGGAAGGAAAACCGGCAAGGGCTTTTACGATTATTCCAAGTAAGTAATAAACAGGAGGAGTAAAAAAATGGATTTTCACCTGTCCAAAGAGCATGAGATGCTCCGCAAAATGTATCGTGAATTTGCGGAAACTGAGGTCAAGCCGTTGGCTGAGGAAGTGGACGAGACCGAAGAGGCTCCCATGGGAACCATTGAGAAAATGGGAAAGCTGGGTATGCTTGGGATCTACTTCCCCAAGAAGTACGGCGGCGCGGGCGGCGATGTGCTGTCTTACGCCATGTGCGTAGAGGAGCTGAGCAAGGTCTGCGGCACCACCGGCGTCATTGTTTCCGCCCACACCTCGCTGTGTTGCGCGCCGATTTTTGAGCACGGCACCGAGGAGCAGAAAATGAAGTATCTGCCCAAGCTCTGCTCTGGCGAGTGGATGGGCGCCTTCGGCCTGACCGAGCCCAACGCCGGCACCGATGCCCAGGGCCAGCAGACCACCGCTGAGGACATGGGGGACCATTGGCTCCTGAACGGATCTAAGATCTTTATTACCAATGCCGGGTTTGCCCATGTTTTTGTTATCATTGCCGTAACCGGAATGACAACAGATAAAAAGGGCCGCAAGAGGAAAGAGATTTCCGCTTTCATCGTGGAGCGCGATTTCCCCGGCTTCTCCGTGGGCAAGCATGAGAAGAAGATGGGCATCCGCGGCTCTTCCACCTGTGAGTTGGTGATGGAAGACTGCGTTGTCCCCAAGGAAAACCTGCTGGGCAAACTGAGCGGTGGCTTTAAAATTGCCATGCAGACTCTGGACGGCGGACGGATCGGCATCGCCTCCCAGGCGCTGGGCCTGGGTGAGGGCGCCGTGGAAGAGGCGGTCAAGTACACAAAGGAGCGCGTCCAGTTTGGCAAGCGCATCTCCCAGTTCCAGAATACCCAGTTTCAGTTGGCCGACATGCACACCCGGATGCAGGCGTCCCAGTTCTTGGTCTATTCCGCCGCGATGAAGAAGCAGAATCACGAACCCTACTCCATGGATGCCGCCATGGCTAAGCTCTTTGCCGCAGAAGCTGCCAGTGATGTAACCCGCCGTGCGGTTCAGCTCTTTGGCGGCTACGGCTATACCCGTGAATATCCGGTGGAGCGCATGATGCGCGATGCCAAGATTACCGAAATCTACGAGGGCACGTCCGAGGTTCAGCGCATGGTCATTGCCGGCGCCCTGGGT